>Ga0123355_10000612_pt1 | contig 48161 bp, 35 predicted proteins | sample TergutEmb28metaG_3_FD_89872 | JGI IMG/M metagenome (GOLD analysis project Ga0123355, IMG submission 89872) | Embiratermes neotenicus P1 segment gut microbial communities from Petit-Saut dam, French Guiana - Emb289 P1 | ecosystem: Host-associated > Arthropoda: Insects > Digestive system > Gut ...
CATCGCCCCTGAAAACAGTCCCGCAGCGGCGCGGATTTTTGTCGCAAGACAAGGAAGTGCCGACGCGGCTTGCCCATTAGGCAAGCAAGAAGGTGCTGACGCAGGCTTGAGGCAAAAAGACCGCCGAAGCGGGACTGTTTTCAGGGGCGATGACTATAAAGGGCGATAAGGCTCATTAACCGCAAAAAGCGCGAAAGACGCGAAATGGACTATGTCATATCTCTTTCGCGTCTTTCGCGCTTAAATTGCTTTAATTGTATTTTATTGGTTGTTAGATATGCTATCGTCTGTTAAGTCAACTATCCGTTTTTCTCGTTTGTGGCGGGTTATTTCGGATTTGTATTCATTTATGACGGTTTTATGCTTTGCTGCCAGTGACAATATACCTAAGAAGGATAGACCGGCTACCATTACCGCACCGAAAATTGCGAAGCTTATTTGAATGGGGTTGGTTTGCGGGTTGTGGCCAGGCGGCCTTGGGGTAGGAGTTGGAGTGGCAACCGCCGTCCAGTGAGCCGTAAGTGTCAAATCGCTGTTTACAGTCAGCGGGAATGTTACGGCTGTGTTGTTTTGCCGCCAGCCTGCAAAGGTATGACCGTTACGGGTTGGAGATTGCGGCGCGCTTACCGTTGAGCCGTGGTTGACTATCCGTATGCCTGTTTCCCCAGATGGCATATTGCCGTACGGGCCGGGCGAGAAGACAACAGTGCGGGTGGGGGGTGGCGTAGGGGTTGGCGACGGGGTTGGCGTAGGAGAAGGCGTTGGCGATGGTGTGGCTGCAACCTGTGTCCATAGTGCATTAAAGGTCATGTTTTCGTTAACCGTTAATGGTGCGACAATTTGGATGTTATTTATCATCCATCCGCCAAATGTATATCCCGGGCGGTTGGGGGTTGGGAATGCGGGTATTGTAAAACCCGGTGGTCCTGAAAAAGATGAAGTTACGTCGGGAGGTATGTTACCCGGGGCTGGGTTGAAGATTACGGTTAGACTGGGTAGCGGGGTTGGTAAGGGAGTAGGTGTTGGAGGTGCCGGAGTAGGTGGTGGAGAGGGGGTAGGAGTAGGTGTTGGTGTGGGAGTAGGGGGTACCGGTGTAGGTGTTGGAGAGGGAGTAGGAGTAGGCGTAGGAGTCGGCGTACCCTCTGGAACATTTACAGAGCCGTTTGATACTGTAGCCACAACGGAATTAAGACTTACCCCATCAGCTACATAAGCAGAAGCGACTTGTATTGCTATCGTGGAAAGGCCCGTTGGCGCATCTGCAAGAATCCTAAAGCGTACAGTAGCAAGCATTCCGGTGTCTGTTATAACATCCAAAGGGCCCGGTAATTCAAAGTTTAACCTGAAAGGGTTTGCTGCCGGGGGCAGAAGCGGCAATTGCATTAGGTTGGCAGCTGCTATGCTAACTCGTTCTAATACCGCGGCATCATAACTTACGTTGAGGTTTAACGAGGTTAATCCGGTGTTTTCGTTAAGCCAGAACCGCATGTCCACATAGGCACCCCGGACGCCGGTTACATTTGTATCTGCCATAACACTGACCACGCTAACCGTACCATTTCCGTTTCCATTATTTTCGGTAGGCAGCACGTTTACAGAGCCGTTTTCGACTGAGACATCTACGGCGTTTAATGCAAACCCTTCAGCTATATAAGCAGAAGCAACTTGTACGGTTATAGGCGTGGCACCTGCTTGCGCGTTATCTAAGACCCTAAAGCGCACGGTAGCTAGCCGGCCTGTATCTTCTATAACATCTAAAGGGCCAGGCAGTTCAAAGTTAAGCCTAAATGGGTTTGCCGCCGGGGGCAGCAATGGGAGCTGCATGGTATCCCCATTTGTTATGCTAACCCTTTCTAGCAATGCCGTGTCATAGCTGATATTAAGGTTTAACGATGTTAGTCCAGTGTTTTCGTTAAGGCTGAATGCAATATCTACATACTCGCCCGGGGATGCGGTGCCGGCAGACGCGGAAACGCTAACCCCGCTGGTTGCTGGCTGTACAGGTATGTAGCCATCCGCCATAATACGCATGGCCACAATCCCACCAGGGATAATTGACATTACTAGGATTAAAACGATATAGAATGCTGCTGTTCGGGGAAGCTTTGCGTTCTTCCAAATTTTATTGCCGGCCTCTGGTTTTATATTAGCCACTTTATTTCCGTCCCTTCATGTATGTATTTCAAAATGTCTGCAAGTTTCCACTCAAGTCTGTTATGGCTGCGGACCTAAAATAACATCAAACCCTGCAAGGTATGCTCTAAGAATGCCTAAGTCCGCCGCGGTTATTGTGCCGGTGCCGGTTATATCGGCGTTTTCATGGACAATTTCAACCGGGAACCCGGCAAGATATGCCCTAAGCAACCCCACATCCGCTGCGCTTATTGCTCCATCGCCGTTAACATCACCCGGTAAGACTATAGGAAAGGTTATCGGCGGTAAGATAGGCATCTGCCCACCTGTGATGGGCGTCCATGATGCGGTAAGGGTCATATTCTCCCTTACCGTGATTTGTGGCGGTACCGCTTCGCCATCCAACAACCAGCCATAAAAATTATATTCGGGGTGGGTGGGTAGCGGCATATGTAAAATCAGGCTGCCATATGTATGTCTTTGTATGCCAGAAAAATCTCCAAGACATCCAGGCCCTGGGTCAAAGATTACCGTGAAATATATATCCGGAGCATGTGAAATACCAGTGGCAGGGTCAAGCCCATAGAGTATGATATCACCCCAAGAGTCCAATATCGCCCAATATACCCGCCTGGTAACAGAGCAAAAGCGCAGCACGTCGTTGCCATTAAGGCGTACTCCTTCTATCTCTTGCGCGGGAGTAATAATATTGCCTTGGTCATCTACAATAGCCTTAAAAACCCGGCGTGACCACGAGAAAGTTGTCATGTCCAGAGCCGTTTCGCCCCATAGCAATAAGTATCTTGCCGTGCCTATTTGTATAATTTGTGGGTCTAGTACGTGGATATCATCGTAGGTGTGGTGGGTAATCCAAATGGGGTCACTGATACGAGTCATATCAGCATCAAAGGTAAGCAAGAAGAGGTTGCGCGGTGCCAGAAACGAATAGGCGCCTTGATTCCAGGCGCCGCTAAAGATAAAGCCTGTTGGGGTATGAGCGAGCTGGCCCATTTCTGCCCCCGTGAAAAATTCATCGTAACTACTATCCTGGAACCGGAAACTATTTAATATACGGTTGCTATGCCCTCGTGTAACGCGGGTAAAACTAAACGAGTGTGGTGTCGTATGTCCATGACTTGCAAATACAAAGCCATCCTCTGCCGGCAATATAAATTGGTTAAACGAGTAGCTGGACGATGGTATTGTCATATTTGTGCCATCGGTTAGCCTTTCAAAGGTATTTACATCAAGGATAAAGCCCCAAGATGCTTGGCGGTTTGAGTCGTTGCCGGAATTAAACATAATGCGGGCAAAATATACTGCAATCATATCCCCGGATATCTCAACGCGGGCGGTACCGGCACGGAAAGGTAACATTACACCGGAGTATCCCGCACCCCAACGTTCGTCACTTGTTTGCGCCTCCAGCCAATAATCCATTAACATAACACCTGCGGGCGAGTATTTAACAAGCACCATGTTCTGCTTAGTATAATCACCCTCCTCTGCATCCTGCGCATAAAAAACGAAGAAATTACCTGCATCATCTCTGGTAAACGCGCCTATCTCTGCCAGTGGTTTATCAAAGTGCAGCGTGCGCGTTAGCTCCATTTCATAAGAAAACTCGTAAACAATTGCGTTTAACCTGTCCATGACGCTGATTGTGCCATCATCACCTACTACAGTAAGCAGTGCAGACCTATTTGCCCAATCCCATAAAGGGGTGGAATCAGTCGCCCCGAATATCGGCTCTGCCGGTGTTATGACAGTCTTGCGCGGGTTTTGCTGCCCGGTAGCTGCTATTCCGGAATAAGAATAATGATTATTTAACTCATATGTATTACTTCCACTGTTTGCCGATAAACTCCAAAAAGCAATCGCGCTCAAAAGCGTAAGTAGCCCTAAAATCCCAAATGAACGCTTCACTTAAAACCTCCTGATGTAATCATTAGAGTCGTAACGTAATTAGTACTAATGTATTTGCTGTTTTTTTCAAAGCTATATGTACATACCTATCAACGACTATAAACTCTGTTAAAACTCCATCATATTATACATGAAAATTACACTTGTTCAACGGTTTTGTAGAATTAGGAGTGGCCAAAAGAGTTCATCGCAAGACATTTTCTTAACAAATGCCAAATTTTTACTTGGCGCCTCTTGCACTTACGCCGGAATTGTATGTTTTGATTGCCTGCTGCTTTATTTCTTCTGGATGCTCTCGTGTCTTTCTGTTTCGCCGCATTTTGGGCGTCGACGTACTTGGGGGATGACTTTTGGTTTCATGCTTTTTATTATATCTTAATGGGCTCTTGCGGGACACTCCCCGTGCCTGTGAGTTTTTGAATAAGCCGAGAAGGGTAGCTGCTTAGAAAGCGCTCATCCTTCCCGGCTTTTGATGATAATGGTAAAGGATTGTTCCGGTTTTGATGATACCGACAAACGCTATTGAGGCCAGTGTTTGTAAGGGTTTCAAATTACCAATCTATAATCTCGCTGCTGTCGTTCATATTAAAACTGCCCTCGACTACTTGCACTCCGCTTAGTTGCTAATGCTAGGCTCTTGCCCTAAGCGACCTGTGTAGTTTATGTCGTAGTTGTTTAATATATAATCCCAGATGCTGGCGGTTGTGGTAGCTATATGGGGTAGGCGGTTGTCTGGTGGGGCAGACCAGCCGTTGCCTGCTGTGTTGCCGAAAAATACCACATCTGGGCCTATATTAAGATCGCCAAAAGAGTTTGTGGGAACGATTAGGGCGTGATTAGCGAAAGTTGTATATATCCCGCCTCCGTTATAGGCGGCATCGTTGTTCGTAATTGAGCCGCCTGTAATATTTAGTCTTCCTGGCAGATCCCATATTGATGAGCGAATAAACACACCGCCGCCTCTTACTGCAACATTACCTGTGATTGCGCCCGCATTGATATTGACAGCCCCATTGTTTCCTAAAAATATACCTCCGCCATTTTCGGTAACTATATTGTTTATAATTGAGCCGCCGTCCATGTTGAGCGTACCCATGCCACCTTCAATCATAATCGCGCCGCCTCTTATTGCACTGTTGCCAGTGATTATGCCAGCAGTAATATTGGCTGTGCCGCTTATTATACGTAATCCGCCGCCGCCGCTATCTGGACCGGAACCGAGATTGCGATTATTTTCTATGCGGGCGTCGTCGTGTGTCATATTAAACACGCCTCCGTCAATACTGACACCGCCGCCGGATCTAGAGTGTGACGGGTAAGGATCACTTGTATTATAGGAAATGACTCCACCTGACATTGTAAATGTTCCTTGCCCTACATTAACGCCTGCACCAACTATGCCGGTACTTCTGTTGCCACTTATTGTACCGTTATTCATTGTGAATGTAGCCACATTAGTGTTTAATGATATCCCGCCTCCGGTATTGTCGCTTATGGAGCCGGAATTCATTATCATTGTCCCCAGACGTATGCGAGCTCCAGAACCAGTGTTATTACTTATTACTCCGTCATGCATTGTGAAACGACTATTGAAACCTCCCATGACAAGATCTCCCATGGCTACGCCGTTGTTGCTATTATTTGATATATTTCCGTTATGCATTGTGAAAAATCCATCTGATAATTGAATGCCGCCGGCTCCATATCCACTGTTAGCCTTATTATCCGTGATATTACCGTTGTACATCGTAAATGCTCCATTACGCATTACTACGCCACCGGCAGCGTGTCTGGGGTTACCGTTAGGTTGTGAGTTGTTGCGTATTGTTGCTGTGCCATTCATCTCAAAAGTTGAAGTGCTTACAGTTAATAAAACTCCGCCTGCTATTCCAGTCCATGTAAGTGTAGTGTTAAAAGTCGCGGTATTGTTACTAATTTCACTGCCATCTTTCATAATTAATGTAGAGTTTACGGCTATTTCCACACCCCCTGCAGTACTGCCTGTATTGTGGCTAATTTCGCTGCCGCTTTCCATAATAAGTTTTGAATTTGCGTCTAAGAACACGCCACCGGTGCCACCAGTATTGTGGCTAATTGAGCTTCCGTTTTCCATAACGATTAATGAATTACCGTTCGCGTGTACACCACCGGTGTTGCTGCTAGAATTATGCTGGATTACTCCTCCTATCATTGTAAGTCGTGCGCGAGTAGCATCTTCTGTGCCGTTGCCGCTAAGAATAACTGCGCCATGATGCCATACATTTTGTATCACGCTTCCCGGGTTCATTATTAACTCGCCGCCGCCAAAAACTTGTATGCCGCCTGCCCTTGTCTCATTTCCGCAGAGTTTAATATTCTGGCATAATGTTAAACTGCTGCTGCTGTTTACAATAAAGTGACGCTGATTCAAGTTTTCCTGTGTTAATGTCCGTATATTACCGGCTCCCTCTGTAGTGTTATTGCTAACCAGTGTAATGAGGCGGTTTGCTGGTATTGTTATAGCATTACCACGTACACCGGACGGTGCATTAAAGCTACTTCCAATTCTTAAAGTAGTAGGCACATTTTCCGGTGCGGCATTAACGGCTTCCCGTAGTTCGATCCAAGAATTTACAGCGTTTTCATCAATAAATGGCGTTACTTCAAAACTTATATCAAAACTGTGAACAATATCATTAGGCGATGCATTTTGGTTAATAACCGTAACAGTGGCCCTATGCACCCCTACACCAAGCCCCAATCTGGGAGCAATACTAACACCCTGCCCTTGCCCAATATGTGACGTAAATGGCGGTTGGCTAAACACTAAATTAAAAGTTTGAAACTGAAAGCTGCCAGCATCAAGGCCAGACAAGTAAACAACCCTTACGCCTGATGATTGCACGTTATTCATATTATGAAACGATATAGTGTGTGCCGGCACTGTGGTATAGCCCTCTTCCATGGAAGGGAAAGTATGCTGCCCCCCGTTGAGGGTAGGGGTAATAGAAAGCACTGGCTGAAAATTAAGATAAGCCCCAAACGGGATGGTAATAGCTCTATCCGGTTGGGAAGTATTTGTAAACACAACATTGCCTTCATATCTGCCGCTTGGAACGCCGTCGTCAAATGTCATCTGGAAAGTATGAGTCTGCCCGTTTACGCTAATCCTGTTTAAACTAACCCCGTTATGGCTGCGGATATGAGTATTGAACCTGGCCTCCGGTACCCAAGTACCGCTGCCCGGGTTATGGATAGTAACAGTTAAAGGAGCGCTTGTGCTGCCCCTAACCGCCCCAAAGTTAAGCGACGGCGTAATTATCTCCATATAGTCTGTGGGCCAAGCCGTAAAGCCGATGCCGCCCCATTCCAGCATATTGCTAACAGTGGCAAATGCGCCGCCCCTTAGCGCATAAACAGGCAGCACAAACCCGGCACCAATATTAAATACCGAGTTCTCGTATCTTACGACCGGGTCTGCCTGGTAATCCAGCTGTCTGGCCGTATTCATCATCCTGGCCTTAATTTCACTGGGCGTTGCAGATGGGAAAGCCTCAATCAAAAGCGCCGCCACACCAGCGATAGCAGGTGCCGCAAAGGAAGTGCCGCTTACCTGCTCATAGCCGCCGCCAGGTGAAGTTGTGCGCACCAGAGTCCCGGGTGCCGTAATATCCGGGCCTATAAAGAAAGATACCGGCTCTGGCCCTCGTGACGAAGAAGCGGCTATCCCACCCCTGTTGTGGGAAATGAAGTCGTCGCTTCCTGACTGGCCGTTGGCTGCCGTTAATACTTTGCGGCCGCCGAAATCCATAGTAAAGGCGTTGCTGCCGTTATTACCGGCAATGCCTACAACAAGTATGCCATCATGCCCCGCCAGGTTTAACGCATTGTTGAAGGGGCTGAATATGGCGGCGTTAGGGAAGCTAAAGCTGGTATTGATAATATCGACATTAGCAAGCCGCGCTTGGTTGATTGCGGTTAGTACATGATTTAAGTTGATGGCTCTATATACCCATAGTTCGACGCCGGGCGCTATCGCAATAATAGGGCCCGCAACATTGGTGCCATGCCCAAAATTGGGGCAACTGGGCACTTCATTAGGGGAAGCGTTAAATCCTGATGGGTGATCCCCGGCCACGTTATGGCCGCGCACCCGGTTTGTTGCCGGGTTTTGATATGGCACGAATCTTGGGTGATTATAATCTATGCCGGTGTCAATCACTGCTACGCGCACGCCATTGCCGGTAAATCCTAAATTATTGTGGATATAATTGAGGTTAAACATATCACTGGTTTGGCCCATAAATTCATTGGCTGGGCCGTTAAAGGGTTGGAAATTAAGGCTGCGGACATGCTCATCGTCGTATATGCTTTCCTCACCAAAAACTGCCCTGTCGTTGGGTATTACTGCAAACACCTCCGGCAGTTCCGCTATCTGCTCTACCATATATGCCGGGACTTGCAGGAATACCCCGTTAAACAGGGCATGATGCTCGCCTATTATTTGGAATGGAGCCGAGCTAAAAGCTTCAAAGGCTTGGGATTCTTGCCCTACAAGTTGGTTTAGCTGTTCAAAAAAAGCACCATGTGCGGCAAAGGCATACGCTTCGTAAGACGTGCGTAAGCCTCTTGTATATGGGTGACCAGCCTCTTGCATAAGCCGTAGCGCTACATACGGCGGGGTTATGAACTGGACGCCAATTTCAATAATGGCATAGGGGTTATTGTCAAACCCAGACTCAAACCCTACCGCGCCAATTGGTGCTTGTAGTGTTTGGGTTAAATTGTAATTAGGCATGGCATCATAGCTTGCCTGTGTCGTAGCAACCGTTGGCAAACACCCAAATAACAGTGCAACGGCTAACAATAGGGACAAGTAACGTTTACGTTGTTTAATCATGATTACGCCCCCTATGGGATGTTTTAACAGTATTTTCGACACGATAATATACAAATTGGCATTTGTCAACAAAAAATAAACCCTTCTGCACTGTTAAATGGGTAGCATTTACACTGTGCAACAAGGTTTGATATATGTGAGTGCTTTTTATAACAATTATTATTGGTTATTTGCGGTAATAGCGCAGGGGTTGCTAGGGTTTGCTTGGGGTTTGGCCTTATTGATGTAAATCCTCCAAACGGCTTTCGTATTTATGCCTTCGCCTAATCAGACTTTTGCTCTAATACCTGAACTTTTTATAGTTCCGTTAGTACTTGTTTTTTTGGGAATGCTTCCGTCTACGGTGAAATTCCTTTGAATTACTGTATAAAGTGGGCAAATGGAACACCCCCAAATACAAGACGCAATCCGAGCATTTGCGGCACAAATGACAGGCAACATGACAAGCTGTTAAGGCTGATGATGCGGGAGGTAGATCATGCTTCATAGTAAAATCCAATCATAAGAGCAAGCGACAAAAACGTCATTCACGCCCCCAAGCCGAATCCGAAAGACAAAGGGCGCACGAAGTGCGGTTTTGCGAAGCAAATCCCATGCCCCAGGGGTCACCACTGTGAACGAAACGATTGTGATGTTTCATGGTAAAACTTCTGAGGGTGAAAGTAGTAGAGGTAGTAAAATACCGAAAACACAAGTGCTGTAGATGGGGGTGGTGTTTAGGATAGTATTTCCTTGGTGTATTTTGTTTTCTGTCATAAAAAACATTTTACATCAAAAAACGAGAGCTGGCCCGCGCCTTCTCTCGTTTTTTTCGGGCTTGCTGTGTTAACCCCATTGCTGTGTTCCAGAACGATTGTATCCAGCGTTCATTTGTCTCTCTGTTTCGCCGCATTTTGGGAATCGGCGCATTTGGGGGGTGTCTTTTGGATTCATGCTTTCTATATATCACACTGGACGCTTGCGGGACGCCCTTGTTGAACTGCATCATTAATCGCGAAATGACACACAACCATAGCGACAAAAAGAGTTGATGATAATGATAAAAGCGGTTGCCTTGCGTTTTTTTTGAGTGTTTTTGAATTAAAACATCTTTTTATTAAGCTATTTCGGCTATTTTGGTTATGTCATGATATGCGCAAGCCTCAAACAGTCTATGTAACCAAAAACCCACATATATATCATTAAGCCCCTGGCATAACTATCACGTAACCGTAGCGCAACTTCGCCAGGGACAAGTCCTATAGTGATTTCTTTCAAATCGAAACGCTTTCATGGGAGGCACATATGGGTAAATCACAAGTCATCCGTTACCGCTTTATCCTAGGGCTGCTACTGTTAACAGGGGCGGCCTTATTCATGTGGGCGCAGTCAGTTACAACAGGTACAAAAGTAGATGAGACCGAATCCTCTCCCACCGGATACAGCTTACCCTCCATTCATCAAAGGCCAGGCTTGCCATATCCCCCAGGGGACACATACCCAGCCATAATCCCCGTCCCGCTAATCGGGCTGGAAGACATAGTCTTCACTTTGCCAATCCCGCTACCAGAGCGCCGTGAGCCAGCTCACTTTACCGTTTCACACGAGTACGCCCAACGCTTAATGTCCTTTGATTACTTGGTTAGCAATATCTTTTTGGTAGACAGGTATACGGCTTTGTTTCCAACAGATATAGATACCAATGCCTTTTTGCAAGCTGACCTGCGGATAGATACCACGGTTCCCGGGCCGCAAGTGCTCATCTTTCACACCCATTCCCAAGAGCGCTTTGTAGGCAGCAATCCCCTTGACCCAATGAGCGGAGTAGTAGGCGTAGGCTACGCCCTTGCGGAGATTTTGGAAGAAACATACGGCATAAGTGTTATGCATAGCAAACACCAATTTGATGTGGTAGATGGTCATCCCAGGAGACAAGGCGCGTACGAGCGTATGGATCCTGTAATACGGCAAATCCTTGCAGACAACCCATCCATACAGATGGTAATAGACTTGCATCGCGACGGCGTGCGTGACGGTGCAGGGCCTTTTATCACTTATATAGATGGACAGCGTACCGCGCGTATAATGTTCTTTAACGGCCTAAGCCGCCAAAACAGAGGAGGTCGTATAACAGAAGTGCCATGGCTCCCTAACCCGTATCTCCGGGAAAATCTGAATCTTAGTTTCCAGCTGCAGTTAGCCGCAAATCAGTTGCACCCAGGGTTTGCCAGGCGGGTGTATTTAAGAGAATTTAGATATAGTTTGCACATGATGCCTATGAGCATGTTTGTGGAAGTAGGCAACCAGTACAATACGCAGCTTGAAGCCATAAGGGCTATGGGGCCCCTTGCCAGTATAGTGGCCGCAGTGGTGTTGGGTGGCCCTCCTTTGTAGGAATCGGCGTTATTTTGTCAATGCCGCTTCAAAGCTGCGTATAATTTGTAACAAAAACGTAAATATAAAGTAGTTTTTTTTTAACGTACATGATACGATAATGTAAAGGTAAAGCATTGTCGGTAAATTGTATATTAGTTTGCGGCATATGCTTCCAATACAATGCCAAAGAGGTGTACAAATGCACGAAACTTACCAAAGCAAAATCACAAACAATCAGCAGGCAGTACACTGCATGCAGCAAGTAATCAACAATGTAGAAAAAATCATTGTAGGCAAGCGTTACGCCGTATCTTTGGTAATGGCTACTCTGGCCTGCCGGGGTCATGTGCTTATCGAAGACGTGCCGGGCGTGGGCAAAACAAGCCTGGTTGCGGCTTTGGCCCGTTCCGTTAATGGTAGTTTCAAGCGGATACAATTTACGCCGGATATTATGCCGTCGGATATCACGGGTTATTCCGCCTTCTCTCCCAAAACTGGGGAATTTGAATACCGTCCCGGTGCGGTTATGAGTCAGTTTGTACTGGCGGACGAAATTAACCGTACATCCCCCAAAACCCAGTCTAGCCTTTTGGAAGTTATGGAAGAAAATCAAGTCACGGTAGACGGGCAAACTTATCGCGTGCCGTCTCCTTTCATAGTGCTTGCAACCCAAAACCCTGTAGAGTACTTAGGCACATACGCGTTGCCGGAAGCGCAGCTGGATCGCTTTTTCATGAAAATAACGTTGGGATATCCAGATGATAAAGAAGAAAGTAAAATGCTAGACCGCTTCAAAGGCCGCAGTCCAATGGATGAGCTAAGGCCTGTGGCTGAAGGTGCCGATATAATTGCTATCCAAAGCCTGGCCGAGCAGATACATGTAGACTCCGATATCAACCAGTTTATCGTAACCATTTCCCGTTATACGCGACAGCAGGAAGATATACAGCTGGGGGCAAGCCCCCGCGCAAGCCTATGCCTATTTAAAGCGGCCCAAGCCTGGGCGTTGTACAATGGTCGTGACTTTGTTGTCCCCGATGATGTAATTCAAATGGCCCCACATATACTTGAGCATAGGATACTCATGAAGCAAGAAGCGGCCATCAAAAAGGTGCGTGCCACAGATATCATAGAAAAGGCTATCAAACTGGCAACCATAGAACTTAGGAACTGAGGGCGCTATAAATGGTAAAACTATTTAGAAGGCGTAAAAACGTACCAGAGTCTTTGTCTTTATGGGTTAATCGTGTGCGATATCTTGTGATATGGGTCTTGTTTGGAGGAGGCGCGTGGCTATATGGCGAGCGGATGCTGTATGTAGCCCTTGCTGTGTTTACGGCACTACCTATTATTTCATATGTAATAGCGGCTGTTGGACTTATGTCTTTGCAAATTTACCATCATCTCCCGCGTTCTGTCGTAAAAAAGGAACATGAACAGATTACTATCAGCATCACTAATCGCATTCGTATACCTTTCGGCAAGATTTTGTGCGTGTTCTATCGCGACGATTTTGCCGTGTCTGTGCAGGATTCACTTGTGGCAGATGTCGGCTCGCTAAAGCCGATAAACCTGGTTATACCATTCATAATTAATTATCGCGGGGAATACACAATGGGGATAGAATCATTGCAAACCGTGGATTTAACGGGCCTATTTCGGCTGACCCGCAAGCTCAACATGAAAAAAACGGTAATCGCTCTGCCTGGGATCGCAGATATGTCTAACTACCCAATTGCCAACAATTTGTTAACCCAGGCCCAGTCACGTCATGATATCCGCGACGAGGACTATGCCACCATATCAGATATCCGTCCATATTTACCTTCGGACTCAATAAAGCGTGTACATTGGAAGCTAACGGCGAAGCGCAACGAATGGCTGGTAAAGAATTTCCAATCCAATGCATTGCATCAGATCACACTAATATTGGATAGCAAGCGCATAGGGCGCGATTACCAAGAGCAAATTGTTATGGAAGACCGCATGATAGAAATATCATTAGGGCTTGCGCGCCAGTGTCTAAGAAGGGGCATGCCAGTAGACTATATGGCAGGAGAAGGGCATAAAACCGCAGGCCGCGCCCCTGTGGACTTTGACGCGATATACAATACTGCAAGCAATGTGCATTTCGAAGAAGACCCGGCCTTAAGCCCTGGTGCGATACTGAGCCAGTGCCTTAACGATGCTGCCGGTTATGTAAACGCCATTATCTTGACCGCCAGGCTGGACGCTACCTTATATGAGCGCATAGCTAACGCTCAAAACAACGGTCACAATATAGCCGTAATTTATTTTGCCCCGCGTGTACCCAACAAAGATACCGAAAAGATATTCCGTCTCCTTGAAGAGGGCGGCGGGCATTCATACCGCGTAGCAGCCGAGGACTACGAGCCGGAGGTGGCATAATGGCAAATGACGTAACCAAAACGCCAATAACTAGGCGATGGACAGAGTATGTCTTTTGTCTGCTAGTTGGCAGTATGTATATATACTCCCTTAACAGGGTGCTAATCAGCTCAACGTTTATCAGGGTCACTCAGCTTAGGTTATTTACTATGGGTGTTGTGGCGCTAATATTCTTTGTGCTGATTTTTTATAACCGTATCACACGCATTGTCAGCGCTGTAGTTGTTACTGTATCCGCATTTATTTTATTGTTTACCTTCGAGCGTTGGGAGCGCCAGGCAGATCATTTGTATGATGTAACACGTATGATACGTGGCTATCTCCATTACCAGCCGGAGCTTGGTAATACAATTCTTTGGGCGATTAGCTTGCTTTTTGGGCTTGTTGTAGCCGTGTTTATGTTGTACCGTTTTAGTTTTTACTTGCTTACGGTGACGGGCGTTGCTATTTTTCTGTTTACATGGGGGCCCGGTTTTACCAGGGATGCAACGTCTTTTTTGATTTTCCTGGTCTGCTTTTGCCTGCTTCTGATTCGTAAGACTAACAGCGGCTTAACCGCGGTATATGTTGCCGCGCCAATATGTGCGGCCCTTGTATGGTTTGTGCAAACCAGTGTGCCAATGGAGGCTGACTTATTCCAGCGTCGTACTTTGCAAGAGCTGTTTGACGGGCCTCTTGCCGCGGCTGGGGATTTTATTTATATGATGACAAACCCCATGTATTTTTCGTTCCAGTCTACGGGCTTTTCCGGGCAGGGTGGGCGGCTGGGTGGGCCTGTTACACCCAATACCCGTAATGTTATGACTGTACAGGCTCCTGGGCGCACTTATTTGGCCGGGGCTACTCACAATACTTATACAGGCTATTCGTGGATAACTACACTTGAATCGGGCCAGCTTTATACCCAGGGTATGCATCCTAACCAATTTGAAATGCTTGAAACGACCGCAGCCCTTATCCGTAGTGCAGCCCAAACCCATGTTTCTGATAATTCATTTATGCCTACAAGCGTGCTGTGGAGCACCTTCCCTGTAGAGGATCACATGCATTTGTCTACAGATCAATTTCTTACATTGGGCTTTGGTTCCGAAGGTGATGGATTGCGTGTCACTCTGCAGCCTAGAAATGGCCTTTTAGGGCTTGCCAGCGGTCGTCAGTATCTGCATGCGTATTTGCCTATGAGTCAGGCAACGGTTGCAATAGGCACTAACCGTACCGGTACTATTTTTAGGCCGCAAAACACTCGCAATATTTGGTTTCACCCTGCCGGGCCCAACTATTTACCATCGCTTGTTTTTGACCCAACTGGGGATATGCGTGCGCCTGGGTTTATGGCCAGGGGGACCCAGTATACAATGAATTTCTTAAACGTTGACCACAGACTCTCGTTTGTTGGTGATATGTTAAACACATCATATCAAGGATTTAATGCGAATCCAGGCAGGCTTGAATTAGTTGCTTTGCTTCAATATGCTAACGAAGATATTGTATTGTATTTTTATGAAATATATCTGACGCAAAATCCAGATGATTATACCTGCAATTTAACCTATGCGACTTTAAATTTTGTAGAAGATGCTTATTTCGAGCCAGATGAAGAAACTCCACATTTTATGCGTGAGTTTAGTGTAAGAGTCCCTAGAGACACATTTGGTATCCCTGAGTACGATGTCACGGTCACGGCACAAGATATCAACGATTTATTCGAGATGTTTGCTTTTGCCGGCCCTAATCGGGAACTAAAATATATTGATTCATTTTTCATGTTGCATGCAAAGCTGGATGCTTTCTCCCGCGATGTGTTAACACCCTATGTCCAAACTGTCCGTGAGCATTTTATGTATGTGCCTGAAATGGTACCCCAAAGGGTGCATGATTTGGTTGCGGAGATAGTTTATGGCCTAGAAACGGATTATGAGCGTATAATGGCCATCCGTGATTATCTGATTCAATTCCCATATACGCTGTCGCCCCAACCTGTGCCCCCTGGGGTATGCTTTGTTGATCATTTTCTTTTTGTGGGTCAAGAGGGGTACTGCACTTATTATGCGTCCGCCATGGCAATTATGAGCCGTATTGCCGGTGTGCCGTCGCGTTATATAGAAGGGTTTTTATTACCTCCGGCCCCGCCCGAATCCGAAGACGGAACTGCCATATTTGTTGTAACCAATATGATGGCCCATGCTTGGGTGGAAGTGTATCTAGAGGGCTTTGGCTGGTTAATTGTCGAAGCTACAGCCCCTTATGCCTTTTTTATGGATCAGGCTCTGACTCTGCCCCGTGGTGAAATGCAGCCGGGTTGGTTTGGTGATGAGTGGTGGTGGGAGCTAGAAGAGTACTACTGGTATCTGTGGGGTGATGGGCAATTTCCGTTTACACCTGGTGGCCCTATAAGCGGCGGTACCCCAGCAACTGGCCCTTATGAAATTGAAGGTGGAACCGCACGTTTGATGTCCTTGGAACTGATGCGTAATGTAATATTGTTATTGTTTGCGGTTATGATTGTTGCTATCATTGTGTTTTTGACTATACAGTATATAAGAATAACTACTGTGGTGAGGCGCATAAGGCGCATGCCTGTAAACCAGCAAATAACAGCGTACTTTACGGGGATACTTGCCATTGCTTCACATGTCACAAGCGCAAAAGACCCGGCAGAAACGCCGTATGTATACGGCCAAAGGGTAGGTATGCGGTTTGCTTTTAAAAATGATTCGGCTCGTTTGCGCGACTTGGTACAGTTGTATTATAGAGCCAGATATAGTAGCCATCAGCTTTCACAAGATGAGGGTGGTGTGATGGAGGAAAGTTATTTTGATATGATTAATTATTTACGGGTAGAGCATAAGAAATCGCATTATTTTTATTTGAGATATATTTTGCGGATTGGGGCATTATAGGAAGAAAGAAGCTGTGTTCATAGACGACAACGTCGCTTTGGCGGTCAATTATACGCCACTTTTCGTTGGCATTTCCTTGCTTGCCTCTTAGCAAGCTGCGTCAATACCTCTTCAATTGGCACATAATTGCCGCGCCAAACCGCCATCGCCGCCTATGAACACAGCTTCTAAGTTTTAGGGTGGCCTGTGGTTTGTTGGAATAGCTTGTAATAGGCGCCAAAAAGCGTTTTATTCAAGATAAAACCAGCGACTATAGGCCACTTTTTTATTTACAAACTTTGAAATCTTAAATCTTTGAAAAATCTTAAACATTTATTGCCTTTGGTTTAGATTTGACATTTCATAATGCACTTAAATAAAAAGAAATAAAATGTACGTATATAGTAAATGGTGGTTATTATGGAACAAAATCTATTATAATGCGTTTCATAAATTGGATAAAAGGGGGGATTGATCTGGAAGTTTTATTTGATTTGCAAAATGTACGCAAGGTATATCGCATGGGTGATGAGCGCATTATGGCGCTAGATGATGTAAGCCTGACATTTGAGAAAGGTAAAATTTATTGCTTGCTTGGTACTTCCGGCTCTGGTAAATCTACTTTGCTTAATATGCTTGCTGGGCTTGAAAAGCCCACTTCCGGTACAATTTTGTTTAAAGGCAAGCCGCTGGAAAAATTAAGCGAGACTCAGTTGGCCCTATATCGGCAAAGGTATATAGGGTTTGTATTTCAGTCATACAACCTGCTTCCTACTTTGTCTGCCCTGGAGAATGTAACCTTACCGCTTATCTTCCGTAAGATTCCTAAAAAAAAGCGGACAAGCGCGGCCAGGGCTATGTTAAAGGCGGTTGGTTTGGCTAACCGGTATAGGCATAAACCGTCAGAGCTTTCCGGGGGGCAGCAGCAACGTGTGAGTATTGCTAGGGCTTTTGTAAATGAGCCACAGGTTATATTTGCCGACGAGCCTACAGGCAACTTGGATACAAAGACTACGTTTGAAATGATGGATTTAATAACGGGCATTGCCCGCGAACGTAATCAGACGCTAGTAATTGTTACCCATGATACGGAGATATCCCGTTATGCCGACTGTGTTATCAGTATACGGGACGGCAATGTTGAGAGTATATTGGATAATGATGCGGTTTATGAGCCGGATACCGAGGAAAAGAGGAGCGATATTAATGAAGAGGATTAAACGACTACTGATTGCCGGGATGCTGGCTGCCATGTTACTTGCGCAAATGGCTGTGCCTGTTATGGCTACCCCGCCTGACTATCGGGATCTACAGATTGAAAATCAGGCTTTGCTGAATGAAATCGAAAGACTTAGTCAGCTGATAAGCGACCTACAGAATCAGCTAGGAGGCCAACCAGGTGCTCAGCCCACGCCTGTGCCGCCACAGGCCCCCAATGTGCGCTTGGTTAGCCCAAGCAATATTGTGGTAATGCCTGGCGATGTGCTTGAAGTAAATCTTATTATCCGCAATATAGGAGCGGGGACAGCCCATAGTGTACTAACTCAGGCTAGTGTCGGCGATGGCCCGTTTACAATCGAGTTTATTAATAATACAAATACCTTCAGCGCGATTAATCAAGGTGCGCAAAGGCAAATTATCATGCGGTTAACGGTAGATGAAAACGCCACACCGGGAACCTACTCTTTAGATCTTGATCACCATTTCCGTAGTGTCACAGGTGCTAATTCAAGCAGTTCTGACACTATCAGTGTAAGAGTTGGCGGTGAGGTAGGCGTATCCAATGTACGCCTAAGCAACATCCGTACCTCTGCTTCAACTGTAGGGCCAGATCAAACTTTTGTGGTAACCGCAGACTTACAAAATACAGGTAGCCTTCCAGCGCACAATGTACAAGTATCTGTAGGCAACTTAAGCGCATCCACTATTTTTCTTACAAGTGACTTAAGTCAATCATTTTTCTCAACTTTAGAAGCCGGGCAAACAACCCATGTAAGCTTTACTTTCCAAACTGCCCGTAATATCCCAAGCAATGTATATCAGCTGGATTTTCGCCTGACTTATGAAGACTCTGGCGAGCGGGCCGCGATTCCTTTCTTCGTGACTGTACTGTCTGACTACGCACATGAGAGCCCTAATATAGAAATACGTGGCTTAACAGCACCAACCGGGCGCTTAAATGTAGGTCAAACTGGTATTATTTCCTTTGAACTAATAAATACTGGCGATGCAATAGCAAATAATGTATTAGTTACGGCTTCTGTTCCAGGTGCGGACTCAGCAGCTTTGGTGCCCACGGCACATTCCAATAGGCAAAGCATACAAAACCTTGGTGTTGGCGAGTCGCATGGGTTTCAGTTTGGGTTTATGCCGACGACAAGCTCGCAAACCCAGAGCTATGCTGTTCAGTTAAGAGTTGAATATACAATAAGAGGCGCAGATGACTCATCTAGCTTTGTGCAGTATGTAGCCTTAAATGTCAATAATCCGGAAGCCGAGGCAACTCCAACACCGGCGCCTGGGGCTCAAATCCCTAGGATGATTGTAATGGCTTACACGCCATATCCTCAGATACCACGTGCCGGACAAAATTTTGACATGGAAATTGCTTTCCTTAATACGTCACCTACAAGATCAGTAAATAATGTGCGTGTAACACTTAATTCTGCAGAAGCAACCGGCACAAATGCAACTCTAGGTGCGGTATTTACACCTGTTGGCGGAAGTAATACGGTGTTTATTCCTTATTTGTCTCCAGGGGAGTATGTAACAAAAAATATAACTATGTTTACTATCCCAGATGCACCCCCGAGGGTTTATACGTTGGATGTTGTGTTTGATTTCCAAGACTCCGATTATGTAGAGCATAGCATGACGGAAAGGTTAAGTATACCGGTTGCGCAGCTCGCCAGGCTTGAGACATACCCACCGGAGGTTTTTGTTCCGGAAACAATGGATATGTGGAGCTTTATTAATTTTGAATTCTCGATAATCAATACTGGGCGTGTTAATTTGCGAAACTCGTGGGTACGAGTGGAGGGCCCGTTCTACACAAGAGAGTCCAATATGTTTTTGTCTACGATTGCAGCTGGGCGCACTATAACCTATACAGGTCGAGCTAGGCCACTAGAGACAGGCCTTTTGGAAGGTGCAATTGTTATTTATGGTGAAGATGATGCCGGTGATATAACTGAGATAAGGCATGAGTTTACTGTTTATGTAATGGAGGATATGGGCGGTGATTTTGGCTTCGAGGGCGGTTTTGAAGGTGGTCATTTCCCAGGTGAAGACGGCATGTTTGAAGGCGGTGCGTTCGAGCGCCCCGGTTTTGATGAATGGCCTTATGGTGACGGTGATGATGAAGGAATTTTTGCGCGGATATTTGCGTTTATACGTCGCCCACTGTTCTGGGGGCCTGCTGCTGGTGTAGTTGTAGCTGCTATAATAGCTGCTGTTGTATTGATGAAGCGAAAGAGCTCAAAGCTTTCATTTGATGACGATGATGCTTTTAATTAATTTGCTCACTTTCTGTGATATTTTATAGGTTTCGTATTAATTGGTTAATGCGAAAAGTAGCCAGTCGGTTTTGATCCTAATGGTAAAACCGGTAACGTAAATCTTCTTGTGTTTGGCTGGCGAAGTTAGCCCTTGATGGGCATTAGGAGGTGAGAGCGGATGAGTGTCTTTGATGTTTTTGGCCTATGTGTAAGAAGTTTGATAAAGCGTAAACTGCGTACTTTTTTAACGCTTTTGGGTGTAATTATTGGTACGGCTTCTATCGTACTCATGATGTCTTTGGGTATGGCAACTGAAGCCCAGTTTGCGAACCTTATGGAGACAATGGGCGCGGATATGACTGTTATACAAGTGCAGAGTGCACAGCATGGCCGTCCTAGCCCTGATGGCGGCTGGGAGTTTCCGGACGATTTTCCAGAGCTGGATGATGCTGCAATTGATGCCTTTGACCAGTTGCCCGGGGTTATCGTAGCTTCTCCAATTATTCGCGGGTCTGTTTTCATGCGAAGTGGGAGATATGCTATGGAGGCTTGGGTGACTGGTGTACGCCCCGCAGCCTTGGCTATGATGGGCTATACCCTTGACCATGGCCGCTTTCTTGAAGATGGAGACGAATTTGCTGCTGTATTTGGGGCTTTGGCTGAGCTAGAGTTTTATGTACCCGGAAGCGATGATTGGCCAAGATCATGGAACATGTGGGGCATAGATTTAAATGAAGTTGAGACATTTGTTGACGTGATAAATGACCCTATTCGTATATCTTATGACCGCCGTTTGGCACCCCCTGTCTGGAGTGGTTCTATGTTTGATGAAGAAGATGACGAAGGTGGCGTTGATATAGAAGAAGCTTTCCGGCCAATTACAGCCTTTGACTTAGATATAGTTGGAGTGCTAGCACGTACAAGTGAAATGAATCCATGGCAGGATACCACAATTTATATGGATATTTATGTTTTGCAAGAGCTGGATTGGCTGCGCCGTGAAGCCCAACGTGAAGATGAGCAGGAGTGGTTTGGTATCTTCTCGCCGATACAGGGTGTAAGGGAGCGTGTAACCTATGATAATGCTTTTGTACGGGTGTCAAGCATTGACTATACCCACAGGGTAGCTGAATTTATTAATGATATGGGGTTTCGTTCCTTTTTTCCTGGTGATTGGATTGATGTTCAGCGCCGTCAACAAGAAGGCGTAAGAGTACTTTTGATAGCAATTGCCGCAGTAAGCCTGCTAGTAGCCGCGATTAATATTGCCAATACGATGATTACTTCCGTAACTGAACGTACCAGGGAAATCGGTGTTATGAAAGTAATTGGAGCGGCAATAAAGGATATCCGTCGGATGTTTATGTTGGAAGCTGTGATGATTGGCATACTTGGCGGTATTTTTGGGATAGGGGTTAGCTTGGTTGGGTCTTATCTGCTAAACAATTTTGAGATAGATTTCCTGGAGGGTCTTGGGCCGCCGGACTTGAGTAGTTGGGGTCTGCCTGCTACCGAGGAAGTTGTTGTATCATTGATAACACCTGAGCTTTTGCTATTAGCATTGGGTGTAGCCGCCGGGGTGGGACTTATTGCCGGGTATTTCCCTGCAAGACGTGCCACTAAGCTTAGTGCCCTTGCGGCTATTAGGACAGACTAATTTATGCTAAACTTCTTACGAACTTGAAGTATGTATTTCGCAAGAAGTCTACTGGGTGCGTGTGAAGCCTCGCGGGCTTTATGCGCACCCCATTTTTTTGTATTGGAGAGAATAGTTTGCAAAGAATAATATTAGCTTCTGGTTCGCCAAGGCGGCGACAATTGCTTGGGCAGGTAGGGATACCTCATGAAGTGATAATAAGCGATGTAGATGAAACGATTGATGGCCCGCCGGAAGTGCAAGTGCGAGAATTGGCTCTGCGCAAGGCTAATGCTGTGCGTGGTATAGTACGTGATGATGCAATAATAATAGCGGCAGATACCCTAGTTTATATTGATGGTAGCGTGTTGGGCAAACCCGATGGCCCGGATGATGCATTTGAAATGCTAAAAACATTGCAAGGGCGCGGGCACACTGTATATACAGGGGTAGCGATTTTGCGTATTAGTGATGGCGTGATCGAAGAAAAATCCTTTGTAGAAGCTACGCAGGTTTATTTTCGTGAGTTAACAGATGCGGAAATATGGGCCTACATAGGCACAGGCGAGTCTTTTGATAAGGCCGGGGCATATGGTGTGCAAGAGAAGGGCGCGCTACTTGTTGAACGTGTGGAAGGTGACTATTTTTGTGTAGTAGGTTTGCCTATGGCTAAGCTTGCTGTGGTTCTTAATGAAATGGGAGTAAGGGTCTGGTTGTAGGATAGTCACATGTTTTCTAAAGAAGCTAACCGAGGGTTAGAGTTAAATACAGGATGGATGTGTGATTATGATTATAGGAGTAGGAACTGATATCGTAAAAGTAGCCCGTTTTGAGGAAATGACTACATGCTTTATGGAGCGTGTTTTTACCCTCAATGAGCGGGCTTATTTATATGGAAAGAGTCATATATCAGCCGCGGGACTTTTTGCCGCAAAGGAGGCGGTAGCTAAAGCACTTGGTACAGGCTTTAGGGGTTTTTGGCCAGACATGATAGAAATTACTCATGATGTATTGGGTAAACCTGAAGTAAAATTGCATGGTGAAGCAGCTTGTGCAGCAATGAAACAGACAAAAAGTAAATGCCGTTTTTATCGGAGGTATGTAATTGAGTTAAGTATTTCACATACTGATGAGAATGCGGTGGCCTTTGCGGTTATATGTTTAAAATAAATGTTGACGTGTTGCGGGCATGGTGTGTAAAATTAGCAAAAACATACAGGAGGGTATTATGAAGACAGGAAAAATTACAGGGTTGGCCCACATTGGAGTATTTGTAAAAGACATGGATAAGTCTATTGATTTTTACAAGCGCCTTGGTTTTACGCTTGACAAGGAAGAGCAGCTAGGTATAAAGCTTGCTTTTTTAAGCGCCGGTTCATGTTTAATTGAATTGGTTGAGAAGACGGACATTGCACCGCGTGAAGCAGGTGTTGTAGACCATATTGCCGTGGTCGTAGACAATATTGAAGCCGCAATCGAGAATGCTAAGGCACAAGGTATAGTAATTGATGCGCCTGTTAATGAAGTGCCAATCTTGGGTGGAGTTAAAAATGTCTTCTTCGACGGCCCTGATGGCGAGCGGCTTGAATTTTTTGAGTATCTGCAAAATTAGTTGAGATTGACTAATACTAAAGAGGAGTGATATTTAGTGTTTTCTAAGAAATATGTGGCCGAGTTAATAGGTACTTTTGTACTTGTATTTATGGGGTGTGGTAGTGCTATGCTTTTAGGCGTTGGCGCTGAAGGCGGGCACTTGGCTGTTGCGTTTGCGTTTGGCCTTTCGATTGTAGCGATGGCATATGTAATTGGCGGTGTATCAGGCTGTCATATTAACCCTGCGGTTTCGCTTTCGATGCTTTTGGACAAGCGGCTGCAAGTCAAAGATTTTATTGGCTATATAATTGCGCAGACTATTGGCGCCATTATTGCCGCTGCATTGTTGATGGCAATGACTCAGAGTTTTGGTATGGCAGATTTAACTGGCGGATTGGGTGCTAATGGTGTTGCCGGTGCCGGTGGAATAGGCGGTGCATTAATTGTCGAGATTGTTCTAACGTTTATTTTTATTTTAACTATTTTAGGCGTAACGGCTCAAGATAAAATGGCAAGTGTTGCAGGGCTGGTAATTGGACTAACGCTAGTTTTTGTTCATATAGTAGGCATACCGCTTACAGGTACGTCTGTCAACCCTGCAAGGAGCCTAGGCCCTGCAATATTTGCTGGTAGCGCGGCTCTTACCGATGTTTGGGTGTTTATTGTTGGACCGATGGTTGGCGCATTACTAGCTGTTATCGTTTATCGCGGTCTTATAAAGTCGAAATAACGGCTTGTTCTAGCGCGATTTCCAATAGTGGCGCAAGTTCTGCCTCCAATTTCATCTCTATACGCTCGATAATGTTGGTATTGGGTTTATTTTCGGGATGCTTGGCTACAAATAAGGTGCAGCAATCCTCAAAGGGCCGAGTCGATATTTCAAAGGTGCCTATATCTCTTGCGATATCAATGATTTCTTGCTTGTCCATGGTCGCAAGTGGGCGTATAACGGTGAGGCTGGCTGCAGAGTGGACGGCAGCTAGACTTTGCATGGTTTGGCTTGCAACTTGGCCGATACTGTCTCCTGTAATTAAGCAGTGGGCGCCGATTTTTTGAGCATAGGCACTGGCAATACGCAGCATGGCTCGCTTGAGCATAATTGTTAATTTTTCTTCCTGGACATTGTCCTTAAGGAAAAGTTGAATGTCGGTAAACGGTATTATATTAACCGCAATTGTGCCACTGTATTTGGCCAGCACTTGTGCGAGGTCACGTACTTTATCGGCTGCGCGCTCAGATACAAATGGTGGCGAATGAAAATATATCGGGAAGATTTCAACGCCGCGCCGTGCCGAAAGATAACCTGCAATGGGACTGTCAAGCCCGCCGGATAATAATAAAACACCTTTACCCGATGACCCGTAAGGCAAGCCTCCCACTCCTGGGAGGCTATTTACATAAAAATATACGTAGTTTCGGATTTCAACCCAAAGATTGACTTCCGGATTATGCAAGTCAACGCGGAGGCCGGGGGTGTTATTCAAGATATGCTCACCTATTTTTGCGGATACCTCTCTAGAATTTATCGGGAAGCGTTTGTCGCTACGCTTTGTGCTAACTCTAAATGATTTTGTGCCTGATGCCGCGTTGGCGAAAAAGTCAAGCGCGATTGTACACATGTTTTCTATATCACGAAGGTTTGTTTTCACGCAGATAGCAAAACCTGTTATGCCCAATATATGTTTAACACGATCTAAGACAGCTGTAACGTTTATGTCACCGTTGTAGTCTTCGATAAGAAAGCGGCCTTGTTCGCGAAGTACCCGTAAATTGCCGTCAAGCCCTCTAAGGTTGCTGCGTATTGTGTTCATGATTTGGTGTTCATAGTAGGATCGATTGCCTTTACGTAAAGAGATTTCCCCGTATTTAACAAGTAATACTGTTTTTGTTGCTGCTTCCATTAAGACCTCCGTCTTGCTACATTATTTGCGCATAACATTTCTTAGTTGTTTAACTGTATCATACGTTATTTCACATGCTTTTTCGGCCTCTTCAAATGTATTAAATGGTGAAAAGCTAAATCGGATAGCCGATTGGGCAATTTCTTGCTTAAATCCCATTAGTGAAAGGGCTGATTGCTTAAGTTTACGACTATTACATGCCGCGCCCATAGAAACATAAATGCCTTTCTCGGAAAGAGCGTGAACAAGAATCTCGCCCTTAACTCCCATGAAGCTCATGTTTAAAATGTAGGGCGAGACGTTGTCGCTAAGAGTGTTTACATACACATCTGTGAGGTTGCTTTGTAAGCTTAACATTAATGCTTTTATTTTGGCAACATGATTGCGATTGTATGCTAGTCTTTGAGACAATGATTCAGCTGCTTCTGCCATCTGTACGATTGCAGGAACGTTCTCTGTGCCAGAGCGCATGTTGCCTTCTTGCCCGCCGCCATGCTGAAGTGGTGTTATCCTAATACCTTTTTTGACCCATAACCCACCAGTGCCGGAAGGGCCGTGGCATTTATGCCCGCTAAAGCTGTACATATCAATATTGTGTAAATCTATATCTTCTTTGCAGAAGCCTTGAGCGCCGTCAACCAGGATGACAGCATGCGGATTATTCTTTTTGATTTCAGAAGAAATAGAATTAATATCGTTAATATCGCCTGTTTCGTGATTTACATGTGAAAATGAAACAAGATTATTAGCGTAAACTGGTTCATTTACAGCCCAGTCGCGTTCTAGTGCAAAACGGATGGGAGCCAGAAGAGATGGGTGCTCATACGGTGATGAAACTAGGCTTACTCCACTCTTTTGGTTTGCAAGCACATAACCAATGATAGCAAGATTGTTTGACTCTGTTCCGCCTGATGTGAATATTATTTCTTCTGGAGTGGGGATATAGTGAGTATTAGCCGTGATTGTTTGCAATGAAGGTGGCTTGTTGGCGGAGCAAAGTGCAGATGCAATGATTTTTCGTGCATCACGAAGAGCCCTTTCAGCCTTAATACCAAGGGCATGTGGGGATGATGGATTGTAGAATGCTTTTAAACTATTGATGGGTGAAGTTGTCGCGGCATTGTCAAAGTAGATCATATGAATGTTATCTCATCTATTCTTCTTATACGGAGATGGTTTGAATTATTTAACCCAAATCCGTATGTAGATAAATTAAAACTTTCGAAGCCCACACCCAAGCAGTACATCTATCTGCAAAGTAAAGCGCCGAAAGTAAGGAAAGTTATTTGAATAACAAATGCGAGCCTATCTTAATCCCAAATGCATAATATTTGCGTTAAAGCAACTAAACCGGCGGTCTCAGTTCGTAAAATGCGAGGGCCTAGGCTTATAGGAATAGCCCCCTTTTTTTCTAGAGCTTGTGCTTCGCATTCTTCAAAACCGCCTTCTGGGCCTACCCATAACGCGATTGGGCTTGGCTTCAGGTTGCTAATAACACTTTTGATGGAGCGAGTTTGTTCCCGTTCAAACGCGATAAGATGCAAATTGCTGTCGTCGATATCCTCAAGGGCTTTAGCAAAACTTATAGGAGGCAACACAGCCGGGATTGTACCGCGCATGCTTTGTGCGGCAGCTGATTCTGAAATGCGAGCTAGTCTTTCTGTTTTTTTTGCTGAATCTTTTACTTTTACAACTGTACGAGCTGTATAAACCTGTATTATTTTTGAGATGCCTGCTTCTGTGCATTTCTCGACAATCCAATCTATTTTATCTCCTTTGGGAAGCCCCTGGTACAATGTGATAGGGGTTACAGCTTCTGTGTTTGAAGGGGATTCGGATAAAATGTTAAATGTCAAAGACGCTGGCTTTTCTGATGCAGATACAAGCTTAGCACAATAATCGATGTTTTGGCCGTTACAAAATACAACCTCATGACCTATGCGCAGTCTTAAAACGTGAAGCAAATGATGAGCTGAATTGCCTATGATTTTTATCGTATCTCCAGTGCGTTCGTCGGGCTTAAAAAAGTATTTACCCATTTGCCACCACAAGGCACCAGCCGTCATATTCTTTTGTTTGTACAATACTAAGATTGTTTGTAGCTAGTTCAGACTTGACATCGTCTAAGCGGTCAATAATGATGCCCGACGCTATTAGCACCCCATTAGGCGCAAGCAAGTTATTGATTAACGGCGCAAGACTAATAATAACATCCGCAACAATGTTAGCTAAGACAATGTCATATTTAAAGCAGTTTATTTCCTTTTGAAGTTTCGCAACTGAAATGAAATCTCCGGTGTATAGTATTAAATTATCGGGGTCGATAGGATTGAGAGATGCGTTTTTTTTAGTGACTTCTGTAGCTGAAGGGTCAATGTCACAGGCGATAGCCTGCTTTGCGCCGAGGAGTAGGCTAATGATTGATAAGATGCCGCTACCGCATCCAATATCCAGAACATTGCAACCTGGCTGGATATAATCTTGCAAGGACTCGATGCATAGCATAGTAGTTGCATGTTGACCGGTGCCAAAAGCGGATCCGGGGTCTATTGTAAAGACGATTTCACTGCTGCTGTTTACGGGTTCCCACTCAGGTGCTATTAAAACTTTGCCAATTTTAATGGGGTGGAAGTACTTTTTCCATTCATGTTGCCAATCTTGGTCGTTGACTGTTTCGGTATGCAGTGAGAGATCCAATGTGCTTTTCATGCTTTTTATTTTATCATTAATGCATGAAAGCAATAAAGTGCTATCGCTGCCTGTACCCAAGTAAAAAACTACCGAGGCTTCGGAGTTTTTTACTGTGAGCTTCTTTGCGTTAAGAAGTTCATCATCTACATAATCCCAATCAGGTGATGTGCCTGTAAAAAAAGCTGCCATCTCAGAACTATCGTTGATTTCGACACTGAAGATGCCTAAATCCATAAGGAGAGCAGTGACAATTTCAATTCCCGAAGTGGTTGTTTTAATTGTAGCTTTTGTCCAGTTCAAATAACCAAAACCTTTCTTGTGGCACCTTGTAAGTCGTAGAAAAAGAGTGTCGAGACCATAAGTAATTACGGCTGATGCAGACAACGGTGAAGGGTTGCGCTTGAGCATGGGCCCCTCAATATTGAAGAATGTGCTTTATACAGGCATCAATGCATTCCGCAATATCGAGGATTGAGTAGAGGCGGGTTGTCTGGAAACTTCTCAATATTAATAATTGAGCTTGCTGCGCTTATAACGTAATTATACACGTTGAAGGTGGGAATATGCAAAATATATTTAATTATCCAATATAGAGGTGCGCTTCCCACTACCCGTCATGGTAAGATTTTGTGACGGGTTTGAACCAATTGAGAAGATTTTGACGTGGGTTTGCACGAAGACAAACAAGGGAATGCCACCGAAAGTGACGAAAACCGACCAAAAGATGGCTTGATGGTTGTAGAGCATACCCTGGTAAAGCTAAATCGCTTTTATACTAAAAAAAGGGGATACACTTCATCGGAGAACTCTCACATAGCTGATGCTGCTAGTCTTAGCGCTATGGAAGGCCCTTGAAGGTATCCCCTTGCATTTTGTTGTTTAGATCATTTTAGATGCTTTTTTACGAAACATGGTTAAATACTGTATCTGCTACTCAACAGCAAGTAATGGAATACCCCATGTCTGCCGCCTAAGTGAGAGCCAAACCCTATATAATTATGATTTGGTGACAAAATGAAATTCCTATGTCCGGCAGAATCAAGCCATCGGGCCAAGATAGCAGAGTATGACCATCCGCCCCAGTTGCCGCTTCCTCCACTCCAGGTCAGTCTTGCACCAAAAGCCTCCGCCGTTGGGCGTGACCCGCCATATGGGCCAACTGTACTACTCAACGATAGATCCAAATTGGCTAGAGTTTGCGAATAAAAGCGCGCGGATTGCATTAATGAGTCATCAATTGTTAGACGGTTTAATCCCCGATTTTCGCGTTCCTGATTAATTAGATTAACCATTGCTAGCTCAAAAGCGCTGGGGCCACCATTATTGTTGTACTCTTCTATCCATTCAGCACGTTGCTCATCTGTTAGACGGGCATTGGGTATCTGGATTGCAGACCTTGTATACTCGAAAGGTGCATACAGTGGATTATCTGAATCAGGTGGTGGGGTTGGAGTGGGTGTAGGTGTAGGGGTTGGCGTTGGGGTGGTAGTTGTCCCGGCTCGAATGTAAGTTAGCGATACATCAGAAAGGGTACGGCTAGTTATAGTGAGTCGGTTTGCATTTATGATGTAGTACCATTCAACCGGTGCTATACATGTATCATTGCAGAGTTCGGGAGTGATACATACTGCCAATATACTGTTATTTGATGTCCAGCGGATATCAAGTTCATACATAGTTCCATGACCATTCCCATAAAACTCATACGTTAAAATACCCGTAATTTCACATTCCCATGAGCCAACTAATTGGCTTTCCCCTGGCGTGGGCGTAGGTGTTGACATTGGGGTAGGAGTAGGTGTTGTCATTGGAGTAGGTGTTGGAATCGGTGTAGGAGTAGGTGTTGGGGTAGGAGTAGGAGTGGGAGTGGGGGTTGGTGTAGGAGTTGGAGTGGGGGTTGGTGTAGGAGTTGGAGTGGGGGTTGGTGTAGGAGTTGGAGTCGGTGTTGGCGTAGGCACCACGCTTGTTATCCTTGCGACTCTATTATCACTATCCCAATAGGCTGTCCCACCCAAAGCCTCTGCAACCGCCCTCAATGGCAGCATTAATCTGTTATTTACCATACGCTGTGGGACATCCGGTGTTATAATCCTGTTATTAACGACAAAAGCATTAATATCCGCAGGTATTATTACAACCGTATCATGCCTTGACAGCCTGGCTACACGTGTAGAAGAATACCATGTGACATAAAAGCCCATGTGTTCAAACACGCCTCTAACCGGTACCAATACACGATTGTCTACCATTATTGGTTGTTGGTCATCAAAGCGTACACGATACCCGTTAATAGTAACCGATACATTGTTTCTGTTATATGGCCTGTTCGGCCTTCTTGCGTACGCAGAAAACATTGGAACCGCTACGATAATAATCATTAACATACTTGCTATTGCAAGCATGTGCCTCTTTTTGCCCATATGTGCCTCCTCATTGCTATATGTATGTAATCGGAATATAACTATACCACGCAAAGCCTTGGATGCATAGTGTTAAATATTAAATTTTGCCTACATAAATGTTGGAACTCATATAATTTGCTTGTAAGTCTTAAGTTTAGGCCGGATTGATAGCAAGTCATATTTGCTACAATATCCATGCGCGAACTTAAACTTCTAAAAAGCGCAAAATTTCGCGTTGAACCATCGCAGATTTTTGCGCAAAGATGTAGTTTAAGTTCGCTCCAGCTCACTTTTCAAATTAATAAATAATGCGATATGCAATATTACTGAGTTAAAAAAAATTCTTCAACAACCCTTACTACCTGCCCCAATTCGTTAACCTGCACATACATCGGTACCCTGCGGAAAGTGGATGCACCGGCAAGATTAGTATCGGCCAGCCAAGGGCGAGTGAGTAAAAAATTATTTAAGCTTGTTGCCCGGACACGATTGCCGTAGGGGAAGGTGCATGGCAATTCCAGTCCCGAATCTACAAATTCGAATATCGTCTCAGGAGTTAATTCAAAGCTTAGCGTTTCAGCTGGCAAGGGGTTCTCGTATGGCCATCCGTCTACGAAAGCAGTTTCTGGGTCTAGACCCAGCTCAGCTATTCTTTCATAATCAAAGCTGGACACAAGCTCCACATTCATATGACGTATATAATGCCCATTGGGCATCTTGTCATATAAAGACCACTCATGATCCGGCCAGCGCTCAGTTTGTTCTTCCACCCAGTTTGGCCATAACTCTTCAATCCTTTCGGTGTCGGTTATAAAAATAATTTCAACCGGATCAAGATATAGCCTGTTGCCTACAATGGCTATCGGGCCAGAAAACGAGCCAGGACGGCGCGCTTGGAAATTACTGATATCATCATGATATCCCCATGTCCATGTCTCGTCTATGCTCAAGTGCATTTCATTATGTTTAACAATCGCTGATGCGTTATCTTCATGAGTTATATTCCATCTGTAAATATATATATCACTGTTTACACGCCCGGTCTGCCCAGAATTTACAGAGAATGACACAGCCTTCAAGTTGCCGATATGCTCAAACAAGAAAGCAGCGTTTGTGTAAAAGGTTTGCATGGGGATTTCCCACATCAGCCGGGCGACGTTTATTGTCTGCGGTTCATAAAACACTGTTAAAGTATATGATCCATAACCGCTGTCGCCGTGGTCTTCTCCAATTTGGATGCCTTGCACTTCCCATCCTATTGATGGTATTGGCATGTAGCTTACAATGCGGCTGGTCTCATGGGCAGCCCCTACATATGGTGTGCTACGTATTAGTAAATTATCAGATGCTTCATATACATATTCACCCTCATTACCGGGAGTATTTACGTTTCCATCATCTTGTACGCTTGTTCTGTTTAAGCCGAGCCCAATAACTAATACTAGTACAACTACTAAAGTTAAGATAACAAATGCTTGCGATGGTTTTTTGAAATTTAATACATTTTTTACTCTTTCACTTATTCTCCCCTCCCCAAACGTTATAGGGCTGACACCTATTACGCGATTTTCTGTCGCCATTGACAGCAAAGTCAGGGAGTAATCCTTCTTAATTTTCCCACCCATTTTTTTGATAACACGTTCATCACAAGACATTTCCATGTCTTTGCCCATTAGTAAAAAAGAGACCCACGCCAAAGGATTAAACCAGTGTAAAGCCAAAACCAGATATGCGATTAGTTTGACGATATGATCCTTACGCGCAATATGGGTTTGCTCATGTAAAAGAATATATTCGTGCTCATGGGGTTTTAGATTAGGCGGCAGATATATTTGGGGCCTAAAAAGACCTAGAACAAAAGGGGAATTAATATTTGTTGCTTTGTAAATATTAGCACCTACGCGGCTTGCCTTCCTCATTTTAAGGCTTAGCATGTAATATGAGGTTGCACCGTACAAGACCATAGCCACAACACCCGTTAACCATAGCCAAGCAAATGCGTTGGGCCACCACTGCACTTGTAAAGGCGAAGGCGAGGCAGTCAAAATTTGCGCCATCTCACCTGAGTTAAAAGGTTCGGCAATATTATTGGTAGTTAGGCCGCTATCAGATGTCACATCGCCATCCGGGGGTGCATACTGAGATGGTGGTATATACGGAGTCTGCCAGGCAGTTAATTGTTGAGGTATAGGTTGAGATGTATTGAATGGGATCAAGCTAAAAGTACTCTCAATTGAGAATGGAACCAGTAGCCTAAACCCTACAACCAACCACAGTAAAAATGAAACAGACTTAGGGGCTTTCCGTAGTAACAGTCTGGCAAGGCATACAGCTATAATAACAAAGGAGCCAGTCAAACTCATACTCAAGATTGTCAAAAAAATGTCATTCACGTTAACCAACCTCCTGATGCGACTCAATTAACTTCATCAGCTCATCGGCCTCTTTAGATGAAAGCTTTGCGCTACCTACAAATGCCGCAATAAAACCGGGAAGTGAGCCGCTAAAGGTATCGGCAACAAATTGACGGCTCTGGCGTGCCAATAAATCCTCATGGGTTAAGGCTATGGTTACCATCGCGCTTGCGTTATTAAATATACCCTTATCACAAAGTCTTCTTAATACAGTGTATGTTGTGGACTTTTTCCAGTCGAGCTGCTTGTATGCTATATCTACCAATTGTGGTGAGGCTATGGGTGCGTTTTGCCATATGATTTCGGCTAGTTTTTCTTCCGCAGCTGTTAAATTGTAGTCATTCATAAATGTGACCCATATTTACTCATGGCCAGAGAATACATATGAGTTTACCTCCTTTGCTCTCAGTCTAGATTGCTTAAACTCAGTTTAACATGCATAGACTGGCGTGTCAAGATCAAATGGTTTGATAAAAGGTATATTCCGGTTTTGATGATAATGATAAACCTTTTTATCAGTTTTGATGATACCGATAAAAGCGATTCTCGGTTTTGATGATACCGATAAAGGTTTTATGCCCTCACATCAGTATCAAAGGAAAAAAATCTATGATATCATTTGTCAGCTTACGCAAGTGACATACGGCTTACCAAAGAAAAAGTTATATCACTGGAGATATTAAATGAAGAATCATGATTTAACCCAAGGCAGCATAATAAAAGCATTATTGCGCCTGTCTTTGCCTATCGCGGGCGGGCAGTTTATGCATATGGCTCACGGTCTTACTGATATGCTTTGGCTGGGCCAAGCAAGTGACTATGCATATGCGATTGCAGCTACTGGTACGGCCGGTCTTTTTATATGGCTGTCTGTTGGGCTTATGTTGGTGGGGCGAGTTGGAGCAGAGATAGGGGTTAGCCAGTCGCGTGGGCGTAAAGATGTACCCGAGGCATACCGTTATGCCCGGACATCTTTGTATCTTGCCGCGAGTCTGGGATTTTTATATGGTACATTTTTATTTGCCTTTCGTGGCCCGCTCATAGGGCTCTTTCGCTTTGAAGAGGCCAATGTTGCCGCATATACAGTGACATACTTAGGCATTATGGCCTTTGGAGTACCGGCCAGTTTCATCACTTCATCCATCAGCGGGACGTTTAACGCCTCGGGTAACTCACGCACACCATTTATTATCAGTGCGCTTGGTATTGCCTTAAACATGATTTTAAGCCCAATTTTTATACTTGGGTTAGATATGGGTGTAGTTGGCGCGGGGATTACAAGTGTTGCAGCGCAGTATGCCGTGCTTTTTTCAATGCTTCATGCCGTTAAGCGCTTCAAAAGCCGTCCTTTTGATGAATATAAATTTTTAGCTCCTATTGATTTTGCCGCAATTCGTGTAGAATTTACTAGGGGTAAAGTGCGAGATATATTCCGGCTTACGTGGCCAGTTTGCCTTGAGAATACATTGTTTCCTCTTTTAACAATGGCCACTACCTATTTTGAAGTTGCTTTTGGGTATTTTGCAGTGTCCATAAGCCGGGTAGGTACTCAAGTCGAGTCACTTTCTTGGTTAGTGGGTGCAGGTTTTGGCGCGGCGCTTACCGCGTTTGTTGGACAAAATTTTGGTGCGGGTAAGCACGAGCGTATCAACGAAGGTGTGCGCTATACTACGTTTTTTATGCTAGGATGGGGAGTGTTGGTAGCATGCGTGCTATGGTTTGGCAGTCCTGTTATAATTGCGGCATTTCTGCCAGGATTTGCTTCTGACCCAGAAATGATTGGGCTTGTCGTAAGTAATTTACGGATTTTAGCCGCCTGCCAGGTGTTTTCTAACTTAGAGTTTGTGGCTACCAACGCATTTAGGGGTAAGGGGCGCACTTTGCCACCATCTATTACAGGTATTACTTCAAATATTATTCGCGTACCACTTGCCTTAGTTTTATCACGCTTTACGCCTCTTGGGCTTTTGGGTGTTTGGGCAGCAATATCTATTACAGCAGGGTTTAGAGGTGTCTCAATATTTATTTGGTATCATATAGACAAAAAGAGAACAACAGCACGATTAGAAACTGCCACGCGTGATCATGAGTGAAGCACAGCTCATACCGATTCCAAATTAAAACCTGTCTGACAGAGCGGCGGCTTGAAACGCGGAGTAAGCGTTTCAAGCGGTTTTGCCGCGATAGGCAGATAGGATTTTAATTGGAATCGGTATCAAATAAAATAAAGGAATAAAGCCATGGAGATAAGACTGCAAAAATGGCTATCCCAGTCTGGGGTAGCATCAAGAAGAAAAGCGGAAGAACTAATCCGAGCCGGACATGTAGCGGTAAACGGCGTAACTGTCACCGAGCTAGGCACCCGAGCAGACACAACTTGTGACACTGTTACAGTAAAAGGCCAGCCTTGCGAGCTGATTAGCACAAAAATATACATCGCGCTGCATAAGCCTAAAGGGGTAGTCACAACAGTTTCGGATCAGTTTGGCAGGCCTACGGTTATGGATTATATCCCATCGGGTACCCCATGCTATCCTGTAGGCCGCCTGGACTATGAAACCAGTGGATTAATTATACTAACCAACGATGGTGATTTTGCGCAGCGGTTAACCCACCCAAAGCATGGTGCTACAAAAACATATGTCGCTACAGTAAAAGGGATACCAACCCGCGAATCCCTTCAATCTTTTCGTAAGGGGCTCATGATAGATGGTCAACTTACCGCGCCATGCGAAGTTGAGATAGTAAAAAAGGATCAAAATGCGAAGCTTAGCATTAAGATCCAAGAAGGCCGGAATAGGCAGGTACGAAAAATGTGTGATGCCATTGGGCATGCGGTGGTGTCACTTAAAAGGGTAGAAGTTGGACCGGTTAAGCTAGGTAGTTTGGGAGTTGGTGAGTGGCGGTATCTTACTGCCGCAGAGAAGCAGAGTTATAAGGATGTTATATAAAATCGAATGGAGGGATTTTTATGTCTATGAGCGAAATCATCCGCAAACGTAAATCAGTAAGAAAATACGATCCTATGCCGTTAGATGCAGCCACCCTTGCAATGGTGCAGGAGCAATTTGAAAAAATCCAGCCACTTTTCCCAGAAATACGTTTTTCTATTGAAATCGCAAACAAAACAAAAGGTATGTTTAACATCACAGCACCGCATTATTTAGTTTTCGGGAGCGAGGAAAAAGAAGGTGCTTGCGAAAATATCGGCTTTATTGGGCAGCAGTTGGATTTATTTTTTTCTTCTATTGGGATTGGTACCTGCTGGCTTGGAGCCGCAAAGCCCCTAGAAAAAGAACCCTCTATTCTTCCTCATGTTATTTGCATGGCTTTTGGTAAACCCAATGAGCCATTGCATCGCGAGCTATCCGGGTTTAAACGAAAGCCACTGTCTGCTATCAGTGAGGGCTCCGACCCAAGGCTTGAAGCCGCACGCCTTGCGCCAAGTGCTATAAACGCGCAAAACTGGTATTTTATCGTCGATAGCGGAAAAATCCATTGCTATCGTAAAAAGTCAAATCCGCTGTTAGGACTTATGTTTAATAAGATGCATTGCATCGACATGGGCATTGCCATATGCCACATTGCGGCAGAAAGTGAAAGCTTTAAATTTGTGCAAGAAGCTGGCACACCAGATAGGAAAGGGTATATTTATACGGGTACTGTTGTTTAAACATTAGCTTTACACAAACCCCTTCCTATTATAAGCGCGCATAATCAATTTGCGGCCTAAGTCAAAAAAGATAACCGTCGAGGCCAAGACAACTACCAGTGCTAACTCCTCAAAGCGCAGCCCTGTAGTCCTAAACACCGCGCCGCCGTAGTAGATAAGCAGCACCTGCATAACCACAACTGTAAGCATAACACCTACGAATAGCCTGTTGCGGCGGATATGAGCCAGCAAGTTTATGCGGTGGGTGCGCGCGTTAAGGCTGTTGAACACCCCAGCAAAAATGAACAGCGCAAAAAAAGCGGTTAGTAGATAGCGCTCGTCGTTGCGGAAGGCAGCGGCAAAAAAGGGTAGCTTGAAAAAAAGCAAGCTTAAAAATGTGGTATATAGCCCTGTAGATATAATCTGGTTGAACATATACTTATTAATAATAGGCTCGGTACGTTTCTTTGGCCTTTCTTTCATGTATTCCCTAAGGGGCGCTTCGCCGGCGTACGCAAGCCCAGCCAATGTGTCCATAATCATGTTAATCCAGAGCATTTGGATTACTGTCACTGGGGAGCTTACCCCTATAAAAGGCCCTATAACAGATATACCCACCGCGCAAAGATTAATAGTTAATTGGAAAATTAAAAATTTTCGTATGCTCTTAAATATCGTGCGCCCATATAGTATCGCCTTTACAATAGACGCGATATTATTATCTAGTATTACAATGTCACTGGCCTCTTTGGCAATTTCTGTGCCATCGCCCATGGCAAAGCCTACATCGGCTTTTTTTAGCGCAGGGGCGTCGTTAATGCCGTCGCCGGTCATGCCCGCTACCAAGCCAAGTTCTTGAGCCAAACGCACTAGGCGGCCCTTATCTTGAGGGAGCGCGCGGGCAATTACGCTTATCTGAGGCAGACGCCTTTTGAGTTCCATATCAGTAAGTCTGTTAAGAGCCTGGCTGGTTAACACACGGCCGTCTTCGCCAGGAGAGACCAGACCCAGCTGAGTTGCCACACTTACGGCGGTCTCACGATTGTCGCCTGTTACCATCACAACTTGTACACCCGCGCCCATTACTTCGCGGATGGCCTGCCTGGCTTCGCGGCGGATTTCGTCTCTTATGCCTAAAAAGCCTACAAGAGTTAGATTGCCTTGAGCTATGTCTGGGTTTGTGGATTCGCATAAAGCTAGCAGCCTTACGCCTTCTTGGGCTTGGGTCGACAGCATCTGTCTAACTTTTGTAGGATGGTCGAATGGTATCCGCTTGCCATCAATATTGTAAGCGTAGCGGCATTGGGCGATTAATGCCTCCGGCGCTCCTTTTATTAGGACAACTGATTCCCGGGGTTGGCCTATGTCCGGGTCGCCCAGTGAGGATACCGCCGCAACAGAGAGCTTATCCCTCGAGTTAAATGGCTTGACGAAGCCTTTTTCGTATACAGGTAAGCTTAGGGCGTCATCCATTACATATTCCAGCAAGGCGCGGTCTGTAGAATTGCCGCCGATAGCCACAGAACGTAGCTTTTTTACACTTATCTGCGCTGCGTTATTGTAAAAACAGTTTAATGCTACACGATTATACAGAGTCGCAGATTCCTGGAGCATTTGTAGATCCATTACTTGTCCGTCGGAAGCGATAAAAGTCGTTACCTCTAACTGACCCTTAGTAAGTGTGCCGGTTTTATCTGTAAATAGGATATTTAGGCTGCCAGATGTTTCGATCCCGACCAGTTTCCTTACCAATACATTATCCTTAAGCATCCGCCGCATATTGGCCGAAAGTACTACGGTTATCATCATCGGCAGGCCCTCAGGTACGGCCATTACTATTACGGTTATGCCTAGAGTCAGCGCTTGCATTACATCCCTAATCAACTGGCTGCGGTCAGCCATGTGCGCCGATATCAGGGCAAAGTCGAAGTTATTGGCGGCAACAATCCCATTAAAAAGATTGGCTACAACCACAATAACCGCCGCCGCGTATCCAAAACGGCTGATGGTTTGAGCAAGGCCTGTAAGCCTTGCCTTTAAAGGGCTGATAATTGTATCTTCTTGTACATCCAGTGCCAGCCGCCCATAAAAAGTAGCGTCGCCTACATGGGTAACGGTCATGATACCTTCACCATCCACTACAACGCTTCCCCTAAACAAACCACTTTCGGAGAGGAAATCGGAAGTCTGGCTGGTATGTGGTGCATGTGAATGCATTTCTTTTTGGTGTGAGCGGCGGCTCCGCCTTGAAACAGTGCTCGCCTGTCTGGCTTGGGGATATTTATGCGCTTCCTTTGTCTCACCATTTAAGGCAGATTGGTCTACGGAAATTTCCCCATGCACCAAAACGCCATCTGCGGGTACGCGCTCCCCTGCCTGCACAAAAACTATATCCCCAACAACGATATCCGCAATAGGTAAAAGAATAATTTTACCGTCACGCCTTACCCGGCATTTGATATTAGCGGCTTCTTCTTGTAATTTTTCAAAAGCAGATTCGCTTCCATACTCAGAAAGCGTTGAAATTAGAGTGGCCAACAGCACCGCCACGGCAATACCAACAGATTCGTACCAGTTAGCGTCACGGAATAGTAGCAGGAGATTAACCCCGAGAGCCACCAGTAATATACGGATAATAGGGTCTCCAAAGCTAGCGATATACCGCTTTAAAAAGCCGATTTTAGCCTTCTTGGTTAGGGCATTTGAGCCATAGTGGTTGGCCGATATTTCCGCCTCTTGTTGCGACAGACCCGTAAATAAAGTCGATTCCTTCAACTGTGCCTACCTCCGTCCATAGCGCTTAATCATTCAAATATATGCTGCAGAGCCTATGGGTAGTACAAGCGTTCTATCGCATACAACTGTTTTCCACTATTTAAGATATATCGACATAAAGCGCGCATAAACGCAAGAAATCCTGATAATCCACAAGGTTTTATAAAGAATATTGTCGCATCCAAACAATTGCCAATAATTAGCATAATCATTGCCCATACTTGCCCGATGCTATAATGGCAAAAAATTACAAAGGACGTGCTTATTATGCTAGCAACGCATTCCCCTTATTTTGCCCGAGGCGGAGAAATTTTGCACCTGCCTCTAGGGATAGTAAACGCAAACCCCTATCAGCCGCGCCGCATCTTTGAGCGCGAAAGTCTGGAAGAACTGGCCGTATCTATCCGCACTTATGGTGTGCTTCAGCCTATAAGTGTACGCCACATAAACGGTGCCGGGTATGAGCTTGTGGCGGGCGAACGCCGTTTACGGGCTTGCAAACTGGCAGGACTTGCGACAATCCCAGCCATAGTTGTAGATATCACAGACCATGACCGCGCAGTACTTGCAATGATAGAAAATTTGCAACGCCAGGACTTGCATTTCTTTGAAGAGGCCCAAGGGTTGGCCAACCTAATGGCCGATTACGGCTTTACGCAGGAAGCGCTGGCAAGCCGCATTGGCAAAAACCAGTCAACTATCGCCAATAAGATTAGAGTGCTGCGCCTACCAAGGACAGTGCAGCGGCTGATTGTTGATAATGCGCTTACCGAACGTCATGCCCGCGCATTACTCAAGTTGGATTCGGAAGTGGCCCAGTTAGAAATACTAACAAAAGTAATAAAGCAAGGCCTGACCGTTCGCAAAACAGAAGCTCTGATAGAAGCAACACTCTCACCCGCGGCAAAATCTGTGCAAGGCTCGGCTCCCTTCAGGGCGTACATACGGGATATCCGTATACTTACAAATTCTATTAAAGAGAATTTGGACATGGTGCGCCAATCGGGCATTGATACCCAGTTTGATATGGAGCAGACAGAGACCGGTTATAGTATCCTTATCAAGCTAAATTATAGCAATGGGCAAGTTACCGGGAGAGCCAGCGGGGCTTAACGGGCTTTGCCAACTCTCGAGCTGTGCAATCCTTAATAACAAAGAAAACCACTTTCTAAACGCGTCGCGAAGGCTTTCTGTCTTGCGGGGCGTTTTTTATTGGTATTAATGCTATAATTACTCTTGTACAAATGATAAAAATTATCAGGAGGCAGTCCATGATTGCATATATTAAAGGCCCACTGGCGTATATATCAGACCAAACAGCTATAATAGACGCCAAAGGCGTAGGCTACCAAGTTCATGTATCTCCATCCACGTTAAGCCGACTCCCAGCCAGGGGCAGCGAAGTGCAGTTATTCACGTATATGCAGGTAAGCGAAAGCGGCCAATCTCTTCACGGTTTTTTAACCCAAGAAGAGCTGCGTCTTTTTACTTTGCTAATATCAGTGTCCGGCATAGGGCCAAAGGTGGCCAGTGGTATCCTTTCTACCCTTTCGCCATCGCAAGTGGTAATAGCCATAGTCGCCGATGACGCGGCAGCCTTAAGTAAGGCCCCCGGTGTAGGCAAAAAAACCGCCCAGCGCGTACTTTTGGAGCTTAGGGATAAAATAAAAACCGCAGACCCATGGGAAGACGGAAGTATGGAAAACCAAGCGATAAGCTTTGGCGGCACAGGCCAAAGAAGCGAAAAACAAGACGCGATGGACGCCCTGCTGGCCCTTGGCTATAGCCGCGCAGAGGCAATGCAAGTCGTATTGGAAGTAGCGGAAGAAGGCATGACAGCTGACCAAATAATCCGGCAAGCATTAAAGAAGCTGGCAAAATAAAAACTAACGCCGACAAAGGAGGCATTAAATATCATGAACAGCCACCTGCAAAACAAACTTGAACTCTTCGCCGAGAACAACCAAAGCATACGAAGCGACTTCATCTGGCATGATGCCATGGCAAAGCGCCTTGTTGCGCTTACCTACACTCTTGAAGGCAAAAAAGTAGACACAGAGGCCATAAAAGATTGCCATAGGATGATAAAAGACGAAGTAGGCGTATTTTCAACCTTTAGAGGGAATATGGCCGTATATATAGCTGCATCTCTTTCGTTAAGCGAGAAGCCACAACAGCTGTTGGCGGATACCTTGGAAGTCTATGAATTGCTTAAACAAGAAGGGTTTTGGGCAAGCGACTATCTTGTAGTGGCAGCTTACGAAATTGCGGCAAACACAGAGAAACATAAATTTGAGCGCATAGCCTGTCGCTCAATGGAGTTTTATAAGGAAATGAAGGCAAACATCCGCTTCCATATCGGCCAGGACGATTATATTTTTGCCGCTATGCTTGCCCTGTCCGATATTGATGTCCATGAAGGGGCATTAAAACTCAGGCACTTGTTTACACAACTAAAATCTGAATTTAGCGCGTTTATTAGCCGCAACAGTATTGTGACCCTTTCGCAAATGCTGGTACTTGCAGGAAGCACCGACGAATGCGTGTATAATCTTTTGAAACTTAACAGGGTGCTACGCAAAAAGAAAATCAGGTTAGACAAAACATATACTTTGCCATCTCTTGGGGTGCTTGGCATGTTTACGGTAGACAAATATGCCTTCGCAGATGACTTGATAGCATCAAGGGATTATTTGCGCTCGCAAAAGGGTTTTGGGGCGCTTTCTGTATCAACTCAGGAGTTGCTGTTATACGCAGTATCCTTGATAACTAACGCCTACACAGGGGACACAGATAATAATGTTATGAAGGTAAGCGTTGCCACCAGCATAACCAATCTTATTATCGCACAGCAAGTGGCAATGATAGTTGCTATTTCTGTAGCCACTACCGCGGCTGCGGCATCTTGTTAAGGGGCTGCATATGACAGAAGACCGCTTAAACACAACCGGCTACAACCGGGCCGAAGACGAGGATATAGAGCTAAAACTCCGCCCCGCCCGCTTTGACGAGTATATAGGTCAGGAAAAAATAAAAGAAAACATGAAAGTCTTTGTGCAAGCAGCTCTTGGCCGGGGCGAGACTTTGGATCATGTGTTGCTATACGGTCAGCCGGGGCTAGGTAAAACCACTCTTTCTGGCATAATCGCAAGCGCCATGAACGCCCGCCTTAGAGTAACCGCAGGCCCGGCAATTGAGCGCCCCGGCGACATGGCCGCTATTTTAAATGATCTTAACGAGGGCGATTTCCTGTTTATAGACGAAATTCATCGTCTTAACCGTAACATAGAAGAAATACTATATCCAGCTATGGAAGACTTTGTACTGGACATAGTAATAGGCAAAGGCCCCGGTGCCAGAAGCATAAGGCTTGACTTGCCGCGCTTTACGCTGGTTGGCGCGACTACACGCATAGGTTTACTAACCGCCCCACTTAGGGATCGCTTTGGTGTTATCCACCATCTAGAGCCATATAGGGTGGCGGAGCTGGCAACAATAGTAACACGCTCGGCCAAAGTGCTGGACGTAGGCATGACCCCTGAAGGCGCAGAAGAAATAGCCCGCCGGGCCAGAGGCACGCCGCGTATTGCCAACCGCCTGTTAAAGCGTGTACGCGACTTTGCTCAAGTGCGTTATGACGGGGTAGTCACCCAGGAAGTAGCCAAAGCGTCACTAGATTTGCTGGAAATTGACCCTATGGGGCTGGACTCTGTAGACAAGAAAATCTTACTCGCAATAATTGAGAAGTTTGGCGGAGGGCCTGTGGGCCTGGATACATTATCGGCCAGTATAGACGAAGAAGCCGGTACATTAGAAGATGTAGCTGAGCCGTATCTGTTGCAGCTGGGTTTTATCCAGCGTACGCCAAGGGGCAGGGTTGTAACGCGGCTTGGGTATTCCCATATGGGGCTGGCCCCGCCCGCAACTGTTAATATTGTAGATGAACAGCTGACATTGTATGATTAGCCATAAAGTGCATAATGTGCAAGCTTGTTAGGCGCTAAAAGAGTTGATGATAATGATAAAAGCGATCGTTGATTGTTTGCGGTATTTTGATAGAAAACTATCGTTTACTAAGCCGTTTTAGTCTTTTTAGCCTTGCGGCATGGATAAAATAATGGAGGAACCAACCATGAACCCCCTAAAACGTATCCAATACAACGCGCCGGTAACCCTGACATTTGCGCTGATATCGGCGCTGGTGCTGGCTCTGGCACATTATACAGATGGTGCATCCAACCGGTTGCTATTCATGGTGTATCGCGCCCCGCTTACCGACCCGCTTATGTACTTGCGCCTGTTTACTCACGCGCTTGGGCATTCGGGCACGACACACTATTTAAATAATTTTATTATCATACTGCTGGTAGGCCCAATGCTGGAAGAAAAATACGGCTCTAAATGGATGATTACGATGATGGTAGTTACGGCGTTTGTAACGGGAGTCTTGTGGATTATCATGTCGCCATATGCCAAACTTGGTGCAAGTGGTATCGTATTTATGCTTATACTGCTTAGCTCCTTCACCAATTTTAAAAAAGGCCATGTCCCGCTTACGCTGATTTTGGCCGTGATTATATATTTAGGCCGGGAGGTTATTTCTGCCGCAACTTTAGACGATAACATCGCCTATATGAGCCATATTGTAGGCGGTATATGCGGCTCGCTGTTTGGATTTGCCGTTAGCAAGCAGAAGTGATATTAAAGTATGTACCTACTAAATAAAAGATAAGGAGAGATGAAATGAGAAATTTCACAAAGAAAGTGTTAGCTCTTGTTGTAGCTGTATCCATGTTGTTCGCAAGTGTAACCGTCGTACACGCAAACGAGGCGGAGAACCCTGAGTTTCTACCTTTGCGTACTATTTTTGAAGATGCGGGAGCTTCTGTTAATTGGGGGGATGGTACGGCCGTTATTATAATGCCAAACGGCGACGAGTGGGTGTTTACCCCCGGCGCGCAAACGGCTACGCTAAATTCGGACACGGTGCAGCTTAGTACCCCGGTAGTTGTTGTTAACGGCGTGTCATTCATTTCCTTTGAAGACATAGTTGCCTTGTTTGGATGGCACGAAGCCACATATCTTGAGCCATTGGGCGAAATGGGTGCAACCATTGCTACCGCGGTAGAAACCGCATACACATTTATGGATCTTGCAGGCATTACCGGTTTAACAATTGCTTTAGTCGACGTAGAAACAGGTTTTACATGGACACAAGGCTTTGGCTATGCAGACAGTGTTAACGGCCTACCTGTGGATGAACATACGCTGTTCCAAATTGGCTCAGTATCCAAGCCGTTTACTGCTGTTGCGGTAATGCAATTGGTTGAGCAGGGGCTTATTGACCTGGACGCTCCGCTTGTAAACTACATCCCCGAGTTTAGCGCCCTTCCTAACCCTGCGCTTGGTGGTGACTCCAATGATGTTACCGTGCGCATGCTGTTGACAAACACCTCCGGTATTGTTGGCAATTATCTGTATGGATGGATGATTACAGGTGACGAGCAGTATCAAGGGCATATGAACAGTGACCTCTTGGAGTGGTTGCCTACGTATACATTAGTTTTCCCGCCGGGTACGATGTATAACTATTCTAACAACGGCTGGACATTGCTCTCTATTCTTGTAGCACGCGTGATGGGCTTTGATAATTATTTTGAGGGCTTTGTAGAGCATACAAACGCAACTATTTTTGCGCCTCTTGGTATGGAAAGGTCTACATTTGAGCATACGGCAGGGCTTACCAATGTGGCAATGCCTTATCTCACATTGGGCAACCAAGATGTTATGCATACAACTTCACTCTTGGGAGCAGGCGGTTTGTTTACCAGCGCATACGAAATGGCGCGCTTTATGCACACAATTGGCGGCAATGGCTCGCTGGATGGCCAGAGTCTACTACCCCTTTCAACTCTTGCATATATGATGCAAGGGCATGTTGTTGCTACACCAGGAGTGATGGGATATGGGCTTGGTTTTGCGCAGCTTACTATAGGCGAACATGTACTCACAGGGCATGACGGCGCCCTTATACACTATCATTCCAGCATGTTTTTTGACCTTGATGCCGGGCTTGGTGTGTTTGTTTCTGCCAACACTGTTTCGGGCATTGCGATTGCTGTCCCGCTTGCACTTGTTGTGCTAGAAGCTGCGATAACCGAAAAAACCGGTGCCGCGCCTGTATTTGAAGCGCCTCCTGCCGATGATGCCGATATTTTCGTGCTTTCGGAAGAAGAACTTGCCGCACTGACCGTATTTGAAGGAATTTATGATTTTGGAGATGAAGGCATATGGGAAATGGCTATAATTGATAACGTACTCACGTTTATTGGCGTGATAACGTTTGAACTTACCCCGCTGCCGGACGGTACCTTTGACAGCATTGTCGGGAACTATGCCTTTGAAATAATTGACGGCACGGCGGTTGCAACGCTTTCCGTTGGGGATGTGCAGGTAGTAGGCACCAAAATTGATAGTGACGAAGAGATTGAGTTTGCCCCGCCAGAAGGGTTTATGGACTGGGTTGGCACTTATAACTTTGTACCACAGGTAGCAAATGAAGCCGCTATAATGAATCAACTTATTATTGGCGTAAACGCACACGGCGCCCCTACAATAACCGTAGTACAGCAAGTGCATCCTTATATTGGAGGCTCGCCCGAAGCTCCGCTAATACAATATGGCGACTATTGGCTCGCCTCAAACGTGCCTGTAAGATTTTTTATAGATGCAGATGGAAACAGAAGCATCGAATTTATGGGAGGACTGTTTGTTAAGTCGTAATGTTAAGTAGTTATATATATCGCAAGAAGGGGTGCCTGTCAGGCACCCCTTCTTGTTTCTAGCTCCGTTTACTCAACTGGCCCTAAAAACATCTCATCATAGATATCCCGTATTATTTTTGCTATAGCGTCGGCCTTTCTTGTTGCCCTTTTTTTCCTGTAGTGTGATTCAAGGGTTTTGCATATATCCAAAGCCATCATAATAAAGCCACTACCTTTTGCCCTATATTGCGGAAGGGAAACAGACTCTAGATAGTCGGTGGAGTTGCTATCTTTTAGCGTTATTAAGTGGTGTGCTGTTTCAAGTTGGATGGTTAGCCACTCGTCTCCCTCTGCCAAAGCCATACCTTGGCTTAACACTTCTTCGCATCCAGAGTAATCTTTTAGTTGAAACAAACTACCTGCTTTGTTGACAAGGATACTTATATAAGCGACTTCTTGGCCTTGCTTGTCTTGCAAATAGATAAGCGCTTCATCGCTATATTCTATACTTGCTTTGTGGTTTCCAAGTCTTGAATTTATGACGCCCAAAATTGACAGTATGCCGCCGGTAAATAACTCATCGTTGAAGCTCCTGGCCTGCCCAAGGGTTATTTCCATCATCTTTTTTGCTTTATCAAGTTCACCTAAGAGTACATAAATGGTAGCAAGGTAAGTATCTATGCTGTAAAGCAGCTGACGAGATAAGTCATCAGTAAATTCTCTTTTTGCACGCTCAAAATACAATAAGGCATTTATGGGCCTCCCAAGCATGGCATAAGCTTGCCCGATACTGAATAATAGAAAAGCGTCATGTTTCAGTTTTTTGCCATTAAGCTCAAATGCTTGTAGTGAATGCGCTAAATAATTTTTACTATCACCGTAAATGCAAAAAAGAGTGCCTTTGTTACGATGGTATAGATAAAGGACATCTTCGCTTGCTTCATCTATGTTTACTTCAACTGTGGCAAGCTGCTCTTCAGCAGCTGGCAAATTGAATTCTGCAAGCAGCACTCTGGTTAGTATCATTCTATACAGCATATTTAGCTCAACTTCATAATGTAAGTCGAGGATTGGAGTCAACTCTTCTTGTTGGGCTTTGGCTTCGCCCATCCTACGGGCGCTTACTAGGTCGTTCCATGCCCATATGCGGCTCCCGTAAAGTTCTAACTCGTACTCCGTTAGTGGGGCCTTTTCAATCTCCAGGTATTTCTTTATGGCTTCTAGTGTCTTATTATCTAGCTCCGCGTCATTTTTTTCTAAACGGCTAATAAACGTGGTGCTTCTGGATATTGCTTGGGCTAAGTTTTCTTGTGAAAGCCCTTTTGCTATCCTAATTAGTTTGATTTTTTCGCCTATTGATAAAGGGGGGTGGGGGGTGGTCATTTTATCGCTCCTTGGTAATATATATTGATTTATCACATAATAATCAGTATGATTATGTGCATGATTAGATTAAAAGACTGCAGGAGGCTACTATGAAAGGTGTAAATGTAACTGTCCGCTTAGATGAGGATGTTAAAAGAGAATTTGATACGTTCTGCGACAATGTAGGTATCAATATCACTACGGCTTTTAACATGTTTATAAGGGCAACGCTTCGTACAAGAGAACTTCCTTTTCCTGTGACGGATGTACTGCAAAAAAATAATGCTATTCTTGAGAGGGGCCTTGAAGCTCTGAGGGAAGCTCAGGCACATGCCAAAGTAATTGGTATATCTGAAATGACACTCGACGATATCAATGAGCTAATAGCCGAATCCAGGCTGGAGGGCTAAGATGCAAACAATTGTCATTGATACCAATGTTGTTGTATCGGCTGTGCTTTCTGAAACAGGAAACCCGGCTAAAATACTGAACATAAATGACAACAAACTCTATTCTTATAACCGGCAATATGAAGCATTATCCAAATGACCGATTCATATTATCGCCAACAGAGTTTATCGGGATGCAATAGTTGGTACACAAGAAATCATATCGCGTCTTTTTCGCATTCTAACACAACTACCACAAATATTGTAAGTTTCATAGACAGCCAAAATCTTTACCTAAGAGGACAAAAAAACGCATGTCTGTAATAATCGGGCGCTAAGCTAATAATAAATTGCCATATTTACACTTTTTTATGTGCTGTTATTGTAGTACAAGAATTAATAAAAACCCTCAAAAATTAACCTTTTTAAACCCCATGCGCTACTGTTGCCGCATGGGTATTTTTTTGTACGCGATTTTTGCTGTCTCTAATAATTTTGCCC
>Ga0123355_10000613_pt1 | contig 48149 bp, 49 predicted proteins | sample TergutEmb28metaG_3_FD_89872 | JGI IMG/M metagenome (GOLD analysis project Ga0123355, IMG submission 89872) | Embiratermes neotenicus P1 segment gut microbial communities from Petit-Saut dam, French Guiana - Emb289 P1 | ecosystem: Host-associated > Arthropoda: Insects > Digestive system > Gut ...
AGAAAAACGCGGATACATTCGCGAAGGTTATTTTGCCGATTTGGTATTGGTAAATCCGAATAAATCGTGGACAGTTACGAAAGAAAACATTTTATACAAATGCGGTTGGTCGCCGTTTGAAGGCACAACCTTCGACAACACCGTAGAAATCACTTTTGTAAACGGTCAAAAAGTGTTCGACAAGGGAATTTTTGACGAAAATGTAAGAGGGAAAAGGTTGATTTTTAGAAAAAATTAATTCGAGTGGTTTTTTGGTGGAAAAAACACTTCTTTGTTTCGGATAGCTACAACAACTGCCCAAATTGCAAACACAGCTGTAATACTTCCAAGAAAAATAAATAAGCCTTCCATAAGAACTTATTTCAAATGATTTTTAGTTGAGAAAAATACCTCTTTGTTGCGAACAACCGCAATCACAGTAAAAACCGCAACCACAAATGCTATACTTCCAAGAAAAATAAATAAGCCTTCCATAATAATTTATTTTTTACTTTTTTGTCCTATTCTAAAAAATGCATACGCGCCAATCAAAATAATTCCTGTGATGATACCACCGTACAAATAAAGTTTTGATGTATTAAAACCTTCTGTCATAATCCCTCCCAATATTACCGCGCCAATTATAAGTTTGGCTAAATCGAATAGAAAATCGCCTGTTTTTTCGTAGATATTCATTACAAAAATTTTCGCAAAGATATGGTATTTTTTCGTTTTCACAAAAGAATGCACTAACTTTGCGGAAAAATACAATAATATGAAAATTTTAAAAATCCTTTCTCTCTGCCTTGTAGTTGGATTTTTTTCCGCCTGCACAGGCAAACCGAAAGAATACATCACAAACATCGGGCGAATTCACGGCACATTTTACAGAATTGTGTATTTGCAACCCGAAAACATTGATTTACAGGAAAAAATCGAAGCGCGAATGCGCGAATTTGAACTTTCGCTTTCAACTTTCAATCCGCAATCTGTCATTTCGCGCATCAATCAAAACGACACTTCGGTTGTAGCCGATTATTTTTTTGAAACAATGTTTGCAATGGCACAACAAGTTTCGAAGCACACCGATGGTGCGTTTGATATTACGGTTGCGCCGCTGGTGAATGCTTGGGGATTTGGTTTCGGCGAGCGCGAGCGCGCCGAATTTCCTGATGTTGAGGCAATTCTGCCTTTTATCGGCTTCGACAAAATAAGATTGAAAAATCGCCGTTTAATGAAGGACGACCCACGAATTATGCTCGATGCAAATGCGATTGCCAAAGGTTATTCGGCAGATGTGATTGCTCAACTGTTGGAAGAACACGGTGTTGAGCATTATATGGTTGAAATTGGCGGCGAAGTGAAAACGAAAGGACTGAGTCCGCGAGGCAAAAAGTGGCGAGTTGGAATTAACAAGCCGATTCCTGATGAAACAGGCGCGATAAGCGAAATTCAAGCCGTTATCGCCATAAGCGGTGTCGGCGTGGCAACTTCGGGAAATTATCGTCAGTTTTATTATTTGGATGGCAAAAAGTTTTCGCATACTATTGACCCACGCACAGGTTTTCCTGTCAGTCATAATTTGCTGAGCGTAACCGTGATAGCACCAACTACGATGCAAGCTGATGCTTACGCAACAGCTTTTATGGTGCTGGGCAAAGAAAGAGCACTCGAAATTTGCGAAGCGATGCCCAAAATGGACTGTTTTTTGATATATTCCGACGAAAACGGCATTGAAAGAGTGGTCTATTCGAGCGGATTTGCCAAGTATTTGGTACAATAATTTTTTTGTTTCTAATAAAATCACTAATTTTGCAGGCTGATTGGTATGAAAAAATATTTTATTCTTTTTGCGACAGTTTTCGTTTTGTTTTCGTGCAGTGAGTATCAACGATTGCTGAAGAGTGGCGACCCTGAACTCAAATTTACGAGAGCAGTTGAGTTTTTTGAGCGAGGCGATTTTATGCGTGCGCAAACTTTGTTTTACGACGTCAGGTTTTATTTTAGAGGAACCGACCGCGCAGAAAGTTTGCTGAATTACATTGCACGCAGTTATTTGGGACAAAGGGATTTTTTTATGGCTGCCGAGCGTTTCAGAGATTATGTGCGTAATCATCCGAACGGCAGATATGTGCAGGATGCCAGATTTTTAATCGGTTACGCTTTCTATCTCGATTCGCCCGACCCGCGCCTCGACCAAACATCGACGAGAAGAGCCATCGAAGCATTTCAAGAATTTATCGATATTCATCCTCATAGCGAGCGTGTGCCCGAGGCAAATGCTCTGATTGACGAAATGATGAATAAACTTGCATTCAAAGAACTTTTAAATGCCAGATTATATTACAATTTGGGAACGCATTTAGGAAATAATTATTTATCAGCTGTAATTGTAGCTCAAAATGCATTGAGGAACTTTCCGGGAACGGTACATCGCGAAGATTTAAGTTTGGTTATTTTGGAAGCGAAATTTAGACAAGCCGTGTTAAGCGTGGCAGAACGGAGGCAAGAACGATATATTGAAACCATTGACGAAGCGTACAGTTTTATAAATGAATTTCCTGATGGCAGACATCGTCGCCAAGCCGACCGAATTCTGCGAGATTCGAGAAGAGCAATGGGCAATTTGAATTAAGAGTTACTAAAGCTTACAACTATCAACAGAAAACTATCAACAGAAAACTTAAAAAATATGGATTATAGAAGAAATAACGCACCTCAAAGCACAGTTACACGTGATATGAACGCATTAAGTGCCGAAGTTGGCAATGTGTACGAAACGGTTAAAATCATTTCGAGGCGTGCAAATCAGATAAGTTCGGAAATGAAAACCGACCTCGAAAAGAAATTGGTGGATTTTGTTTCGTATAATGATAATATCGAAGAAATATTCGAAAATCGTGAACAAATCGAGATGTCGCGTTACTATGAGAAACTTCCGAAAGCAACGCTTATCGCAGCGCAGGAGTTTACGGATGGAAAAGTTGTCCACCGTAATCCGCTGAAAGATAAAAAGTAGATGACTGTAACAGCGCGTTTTGCGCTAAATTATTTTTTTGTTTCATAATTGGACAGGAGAAAGTTTTGCGAATGTGAAATTTTCTCCGTGTTTTTTAAAAACGTGCGAAAGCACGAAACAACGTCATACTGATACTGAATCAAGCTCAGCAGTTTCAGTATCTCCCGACACAGAAGATTGCGGGTCTGCTGAACTTGATTCAGTACCGCAATGACACAAAATTTGAATTTATGAAGATTCTTTTTTCCATTCTCGGTATTGTGAGTTTAGCGTTGGGGGTTTTGGGCATTTTTTTACCCATATTGCCAACCACTCCTTTTTTGCTTTTATCGGCTTGGCTTTTCGCAAAAAGCTCGGAAAAACTTTATAATTGGCTGTTAAACCACAAAATTCTGGGCGAATACATCCGCAGTTTCGCGGTAGACAAGGCAATTCCTTTGCGAATAAAAATTTATGCTGTAAGTATGATGTGGACTGTTATGCTTATTACTATTTTTACAGCTGCAAGCAAAAAATTATGGCTGCAAATTTTACTTGCAGCCATTGCGATTGGAGTTACAATCCATATTTTATCGTTCAAAACAAAAAAGTAAATTGTCCGAATCAGGGTTTTGAAAATTATTTAATCCTGTAAATCCTGATTTAGATTTTTTGCTTCCAACAATCCTGAACGTTTTAGCAAATCATATTCTTTAACAAATCGTTCGTCAAAAATAACTTTGGATTTCAAGTTTTCTTCTATTTCAGCGAAACTCCACCATTTCATTTGAGCTATTTTTTTCGGATTGGGAATTATTTCACCCGAATAGTCGCCTATGATAAAAACAAACTCATATTGGTATTCGTACGGTGTAGCATGAATATACTCAGTCAGGCAAAACGATTTTATATTTTCAATTCCAAAGTTTTTGAGTGCCGTTTTTTTTAAACAACTTTCTGCTTTCTCTCCAATGCCTATATGATTATCTATCATATTATCCCACAAAGGTTTATAAAACACATCATCTTCGGCAGATTTTTGCATTAATATTTTTCCATCTTTTATCAGTATTCCACGAACAACAGGATGCGTATATCTTCGCCTATCAGACAAACTACTTAAACGCTGAATTTTTTCCACCACTTTTCCATCGTGTGTAACAATCGGAAGCCAACGTTCGTCGGTAAGATGAAAGCGAACAAACCTCGTTTTCAAATAAGAAAAAACTATTAGAGAAATCCAAGCTCCGGCAAACACGTAATTCAGAACATCAATTTCGATATGCTGATAAGGATCGTTGATGAGCATGATAGCACCATATAGCACCAAATAAACGAAAACAAAAACAGTTGATATTTTGAGGTATCTGTAAAGCTCTAAAATATTATTACTCATAGGAACAAAAGGAGAAACCAATTTATCTGAAAACGCGGTCAGCTGTTTTCGGAATAGTCTAATGGTAAGTAATACAACAAAAAGAACAACTTCGTCAGCTACAGCAATCATTTTTTCTGTTTTGAAAAAATTACCGACAATGCCCATCAGCGAAGTAATTATCAAAAACAAAAACATGTAAAACATATACCATTTGAATAACCTTGTATAAGCTATACTGACATAAATGGTAAGTCCCACCGCTACTATTGCAGCTCCATACCACGCATATTCTCGGGCAAAAACATGGTCAATAATCAAAAAGATTAATAACGGATATATCTGATAAATAGGATTAAAAAATGACTCTCTTAATTGTCTTTTCTGCTTTTCCATAATTGTTCTGTTTCGTTTAAGTTTTTCTAATAAACAAAATAACGCTGCTTTTGTTTTCAAAAACTGCTTAAAATATCATGATTTAACTTTTATTGGCGTTTGCTAAAACAAACGCATTTATTTAAACGACATCATTCTACTGATGTATTTCCCGATAATGTCAAATTCGAGATTGACAACCGTTCCTTTTTCTATTTGATGAAAATTGGTAAATTCGTGCGTATACGGAATTATTGCCACTTGAAACGAATTGTCGGTCGGATTGCAAACGGTCAAACTCACGCCGTTTACCGTAACTGAGCCTTTATCAACGGTCATATATCCGCGTTTTGCCATTTCTTTGTCGAATTCGTACTCGAATGTATAAAGCCAACTTCCGTTCATTTCCTCAACGCTGGTGCAAACGGCGGTTTGGTCAACGTGTCCTTGCACGATATGTCCGTCGAGCCGACCGTTCATTCGCAGACTGCGTTCCAAATTTACTTTACTTCCGATTTTGAGCACTCCGAGATTGCTTCGTTCGAGCGTTTCGCGGATTGCCGTAACGGTGTAAGTTGTGTCGTCTTTTCGTACCACTGTGAGGCAAACACCGTTGTGTGCCACACTTTGGTCAATTTTTAACTCATCTACAAATGAACACGTCATTGTAATGTGCAAATTCTCCTTGTCTTGTCCTAAGGCAACAACTTGTGCTGCTTCTTCTACTATTCCTGAAAACATATATTTTATTTTTTGAGATTTTATTTTTTGGGGGGCGAATGCAGTTCGCCCCTACTTCGTTTCCGTGTAAACCTTTGCTTTATCAAATTCGCCCTTTCGTGCTTTCGCGCTAATCAATTCCTCATCACATTCTTCACACCTTTTACCAACTTTATTTTTTTGATAATAGCTTCCAAATCTTTATTTTCGCCAACCATCAACGTAATATTTCCTTGAAAAAGTCCTGCGTTGGAATCGACCGAAATTGAGCGAAGCAAAATACTTTTTTCTTTGGAAATGAGCGAAGTAATGTTGGCAACGATGCCAATATCATCGTGTCCGACAATGCGCAAAGTGATTGGATAAAGCGCACCGACCGATTTTCCCGACCAGCGCGCTTTAATAATTCGGTAGCCAAAACGCGCAATCATTTCCGGCGCATTCGGACAATCCGTTCGGTGAATTTTTATTCCGCCAACAACAGACACGAAACCAAAAACATCGTCGCCGTAAATCGGATTACAGCATTTCGAAAGTTTGAACTCTACGTTTTTCAAATCTTGCCCGATAATCAGCACGTCCTCTTTTACGTCTTGTTCAATTTCTTTTGTGAAAAATTCGGCACTTTTGTGTTCCGTTTCAGTCGGCGTTTGCGGTTTGTCGAGATTTAAATATGCATCGCGAATGGCGTGAATATCAAGTTTTCCGTTGGCAATATCTTGATAAAGGTCGCTCACGGTTTTATACGATTTTTTCTTTGCCAAGCGCGAAATATTACCATCGTTCAAATCAATTTTCCAATTGCGAAAACGACGAATAAGCGTTTCGCGCCCGATTTCGGCATCTTTATATTCAAGTTCTTTCAGTGCTTGACGAATTTTAGTTTTCGCTCTGGAAGTGCTTACAATATTGAGCCAAGCCTGACTTGGTTTTTGTGTGGGCGAAGTGAGAATTTGCACTTGGTCGCCGTTGTTGAGCGTGTGTTTTATCTGCACATTTTTCTCGTTCACGCGCGCGCCAACGCATTTTCCGCCCAATTCGGTATGAATAGAATAGGCAAAATCAAGCACAGTCGCGCCTTTCGGCAATTTGTGCAAATCGCCGTTTGGCGTAAAAACAAATACTTCTTTGTCGTACAAATTCAACTTGAATTCGTCCATAAAATCGACGGCGTTCAATTCGGGATTTTCCAGAATTTCGCGAATATTTTTCAGCCATTCGTCAATGCCGAGTTCATTTTTTATACCTTTGTATTTCCAATGCGCCGCTAAACCTTTTTCGGCAACTTCGTCCATTCGCTCGGTGCGAATTTGCACTTCTACCCATTTTTCTTCCGGTCCTAAAACTGTTGTGTGCAAACTTTCGTATCCGTTCGATTTTGGAATGGAAATCCAATCGCGCAAACGTTTCGGATTAGGCTGATACATATCCGTAACAATGGAATAAGCCTGCCAACAGGCGATTTTTTCCTTGTCAACCGGCGTGTCGAAAATAATCCGAATCGCAAATAAATCGTAAATATTCTCGAAAGCCGTATTTTGTTTTTTTACCTTATTATATATGGAAAAAATGGATTTCGTTCGTCCTTTTATCTCAAACGGAACGCCGATTGTCTGCAATTTTTTCTGCAAAGGTGCGATGAAATTGTTAATATATTTTTCGCGCGAACGTTTGGTTTCGTTCAGTTTTTTGGCAATTTCTTTGTAAATTTCCTTGTTGGTGTATTTCAAAGATAAATCTTCCAATTCGCTTTTAATCGTGTACAAACCCATTCGGTGCGCCAACGGTGCGTAGAGAAACGAACATTCGCGCGCAATATTTTGACGAACATTTTCGGGATAAATATCCAAATTTCGCATAACGTACAAACGTTCGGCAACAATAATCAAAATCACGCGAATATCCTCAGCAAAAGTGAGCAAAAGTTTGCGGAAATTTTCGGTTTCGATAGCCGTTTGACGTTTGTACAAATCTTCCACATTTGTCAAACCTTTTACAATTGTATCGACCGAAGTATTAAAAATTTTGTTGATTTCTTTTACACTGATTTTTTCTTTTTCGATTAATTCTTGTAGTAAAATGCTCAAAACGGCAGGTTTTCCCAAACCGATTTCGTCTAAAATAATTTCCACAATTTGAATTCGGTCAGAAATGGAACGCCCGGGAACGACATCGCCGATTTTTTCCGAATAATAGTCTGTCAGAATTTTTTTCAACGCCTTCCGCTCCGCGAATGTGAACAAATTTGGATGCGCGTAAACTAATTGTTTATATGTATTTCGGATTTGAGAATTCATTTTTTACTTTTACACCGACAAAATTACGTCAAAAAAACGAATAAATACAAAGTTTGGTCTTTTGCAAAAATATAACTTTATTTTGAATTGACAAAATTACTTCCTCAACGAAACTCGCCTTTTCAAACAAGATTTTAACTTCCATAACAATTCCCCAAAATGTCACACACATCGGAAGTGCAGCTTTTAATGGCTGTAGCGGTTTAACTTCCATAATCTGCCATGCTTCTTTGACACCTCCGATGGGTGATAGTCCGGTTTTCACGTTCTCACAAACAACTATGAATACCGTGCCTTTGTGCATTCCAGCAGAATCAATTGATTTGTATCGACAAAAAAAAGAGAAGCATTTTGAAAATTTAATTTCTCGCAAAAATAACCCGCTAATCGTTTGGATATTAAAAAGAAATAACTTATCTTTGCAGTCCGTTTATTATCCCTGTATTATGTTCTGATTATTCGAATGATAATGTATTGATTTTGTTCCGATTAGCCTCAATTCAAATCAATATATTTCTCGCAATGAAAGAACAAATTTTAAACAAAAAATAAATTAATAAAAGTGGATACATTAAGTTATAAAACTATTTCTGCCAACAAAGCAACAGTAAACAAAGAATGGGTGTTGGTGGATGCTACCGATTTAGTTTTGGGGCGTATGGGTTCGGAAGTTGCAAAAATTCTTCGCGGAAAGTACAAACCGAATTTCACTCCTCACGTTGATTGTGGCGATAACGTAATCATTATCAATGCCGAAAAAGTGAAAATGACCGGCAACAAATGGACAGACCGCGTTTATCTCCGTCACACCGGCTATCCGGGCGGACAACGCGAAATGACTCCCGAGCAATTGTTGAAAAAAAGTCCCGAAAGATTAATCAAAAAAGTGGTAAAAGGTATGTTGCCGAAAAACCGCTTGGGCGATAAATTATTGGGAAATCTGTATGTTTTCGCAGGCGCAGAACACGACAAGCAAGCTCAACAACCAAAACAAATCGAATTAAAAATTTCTAAATAAATAGTATGCAAGTAATCAATGCTTTAGGAAGAAGAAAAGCGGCTGTTGCTCGCGTTTACGTTAGCGAAGGAAACGGGAAAATCACTATTAATAAACGTGATTTGACAAGTTATTTTCCATCGCCGATGTTGCAATATGTGGTTAAACAACCATTAAGCACGTTGGGCGTTGCCGAAAAATACGACATCAAGGTAAATCTTGACGGAGGCGGTTTCAAAGGACAATCCGAAGCTTTGCGTTTGGCAGTGGCACGCGCATTAGTGAAAATAAATCCGGAAGACAAGCCAGCCTTGAAAGCAGAAGGATTTATGACCCGCGACCCGCGCGAAGTGGAACGTAAAAAACCGGGACAACCAAAAGCTCGTAAGAGATTCCAGTTCTCGAAACGTTAATAGTTATCAGTATTTAGTTATCGGTTGTCAGTATCAAAGCTTGCAACTGGCAACTAATGACTGACAACTGACAACTAAATACAGTTTAGTATCTAAATTTTCAAGACCCGAAAAAGGCTACTTGAAAATTGATTTCAACAGAAAGTAAACAATTTTAAAAACCAAAAAATGTCAAGAACTAATTTTGAACAACTTTTAGAAGCAGGTGCACATTTCGGACACTTGAAACGCAAATGGAATCCTGCAATGGCTCCTTATATTTTTATGGAGCGCAACGATATTCACATTATCGACCTGCACAAAACAGTAGTAAAAATAGACGAAGCTGCTGCTGCAATGAGAAGTATTGCAAAATCGGGTCGTAAAATTTTGTTTGTTGCAACAAAAAAACAAGCAAAAGATGTGGTTGCCGAAAAAGCGCAAGCTGTTGGAATGCCGTACATTACCGAGCGTTGGGCAGGCGGAATGCTAACAAATTTCCCGACCATTCGCAAAGCGGTGAAAAAAATGGCTACTATCGATAAAATGACTGCCGACGGAACTTTTTCGAATGTTTCAAAACGCGAAAGACTTCAAATTACTCGTCAACGCGAGAAGTTGGAAAAAAACTTGGGAAGTATCGTTGATTTAACTCGCTTGCCATCAGCTATTTTTGTAGTTGATGTAATGAAAGAACACATTGCTGTTCGCGAGGCGCAACGTTTGGGAATTCCTGTATTCGCGATTGTTGATACAAATTCAAATCCGAACGGAATCGATTTTGTAATTCCTGCTAACGATGATTCGACAAAATCAATCAATCTGATTTTGGGTGCTTTGTGCGAAGCTATTCAAGAAGGAGCAGACGAGCGTAAAGTTGAAAAAGCAGACACCGAAACTGCCGAAGTTCCTGTTGCAAAAGACAGAAAATCGAGAGTTGCGAAAAAATCAAGAGGTAAAAAAGAGTTTAACGCTGATGTAACAGAAAAAACTGCTGAAACAGACGGCGAATAGTCTTTCGATTTTATCCAAATAAAAAACTACGAGTTACGAGTTATGTTGAAGTAACGGTAGCTCGTTTTTTTAACCCACTTAAAATTTATAGTATAAACAAATAAAAAAATAAGAATTATGGCAGTAACAATGGCAGATATTTCGAAATTGCGTACAATGACCGGCGCGGGAATGATGGATTGCAAAAATGCATTGACCGAAACCAACGGCGATTTCGACAAAGCAATTGAAATTATTCGTAAAAAAGGACAAGCAGTTGCCGCAAAACGCAGCGACCGCGAAGCTTCGGAAGGTTGTGTGTTGGCAGCGTCGCAAGATGGTTACGCGGCAGTTTTGGCGTTGAAATGCGAAACAGACTTCGTGGCTAAAAACGCTGATTTCGTTGCACTTACGCAAACAATATTAGACAAAACAATGGCTGAAAAACCGGCTGATTTGGACGCTTTGAAAGCATTGCAAATTGACGGTCGTAACATTGCCGAGTTGATTATTGACCGTTCGGGAATTACGGGCGAAAAAATGGAAGTAGATTATTTCGAGTGCGTAAGCGGAGGCTCGGCTGTTTCTTACATTCATCCGGGCAATAAATTGGCGACTATCGTTTCGTTTGCCGAAGCAGGCGTTGATTATCAAGTGATGCGCGATGTGGCGATGCAAGTTGCGGCGATGAATCCTGTTTCGTTGGACAAAACTTCTGTTCCCGAAAAAGTTATCGCTACCGAGCTTGAAATTGCACGCGAAAAAGCACGTGAGGAAGGAAAACCCGAAAATATGCTTGACAAAATTGCCGAAGGTCGCTTGAATAAATTTTTCCAAGAGTCAACTTTGGTTGCGCAAGCGTTTATCAAGGATGGAAAAATGACTGTGGCAGACTATTTGAAAGCAAATAATGCAACGGTAACAGCGTTCAAACGCATTACTTTGAATCAAGAGTAAGTTTCCCTTTGTAATAAATGGTAAAGCTGATGAAAAATTTCATCAGCTTTTTTATTTTAAGACTCTAATTAATTCCAAAAAAAAATATAAATCCTTAATTTCGACAAGTTCTACGCGATGTTCGTTTGTGCTTTTCGCGTAAATTGTTTAACATTGTAGCTTGAAAACAAATAAACTAAAATAACAATAGGTTGTTGAACAACCATTTTAAAATTAAAAAATTATGAGAAAAGGACTTATTTTATGCTTATCATTTTTTGTGTTATCCTTGTCGGCACAAACTATCCAGTGGCGAGGCGACAGAACGGGAGTTTTTAATGAAACAGGATTGTTAAAGTCGTGGGCGGAAAATGGACCTCAACTTTTATGGCACTTCGACGGTTTGGGCGAAGGACATTCCTCGCCGGCAATCGCCAACAACAAAATTTATATCAAAGGAATGACCGACGGACGCGGTTTTCTTTTCGTGTTCGACCTCAACGGAAAATTGCTGAACAAAGTTGAATACGGCGCAGAATGGGACAGAAATTACAACGGAACGCGCGGAAGTGTTACGGTAAATGACGGAAAACTTTATTTCATCAGCGGATACGGCGTTTTGTATTGTTACGACCAAAACACGCTGAATTTGGTTTGGAAAAAGAATTTGTTGGAAGAATTTAACGCGCCGAATATTATTTGGGGAATTACCGAATCGCCCTTAATTGTTGGCAATAAGGTAATTGCAACGCCGGGCGGAAGTGAACACAACGTTGTTGCACTGAATAAAAAAACGGGCGCATTGATTTGGAGCACTCCGGGCAAAGGCGACCAATCGGCTTATTGTTCTCCCCTATTCATTGGTAGTCAGCAAGTTCCGTTAATTGTAACAATGACAGCTCATCACATTCTCGGCATTCACGCCGAAACCGGACAAATGCTTTGGGCGCATCCGAACTCAAATCAGCATCACGTTCACGCCAACACACCGATTTACAGCAACGGAATGATTTTAGCTACAAGCGGTTACGGTCGCGGTTCTACGATGCTTCGCCTCGCAAACGGCGGTCGCGGAGTGGAGGAAGTTTGGTTTTCGAGCGACCTCGACAACCGTATGGGCGGAATGGTTAAAGTTGGAAATTATGTGTACGGCTCGGGCGACCGCAATCGCTTTTGGTTTTCTGCCGACTGGCGAACAGGCGAAATTAAATGGCAAGAGCGCGGACTTGCAAACGGCGTAACCATCGCCAACGACGGAATGCTTTATATTTATACCGACCGTGGCGAAATGATTTTGGCACGCGCCACTCCCGAAAAATTTGACATTGTAAGCCGTTTCTCAATCACACTCGGAACTGACCAACATTGGGCGCATCCGATACTTCACAACGGCGTGATGTATGTTCGTCGTGGTGACACATTGATGGCATTTAGAGTGAGGTAGTTACAACAAATATAAAATTTATTATGAATAAGAAAATCAGTATCTCCATACTTATCGGCTTTTTGCTGATTTCGTTTGCTTGTACCAACAAAACCGATAGTGAACAAAGCATTGTTCAATGGCGAGGCGACAGAACAGGAGTTTTTAACGAAACAGGTTTATTAAAATCGTGGGCAGAAAACGGTCCCGAACTTTTGTGGCATTTCGACGGTTTGGGCGAAGGACACTCCTCGCCTGCCATTGCCAACGGCAAAATTTATATCAAAGGAATGACCGATGGTCGCGGTTTTCTTTTCGTATTTGACCTCAACGGCAACTTGCTCAACAAAATAGAATACGGCGAGGAATGGAACAGAAACTACAACGGAACGCGAGGAACTGTTACCGCCAGCGATGGAAAAATATATTTCATCAGCGGACACGGCGTTTTGTATTGTTATGACCAAAACACGCTGAATTTGGTTTGGAAAAAGGATTTACTCCAAGAATTTGACGCGCCGAATATTATTTGGGGAATTACCGAATCGCCTCTGATTATCGGCGACAAAATTATTGCCACACCGGGCGGAGCAGAACACAATGTTGTTGCGCTCAACAAGCACAACGGCGAACTGATTTGGAGCAGTCCGGGAATGGGCGAACGGTCGGCTTATTGTTCACCGCTATTCATTGACAGTCAAGAAGTTCCGCTTATCGTTACAATCACTCACGGACATATTATGGGACTCGAAGCCACCACAGGAAAATTGCTTTGGGCGCACGAAAGCAGAAACAGAAACGGCATTCATTCCAACACGCCTATTTATTCCGACGGTATGATTTTTTGGGCAAGCGTAGAACACGGCGCAACAATGTTGCGCTTAACCGACGGTGGGCGAAATTCTGAAATTGTTTGGCACATTCCCGAATGGGATAATATGATGGGCGGGTTTGTAAAGTACGATGGACATATTTACGCGTCAAGTTCGGGACATCGAAACAACGGAGATTGGTTTTGCGTAGAATGGCACACAGGCGAAATCAAATGGCAAGAAGCAGGATTGGGCGCAAGCATTGTTATTCTCAACGATGGAATGCTTTATATTTATACCGACAGAGGCGAAATGGTTTTGGCACGTGCCACACCCGAAAAATTTGATATTGTGAGCCGTTTCCCAATCACACTCGGCACAGACCAACATTGGGCGCATCCGATACTTTACGATGGCGTGCTTTATGTTCGTCGCGGCGATACGTTAATGGCGTATAAAGTGAGGTAAGTTTTACTAATTTTCAAATACATATCAATTATGAAAAAACTTTTTGCAGTATTAATCATTTTTTCTGCGTTTTGTTTATCGGCGCAAAATGTAATTCAGTGGCGCGGAACGGATAGAAGCGGAATTTTTAATGAAACCGACTTGTTGCAATCGTGGTCGGACAACGGACCGAAACTTTTGTGGCATCGCGATGGTTTGGGCGAAGGATATTCCTCGCCGGCAATTGCCGACAACAAAATTTATGTTACGGGCAAAATCGACGGAAACGGATACATATTTGTATTCGACCGGAACGGAACGCTTTTAAACAGAGCGACCTACGGTGCTGAATGGGAAAGAAGTTACAACGGTGCGCGAGGAACGCCGACAATCAGCGATGGCAGAATTTTTATCCACACAGGACTTGGCGATTTGGTTTGTCTGGATAAAAATACGCTCAATGTCATTTGGCGAAAAAATATGATGACCGATTTTGGCGGTGAAAATATTCGCTGGGGCGTAACCGAATCGCCGCTTGTGATTGGCAACAAAGTGATTTTGTCTGTCGGCGGACAAGAGCATAACATTGTGGCATTGAACGTAAAAGATGGCTCGCTCGTTTGGACTTCAAGAGGAACAGGAACAGGCGATTTGACTTCTTATTGCTCGCCGCTTTTTATTGACAATCAGGAAATTCCGCAAATTGTAACTACGATGTCGAATCATATTATCGGACTTGAAGCCGCTACCGGAAAATTGCTTTGGTCGCATCCGTACGCCAATCACCGTCGCATTCACCCAAACACGCCTGTTTACGACGGACGAGATATGATACTGATTGCCAACGGTTACGACAAAGGTGCGGTGATGCTTCGCTTGACAAACGGCGGTCGCTCAGTAGAAAAAGTGTGGGAAAATCACGATGTTAAATCCATTCACGGCGGAATTGTGAAAGTCGGAAATTACGCATTTTTGGGTGGCGACGGCAGAGCAAGTCGATTTTGGCACTGCGTAAATTGGTACACAGGCGAAGCAATGTGGCGCGACAATTCGTTAATGGTCGGCGCGGTGATTGCCGATGGAAACGGAATGTTGTATCTTTACACCGAGCGTGGCGAAATGGCTCTCGTTCGACCAAGTCCCGAAAAATTGGACATTGTAAGTCAATTTACCATCACGCTCGGCACAGGGCAACATTGGGCGCATCCGATTATTTATCAAGGAGTTTTATATGTTCGTCGCGGCGATACGCTGATGGCGTTTGATATAAGAAAATAATTTTTGAATAAACATAAAAAAATTGAATCGAAATGAATAAAAAAACAGCAATCATTTTAGTCGGCATATTGTTAATTGCAAGTGCTTGCAATCAAAGACCAAATAGAACTGTCAGTTCTGAAAATGCAATCGTGGTAGAAACAAAAGAGGAATCGTTTGATTATTGCGATATTAGCTGTAAACTAAACCTTCTTGATGGACAGATTTTCAGGCGCAACAGAGAGTTGGCGGCATTGGTAAATTGGACTTCCGTCGGAGGCAGTCTTATTGATACAAGCAGCAATGACCAAGACGTAAAATTTGCCATTGGGCATTATATTGATGAAAATGAAAATGCGATTGTTACGCTCGAAAAGTTATTGTACGGTGCGCTTGAATTGATTGGCTTCAAAGTATTGGATGCGATTAATGTTGGAAAATTAAACGAAAATGAGCTTCTTCAAGCTTTTCAGTGTCGGCTAAATATGGTATATGACAACGAAATAATTGCTGTCGTTATTTGGGAAAGCGACAAAGAATTTTTCGACAAAGTTATTAGAGCTTGGCGCGCAGATACGAAAACAGGAAAAATTAAAGAAATTGACATTGAAGGAATTGATTGTGAAAATATAGGGTTTCACGTTTGAAATAAAAACTGATTTTTGAAAAAGAAAAATTTTATTGTGGAAAAGAAAAAAATAGTATTTGGAATTACCTTATTAACGGTTTTGATTTACACCGGCGCAATTGTTTGGTGGCATTTGTACTCACCTCAGCAAAATCTCACTGTTCAAGCTCCCGGCGCAGACAATCGCCCCGAAGGAACGGCGCGAAGTATTTACGATGTGCGAATTGGCGAGCATTTTATGATGTTTTCCGACGCAGCGATTAATCCCGCACTCACCGAAACGTGGACTCGCTTTCGAGGCGAACGCAAAGATAATATTATCCGAACGTCGGCAAGAATTAATATTTCCGATGCCGATTTTCCCATTCTTTGGGCGGTCGAAACAGGCGAAGGATATGCTGCGCCCGTGATTTACAACGGCAGAGTGTTTTTGCTCGATTATTACGAGCGGTTGAATTCCGATGCACTTCGGGTTTTTGCGCTCGAAACAGGCGAGGAGCTTTGGCGCAGATGGTATCGCGTGCCGATGAGGCGAAATCACGGTTTTTCGCGCACCGTTCCGGCAATTGGCAGTGATTACATTGCTACAATCGGACCCGAAGGACACGTGATGGTTTGCCACCCGATTACGGGCGAAATGTTGTGGTCGCTCGATATGCAAAAAGAGTTCAACACACAAATACCGCATTGGTACACAGGACAATGTCCTTTGGTACACAACGGCGTGCTTGTACTTGCGCCCGGCGGCGATGAAGTGCTGATGGCTGGATTTGACGTTCGCACGGGCGAAATGTTGTGGAGTGTTCCTAACGAGCAGAATATGAGAATGTCGCACTCGTCTATTATGCTGATGACGCTCGGCGGAAAACAAATGTATGTTTACATTGCCGTTGGCGGAGTGGTTGGCGTTTCTGCCGAAGCGCACGATAAAGGAACATTGCTTTGGACTTCAACGCAATGGCGACCGACCGTTATTGCACCTTCGCCTGTGCAAATCTCTGCTAATGAGGTGTTTCTCGTAGCAGGATACGGAACAGGCGGCGCGCGTTTGCGAGTTACTCAATCGGGCAATCAGTGGAATACAACGATTGTTGAGCAATACCGACCAAACGAAGGAATGTCGAGCGAGCAACAAACGCCAATTTTACATAACAATATGTTTATCAGCATAATGCCACGCGACGGCGGAGGAAATCGAAGCCGACTTGTGATGTATTCGCCCAATGATTTGCGCACGCCGATTTGGGCTTCGACAGGCGACGAGCGTTTCGGGCTTGGACCGTATATTGTTATCAACAATTATCTTTTCATATTTAATGACGACGGTGAATTGTTCGTTTACGCCATCGAAGCGCGAGGATTGCGTTTGTTGAAAAGGCAAATTGTTGTCGAAGACGGAATTGATGCTTGGGGACCAATCGCTTACGCCGACGGAATTTTGATTGTAGGCGATGCGCATTCGCTAAAAGGATTGAGAATTGCGAATTAGTTTTTAGAGTGTAGTTTTTGCTCGTAGGGGCGAATTGAATTCGCCCGAAAAATCCTCCGTAGGAGGAGAATTTGAATAACCCCGAATGTAATTCGGGGAAAAACGTAAATATATAAAATCGAACTACGTAGTAGTTCAACCCACTTCGGGGTTGATATATGTGAAGCTTTTTCACTTCCCCGAATTACATTCGGGGTTATTCAAATTTAGCCCCTACGGGGCAAGCCAAATTTTAAACAGTTTCTAAAAAACGATAAAAACAAAATTTAGATATGCAACATAATTTCAGCAAAACAACAGTACTGCTTTTTTTCCTGTTCTTTATTCACACAAACGGAAAAGCACAGTTTTGTGCTGATTTTACCACAAGTTACGAACTTGACAGATGTTTTGAGCAGGAAATAGAAAAACGCATAAACGCATTTAGCGCAGAACACGGCATTGATTTTGAGGAAATCCAACTTGCTTTCAATTCTTATCTGGTAAAAGCAGGTTTCACCACTGCCGATTCTATTGGCGTGGGTTACAGAAATTTCCTGCGACAACTTTACGCGCCTGTTGATAAAACGGAATTGATTAGCACGTTGGATTCTGATTTTTTGCAACATTTGATGCTAATGGTTGGAAAATTAGACAGTGTTTGTCTTGATTCTGTGCGAGATTTATATTTGGCAGGGCGCAAGTTTAGTGATTTTATTGAGGGTATCGAAGAAAAATGTATTAATGAAGGTTTCCAAGATAGGTTTGGAAGGGCTTGCGAAAAAAAATGCCCTTGGCCACAATTAGTTATATCTACACTGTATTTCAGACATTTTGTAGCTTTTGATGATGCAGTAGAAGGACGTATTTTTCCTTGGATATCAACACACAAAGAAATGTGGACAAAAGAAATTTATGAAAAACCTATATATCAATTTTCTTATTTAGTTTTCTTATCGTTAATTTCACACCTCAATCACATCATAAATGGAGAAGCAATATTTTTTGGTGATTTATTGGATAATAGAAGAGAAAGACAAAGGAGAATACTCGTAGATTCCGAGCAAATATCAGGCACACGACCAAATTTTGTAGCATATATCTATACTCCATCAGGAGAACTACAAGATATAAGATTCGTGGTATCAGGCAAGTTACTTGAATATGATGACGTGTGCGAAAAACTTAGAAATGGTTTCAGAAATTTGACTTTTCCAGTAGGCATTCATAATGGTAAAGAAGTAAAATATGCAGGTTGGAAAAATATACAATATACAGATAATTAAAACTTAATACAAACTAACAGTACAGAAAATGTAATTTCTGTACTCAAAACTCTATTTTAGTATGAAAAAATCTTTAAAAATCACACTCAACATAGCCATTTTTTTGGTTATAGTCGGATTTGTTTGGTTTGTAATTCAATCAAGAAGCAGGCAAACACCAAGAATTTACGTGGAAATCGGCTGTCAAGAGCCGTTTGAAAGTCGTCATAAGGAAATTTTTTCGATAGAATTTTCCGGCGAAGTTAACAGTTTTGAATTGTACAACAACAAATTGTTTGTGTCTGCCGGACAAAAAATTTTGATTCATAATCTCGAAGGCGACAGATTAATTTCTTTCCGTACCAATTCCGATGATTTGGTGCGCGATATTACGGTGAGCAGGTCGGAAATTTATGTTTTGTATTCGCTTGGCGTTGAGGTGTATAACGAAATGGGCGAACTGCTTCGCGCGTGGCAAGCACAGAGCGAAAATACAGATTTTTGCGCCCTTGCCGTTGCAGGCGATTATGTTTTTGCAACCGATATAACGCACCGAAACATTGCGCAATACACGCGCGATGGTGATTTTGTACGCACAATCGTCAGTCCAAATCGCTTTATTATTCCGAATAATTATGCGTTCGACATTGCGGTTTGGAACAACAGAATTTACGTTGCCAATTCGGGCAGACATTTGATTGAAAGTTACACGCTCGACGGCGAATTTCTTGCCTCTTTCGGCAATCAAGGCGCGAGTGCAGGCTCATTTGCAGGTTGTTGTAATCCCGTTTTCATCACCTTTACTCCCGACGGCGATTTGCTCACTTCGGAAAAAGGAAATCCGCGCGTCAGCCTTTTCGACCGTCGCGGATTATTCGATGAAATCTTGCTCAACAGTCACATTCTCGGTGGCGGAACTCGTGCTTATCGCGTACAAGCAACTGAAAATAAATTGTTTGTCGGCGGGAGAAATCGGATTACGGTTTTTGAAGAAATGCCAAATTAGGAATAGAAGTTACAGTCAAAGTTTAATCATAAAAATTAGAAAAAATGAAAAAACAATTTTGGACAATAACCTTTGCTGTTATTCTTTTTGCTTCGTGCAATGACAACAATGATTATGATATTTCGTTAAGAATAAACGGAATAACTGAAATTAATGTGGGCGAAACTGTCGGTAATGCGCGACACAATTTGTCGCTTCGTGTAGAAAAAATAAATGACAGTAGATGCAATGTAGAAGGTCTCCTTTGCGTTTGGGCAGGCAACGCTACGGTAGAATTACATTTGACGACTAAAAACGGACAGCACGATTTTACTTTGGATACACATCCGGGTGGTTCTTTTAGAAACGACACAATAATAGAAAGTATAAAGTACAGTTTGGTAAATGTTTTGCCTGAGCGTCGTGTGTCATTTGATGAAAGAGGTGAAACTGCGGTAATTCGGACTGAACATCAGTAAAGAATATAAGGTATTGTTAAACACATATAGTTTTTTTGTTTTGAATTCCCTTAGTAGTGTAATTTTTGTCCTAAGCTCTTTCCCTTATTCCCTTATTAATTGTTGAAAATAAGGGAGTAAGGTTGTTGTTGTCGGCTCACTTACTACTAAGGGATTTTTAAAATAAGGACTTTTCAAAACAATCCTATACTAAATTAACAATACCGAATATAAAATTTTATCAATATATAAAGTTGCGCCCGACACGAATTTAGGGAATTAAAAATGGCAAAAAATGCAATTTGGTTTATATCGTATAAACTCAAAAAAGATGCGTCTGTTTCAGAGTTTTTAGTTGCACAAGAAGAATGCAACAACGAAGTTTTATCCAAGAAAAAAGGCTTCGTTTCGTGGCAAGTACTTCGCAACGGCGATACTTGGGTCGATTTATGCACTTGGGAAACAATGGAAGATGCCGTAAATGCCGAAACCGACGACGGCGCACCAAATCCTGTTGCTCAAAAGTTTTACTCTTTCATAAATTTCAACAGTCTGAGCCACAAGGTTTATTCGGTTGAAAAGAATTATTAGAAACTTGCCGGCATTAAAAAAAACAATAATTCATCAGAAAAAAATATGAATAATCAAACAATTCTCATTACGGGCGCAGCCGGAAACTTGGGCGGTCTTTTGGCTAATTTCTTGCAAGATAGAAATTTGCATTTACTGACACACAAAAAAGAAGTTACCGAAAATTTGAAAAATTGCCCGAACATCAATATTTTTAAAGCCGATTTGGCACAAAAAGAAACGCTTTATTCGGCAATGAAAGGCGTAGATACGGTTGTGCATTTTGCGGGAGTTTTGTTCAAAGCCAAACCCGAAAATTTCCTTCCGACAACTAACACGCTTTATTTCACCAATTTACTCGATGTTGCCATTGAACAAAAAGTGAAGCGAATTATTCTAATCAGTTTTCCGCACGTCGAGGGCGAAACAACACCGGAAAATCCTGCCACAGGGCATTTAGACGGCAATCCTACTTCCGTTCACGCAATCACGCGTTTGCAGGAAGAAAAGGATATGTTTCGCCGATGCAAAGAGGCAAATATCGAAGCCGTTTCGTTGCGTTTAGGAATGGTTTACGGAAAAGGAATTTTGATGATTGATGCCGCCGATTTTTTTGGAAAGTTTTGTTTGTTAGGCGTTTGGAAAAAACCGACTTACGTACATTTGATTTCAAAAGACGATTTTTTGACGGCAACAACCGCAGCCATTGAGAAGGAAAATGTGAGCGGAATTTATCATCTCGGCGACGAAGGTGTGCAGACGCTTCAAGAATTTTTGGACAGAATTGCGCAGCACAAAGGTCATTGCAAACCTTGGCGTATGCCGAAGTGGATGATAATGACCGCCGCACAAGGTTTTGAATGGTTTTCGGCAGTGTTTGGTACGAAAAGTCCGCTGACAAAAGATTTTATCAAAATCGGGCAAGCGTCGTATTACAGCGACACAACGCGAATGCGAAATGAACTTCTGCCTGAATTAAAATACAAAACATTTGAGGATGGACTTGAAATTTTTTAACTTTGCGGTGTGAAAACTGTAAGGGCGATTTTTTTGTGCTTACGAAAAGCGAAAATTATTATGAACACAAAAATTCTTTTAAGAATATCAGCGGTTATTTTGCTGCTGCACGCTTTAGTGCTGACTTTTGGCGTATTTTGGAATTATCATAATAGTGATATTTACGAAACGGATAATTGGATTTTAGGCGCGTCGTTGTGCGGAATTTTGTTGGTTCTGCTTCTCGCAACTTTGCTTTGGGTGCTTGCGTGCAAAACAGATAAATCGGCAATTAAACTGCTTTGGATTGTCGCAACGGCAACTCTCCTACTCGGAATTATTGAAATAATTTTCTTTTTTCCGTATGTTATGTGCATCGTACCGGCGATTTTGGCGTTTATCGCTTTGTTTAAACTGAATAAGTTGAAAAGTTGACAACTAAAAAACTAACAATGAGCAAAGTACAAAAAAAATCCGGTTTTTTGGCAAGCAACGGCAACCAACAACTCTACGGTCAGATAAAAGAAATTCTGACTATGGCGAGGCAGAAAGCATATTCTGCTGTCAATTCTGCAATGGTTGAAGCGTATTGGCTTATCGGAAAGCAAATTGTAGAAGAAGAACAGCAAGGAAAAGAACGTGCCGAATATGGTGCTTATTTGATAAAAACATTGTCGGAAGAACTTACCGCCGAATTTGGCAAAGGTTTTTCAGAACGAAACATTCGACAATTTCGACAATTTTATCAAATGTTTCCGGAAATGGAGATTCGGCAATCAGTGATTGCCAAATTACAAAACGATAATAATCAAGAACTTATAATTCCGCGAGAGGTTCTCGCGGAATTACAAAGTGCTGAAAACAACCAAGTTGAAATTTGGCGAGCACCGCTCGCCGAATTCAAGAATGCTGAATTATCACAATATCTTTCGCGATTGCATTGGACACAAATCCAGCGAATTATGCGCGTTTCAAATCCTGAAGCACGAGCATATTATATCAAGGAAACCGTCGAAAATATGTGGAGTATTCGCACGCTCGACAGAAATATCTCAACACTGTATTATCAACGGCTTTTGTCCTCAGCAAATAAAGAGCCGGTTGTGGCAGAAATGCAAGAAAAAACAAAGGAATTTCAACAGGATAAATTGGAATTTATAAAAAATCCGTCTGTTTTGGAATTTCTCGGACTTCCCAATAATAAAGGTTATACGGAAAATGAATTGGAACAGGCGATTATTGATGATATGCAAAAATTCTTGCTCGAACTTGGCAAAGGTTTTGCTTTTGTTGAGCGTCAGCAGCTGGTAAGAACCGAAACGCAGGATTTTTATATCGACCTCGTATTTTACAATTATATTTTAAAATGCTTTGTTATTATCGAACTCAAAACGCATAAAATTATGCACCAAGATATTGGGCAACTGGATATGTACGTCAGAATGTACGACGATTTGAAACGCCGGCAAGGCGATAATCCGACTATTGGCATTCTGCTTTGTACCGAAACCGATAAAACCATTGCACAATATTCTGTTTTGAACGAAAACAAACAACTTTTTGCCACAAAATATATGGAATATTTACCAACAGAGGAGGAACTTCGGCGAGAGATAGAACGGCAAAAAGAAATTTTTCAACTACAACAAAAAAATAGATAACATAATGAATTCAACCAAAGAAATATCACGCAGAAAATTTGTAAAATTGTTCGGTTCGGTGGTAGCAGGCGGAACGATTTTGGGAGTTTCGGGCGTTTTGTTACACCAAAATCTCGCTTCGGAAGAAACAACTTGGCACGCAGGCGAATGTCCTTTTCCGAACGAAAAATCTTGTTCGAGTTGCAATTTGAGGCACAATTGTACAATTGTGCGACCGCCAACAGAAGAAATACCAACAGAGGAAACAACTTTCGAAAGAGGCGTTTGTCCTTTTCCCGGAATGCCTTGCTCGACTTGCGAATTGCGAGAAAATTGTCCGGCAAGAATGTAAACAAAAACTGTAAAAACAAATAATCAATCATTTATAAACTCGTAAAAATAAACACAATGAGAACTAAAATTTTTCTTTTTCTTTGCGTTTGCCTCGTTTTCACGTTTTGCAAACCGCCAACTCAAACTATCGAAAATTGGTATCAATTCAGAGGACCGAACGGTCAAGGTATTTCTCAATCAACCGGCTTGCCAACGCACTGGGACAGAGAGGAAAATGTTGCTTGGAAAACCGAAATTCCGGGCGAAGGTTGGTCGTCGCCAATCGTTTGGAACAATCACATTTTCCTTACCACAACTACGGAAGAAGGTGCAAATTGTCACGTAATTGCACTCGACCGCAAAACGGGCAAAATTCTCTGGGATAGAATTGTTTTCACACAAGCACCCAATCAACATCGCCATCCAATGAATTCGTACGCCACTCCAACGCCGGTTACAGACGGCACGACGGTTTTTGCCGTTTTCAGTAGCGGCGGATTTGTTGCGTTGGATTTCAACGGAAATATTCTTTGGACAAACACCGAAACGATTGATTTTCACTCGCAACACGGTTTGAGCGCGTCGCCCATTTTGCACGGTGATTTGCTCATTTTGCCCATCGACCACAGTAATTACGATTATCCGCGCCGACTCGGTTGGCTCGACCCTTGGGATAAATCGTTCGTGCTTGCGCTCGATAAAAATACAGGAACAGAACGCTGGCGCAGTATGCGCGGAATGTCGCGGATTGCGCACGCCACGCCTGCAATGATGTTGGTTGGCGACGAATATCAAATTGTTAGTTCGGCAGGCGACGTAATTCAAGGATTTGACCCGACAGACGGAAAATTGCTTTGGACAATTCCGAGCGCAGGCGAACCCAGTGTTCCGTCATCAGTTATTGGTAATGGATTGGTTTTCACCGCTCCAACAGGTGGTCGCGCACCAATTCGCGCTGTGCGCCCGACTGCCGACGGAAATGCCGAACTTGTTTGGGAAGCCACCGGAAGCACGCCAACAATGTCGTCGTTTCTCTTTATCGAGCCATTGTTGATAGCCTGTCCCGACAACCGCGTGGTGGCTTTGGATGCCGAAACGGGCGAAGTAGTTTGGGAAGTTCCCGTGCGAATCGGACCATTGAATCCGTCGCCAATTTATGCCGACGGCAAAATTTACGTTTTCTCAGAACACGGAACAACCGCCGTTTTGCAACTTGCTGCCGACCGCAGAACACCGCCTGAAGTAATAGCAATCAATGAGTTAGACGAGTTGTCACGCGCTTCAATCGCCGTTGCGGGAAATCAACTGCTTATTCGTACCGAAAGTACGCTTTGGGCGATTGGGAAATAGCTCGCAAATCTCCTAAAGGGAACTTTTGAGAAAATTTTAGTCATAACGTTTGAAAATATAGAAATAAGTGTGTACATTTGAAGATAATTTTAAAACAATAAAAATGAAAAAGAGAATTTTATTCTGTATTCTTGCATTAGCAGTAATATGTCAAGCTAATGCGCAAGATAGAACCTTTAATTTTGGTTTTAGAGCAGCTCCTGCTGTTACGTGGTTAAACATTATTGACGACAACATCGATTCAGACGGTGCTGCTTTAAGGTTTAATTGGGCATTTTTTGGTACTTGGAATTTCTCCGAAAATTTCTCGATTGTCTCCGGATTTAATGTTAATTCTTTGGGCGGGAAGTACAAGTACAACCTTGGTGCGACTCACGAACTTCCTAATGGGACTGCGACAAACAGACTCCGTTTAAGTGAATTTCAGGTTCCCATAGGATTTCAAATGAGAACCGACGAAATCAGTGGTTTCAAGTTTTACGCACAAGTTGGCTTGGCAGGCGGATACATTTTTAATGCAAGAGACGGAAATAATCAAAACGTTGATAACCGTCTTTTCAATGCAAGTTATTTTGTGGCAGCGGGCGCAGAATATCCCATAGTTGGCGGTATAAGTCTTACCGGGCAGTTAAAATTCAACGGCGGTTTGACTTCCGTAATGAGCACAAGGAGATTTGCCAATACAAAAGCAGACTTTATAGAACTTGGCTTTGGAGTAATGTTTTAATGCAGGAAATTGTTTTACTCTTGCAAAAACTCACAACAGCGAGGATGAATGTGATTTATCCTCGCCTTGTGGTGTTTTGGGAGTTTGGGAAAAATGCGTAAATTTGGAAATGATTTAAAATTTTGATATGCAAAATAATTTTGGTAAAACAACGATACTCGTTTTCCTGCTTTTATCATTTTTGGCATTAAATGGACAAAATGTTTCAAGAAGGGATATTAGGCATAGACCTGCCAATCTCGAAGAAGCAGTTTTCCATTTAATGAAAATTCTGCCTGATAGTACGCAACAAAATGTTTTGCTAATGAGCGAAGATGAATTTCTTGCAAATTCTCACTTTGGATTAGGGATGTGGATTAGAAATAATTGGAGACTTTGGCGAGGCGGGCAATTAGCAAATGACTTTAAATTCAGAGGAATTTTCCACCCAGACGATATGTCAGGAGTTATACTCAGAAGTTATTTTCGAGAATTACACGGTTTGGATTGGAAATTAGACGAGCAAATAAAACACATTCAAAGTTTTTGGGAAGTATCCGCACTACGTCAATTCCGCTTGGAAAATGATACCACGTTTGCTCGACAAGAGAAAGAATATGTTGAAAATTCGATTCGCAAAAGGAATAAAGAACGAAAAGCAGAGTTTCCGATAGGTACGCAGATAACAGCGTGGGTTTCTTATTCTATCAATGCAAACACTCAAATAGTTGGTGAGATTGTAGATTGGCGAGTTGGTGTTAGAAGTGGGGGAAATTTAGGCTCTCGGAGAGAACCCGAAATTCAAGCGGAATATTTAGAAGCGAAAGTAAGAATTGTAGAATTTATGGATGCAAGAAGACAAAGGCGAGTTGAACGGCGCAATCGTGTGGAAAATAATGAATTATGGATTAATGGAAATCGTATTAGAAAAATAGAATAAAAAGACGAACGCAATATGGAAAAAAATAAAAACAAAACAAGTCCGATAGAACGGCGCAAATTTTTGCGAATGTTTGGCTCTGCAATAGCAGGAGGAGCAATTCTTGCTACAACCGGAGTTTTGGCTACGAAGGCGAAAGGACTTTCGACAGCAGGCTATTTTTGGCAAATTATCCCTGACAAATGCACTTTTTGCGGACTTTGCGAAACACATTGCGTACTTCCGATTTCGGCGGTAAAATGCGTTCATTCCAAGAGTATTTGTGGATTTTGCGATTTGTGCGGCGGATATTTTCGTTCAAATGCTCGCGATTTGAACACGGCAGCCGAAAATCAACTTTGCCCGACAGGCGCAATCGTACGGCGATTTATCGAAGAGCCGTATTTTGAATATTCCATTATCGAGGACTTGTGCGTTGGTTGCGGAATATGCGCCAGAGGATGCAACGCTTTCGGAAATGGTGCTATGTACCTGCAAATCAAGCGCGAACTGTGCAAAGATTGCAACGAGTGTAAAATCGCAACCGTTTGTCCTGCAAACGCAATCGTTCGCCAGCCGATTACAATTCCGTATAATTTGAGAATTGGCAAAATAATAAATTGAAAAAAGGATATGAAAAAATTATTTTATACAATCGCGTCTTTGTTTGCTGTTGGGCAAGCGAGTGCGCACAACAGATTTCCGCAACCCGATTTTGAATCGGGTTATGTAATTCTCGAACAGTATTTTCCTGTGCAAAACGAGGCTTTGTGGATAACAATAGATGTTATTTTGCTCACGTTGCTGATGGGTTTTGTAACGTGGGCGGTTATGAAAAAACGCACGCGAATGCCGATTATCGCCACTTCGATAATTTCGATTGCGTATTTCGGATTTTTCCGCAACGGTTGCATTTGCAGTGTTGGTTCGCTTCAAAACGTGTCGCTCGCACTGGCTGACCCGACTTACATTTTGCCGATTGCCGTGTTGCTCTTTTTTATCCTGCCGATTATTTTTGCTTTTCTTGTCGGCAGAGTGTTTTGTGCGGGAGTTTGTCCGCTCGGCGCGTTGCAGGAAATTGTCAATGTAAAAAATTATCGACTGTCGAAAACCGTTACAACCGTTTTGGGAATGATTCCTTGGTTGTATCTGATTTTCGCCGTGCTTTTTGCCGTTACTCGAAGCGGTTTTATCATTTGCCAATACGACCCGTTTGTCGGAATTTTCCGAATGGGTGGCGATATTGGATTGATAACTTTCGGTGCGTTGCTTCTCGTAGCCTCGATTTTTACGGGCAGACCGTTTTGCCGTTTCATTTGTCCGTACGGCGCATTGCTCAATTTGGTTTCAAGAGTTTCGATTTGGAAAATAACTTTGACCGACAAACCGTGTATCAAATGTGAGCTTTGCCACAACGCTTGTCCGGTTGATGCAATCAAACCGCCTTACGACAACAAAGTGAAAGAAGACCGCTTGGTTGGCGTAAAACGGATTATCAATTATTTTGTAATTCTGCCTTTGATAGTTGTTGCGTGCGCGTTTTTAATGCGTTCGGTAAGTGGCGAACTGAGCCGAATGAACAAAGATGTTCGCCTTTACGACCAAGTTATGGCGCACGAAGCCAATCCACAAGCGCGCAATATGCTTTCGTTGGAATTGGAAGCATTCTACGGCAAAGACCAATCTATCGAGGAATTGGCAGAATTGTATCAAAAAATCCAAGCCGAATTCCGCCTTTATTCAACCATTGCCGGCGGATTAATCGGAGTTGTTTTCGGACTGACGCTGATAAGTCTTTCCGTGAAACGAACACGCAAAGAATACGAAATAGACGAAGCCGAATGTGTTGCCTGTGCGAGATGTTTTAAGTATTGTCCGCAGAATATTAAGAAGTAAATCAAAATAATCATTCAAAATCATAGTTCAGACAATTTTAAACAATATGAACAAACCAATCCTCAGAAACATTGCCATCGTTTCGGCAATATTCATTGCAACATTTTCGATAATGTTGATTACCAATTATTTTCAGGTGCGAAACGTCAATCCGTTGCATACGGAAGTATTAGAAACGTTGAGAGAATTAAACCAGCAAGAAGCAGGAAATCCTGTCTTGCAAGAACAAATTCGCCAACTCGATTTAATGGCGCGACAAGCCTATTTTGGAAATTTAAACCGTTTGACAACAGGGATTTACATTCTGCTTGGAATGTTGGCGGTGTTCGTTCTTTGCACGCGGCTTTATTTTGTCAAATACAAAGATATTCCCGACAAGGAAATTGACCCGATTGATGAATGGGCAATCAAAACACAAGCACGAAAATACGTTATTTGGGGCGTTTCGGGATTGGCGGCTGTTGCGCTCGTTTTTGCAGTGTTGAGTACGCCGAATCTCAGATTGACAGACTCGCCGAGAGCAAGTGTGCAAAACGAGCTTTTGGCAGAAGTACAAGATTATCAAGGAAGTGAAGAAGTTGCTTTTTTCGAGGAAGCCGCTTATGAGGAAGCAACAACCGAACTTGCAAAAAGCGTAACCGAAACCGAAACTGCTGTTGCAACCGCAGTCGAAACTCCGCGAGTAACGCACAACGCATTTCGCGGAAACAACGGAAACGGCATTTCGTCGGCTCGCGGACTTGCCACAAGTTGGAATCTCAGCGCAGGAACAAATATCGCGTGGCGCACGGAAATTCCGCGTAGCGGAATGAGTTCGCCCGTAATCAGCGGAAATCGCGTGTTCATCACAGGCGCAGACGAGCAGGCGCGCGAACTTTACGCCTTCGACCTCACAACAGGCAAATTGCTTTGGACACTCGCCGCTACGAACATTCCCGGCTCACCCGCGCAAGTTTCCACAGGCGAATTGTACTACAATCAAATGCTGGCGGCTTCCACGCCTGCAACCAACGGTTCGCAAGTGGTTGCTGTATTTTCGACAGGCGATATTATTGCCGCCGATATGGAAGGTAATCGTTTGTGGGCGAGGAATTTAGGAGTTCCTGACAATCATTACGGATATTCGTCCTCGCCGATTATTTTCGGAAATCTCGTTATCATTCAGTACGACAATCACAATGCGTCGCGCGTGTTGGCGTTGGATATTCACACAGGCGCAGAACGTTGGAATACGCCTCGAACAGAACGAATTACGTGGAGTTCGCCGATAATTGCTTTTGTAAATAATACTCCGCAACTGATTTTAATGGGCAATCCGCACGTTACGGCTTACAATCCGAATAACGGCGAAATACTTTGGCAAGTGCGCGGAATGACAGGCGAAGTTGGTGCAAGTGCCGCAAGTGCCGGCGGAGTGATTTTCGCCGCAAGCGAATACGCCCGATTAATGGCGATTGACGGCGCAACAGGCACAATGCTTTGGGACAGCCGCGATTTTTTGCCCGAAACCGCAAGTCCGGTCGCCACGCGTGATAATGTGTATATCGCCACAGGTTACGGCGTTGTGGCTTCGTTTTGCGCACGAACAGGCGCATTACGCGTCGAGCACGATTTTCCTACAACATTCTATTCGTCGCCGATAATTGCCGAAGGCAGAATTTACCTTTTCGACACAAGTGGAAAAATGTATATTTTTGCTGCCAACGATGATTTCACGCTTCTCAACTCGTTTGAAACAGGTGAAAGAACATACGCAACGCCTGCTTTTACCGATGGAAAAATTGTGGTAAGAACGGATAATAGTATTTATGCTGTTGTGGCGAGATGATTTAAAAATTATGATACAAAACATTTCCAAAAATTACACAGAAGCGATTAAAACCATCAAACAAGCGATACTGCAAAGCCGTTACAAAGCGGCAATGCTGGCAAATCGCGAAATGTTGATGCTTTATTTCGGTGTTGGCGAATATATCTCAAAAAACAGTCGCGAAGGCACTTGGGGAACAAATGCGATTGAGGTAATTTCAGCGCAACTACAAAAAGAATTGCCGGGATTGAGAGGATTTTCTGTTTCCAATATAAAAAATATGAGAGCCTTTTATGAGGAATGGAAAGATGTGTTTGTAAATCGTCCGTTATCAACGGACGATTTACAAAACGTTGATAGTAAAGAACTTGATGTCGTTTCGTTAAATCGCCAATTACCAATTGGCGATTTACAAGATGAATTGTCAAATCGCCAGTTATCAACTGGCGAAATTCGCCAGATACCGTCTGGTGAACTACAAGGTATTGATATACAAGAAACTAATAACGAAATCATAATTCGCCAGTTATCAACTGACGAATTGGAAACAAACCGATTGCTCAATCATTTTGTATCGATTGGATTTACTCATCATTCTATTATTATCAGTAGAGTTAAAGAAATTGACGAACGTTTATTTTACATCGAACAATGTGCACGAGGTTTTTGGACTGTTGAAAAACTACAATACAACATCAAAAGCAATCTCTACACTCAACAAGGAAGTATTATCAACAACTTTATCACAACCATTTCCGAAGCCGATTTTAGAGGAAAAGCACTTCGCTCGTTCAAAGATGAATATCTGCTCGATTTTATCAATCTCGAAGACCCGGACGAAGCAGACGAACGAGTAATTGAAAACGAAATTGTACTCAATATCAAAAAATTCATTATGGCATTGGGAACAGATTTCACATTTATCGGCAATCAGCATCGCGTTATAGTAGATGAAAAAGAGTTTTTTGTAGATTTGTTGTTTTTTAATCGGCAACTCCAGTCATTGGTTGCCATCGATTTGAAAAAGAAAGATTTTAAGCCCGAATATGTCGGGAAAATGAATTTTTATCTTTCGGCATTAGACGAATACGAAAAGAAACAACACGAAAATCCTTCAATCGGCATTATTCTGTGTAAAGAAAAAAGCAATAAAATTGTGGAATTTGCGTTTCGGGACACTTCCAAACCGATGGGTGTTGCAACTTATCGAACTTCGAGAGAATTACCGCCAGAATATAAAGGTATTTTGCCTGATGTTGAAACATTGAAAGAATTAATGAAATAAAGGTATGAGAACTCTATCAACAATAATCCTCGCCATACTATTCCAATCAACAATTTTTGGAACAGTACAAATTCCTGATAGAATATTATATAATGGGAAAGAATATGACTTGTTGCGTAGTTTTCCAATGGAATATTTTTTTGAAAAATATCCTGAAAAACGACCAGAATGGATAATTAGTCTTCTTTGGCGAGGATATGTAGCAGCATTCAGAGTTAAAAATAATCAACTGTATCTTAGAGACATAGGAGTATTAGTGCCAAATAGAGGCGGATTTTCACTTGAAAGTATATTTGACGAATTATTTCCAAATCAAGAATCAGTAAAAGCCGATTGGATAACAGACACACTTGTATTGCCAGATGGGAAAAGAACTCGAAATACAAGATATGATTCAAGGTACGAATATTATATTTTGTTGGAAATAGAAAACGGAAATTTAATAAGCGAAAAACGTCTTAATCATCGAGAATATAGGCGATTCTTCAGACAAAAACAAAGACAAAAAAGTTAAAAAAAATATGAACTGCAACTGCAACCACCAAAACGAAAACATAGATGTAATCGCCCAAACCGATGCCATAATCGACCGCATTGGAACTTCGCGACAAATTATCATTCCGCTGCTTCAAGCATTGCAGGAAAAATTTAGTTATTTGCCGTCGGAGGTAATCGAACGCGTGTACGAACGAACGGAAATTGACCGTGCGCAACTTATCAGCGTTTCCACTTTTTACTCGCAATTTCGGCACATTCCGTACGGAAAACACTTGATAAAAGTCTGTATAGGAACGGCTTGTCACGTTAAAGGCGCAGGAAATGTGTATGATTCTTTTCGTAGGGAATTGGCAATGGAAGGTGATTCGATTACGACTGCCGACCAACTTTTTTCGATTGAAAAAATTGCCTGTGTTGGTTGTTGTTCGCTCGCACCCGTTGTGCAAATCGACGAAAAAATTTACGGACACGTGCTTCCGGGCAAAGTTAACGAGGTAATTCAAGATTTTTTGCTCGTACAAGACCAAAAAGAGGAAACAGAAGCCGAAAGAACCGCACACCACGTTGCAGGCGAAATTCGTCTTGGAATGGGTTCGTGCTGTCAGGCGAGCGGTTCGTCGGATATTTACAAAGAACTGACTTCCGCTTCGCGAAAATTGGGTATCGACGTGAATATCAAAACAGTAGGTTGCGTTGGCGTGTGCAACAAAGTGCCGTTGATTGATGTTGTAATGCCCGACGGCGAAATCACACGTTATCCAAATGTGAAATCGGCAGAAATCAAAGAAATTTTGCACCACCATTTTCAACCCGAAGGACATTTCAAACGACTGAAAAACAGTTTGATAAATCAAATTGATACTTTCCACACCGATGTTACTTGGGACAATGTTGTTTGGAAGTCGGAAAACGAGCGCACACGTATAATCGACAGTTTCCTCGACGGACAAAAACACATTTCCACCGAAGGTTACGGCATTCTAACTCCTTTGGATTTAGACGAATACATTGCAGGCGGAGGATTTGAAGCATTACAAAAAGTACTTAAATCATACAAACCTTGCGAAGTTGTAGAACAAACCCTTAGTAGCGAAATTCGCGGTCGCGGAGGAGGCGGATTTGCCACAGGCAAAAAATGGGAAATTGTAGCCAACTCGCAAAGCGACCAAAAATACGTGATTTGCAACGGCGACGAAGGCGACCCGGGCGCATTTATGGACAGAATGATATTGGAATCTTATCCGTTTCGCGTCATTGAAGGAATGATAATTGCAGCTTTTGCGGTTGGCGCAGACAAAGGAATTTTCTACATTCGCGCCGAATATCCGTTGGCGGTTACGCACATTCGCCGAGCCATTGAGTTGTGTCAAGAGCGCAATTTGCTGGGCGAGAACATTGCCGAAAGCAGATTTTCGTTTGATATTTCCATTTTCGAGGGTGCAGGAGCGTTTGTTTGCGGTGAGGAAACCGCGCTCATTGCTTCAATCGAGGGTGCGCGCGGATTTCCGAAACAGCGACCGCCCTACCCTGCCGTTTCGGGATTGCACGGCAAACCGACGCTCGTCAATAATGTGGAAACGCTCAGCCAAATTCCGTACATTATCAAAGAGGGTGCGAGCCAATACGCCGAAATCGGAACTTCGGGAAGCAAAGGCACGAAAGTTTTTGCGCTGGCAGGAAAAATCAATCACGGCGGACTGATTGAAGTGCCAATGGGAATTACGCTTCGTCAGATTATTGACGAAATCGGCGGAGGCGTGGAAAAAGGCGAAAAGTTGAAAGCCGTTCAAATCGGCGGACCGTCGGGCGGTTGCATTCCTGCGCACCTTTGCGATGTCGAAGTTGATTTCGATGCATTCAATCAAATGGGCGCAATGATGGGTTCGGGCGGATTGGTTGTGTTGAGCGAAAGCGACTGTATGGTTGATGTGGCGCGGTATTTTCTCACTTTTACCTGCGAGGAGTCGTGCGGAAAATGCACATTTTGTCGTGTCGGAATTCGCCGAATGTTGGACATTCTCGAAAAAATTTGCAATGGAAAAGGCAAACCTGAGGACATCGACAAATTAGAGGAATTGGCATTGAACGTAAAAAAATCCTCACTTTGTGGATTGGGCAAAACCGCACCAAATCCTGTTTTGACTACGCTCAAATATTTCCGCGAGGAATATGAGGAACACATAAACGGAATTTGCAAAACAGGCACTTGCAAAGATATGATAAAGTTCACAATCACAGACGATTGTCCCGGTTGTACAAAATGCGCAAAAGCCTGTCCGGTCGATGCAATTCCGTACACGCCGTACGAAATTCACACAATCGACACCGAAAAGTGTGTAAAATGTGGTTTGTGTATAGACGAGTGTGTGTATGATGCGATAAAGAAAGTTCCTTTATAGAGTGTAGAGTATAGAGTGCAGAGTGTAGTTTTTGCTTGTAGGGGCGAACCTGTGTGTTCGCCCAAAACAAAAACAGTGCACGTAAGAGCGAAATGCTTTCGCCCAAAACACAGAGAAAAATGCAATTTATATGAAAAAACCAATGAAATTTTTACGCCAAATAACGCTTTGTTTTGCGCTTGTGTTTTTTGTATCTATTGATGCGCTTGCGTTTCAAGTAACTCATATAAATCATTATGTTTCCATAGATACTTTGACTATGAATTATGCTTCTCGTCAAATGAATTTGGACTTGAAAACGAGAGAATTAGATGTTTTAATAGAAAATGAAATTGTTACTTTTGTTCAAACATACGATGCAACAGACACACTTTTTCATCATTTACTTCTTGTAAATGACCTTGAAAATGTAACAATTACGCTTCGCATAACAGAATTATTGTCCATTGATAATGATTCAATATATGTTTCGGCTGTTTATCAGCAATTTAACAAACGAGGCAATATCAGCGGAGAAATTAAAATTGAAAATTTAGCAATCAGTAAATCAGATTTATTAGGCATTGCTTTTTCGCCTCCAATGGAAGTAATGAGAAAAGCAAACAATCGAATGTTGTTGATGATTGGAGGTTTTTTAGGCAGTATGGCGATTGTGGCTTTAATTTTAGATTTTTTTATAACTTTGTAATTTATAAACCTCAAAACAATAAAAACAATGACGACAAAAATTCAAAAACTAATTCTTTCCTTGCTCGTACTTGCGCTTGTAAGTTGCGCAAAAACACAGAAAGACAGTGACTTGGTTACACTTCAAATCGGAGAAATTAGCATTACACTTTTTTCCGAAGGACAAGGTGAAGGTAACAAAAACTTTTTAATCGGCGCGACTGACGAAATGCTCGCTCAAACAATGCCCGATGGAACATATCCAAACGCTATAAACGTGTTTTTAGTACAAATGAACAATAAAAATGTGCTTTTCGACACAGGATTTGGCAGAGAACTGTTCAACCATCTGGAAACCAAAGGAAAATCGGCGGCTGATATTGACGCGATTTTCATCTCGCATATGCACCCTGACCATATCGGCGGACTGCTAATTGACGGAGAACCGACTTTTCCGAGAGCAAAAATCTACATTGCGCAAGCCGAATACGATTACTGGACAAGCGATGAAGAAATGTACAAATTGCCCGAAAGCGGTCACGGACGATTTCGCGATGCGCGTGCCGTTATCGAGGTTTATCGTGAGCAATTGCGACTTTTCACGCCCGGCGAAATAAACGACACACAGGAATTGCTTTCGGGAATTCGCGCCATTGCCGCTTACGGACACACGCCCGGACACACAGCTTTTATGTTGCAATCAAACGGCGAACGAATGTTCCTTTGGGGCGATTTAGTTCACGCAATGGCGGTGCAAATGCCGTTTCCCGAAGTTGCCGTAGTAGTAGATGTTTGTCCCGAACAAGCCGTTGAAACTCGCTTGATAGTTTTAGAATATTTGGCAACAAACAATATTCCGATTGCAGGCGCACACATTCCGTTTCCGAGTATCGGAACGATTAAAAAAGATAATAACGGCGGATATATTTTTACGCCAATTAGATAAAAATCTTGTAAGGGCGAAAAATTTTCGCCACTACCGAAAAATATTAAAAACGAGATGAAAATTACAATAAACAACAAAGAAATCGAAGTTTCCGAAAGTGAAAAACTAATCGAAGTCATTCGTAGAGAAGGATTTGATGTGCCTTCGCTTTGCTATGCAAAAGGAATGAAACATCAAGCTTCGTGTATGGTTTGTGTGGTGAAAGACAACGCAAACGGACAAATTATTCCGTCTTGCACCACATTTCCTGTCGATGGAATGAACATTGACAGCGAAAGCGATGAGGTAAAAGACCTTCGGCGTCAATCGTTGGAATTGCTGTTGAGCGACCATATGGCGGTGTGTCGCGCGCCGTGCGAGCCGAAAAAATGCAAGTTGCGGACACTCGCCACCGAATATCGCGCAAAATGGAACAGATTTCCGCGCTATTCGGCAGTAAAAGACGCGCAACCTCAACACATAAAAGATAATTTGTGGTTTGATGTTGCGAAATGTATTCGTTGCGGACTTTGCGTTTACAACACCGATAACGGCTTCACTTTCAAAGACAGAGGATTTGGAATGGAAGTGGTTTTGCCGAAAGAAAGTGTAAATAATGTTGATGAATCGTTGTGTGAGATTTGTCCGACACAGGCAATTTATTTTGAAAATGTAGAAAATTAAAAACTTAATACACATAATGAAAATGAAAAAACTAACATTTTTACTCCTCGCCGCCCTTTTGTTCGTTTCCTGCCAAAATCGTTCGGAAAGCAACAATGAAAACGTCGGCGCAACAACTTTCGGCGGAAATTTAGATTGGAAAATATTTCGCGGCGACCCGGCGTTGAGCGGATTTACCAACGTTTCGTTGCCCGAAAATCCGGTGCTGAAATGGACTTACGAATCGGGCGTTCGCACACGCTCGTCGCTTGTTGTGTACAACGGCGTAACTTATTGGAGCGACAGGCGCGGACGAATTTTCGGTGTAAATCTCAACGGCGAACTCGTTTTCGATTTCAGCCTGCAAACCGCAACCGATGCAACGCCAATGATTTACAATTCGGTGCTTTACATCGGACGAATTGACGGTTTTATGACTGCTATTTGCCTCACACAGAAAGAAGTAATCTGGACTTTTGAAACTTACGGACAAATTATGGCTTCTGCCAATATTACCGATTTCGGCGGACAAACAGCGGTTGTTTTCGGAAGTTACGACAATTACCTTTATTGCTTAGACGCCGCGACGGGCGAACTATTGAGTAAATTTCCGTCGGGCAATTTCATAAACGGCGCAGCTGCGATGTGGAATCATTACGTTCTGTTCGGCGGGTGCGATGCGTGGGTGCGCATTATCGACAGCCAAACAGGCATTGCCACCGACTCGCTTCGAGTGGCAACTTATGTGCCGAATTCGCCTGCCGTCATTGGCAACATTGCGTACGTTGGCGACCATTCGGGAGAGATGTATCGAATTCATTTAGAGAATGGTAGAATTGTTCGGCACGAAATTATCGAACATCGCGCAAGCGATAGCGGCTCGTTTGTTGCCGTTCCTGCAGTTTCGCCCGATGCCGTTTTTTTCTTTTCGGGAAGTCGCCATCTTTACGCTGTAAATCGCACTGATGGAAACCTAAAATGGACATTTATGTTATCGGGAAATGTGGGCGAAAGTTCGCCCGTAGTTGCCAACGACCGCGTTTTGGTTGCCACTCGAACAGGAATTGTTTCCATTTTAGACGCAAAAACAGGCAATTTGCTTTGGGAATACGACACAGGCGAACAAATTCTCGCCTCGCCTGCCGTAATCGAAAATCATTTTATGGTTTTGACATCGCGAGGAACGTTGTTTTGTTTTGGAAATTAGACTATTAGATTGTTAGACGAAAGACAAAAAAATCAAAATTCAAAGTTTATGATTAAAAATAAATGTTTTTTAGTTGCTTTTTTAACAATAACAATTTCATTCTCTATTTTCGGACAAAATTTGAATTTTAGTCGCGATATTATACTTTCGACAGATAATGAAGTAAGAGAAATTGCCGTTTTATGGGAAAATTATTTTAGGCATATTTCCGAAAATAATGAAACCATTACAAGTTATTGGGCTGATGAAATGAGCGATATAGTCAAACACGCTATGAGTTCGCAAGTACCAACTTATAGAATAGGAAATCATTTGACATTTGACATACGCAAACTTGATGATACCTATTATGAAATAAATACATTGATTGAGTTTGAATATGAGGACAATTCAAGGCTCGTTTTTGCTATTTATCGTGTATGTGCAAAAAAAACAAATGACGAATTTAGATTGTATAATTTCTTTCATCATAGAAAACAACAACTAAATTCATATCAAATTGGAAGAATTAATTATTACTATCCAAACTCTTTTTCATTTGACAAAGAAAGAGCAAAAAAAGCGGTTGTTATATTGAATGATATACAAAAAAAATATCGCATAGAAACAGACATTCCAATTACATACATTTTGGCAAAAAGTCTTGATGAGTGCAACGAAATTATAGGATTTCGATATTCAAGATTTAGAAGTCATTTGAAAGTTGCCGGATTTTCAATATATCCGCCAAGTGTAATACTCTCTACTCGTCCTGACCATTTGCACGAATTGATACACGCTTTGTTTCGCCCTCTATTTCCGAAGGCACCAAATATGCTTCACGAAGGCATTGCTACTTTTTACGGCGGTAGCGGTGGCAGTGATTATAGAGAAAATCTCAATTTATTAAAGGAGTTTTTACAAGATAATCCCAATATTGATTTAGCAGATTTTTATTCATACGATTTGTTAATCAATGATAAATTCAATCCATTTTATGCTGTTGGTGCTTTGATTATTGAACACACTTTATCTATCGGAGATGTTGAAAAAGTATTGGAATTGTTTCAATATTCATCTATGAATGAAGCATTTGAGAATGTTTTGAATGTACCTTCAAGTGAAATTCATCAACATATATACAAACTAATTTATAAAAATGTAAAATCTGAAAATTGAAATTCAAATGCTTAAATTATCAAACATAACAAAAAAATTTCCCGACGGCACAAACTCTTTCAATCACGTGCTTCGCGGAGTAAATATGAATATCGAACAAGGCAAATTTGTTGCAATAAAAGGCAGTTCGGGCTCGGGAAAAACCACTTTACTGTCAATTCTCGGAACGCTTCTCACGCCCGATAGCGGAAGTTATTTGCTCAACGGTGAGGAAATGAACGCGCCGAACATTGATTTTTCGCAAATTCGCAATCGGCAAATCGGTTTTGTATTTCAAGACCACCGTTTGATGCCTCAATTTACGGCATTGGAAAATATTTTGTTGCCCACTTTGGCGCACAAAACCGAAGCGAGCGAGGACGAAATAAATTATGCGCGTAAACTAATGGAACTCACGCATATATCGTCAGTTGCCAATCAATATCCGCACACATTGTCGGGTGGCGAAGCAAGTCGCGTGGCTGTTTGCAGAGCGTTGATTATGAAACCTTTACTGCTTCTCGCCGACGAGCCAACAGGACAATTAGATGCCGAAAATGCACAAAACATTGCCAAACTATTGAAAGAGATTAATAATCAACTCAATACAACAATCGTTATGGTTACGCACTCCGACGAAACTTCGGCTGTGGCGGATAGAATTTTGATATTGAAAAATGGAGTGTTAATTTAAAAACACCCCAAACCCCTAAAGGGGCCTTTTCATTATTTCGGTTACAATATTTTTTTCAAAACATCAGAGAATATGCAAGCCCCTTTAGGGGTTTGGGGTAAAAAGAAAATAATATGAAATTCAACAAATTAACACATAAAAACATTCGATTTTTCGCTCGATTTTACAGACTGATTTCGGTGGCGGTGACAATTACCGTTGCCGTGATTATCGGCAGTTTGCTGGTCGGCGATTCGGTGCGTAACACGCTCGTACAGCGAGTTAAAGAGCGATTGGGCGATACGGAAACGATTGTTTTTTCGCGTCAATCGTTTATGGCAGAGGAATTTTTGCAAAAACCGCTTTTTGACGGCTCAGCGCGAGGAATTTTGTTTACCGACGGCTTTATCGCCACACAAGGCGGACGACTGATTTCCGTTTTCGTTTGGGGCGTTGACGATATGGAAATTGCGCGAGGCGAAGCCAAAATCAATCAAGCACTCGCGCGAGAATTGGGTGAGCAAAACGCTACAAATCTGGCACTTCGACTTCCGGCAACAGGATTAGTTCCGTCAGGCTCGTTGTTTGTGAGCGAAAATTACACCACAGGTTTGCGCGTTCGTTCGGTTGGCGTGCTTGATGCTCAAAACGGCGGAAATATCAGTATGCGAAACGAGCAAATGCTTCCGCGAAATGTTTTTGTCAATCGCGCGGAATTGGCGGAAGTACTTGAAACAGAGGGAAAAATAAATCTGATACTTTCTAACAAAATTATTAATCCTGACGAAGTGAACGAAGCGTGGAATCACGAAATTTCGGGTTTGGCTTTCAATCGTGTGTATAGCGATACGATTGAAATTTATCCCGAATTTGAAACGCTTTTTTATGGCGAATATTTTACCGAAATCACTTCCGACCGCATTTTTCTGCAAGAGGAAGTTACAGACATAATTATTCGCGATAATGAAAACCCAAATCGGCTGTTTTCGTATCTTGTAAATTCGATTGAGTTTGACGAAATTTCCATTCCGTACTCGTTTGTAACGGCGATTGACCGCTTCGGAAACGAGCCGTTGGCTGACGATGAGATTATTCTTTCGAGTTATACAGCCAATCGTTTAGGCGCGGAAATCGGCGACAAAATCACGATAACTTATTTCATTTCGCACGATTTAAAAACGCTCGAAACGCGAAGTATCAGTTTGCGTGTGAAAAGCGTGTTGCCGATGTTCATTTTTACCGACGATTCGACGCTCAGCGCCGAATTTCCCGGACTTTCGGGCGTGGATAGTTGCACCGAATGGGACAGCGATTTGCCCATCAATATGGATTTGATTACCGAAGCCGACGAACTTTATTGGGAAATTTACAGCAACACGCCGAAAGCGATAATCTCTTACAATTCTATTATTTATGACTGGGGAAATGCTTTTGGAAATGCAACCGCAATTCGGGTGAGTAACGAAACTCCCGATTTGTCCGCGCTTCGTGCTGAAATGTTTGGTATTCAAGTAATTCACCCGCGCGAAATCGGAATTCAGGCTGCAATGAGCGGTGTAGATTTTTCAAGTCTTTTTCTCGCGTTGGGATTTTTTATCATCATTTCGGCAATGCTTTTGATGCTCATTCCACTTTCCGAAATGCTCTATCAAAGACGAAACGAAATCGCTCTTTTTCAGTCGTTTGGCTACACGCAAAAGCGAATTATCAGTCTTTTTTGGCGAGAATCTGCGCCTGTTGTTTTCGTTTCGTCAATCGTTGGCGTAATTATCGGACTGATTTATACAACACTCATAATGTGGCTTTTAGGCACAATTTGGAAAGGCGCAACGCACACCGACGGATTTTCGCTTTATCCGAATTTGCCGACAATTTTCATTGGATTTTTTGTCGGTATTACGCTGTCACTCATTATTTTACGCTTGGCAATTTTCCGAAATATAAAAAATAAAAATCGTGCAAAAACAACGAAAACTATAAATTTGCAAAAACAACAAACGAGAAAAAAACTTTTCGTCATTTTTTCTACCACGCTTTCCGTTGCGGTTATCGTATTGAATTTCACGCTAATACGTTCCGTTCCGCTATTCATAATCGGCGCGGTAATTTTGATTGCCACAGCCGCTTTTTGGGGCGATTTTCTGATTTGGAAAAAAGGCGCAACGGCAACAAAAAATTCATTTCGCCAAGAAAAAATGATTTGGAACACACTTTTTGCAGGGCGAAAACAGGCGATTTTATCCTTTCTGACGCTCACAATGGGAATTTTCATTGTTTTTTCGGTCGGATTGAACCGTCAAGGATTTGCCGACAGCGCGCAAATTCGCGCCGGCACAGGCGGATTTTCCATTTGGGGTGAAAGTGCCGTGCCGATTTTCCACAATATGGCAACCGAAGCAGGTCGCGAACGCTTGTCACTCAGCGGATTACCCGAAAATGCCGAAATCGTGCAATTTCTCCGCTATCGCGCCGACGATGCAAGTTGCCTCAATCTCAATCGCGTAACAACACCGAATGTGCTTGGTGTGGATATTAACGATTTTTTGAGAAGCGATTTTCAAATTTCTCGAATTTTCCCCAGATGTTGCGGAAAATCAGGCTGTGAACTCTCTAATTTTCCCGAAAATTTTCGCGGTACTCACAACGGCGTATATCCTGCGTTGGTCGATGAAACGGTTTTGCAATGGAGTTTGGGCAAAAAATTGGGCGACACGCTTTTTTACGAAACAAGCAATCGTCAACGAGTTGCGATTCAGATAGTTGGCACGCTTCAAAATTCTATTTTACAAGGAAATATTTTGATAGAGCGCAACAATTTTTCGGAAATTTGGCAAGAAATCACCGGAAGCGAAGTGTTTTTAATAAGAGTTGATGAAGCCGAAATAGAACAAACTAAAAATCTGCTTTCTAGAGCGTTACGCGAATACGGCGTAAATATCACGACCACCAACGAGCGACTGCGCCAATTCAACGCCGTGAACGATACTTATCTCACTATCTTTCTGACACTCGGAAGTTTAGGTCTGTTACTCGGCATAATCAGTTTCATTATCGTAGTCCGCAAAAACCTCGCGATGCGCCGCCGCGAAATTGACCTGTATCGCACACTCGGCTTCACCGACGCAAAAATCAAGCGCGCGCTCTACCGCGAAAATCTCATTGTTCCGCTTTACGCCATTGCCGTCGGCGTAATCGGCTCGCTCGTTGGCGTAAGCATAAGTTTCTTGAACACAAGCATTTGGATTTGGTTTACGGCGTTTGTTTTTGCTGTACTTTTTGTGGTTTATGTGATTGTTTTTGTGAGGAAATCGGTGGAGAAAGTGATGAAAAATTGGGTTTAAATTAAAAAAATGTATTTTTGTAGCATTTTCAGCAAAAAAACATATGCAATATAAAATGGAGATAGAGAAAATATTTGCAGAAAGTATCAAACGTGGTAATGTGTCAAGATTTCTGTATAGATATAGACCTATTAATGAAAATACTCTCGAAGAGTTAAAAGACAATTATCTTTTTTTTTCAAGTTGGCAACAATTTAATGACCCTTTTGACGGAAGAGTTAGTATAAATGTGTCATATACCTACGAGGAAGTTTTTTTGTACTTTTGGAAACTAAACGAAAAAATGGGCTTTCCAAAGAATATGAATGAAATCAGTATCAAAGCCAAAGAACTTTCTGAAAAAGATGGATGGTTTAATCAAGTACTTGAACAGGTGTTAAAGGAGTTTAACAAAGTTGTGCGTGTCTGTTGTTTTAGTAAAGTAAATGATAGCATTCTTATGTGGTCGCACTATTCTAAATCGCACGAAGGAGTATGTTTGGAATTCGATTGCTTACAAGACCCTATGACATTTTTTATTCCTAATCCAATTCAATATGTGAAAGATTACCCACAATTAAGTTTTTTAGATGACTCCAAAGAGTTAATAAGAAGACTTATCAGCCATAAGTTTGACGGTTGGAAATATGAAAAGGAACATAGAATATTTAAATATCCATTATCCGAAAACAAGGTTTTTTATAAACCTCAAGCTCTTAAATCAATAATTTTTGGTTGCAAATCCTCTGAGCAAACAAGGAACAAGGTCAAAGATGCTTTGAGCAATAGTCATAACGTAACCTTTAAGGAGTGTAAATTAAGCAATAATAGTTACAAGTTGAATATTGTTGAATTGCCGACAAATTTCTAAAAATATTTGAAAAATGAACAAAGAACTCCAATTCCTAATATACAACACACCAATTGAAAACGTAAAAATTGACGTGGTGGTGAAAGACGAAACAATCTGGCTTACGCAAAAAGCGATGTCGGCGTTGTTTGGTGTACAAATTCCTGCCGTAAACAAACACTTATCAAACATTTATGACGATGGCGAGTTAGAAAAATCCGCAACTATTTCCATTTTGGAAATAGTTCAAACAGAAGGAAACAGAAATATTACACGAAAAATAGAATTCTACAACCTCGACGCCATTATTTCAGTCGGTTACCGCGTGAATTCCACCAAAGCAACACAATTCAGAATTTGGGCAACTAAAACCTTGAAAGAATTTATCACAAAAGGTTTCGTGCTTGACGATGAGCGATTAAAACAAGGAAAAACGGCTTTCGGCACAGATTATTTTCGCGAATTGTTGGAACGCATTCGTTCTATTCGCGCGAGCGAACGTCGTATTTATCAGCAAATTACCGATATTTTTGTGGAGTGTTGCATTGATTACGACCGCAATTCGCCCACCACAAAAGATTTTTTCGCAATGGTGCAAAACAAGTTTCATTTTGCTATCACGGGACAAACGGCTGCCGAAATTATTTACACGCAAGCCGACCGCAACAAGCAAAATATGGGTTTGACCACTTGGAAAAATTCGCCCGATGGTCGGATTTTGAAATCCGATGTGCTTGTTGCTAAAAATTATTTGCAAGAAAACCAAATTCGCCGTTTGGAACGTGCTGTAACAGGTTATTTCGATTATATCGAGGATTTGGTTGAGAATGAAAACACGTTTACAATGCAACAATTTGCCGAAAGCGTAAACGAATTTCTGAATTTCCGCAAGTTCAACATTTTGCAAGACAAAGGCAAAATTTCAAAATCGCAAGCCGAACAAAAAGCAAGCGAGGAATACGACGAATTTAACAAAACACAGAAAATAATTTCGGATTTTGATAAGCATATTGCAGAATTGAGGATGAACGAGGATTGAGTTTTTGAAAACTTGTCGAAAAAAATGTAACTTTGCAAATCAATAAAGCAAACGAATATGGAAAACTTTATTAAATACATAAATATCCGTAATTTCAAATCAATCGCCAATTTGAAATTGGAGGATTGCAGGCGGATTAATCTCTTTATCGGTTATCCGAATGTGGGAAAATCAAATGTTTTGGAAGCATTGGGATTGTTTTCTGTGCCGTTTTTGGAAAATGCAAATGATATTCATAAGTTAGTAAGATTTGAGTATGACCGAGAGTTATTTTATAAAGCCACAGCAGAAGAATTTATTGTCGAAACAAATTTAAGCACGATAAGATGTTTAGTGCCTGATGTCAAGCAATTTGTTCCAATGTGGAATTGGGATAGTAACATTCTCAAATATAATTTCCGTTTGAATAATCAATGGAAATCAGTAAAAAATCCATTATTATTACCACCTTTTGGCGAAAATATTATTGATGTTTTATCTTTTAACCAAAATATGTCGGATGTAAAAAAATGGATTGCAAACGAATTTTCAAAAAATAATAAAGAACTTGTTTTGGACAAAGCAACCAACAGTTTAAAATTTTTACAAAGACTCAATAACGGAGAAGTTTTTATTTTACCTTATTCCTCTCTCGCCGATACATTACAACGAATGATTTTTTACAAAACGGCAATTGCTTCCAATAAAAATTCCGTTTTGTTGTTTGAAGAGCCTGAGGCGCACGCATTTCCGCCGTACATTGCAAACATTACGCAAGACATTGCTGAGGCAAAAACTAATCAGTTTTTTATCGTTACACATAGTCCGTTTGTTATCAACGATTTTTTGGAGTATGAACATTTACGGCGCGAAACTTCCATTTATTTATTTGACTTCAAAAACGACCAAACAACTGTAAAACGACTGACAGACAAAGAAATGGACGAAGTCTATGATTACGGAATGGATTTATTTTTCAACATAGAAAGTTTTTTGGAATGAATTTAGAACAACACATTTTGACCGAATGCTATGTTGATACGTTGCTTGTACGAACGCTCGTTCCGCCAAAAGAAAGATATAATCACCAAAAATCGTGCAACAATGTATTGAAAACGATGCGCGAAAAATTTACCGAAAAAGCGGTTTTCGGAATTATTGATGCCGACAAAAAGTTATCAAATTTCGATGATTTTTCATTGTTGAAAACGCATAATGAACAATTGTCCATTTACAAACACAAAGAAAAATCGCATTATATTGTGAAAATAGGCAAAGCGGCGGAAGATTTTATTTTGAAAAATGCAAAGAAGTACAATATTGAACTTTCAAAATATAATTTGCCATCTGATTTGGAAAGTTTGAAAAAGCGAACAAAACAGCAGAATTCGTTGAAAAATCCTGATTTAGAACACTTATTTTCAGCATTGAAACAGGTTGAAAATTCAGATTTCTACAAATTAGCACAATGGATTGAACTTTTTAAAGAAAATCCGTACGATTTTGAAAAGAAAGTTGTGTAAACAAGACGATATAGACAAATGAAAATCCTCTTTATAATACCCGGCTCGGGCGATTCGTTTTACTGCGGGAATTGTTTTCGCGACAATTTGCAAGCCGATGCGCTGCGCAAAGCCGGACACGACGTAATTATTATGCCGCTTTATTTGCCGTTGCGCCAAAAGTCGTTTCAGGCAGATACACCATTATTTTTTCCGGCGACGACTTATTACACCGAGCAAAAATTTTTCCGAAACAAACGAATGCCACAATGGTTGCAACGGCTCACAGGCTCGAATGCGATGCTGAAACTCGCTTCATCGCTGTCGGGAACAACTTCTGCCGAAGGAATGGAGGAAATGACGCTTTCGATGATTACGGGCGATGATTTGCCCTTTGCCGAGCAAATAAAACCGATGATTGATTGGATTCGCGATGTTGAAAAACCTGATATTATCCACTTATCCAGCACGTTATTGATTGGAATTGCTAAAACTTTGCGCCAGCATTTCGCTATTCCAATCATTTGTTCGGTGCAAGACGAGGAAGTTTGGATTGACAGTTTGAACGAAAAAGATGCCAAAACGGCGTGGCAAGGAATTTCCGAAAACGTTCGCTACGTCGATAATTTTGTTACTACGAGCGAGTTTTACCGCGAAATTATCCGAAAACGCATTCCCGAAATCACAAAAATTGAAGTGATTTATCCCGGAATTGACCGCGAAAAATATTTCTGCGAAAAATTCCTTGCCGAGCCGACAATCGGTTTTTTCTACCGAATGAACAGACTGAACGGTCTTGATATTCTGGCAGATGCATTTGTTATTTTGAAAAAGCGCAACACAATTCCCAATCTCAAATTGCGAATTGGTGGCGGATATTCGGGACAAGATAAGAAATTTCTGCGCCAAGTCAAAAAAACGCTTTCGCCTTATGAAAACGACGTGATAATCCACGATTCATACAGTTTGGAGGAACATTTTGAGTTTTTCTGCAAAATTTCGGTCATTTCCGTTCCAATCCGTTTCGACGAAAGTGTCGGACTTTATCTCTGCGAAGCCTTCGCCGCCGGACGACCAGCAGTTGAGCCTTCAACCGGCTCATTTCCCGAAATTGTTGGCGATGCAGGATTGCTTTACGAGCCGAACGATGCGCAATCGCTTGCTGATGCATTGGAAAAAATTCTTTCAGACAAAACGCTTTATAATCAAAGAGTTGAGGAAGCAAATTGTCTTTCGCTCAATCGATACAATCAAAAAACAACGGCGGAAAAATTGGAAAAAATCTATTTAAAGTGTAAAGTACAAAGTGTAAAGTTTGTGGTTGATTAGTTGATTGGTTGATAATAAGTTGATAAACCAATAAACATATAAACCAATAAACATATTGCAATGACTAAAAAAGAACGCTTCAATCATATTCTCAATTGGTTTCAGGAAAATGTTACCGACGCTGAAACCGAATTGCATTACAACAATCCGTTTGAATTGTTAGTGGCGGTTATTCTTTCGGCACAATGCACCGATAAGCGCGTTAATTTGGTTACTCCCAAATTGTTGCACGATTTTCCGACGGCAGAAGCAATGGCAGAAACATCGCCCGAAGTGATTTACGAATACATCAAAAGCGTATCGTATCCAAACAATAAATCGAAGCATTTGGTCGGAATGGCGCAAAAATTGCTTGCGGATTTCAACGGCAAAATTCCCGATGATGTAAATAAACTGCAAACTTTGCCCGGCGTTGGGCGAAAAACGGCAAACGTCATTGCATCAGTTGTTTACAACAAACCAACAATGGCGGTTGATACACACGTTTTCCGCGTTTCGGAGCGACTCGGTTTGACCACAAACTCAAAAAATCCGCTTCAAACCGAGCGCGAATTAGTAAAATATATTCCCGAAAATCTTATTCCAACAGCGCATCATTGGCTTATTTTGCACGGACGATATGTTTGTGTGGCGCGCCGTCCGAAATGTGAAA
>Ga0123355_10000614_pt1 | contig 48126 bp, 54 predicted proteins | sample TergutEmb28metaG_3_FD_89872 | JGI IMG/M metagenome (GOLD analysis project Ga0123355, IMG submission 89872) | Embiratermes neotenicus P1 segment gut microbial communities from Petit-Saut dam, French Guiana - Emb289 P1 | ecosystem: Host-associated > Arthropoda: Insects > Digestive system > Gut ...
AGGACACCAGGACACCAGGACACCAGGACACCAGGACACCAGGACACCAGGACACCAGGACACCAGGACACCAGGACACCAGGACACCAGGACACCAGGACACCAGGACACCAGGACACCAGGGTTTCGGCTAACCCTGTCAACTGTGGCATCTCCAAAAATAAAATAGCACGAAAAAATAGCTAAGTCTCGTGATGTAAATCATTGCGGGACTTAGCTGTTTTGATATAGCATTCCCTATGTGGTAGCAGATATAAATATGGATTACTTAGCAATTGATCTGATTGCAAATATAATTCTACTGACAGTTTGTATGGTTACTGCGAAAACCGGATGGCTCTCAAGATCTTTAAGTCAGATAGTTATGCTGCGCTGGCGCTTAAAAGTGTTGCTACTCACATCGGTCTGGATCAGTGTCTTATTAGGCAGTTTGTTTTCGTATTTCTATGCCGCAAATTATGATTTGCCGGAGATCGTGCTCATGGGAGTGCTGACTTCTATTTTAATAATCATTGTCGGTATTATGTGTCCGGCGCTTATACTTAAACATCTTTCTGTCTTGTATTATGAAAATTTGGCAGATATTATGGACAAGCAAGTGCAGGCGCAAGTCTTACACTATGAAGCTGCGTCAAAGATGAATGCGGATATAAGGAAGTTTCAGCATGATTATGCGAATTTGCGTATAGGGATTGCTCACTTGCTGGAACGTCAAGATATTGATGGCGCACTGGATATGCTCAATGCAAATGCGCTATCAAAACAGGAAAAGGGGAAATCATTTAAAACAGGGAGCTTGGTTCTTGATGCGTTGCTAGAGGAAAAGGCAACGTCAGCGCTGATGTCGCATATATTTATAAACTTTGAAGGGAGCGTACCAAATCATTTGCTGAGTCCTTCGGACATATGTGTGATCTTTGGAAATGCTTTGGATAATGCTATTGAAGCTTGCAAAAAGCTTCCGAAAGCGGAGGAAAAGAAGATAACCATTAAATCTGTCGTTGCAAATAAATTTTTATTTATAGTAATCGAAAATCCCATCACAGAAGATGTGGAGATCGTAAACAATGCGATTGCTACAACTAAAAAAGATAAACATGCACATGGTATCGGGCTTCGGTCTATAAGGACAGCGGTTGAAAAATATTCAGGGACAGTAACACTATCGAGTGAGGAAAACACTTTCAAAATTGATATTGAACTGGATTTCAATGATTTAAGCTAACATCGAAATATGGCCAAAAGCTGCGTGTCGCTCCCGAAAACATACCTGTTGCGCTCAAAGTGTTGACATAGGTGGATATAACCAGTTATCATCATCGACATCAACTGACAACGTTTGCGGAGCTTGTAGATATTATACAAATGACAAAGTTGCGAGTGCGTCATTAGCTTGAGGGGTGAGGCTTATGGAATGAGGTAGCGATGACGATAAACTAACTCTGAATTATTCAGAGCGAGGCACTTAACTTCCATTATCGCACCAATGGCAAGTGGTGTGATGGGGGCTTAGTGCAAAGTAAAGCCGAAAATAGTTGCTTATGTGGTGTTTTTTGGAACGATTTCCTCATTTTGAGAAAACGGTAGAGACTTGTTAGATGGTGGGTTTCAAGTATTGTATATACCTTTGTGTTGTAGAGTGAATTCAAAAATTTTAAAAATCTAAAGGAGATATTAATTAATATGAAGGCTTTAAAATAGTTTGTTTGGCGTTGGTTCTAACGATTTTTTCAAGTTTTGGAATGATGGCAAATGCTGTGGAATTAGAGGAAAGTAATGTTCTATTAAACCTTGATGAGGCTGCTGCGGTTACTGATGAGGATATTGTATACATCATTAGGGACGAGCTTATTGTTCAAGAACACATTGCAGCGGAATTGAGTCAATTGGAGCAAGAATTGAATCAATTAATATACGAGTTGCGTTTAATAATGCCGCAACTTCCACCAATAGATATGTCTAAATTTGAGGTGATGTATCGCATGGATGAGGACGGCTCACTATACTCAGTTCTGACAGACGACACTGAGGAATATTTGACAGCAATGGTGAATCAGCAAATTTATGATTCAACAACGCCAGAAATGCGCGAGCTCGAATCTAGAATAGAAGAAAATTTGCAAGAAATTTACGTTCTTGTCAATCAAAATTTCTCACGACAGTCTGAAATAGAAATTGCTCCATTGTATGCCGATCATGCGATTGCGATGACGTTAAATGCGTGGGACGGAATAAGCGTTCCCGCAGTGTTGCTAGAGGGGGGCATTGCTAGAGATAGGGCACTGAGGGATTTCCCATATGCTGGACAAGCGGCTAATCTGCGAGATGCTTTTAGACACTTCTACTGGACTTGGCGCATGTCTAACAACATACTACTCGGTGCAAGAGGAAGTCGAATTGCCTCAAACAACCATGAATGGGCAAACATGATTGGGAGACGTCATGGAGGTAATGTAATAAATGCAGTACAAGTTCGGAGTCAATACTTAAATTCGATAAATACTGTTGCAATGTTCAACGCAATATTTAGCCGTGATGATATCATGGATTTTTGGAACAATCGCAGTGGGGCAACTGATACGACAGCTAATGGCAATGCTAGAGCTATATTCGATGCAAGGTGGCAAAATACACAAATGCTTATGCGCAATAATAACACCTCAGCCCTGCTATCACCCCTCACTTTGGTGGTATCTGCGCAAGACGGAATTGGGGGTACCTGTGTACAAAGGCGGCAGCAATTGTTTAACTCTGGTTGGTGGAGAAATCCTTAAATTGCAAATTACTTATGTAGAGGCTATAATATCATCAAGATGATTGAATGGTGGTTTGACTTGACGATTGTTGCGCAAACAAATGATTTGCCGGAAATTGATATAGGTGGCGGGAATTTGTTTCACTCCGCTACCTATAATCACTTATATTCAATTGTAGCAGCTGTCCAAATGATAATTGATGGAAGGAGTATGATGAATGTGAGCACTATAATTTCAAAGTCAAAGTACTTTTTGATTATCGGACTTGTTGTATTGTCTGTGGGGAGTGCGTTCATAGTCCGAGAAATATTATCAACGAAAGTAATCGAACCGACTGAATTTACTTGGCCCGGAGCTCCTCAAATCGGACGATATTATGAGAGTATTCAAAATTTAGAAGCAAATGCGAACAATATATTTTTAGCAATGGTTGTTGGTACTAGAGATGGTGAAACGGCTGCAGGTGATACAGAAGTTGTACGAAGATTTTATAAGATGTTCGATTTGGAAATAATAGAGGTTTACAAAGGGATGTTGCAGCCAGGAGATGTTGTTGAGTTAATGCAAATGACCCAGTCGAGGAGTTACTTTATCCGTGAAGAAAATAGGGATTATTATCGAACAATACCGCTTGCGCATGGGAATGAGTATATTCTGTTTACGAGATCTGTCAGTGTGCTCAATCGGCACAATCCACACCCCAATGAACCGCAACTCTTACTGAACTCTTGGCAAGCTGCATATCGAGTTGACCGCAAAGCAACGATTGTGCAAGATGCTTTTGGATTAAGTAATGTTGATGAGCGAAATGATTTGGTTTTGACAGTTTATGATTTGCGAGCAATACAAGAGCGATAAGTAGTCGAACGTTTTAAGCTAATGGGAGTCAAATGTGATGCTATTGTAACGATCCGATTAAATGCACAAGATTACCACGAGGAGACCTCTTTATTTAGGAGGTTTCTTCATGATTTCGGATGTGTTACAATGAGGCTATGTATTGTCCGGTTACAGCATATTAAACGTCAGACTATTTTACAATGGGGATATATAAATGGGAAGATCTTTTCCGAAAATGAACATGAGTTTCCGGCTGTTGTTCTGTTTCTTCATTCTTGTATTGTTAATGACACTTCTGTTAGCATGGCAGCTGCCTATATCTATCGATCAGGAGCTAGAGCGCTATGTACATGGAATTTTATTCCGTATGGGAGAGGATACGGGCTATGTACCAAAAAATATATATATCAACGGAGTATACTCAAGATATCTTTTTCAAAATAATCGATTTCAGGGCACATTCGAAATAGAGGGCTTTGATATTACAACCAAACACAAACTCACCGGAGGGACTCTTGAAGTTCCTCCAGTTTTTCATGCGTAATAAGCGCTGTTTTGTCCGTTCCTTTGAGTGTGGCGATATATGTCCATCGACCATAGGGATGCACGCTGGATATCGCAGAGACACTGATAATATACGCCCTGTGGCATCTGAAAAAATCGCTGCCATCGAGTTTTACCCAGAGTGAGTTTAGACTCTCCGAGGTTGTATACACACCGTCCGCAGTGACAATATATGTAACCTTGTTTTCCCTATAAACCAGTACGATGTCTTTGACTTTTAGAAAATTCATACCGTCTCTATTTTTGAGCAAAAGCGTCTTGGCAACAGAAGTCTTGGTCTTTAACTTCTCTTTTTGAAGTTTTCGGAGTGTCTGACGAACCCTATCGGTTTTAAACGGCTTGAGCAAATAATCTGCCGCATAAAGCTCAAATGCATCCGGCATATATTCACTGTGTGCAGTGCAGAACACCTTGGCAGTACTTGGGAGAGCCGCGGCAATTTCTTTAGCCGCTTCGGTACCCTTCATAATCGGCATATCGACATCAAGAAAGACCACGTCAGGTCTAAGATCAAGGCAAAGACGGACCGCTTCCGCTCCGTCTCCTGCCTCACCTACGCACTCCATTGCGTCCATACTTTCTATTGTCTTTCTCAATACGAGCCGCATACCGGCATCATCGTCAGCGATGACAATTCTCATGTTCATCTTCTGCGAGACCTCATAGACAACGGCTGACCGATGATCTCTGACATGATGATGGCATGACGTGCCGATCTTGCATTAATGCGTTGACTGCCTATAGCTGATTGTGCAAGGCGGCTTGCCGATGCCGCTTTCGGTGCCAAGGCACGTTGATGCTCAGCATCCGCTTGCGGGGAGGGCGATTCATGCATCGCCCCCTCGTTTAGTTGTGCTCTTAAGTGAAAGACTTCTTCTTGAAGTAATGAGATATTATTTCTGAGTTTCGTTATGACGACTGTGGCATTATCAGGCGGTGGTTGTGTCTTTAGTGCCGGACGCCAATCCACTCCTGCCACTTCAGCAAAACTCTGACCGATTTGCCTGAGTAAAGCTGATTGAGGAAACTTATTTTCCGGTCGCATTAAAGCACCACCTTTCGTATCTTTTGTGCATTGAATACGTTACACTAAGCATCGGATTGTTGTGTGTGCTCCTCAACGCCTGCGATGGAATTTCTCATCTGTGTGTCGGACACGACATTCATCATATTGTAGTAGTCCATGACACCCAATTTGCCTTCACGAAACGCTGTGGCCATAGCGGCCGGAACCTCAGCCTCGGCCTCGACAACCTTTGCACGCATGTCTTGTACTTTTGCTCGCATTTCCTGCTCCACGGCAACGGCCATTGCACGTCTTTCTTCGGCTTTGGCTTGGGCGATACGCTTGTCGGCTTCCGCCTGATCGGTCTGGAGCTGTGCGCCGACATTTCTGCCGACATCTATATCGGCGATATCTATTGAAAGTATTTCAAAAGCAGTTCCGGCATCCAGTCCTTTGCCGAGGACAATCTTTGAAATCTTGTCCGGATTTTCCAGTACTTCTTCATGGGACTCTGCGCTACCTATCGTAGTGACAATGCCTTCGCCGACACGAGCGATTACAGTCATTTCTCCTGCGCCACCGATCAATCTGTCAATATTTGCTCTGACAGTGACCTTGGCTTTTGCAGTCAGCTCAATACCATTTTTGGCGATTGCGGAGATGGGCGGAGTCTCAATAACGCGTGGGTTGACGCTCATTTGAACCGCTTCGAGCACATCACGACCGGCCAGATCAATGGCCGCAGCTCTTTCGAATTCAAGCGGAATATTCGCCCTTTGGGCTGCGATCAGAGAGTTTATCACTCTATCAACATTACCGCCTGCCAGAAAGTGTGCTTCAAGTTTGTTTGTGTGAATGCTGAGTCCCGCTTTGACGGCTTTGATTTGTGCATTAACGATGAGTCCCGGTGGTACTCTCCGCAAACGCATACCAATCAAGGATAAAATACCGATTCTTACATTGGCGGCTACTGCGCTGATCCACAGCGGGATCGGAATGAACGTAAAGAACAACCAGAGAAATGCGATGATTGCGGCGACAATTACTATGATTAGCCAAATTTCCATATTAATGATGTTTCCTTTCTATTTTGCTTTGACAACGATTCTGTTGCCTTCGATTTCGATGACTTCTACCAATGTACCTTTTTCGATAAATTCTCCATTGCTGACCACATCCAGTTTTACACCGTCAAAATCGGCGCTTCCGGATGGCCGACAAGAGGTTGAGACTGTGCCTGTTTTTCCCATGAGGTACTTCATGTCTTCGGTGCCGGAAAACCCTTGTTCCAATGTCTCCGCTTCGTGTAAAATGAGTTTTTTCGGCAAGCGCTTTGAGAAGAACAAGAGGAAAATTGTGAGCAGTAGCAGGATAATCACGAAGAAGATTCCTGTCAGTACAAGCCCTTGGAGCACGGTTTGTGCAGTGACTAAGATACATGCGATTAGACTCAGGATGCCTAATGCTCCAAAAATTCCGAATCCGGGGGTATACATTTCTACGATGATAAATCCTACACCCAGGATGAACAGTGTTATGGATATCCATGAGAAGTTTGACAGTAATTCAATGAATTCCATTCGAGGCCACCTCCTTTATGCTACTGAGCATAATTCATATTTTTTGTAATCACAACACATATGTGCCGAAATATACATTTTCGGCGCTGAAATGTCATTATGTATGGCTTATGGTGTTCTTTAAAAATATGTAATTTATGCACTCATCGGGCAGCGGAAGCTTGTAGTTCGGCCACGATTTCGTCAAGCTCATCAAGAACGCCCTCGTCCCCGGTAAGATGGAATGGTTCGTACCCAATTTCAAGAAAATGTAGGATATGATATTGTTTATCCTTTTCTACAAATTGCAAAGGCGTCAGATTGTGTCGGCGCATATATTTTCGTGCAATGCCTATTTGAAAATAGGCAACATCATTAAATTTTCGAGATTCCATTACTACACCTCCATCCAATTTTCCCAATCGTCGGATAATTCTGCGTAGAGCATATCTTCAACATAAGGCGCGGCTTCCAGATACAGATATGATTTAGGATTTGTCAGCAGTTCGTATGTTTTGGTGGCCATGAACAGTCTCATGGCATCCGTCACGGATATGTTTTGTTTGTCGGCGTAGGCATCTGCGACCTGAGCCGCTATGGATTCAATACACACCTCAATGACATTATCATTGACCTCTTTCATCGGATGATTCTCCTTTCGTTCAAGCGGAGCAAGTCAACTGCATGTTGTGTTCCAAAGAAAAATTGCCACGGCAAGCTATCCGGTTCAATAAGTGTAATGAGTGCGTCAATGGATTTGTCCGTCATGATTTGCCCTTTTGTTAACGGCATAACGGTCTGTATCGCTGCACGAGTATTATCGTTTGCCGTTGGGCCGATTACGATATCATGTTTGTGTTCTTGAACTTTGCTTTTGTTCTCACGGTTGAGCACTATAAATCGCATCCATTCTCTGTCGGCGGTGGCAAATTCTTTTACGTTAAGTGTTGCCAAGGTATCAACATCGAAGTCGTATATGTAAAGCCAAGGTGTGACACATTTTTCTAACCCTCGTAATGCAAAGCGTTCTTCTTCAATGAATTTATTCCGAACTGCAAGTCGCTCAGCGTGACGAATATTGCGAGATGTATAAAACCCACGCCCAAAATCTTTGTTGCCTTTTCCTTTAGACACATCGATTTTTTCGAATTCATAGATCGTGCCGTGATAAAGTGTAATGATATTTGCCATTATTGATTCCTCCTCGGCACAAATCCCTCAAAGACTGTTTCATATTCATCGGATATGACCCAAATTTTCCCATTGTATTTACCCATGATATCTCGGCAGATAGACAGTCCCATACCTTCGCCGCCCCGAACTCTGGTCGTAAAACCGGTTTCAAAAATCTGATCCCACCGCTCTTGGGGTATGATCGGGCCATTATTAGAAATCTTGAATTTAAAACTGTGGATGTCTTCGAACAACTCAATAATCAGCAAGCGCTCTTTGTCAGAACAGATTTCCGACAGCGCATTGATGGAATTGTCTATAATATTGCCGAATAACTTGCACAACTCCCAGTCCGGAACAGGCATTTCCGAAAGGGTGGAACTTATTTCTATAGACACATCGATGCCCTTTTTTTCTGCCGCTTGCCGCTTGGCTTCCAAAATCGCATTGACCGCCGGAATAGATGTCCGAAGCGAACTGCTGACTTTTTCAATCGCATCATATACTTTGTCTATGTACGCATTGGCTTCCGTATGCTCATTTAATTCGATGAGGCTGTGGACGACTTGCAGGTGATTGAGAAAGTCGTGACGCTGCGCACGCATGGTATTGTTGAGCTTGTTGAGGTCATCTAACGACTGCTCTGTTTGTCTGAGCCTGAGATTGTGCGATGCCATCGGACGCAGGAGCATGACCGTGATCACTGCGCTGCAAAAGGCAAGTAGGGAGATCACAGGCAGGGACAAGCGCTCCGGTTCGAAGGCCATTTCGGCGCTGACGGTGAAAATATATACCGTTATGGAGATGACCAATATGGCGAGCAAAACATTGACAATAGCCATCAAAACGAGCGCCTTGTGTATGTTGAACTTTCTCATTTTTTAAATGAGTCTTTTAATGCAACGGCACGATTGAATACCAGCTTGCCGGAACTCGAATCTACATGATCTACTGCAAAATAACCCAGTCTCAAAAACTGGAACTTGTCCGGGTAAGCTGCATTTCCGAGAGACTGTTCAACCTTGCAATGTGTAAGCACTTCGAGTGAGTCGGGGTTGAGACATTCGGTAAAGTCCCTTCCGGAACCATCCGGATCGGGATCTGTAAACAGATTATCATACACCCGCACCTCAGCATCAATGGCCGTCTGCGTGTCCACCCAGTGGATGGTTCCGCGCACTTTGCGGCCATCCGGTGTGGTACCGCCTCTAGTATCAGGGTCATACTCTGCTTTGACTAAAACCACATTGCCGCTTTCGTCCACTTCGTATCCGGTGCACTTAACAATATAGGCAGACTTGAGTCTGACCTCATTGCCGACAAACAGACGGTTATATTTTTTAGGCGGTTCGATCATAAAGTCATCGTGCTCAATCCAGAGTTCATGTGAAAAAGTGATTGCGCGTGTTCCGGCGCTTTCATCTTCGGGATTGTTTTCAATGGTAAATGTCTCAGATTTGTCTTTCGGATAGTTTGTGATCAGAAGCTTTACCGGCTTGAGTACAGCCATCGCACGACTGGCGCAGGCATTGAGGTCTTCTCTGAGACAATGTTCGAGAAAAGCATAATCAACAGTGCTGTCTACTTTGGCCACGCCAACGCGCTCACAAAAGTTCCGGATGGCCGCAGGTGTGTAGCCCCTGCGGCGCAACCCGCAAAGTGTAGGCATTCTCGGATCGTCCCAACCTGCAACAAAGCCTTCTTCAACCAAGATGCGCAGCTTGCGCTTAGACATAACTGTATAATTTATACCCAGTCTGGCAAATTCAATTTGTCTGGGTTTTGATGGCACATCACAATGTTCAATAACCCAATCGTAGAGCGGCCTGTGATCCTCATATTCCAGTGAACATAGTGAATGCGTAATATTTTCCAGTGCGTCCTGTATCGGATGCGCCAAGTCGTACATGGGATAGATACACCATTTGTCCTCTTGGCGATGGTGGTGCGCATATCGGATGCGATATAAGACCGGGTCACGCATATTCAGATTGCCGCTCTCTAGGTCGATTCTTGCTCTGAGCGTCATTGAACCTTCCGGAAACTCCCTGTTTTTCATGCGCTCAAATAAATCAAGGCTCTCCTCAATCGGGCGATCTCTATATGGGGAAGTTGCGGGTGTAGTGAAATCACCGCGCCTTTGCTTGAACTCTTCGGGTGAAAGTTCACAAACATATGCAAGTCCTTTTTTTATAAGGCCGACTGTGAGGTCATAGGTTTTGTCAAAATAATCGCTGCCGTAATAGAATCTGTCATCCCACGAAAACCCAAGCCACTGAATGTCTTCTTTGATGGCATCGACAAATTCTTCGTCCTCTTTGACCGGGTTCGTGTCGTCCATTCTTAGGTTACAAAGGCCGCCGTATTTTTCTGCTGTGCCGAAGTCGATAACCAGGGCTTTGCAATGGCCGATGTGCAGGTATCCGTTGGGCTCGGGAGGGAAGCGGGTATGTACGGTGCGTCCTGCAAACTGACCACCTGTGGCGAGGTCTTCTTCTACGAATGTATGAATGAAATTCTTTGATAGTTCTTCCATTTGATCTACTCCAAATCTTTTTTCTGCTTTCCATAGATTATACATAAATCTTGATGCTTTTACAAATAGTTTGTGTTAGAATGGATATGCGAAAAATTTTACTTGTGAGGTGTGTTATGAGTTTATTAAATCTGACAGAAGAAAACTTTGACGAAACCATCGCAAAAGGCAAGGCACTTGTGGACTTTTGGGCCAATTGGTGCGGCCCATGCAAGGCGTTGGGGCCTGTGATAGAAGAACTTGCAAAAGACGTCCACGACCGTGCAATTGTAGCAAAAGTGGACATAGATGCGCAAAGCGCACTGGCTGTGCGCTTTAAAGTCATGAGTATTCCAACGGTGATTGTATTTGAAAATGGCGCTGAAGTAAAGCGCTTTGTCGGCATACAGCCGAAAGAAACGTATCTTTCAGAACTTACTTAAGCAAAACAATTAAAAATCTATTTCAAACATCATTTCATAGAACCGTTCCATTGTAATGAGATCACCCAGTTCCAGTTCCTTTATGAGATTGACCGGAATTGCGAGATTTATGTTCTGGCCATAAGTGAAGGAACTGGACGCAACACCCACAACTTGCCCAAGTATGTTCAGTACAGGACCGCCGCCGCTTCCGAATGAAATCGGTGCAGTAAACTGAATCATGTTTTCCTCCGCAAGCTCTCGGCTGGTATGTGCTACAATCCCGGCAGATATGGAATTGATCAAATTGCGCGGACTGCCGATTGCAAAAATCCTATTTCCTGTCTCAAGCAGATTAGAGTCTGCGAGTGTGAGATAGCTTCGATTGTTTGTTTCCGAACGCACTTCGATCAGTGCCAAATTAAAATCTGCATTTACCGCTCTGATTCCGGCGACTTCAAGAATCTCTCCGCAAAACAACACAACATGAGCGTTTGCCGCCCCTTGAACTACATGCAGCGCAGTTGCTGCAAGACCATCGGAAGCGATGAAAAAACCGCTGCCTGTTCTGATTGAGCGTCCCTGTGCGTCAAATGTCTCGATCATAAAGACCGAAGCGGTGCTTTGTGCAAACAACGCTTCGACAGGGATGGCAGTGGGCAACGAAATATCCAAGCGTACCGCGGGATGGGCCAGACGCACCAGTATGGCCGCAGCCTCGGCGCGGGATATATGAGTGCCGCCTAAAAATGAGCCGAAACGATCAGAGCCTGCCAGTATCCCTGCGCGGTAAAGCGCATAGACAGCGGCTCCTCCGGGTGTATCCGAAGCGACATCACGGATACCAAAATCGGGGATATCATTGATTGTGGTAAAAGTATAGTCCGGCAGTGCATTGTGCATAATGCCTGCAAATTCGGTGCGTGTAACCGGGGCTGAGAAGTTGCCCGGAGCATCAATGATCCCACGCGATAGGGCATATTGTACATAGACTGTATAAAACGGCACAGATGCATCGAAGTCAGCTTGACCTGTGTGATAAATGCGCGAAAGTCGTGCAGCCAGCACAACAGTCTCACCCATGGTGAGCAGTCCGTAAGGATCAAATGTATGTTCGCTCCTGCCCAAAATCAAGCCAAAGCTTACCGCATCACACAGATATGGTGCATACCACCTATCGGCATTGACATCATGAAACTGTCCGGCGGCAAAGCCATCAGCAGGTACAAAATGATCAAAACCGGGCTGAGCGGCAAGCGCCCTGAAAGGTAACAAAGCCAAAAGTGCGCACGCAATGAAGAACGTCAGTGTTCTTTTAAGAGATGTTTTTATCATTTGATATCTTTCTTTTCACGAAGCATCGTCTTTATAATGGAGACAGCACCGTCAATGCCTGTGAAAGATGTATTGATAACCAAGTCAAAATTGTCAAGGTTAGCCCAACGTCTGTTGGTATAGTATTTGTAGTAATTATTTCTGCTTTTGTCGATCTTCTTTAGCTTCTCCGCCGCTTTTTCGGGAGATAATTCGTAGTGCTCCACGGCATAGCTGATTCTGTCTTTTGGATCACCGCGCAGCATGACTTTGATCAAAGCGGGATTGTCGCGAAGTACAAAATCTGCACAACGTCCAACGATCACGCAACTGCCTTTTTCTGCAAGCTCCTTGATGACCTCTGCTTGTGCGAGAAATAATTTGTCAGTGACCGGAATGTCATAAAAGGATATAGAATCATAGCTTGAATACGCCGAATAATTGAGGTTGTGCAAGAAAGTATTGGGAAGGTTCTCTGCGCTCTTTGCGATAAATTCTTCGGATAGGCCGCTTTTTTGTGCGGTGAGCGTTCTGATTTCATCGTCATAAAAAGGTATTTCCAAATCTTGAGCAAGTTTTTTGCCGACGATTCTGCCGCCGCTGCCATATTCACGGCTAATGGTCAAAAGAAATTTTTCCATGATTAGCCCCCCTTACTGCTTTTAGCATCTATATAGTACCATAAAGCGGATAAGGTTTCAAATAAAAATGAGTCGTATACAAATTTGTACAATAGGAGTAACATAGGAGTCGTTACCGCTTATAAATAAACATAGCTTTCGTATTTGCCATATGTTAGAATGTGAATCGAAATAAAAACCAGCTGGATGGTGCAAAAATTTTGAGGAGATATGGAGATACAATATGAGTGAGATTCGCATAGGCAAGTGGACTATTTCAAGAGACTTTTTCCTGTTTCTTTTAGCAAGTGCGTTGCTGGGTGTCTCTATTGCTGTTGAAAGCACTTCATTTGCAAACCGTCTGGCAGAGGATTTAGGATTTACGACGCTTCAAAGAACCGCTTTGGAATTCCCGCGAGAACTTCCGGGGTTACTTGTATTTTTCATTATTGGGGCGCTTGCTTTTCTGGGGGATATACGCACGGCTGCTGTGGCGAATATCTTCGGGGGTATCGGTCTGTTCGCGTTTGGTTTGGTTCCGTCAGGATTTTGGCCTGTTGTGGTTACGATGATGATATTCAGTATGGGACAGCATATTTATCTGCCGCTCTCCGGCTCTATAGCCATGACATTTGCCACTGAGAAAAACCTCGGACGCAGGCTCGGCGAGATACAGAGTGTGAGTACCATTGTCATGATTCTTGCATCTGTGGCGCTGTATATTATGTATGAGTTTTTTGAAGTGCCTTTTAGTGTGGCGTTTACCCTCGGTGCAATTTCTATGGTTTTGGCCGGTTGCGTTTTCTTTTTCATGAGTCCGGGGCCAAAGAAAACCAAAAAAGAGAGATTTATCATCAAGAAGAAGTACAGACATTTTTATTTTCTGGCGATATTTTTTGGCGCACGCAGACAGATTACATTCACTTTTGTGACTTGGCTTATTGTGACGATCTATGGACAACCGGCCTCGACAATTGTCATTTTGTTTTTTGTTACCAATGTGATATCTGTTTTCTTTCGGCCATTGCTTGGCATTTTCATTGATAGATTGGGCGAGCGATTTGTTTTGGTGTTTGAAGGCGGTTTGCTTTTGATATCCTGTCTTGGATTTGCTTTTGCAAAAGTTTTATTTTCGCCTTCCGTTGCGCTGATCATCGTTTCGGTATGTTTTGTTATTGATAATCTTTTTTCAATCGGTGCGCAAATGGCGCGGACGACTTATGTACGTAAGCTTGCTGATGATCAAAATGAAGTGTCGGGTACATTGTCGTTTAGTATCTCGCTGGATCATATTTTTACTATGTCTATGCCGTTTTTTGTGGGTTTGCTCTGGGAGTGGAATGCTCAGACCGGGTATATCTATGTATTTTTGGTCGGGGTGGTGATTTCCATCATGTGTATGGTTCTTGCCAATGGGATTCGGATTCCGGCACGTAAGCGTACGCAAGGTGAGATGTAACATCCAACATAAAATAGTAAATTTAAAAAATAAGTGTTGACACCACAGTCTATAAGTGCTAGACTGTGGTCTAAACACGTTAGACTGAAAATGCACACTGATCTTTGACCAGGATGGAGCATCGGTTTAGGGGGGGCAGATGTGGGTATGAGTATCTACCTGACAGAAGCGGAAAGAAAACTTGCAGAGCTCATTTGGAAAGTGCATGTCATTGCATCGCCGGATCTGGTGTCGCTTGCGGAGCAAGAACTGGGATGGAAAAAATCGACAACGTACACAGTCTTAAAAAAGCTGTGCGACAAAGGCGTATTCAAAAATGAAAATGCGAATGTGTCGGTTTTGCTCACCAGCGAAGAGCAAATGACACGCCAGAGCCAACGCTACGTTGAGGACACATTCGGTGGGTCACTGCCCAATTTTATCGCAGCATTTGTTGGCGGAGGAAAGCTTACGGCAGAAAAAGCATCAGAGCTAAGACGGCTTATTGATGCGCTGGATGAGGGCGATTTAAATGAATAATATACTGATTACGATTTTAAATATGAGCTTGACCGGAGTGTTTGTGATAACAGTAATATGTGCTGCCCGATTTGCTTTGAAGAAATTTCCGAAGATTATTTCATACTGCTTGTGGGGCGTGGTGGGTTTTCGGCTTGTTTTTCCATTTTCAATTGAAAGTGCATGGAGTTTGATACCGTTTAATGCACAGATCATATCGTCGGATATGGCCATGTCGCAGGCATTGCAAGGAGTGCCGCTTGTGGGCGGTGCGGTCTATGGAGATCCGGTTCAACTATGGATCACTATTGGTCTGTCGGTATGGCTCTTAGGCGTCGCAGTCATGCTCCTTTATGGTGTGCTATCATATGTGATTCTGAGGAGAAAATTAAAAGGTGCCGTTCATGCAGGGACAAATATATATGAGGCACAAATGATCAAAACGCCATTTGTATTTGGTATTTTTTCTCCGAAGATTTTTTTGCCGGACAATTTAACGGCGGGGGAGCGCAAATATATTGTGCTCCACGAGCAAACACATATCAAAAGACGTGACCATGTCATAAAGTGTGCAGCATATTTGATACTGTGTGTCCATTGGTTTAATCCGTTGGTTTGGTTGGCCTTTGTGCTTATGAGCATGGATATGGAAATGTCATGTGATGAAAGTGTATTAAAAGAATTAGGTGGTGAGCCGAAGCGGGAATATTCTATGGTCTTGTTGTCACTTGCCAGTGAGCGGCGTGTGATCAATGGAGGCATTCCGGCGTTTGGTGATGGGAATATTAAGGCGAGGATAAGCAATGTACTTAGGCTAAAAAAGCAATCGCGTGCAGTTTCCTGTGTGCTCATGGCACTCGTAGTGGCGCTGAGTTTGGGATTGGCTGTCAATAGCATTGCAGTTGGATATATCAGCTCGGAGTTCGGACAGTATGATGATGCAGGTGGGATGCCAACGGATGCTTCCGATTTTGTTTTTGAGCGATGGCAATGTTGTGATTAGATATAGAACAATAAGAAAGAGAGGGAAGTCGTTTTGAAGAAGATAGGTTTGGTGATTGTAGGCGTTGCCTGTATGGCACTGCTCTTCGGATGCAGCAGCCCAGAGCCAGCACACGATGCTGCAAGCGTTGCAGATCCGCTCGATGTTGCGGTGCATGAAGCACATCTTGCAGAGCCGGAAGACAACGAAATTCAGTCCAATGTTGCGCCGGATGAAGAAATTTCTGTGGAGCGGGTAAATTTTGCAGAGCTATTCGATGTTGCGCTAGAGGATGAGTATTTCATGAAAACTGTAGATGCTGTTTTTGCAGATTTTAGCAATTACATAGGGAAAACAGTAAGGCTGGAAGGTGTGTTTGAATATTTTGGAATGGACACGATTTATCGCCAAGTCTTCAGACGTGCCGGTACATGTTGAGGCCCTGACGGAAACGTAAGCCTTCTGGTAGAATGGCAAAATGACAATGACAATGTGTATGCAGACCTTAATGACTGGGTAGAGGTTATAGGGAAATTCGGATTTATTGAAAGAGATGGTGTGCGGCTTATGGGCATACATCTTGATGCACTCAATGTACTTGAAGTGCGCGGCAATGAGTTCATTCGGTCATAATGAGTATCCATGGAGAAAAACAAGCGTAGCTTTATAGAGACGATCGCCCTTGGTCGCTCATCGAAAAGAGAAATTTTGCGGATAATCAAACTGCGCAAGAGCAACCCTGCGGGCGACCAAGGGCGATCGTCTCTATAAGAAAATAAGCTAAAAACAAATTATAAGCTTTTCGGATGTAACGATACGATAATCATCGCTTACCTAACTATTTCCGATCTGACGGATCACTTGCTCCTGATTTGAAGCATTCTTAATCGCTGTCTCTTTAGAGATATCGCCATTTCGATATAACTTCATAATATAAGCATCCATACCGATCATGCCATCTTGCGCCGAGGTCTGAATGATGCTATCGACCTGATGTGTCTTGGCTTCGCGTATGATATTGCTGATGGCATTATTGACTTGCATGATTTCAAACGCAGGAATGGACTTGCCTTCCATATTGGGAAGCAGTCTCTGCGAAACGACCATGCGCAGCACCATAGACAGCTGTACACGTATTTGTTGTTGCTGCTCAGGTGGGAAAATATCAATCATCCTGTCGATCGTATTGGCAGCGCCCACCGTATGCAAGGTCGAAATAACCAGATGACCTGTTTCTGCTGCGGTAATCGCAGTCTTTATGGTCTCATGGTCACGCATTTCACCCAAGAGAATGATATCAGGCACCTGACGCATACATGCTCTGAGTGCAATAGCGTAAGACTCAGTATCTGTAGACACCTCACGTTGTGTGACCAGACTCTGACTATCTCTATGCAGAAATTCTATAGGATCTTCTAATGTAATGATATGACAATTTCTGCTTTTGTTGATTGCATCAATAATACAAGCCAGCGTCGTGGACTTGCCGCCCCCGGCAGGGCCTGTGACCAGCACCAGACCATTGGTTTCATCAGCGATCCTCATGACACCATCCGGGATCAAAAGGTCTTTATACGCCGGGATTGAAAACAACACGACCCGTATGATTGCCGCCATAGTGCTGCGCTGACGAAAGGCATTGACTCGAAATCTCGCAAGGCCGGGTACGGTGACAGGAAAATCGTCATCTCCGGTTGCGAGATACTTGTCCATAGACCGCTTACCCAGCTCATACAGGCCGGTGATCAAAATCTCCGCATCAGGCGGCATGATGATTCCGCTGTCTTCAGATTTGATTATGCCATTGATCTTAAACGAGATATCACGGCCTGCTCCGATGAAAATATCCGAAGCACTTTTTTCAACCGCTTTAGTTAACCAATCAATTACCAATGGGTTCACCCCTTCCTAAACTCAATCTGCCGGGGAGGCCATGATTTACCAAGGTAAATCATCCCCCAAGTCGATTCCGGGCGGACCCGGATGTACATTCAGACCTGCATCATATGTCCACTCTCTCGCATTATACATGCGCCAGCCTTGTATCCGGTGCGTGCCATCATAGATCAAAAGCTGAACAAAAATCGCAAGATCATCATTAATCGGTGCAGAAAATATGACCATTTCGCCTCCGGTATAAAAGTCAAACTCTGTATGTATATCTACACCTTGCACACTTGAAGGGATGGACTCCGCCTCAAACAAATCAGCGACAATACTATTGGCCAGCGCATCCGCTTCGAAGAACCCTACAACTAGCCGAGCCTCACTGGAGACGAGCGCTTTGTCATTGGATGCAACAACATATGTAATAAGTGAAAAAACCGTGAGACAAAGCACCGCAAACACGAGGATAATAGATGCACTGCCAACGCCGATTCCGCCTTTATTCATTCTGATTCACTCCTTTTGGAGATCGATTTTGAGAATGGAGTACTAGGTAAGCGATGATTAAGAGGGAGAGAAAATTGCGAGCGGGAATGTGACCAGCTCATCACCGGTGGTTCTGGAAACAGAAATCTCAAATGATAATAAATGTGGATTTAAAGATGAGGAATCAATCAGACGCAAGATATATTCCGCATCACTAAAATCTGACATCTGCCAGTTGCTGTCAAAAAACACAAGCCTTGCCTGAGTGCCTCTTTCGGTAAAGCTCTCAGGCCAACCGCCTATTTGCGCAGCGAGATCAAAGTCACCGGATGTGGCTCTGACCGTTTCGGCTACACTCTCAGCAGCAAGCAGGGCATTGCTGATATCCCTTGAGTCTCTGGCCAGAAAATATGCGTTGGCTAAAATACTGATACAAGCCGCTGCACAAATCGCAAAAACAGCAATGACAATCAGTTGCTCAATTAAAAAGAGTGTGGATTTAGATCGAGATCTCATTCAAGGCTCACCTCCTGCGCAGTATCATCATCGGATAAATGGCCTACCCCGGCAGTGCGCGGGTATAAAATCAAGCTTCTGGTGCCTGCGGTTATTTTCAAAAGCCCTCCGTCTAACGTCTCAAATGCAATATGATCCAGCGGCATAATGAGCGTACCATCGGCAGGGGAGAAGTCCAGCTCTACTTCGCTGAATATCTCACGAATCCAGCCATCATAATGAAAGATAGACGTGCGAAAATGTCGTGCACTTAAATACTCATCATAAACCAGCGCCGACAATCCGCTAAATTCATCGATATGGATTCTGCCGCTGTCATCATTATTTCTGACCTTGGTGCGGATGTATGAAAGCGCTGTACGCTCATCTTGCTCTTCACGAGATATGGTGGTCATATTTTGATAAATACTCGCACCCAACATCAGCACCATGAGCACCGAAACGGCAAATATGCAAAAGATAATGAGCACAAAAACAGTGTCTATCCTTTGTTTGTTATAAAATCTCTTCATATTTCTCATAATTCAATCACCGCAATATCCGGGAAAATGTTGGAGGCGAATACATCATAGTGCACGACAAATCTATCCCAATCTATATGCACTCCAAAATTCTCTTCAATATATTGAATGCTTTCCGGGTAACGTCCTTCAATCGCATAGGCCGTGACGACCGCACGACGAATGCTGTCTTCGAGAATCCGTTTGGATTCGGCTCTGCTGGCCTCTTCGGTCTGACGTAAACCAAAGACCACCATCACGATCACCACTATTGTAAACAGCAATGGCAATACTGCCCCTTGAAGGAAATCTACGCCGCTTTTTTTATAAATACTCTTTTTCAATGTGATACCCTCATTTCCAAAAAGCAAATGTCCTTAGACATTAGTTACTGTGCAGTGCCCCACTACCCAATCGCTGTCATGATGCCAATAAGCGGCAGCATAACAGACAATAAAATGACACCGACGATGATCGACGAAATGATGACCAAAGTAGGTTCAATTCTACCGACAATCCGATCAATACTATCAGTCACATCAAGATCGCTGCGTCTGGCTATTTCTGACATGGCCTCATCAGCCTTTCCGCTCCGAGAACCAATAGAGAGCATCTTACCATCCTGAGCAGACAATATACCGGATCCGGTCAGCGCTTCGTGCAGTGGACGGCCTGAACTGATGAGTACATCACACTTCCTATGCTTTTCATCAACCGCCCTTGAACCTCCGCTGACATTTGCGGCGAGATCTATCGCATCTTGCGTATCCAAACCACTGGCCATCGCCAACCGCATGGCAAATATGAAGCGAGAGGATGCGATTTTGCCAAAAATGCCTTTGCTGCCCCATTTGTTTGAAAAAGCCTTTCCGAGCTTGCTGCGCAACGGAGGCAATATCGCCAGCACCAGAACAAAAAGAAACAAGATGGCAAAGATGATGGCAATCACAACCGCCGCACCGCCAAGCCACTGACCGAAATCCATCAGCGCAGTAGCCAGTGGTGACATTTGTGTGCCAAGCCGTGCGAAGACATCATTGAAAATAGGCAGCACTTGAACAATAAGCACAAGCACAACAACGATCATAAGCACCAGCAAAATCGCCGGGTACAAAACTGAGTTTTTGATCGTCACCGAGAGCCTAACCTGCCGCTCATAATATTCTGAGAGCGCTTTTAGCGTCTCGACCAACCGGCCGGTTCTCTCCCCGATTTCCACCATGTGGATCATATATCTCGGGAAAACGCCCGACTCCCTGAGCGCAAGCGAGAACTGGTCACCCATCTCCAGCTGATCTACCAGAGCTTGAAGTACGGCCTGTCCCTCTTTACTGGACTCATCGTCCCTGAGGACATGTACACTATCGCTGACGGTGAGACCTGCATCCAATAGCATTGCAAGCTCCGCACAGAGCATGGATAGGTACGTGTTTGTTAAGATTCTCTTTCCCACAGCGTAACCTCATTTCATTATAGATTATAATCGTTGCGATAAGGTTTGCGAGTGACTTGGTTCAATAGGGAACATTAGCGAATGAATCTGGGAGAATAGTTCTTGCCGTCACCGATAAACCGCATGACATCAGCGCTTTGGTTGCCCGTAGCAGCAAATGTGGGATCCATCAGATTCCATGACCGACCGTCAAAATGGATGATATTGTTGATCCAACCATCGGCCTCGGAGAATACGTCGATCCATGCATGGTACTGCTCTCCTGCATACCCGATGACCAATCGGGTTGGAATGCCGAGACTGCGCAGCATTGCCGTCATGAGCGAAGCATAATCAAAGCATATGCCCTTTTTGTTGGCAAGCACCGTATCTACATTGGGTACGTATCCGGAGTGCATTCCATTTTGCACTTCTCTTGCAAAAGTTCTATCATAAGTGATGTTTTTAATGACAAAATTATAAATGGCCTCAACGCGTGCATACACTCCGGTGATGTTACCTGCAAGTTCGGCAGCTTTTTTTGTGACAGCGCTGTCTTTGCTAAAGTTAACAAACTGATTGGGACGCAGAAATGGTGCAAACTCATCTCTTAAGTTTACCGTGATGGTAGACGTGTTTAAAACAGCGAATCGGGTACCTTCAATTTGCTCAAGCACACTGATGACATACCGGCCATTACCTGCTGAAAGCGGGAAGACCTCCCATGTGCCGCTGCCATTGAGCCTATACTGATAGAGCACATTATCAGGTCCGGTGATGGTGACTCTGATTTGAGTGCTGGTGTTTCTTGTGACCCTTGCCATGACATACCCATCAGCAGAATTGGAAAAATCAATAGCTGCCCTTTGATTGGTATTGTGTTGGGAACCGGATGCAGACGGAATCGGGATCGTAAACCCTGCTGTGCCTGCGGTTACTGTATTTAATGGCGATGCATTTACAGATACCGGGTTTGCTGTATATACAAGGTTTGCATATATCGGAATTTCTGATAGCGCAATCGCATCCGAGTCAAGGCTCAAAAGAACCATCTCTTCACGCGATATGATATCATCAAATGTGTCAATCAGCTCAATATCCCTTGAGATAGGCGCATTAGGGGATATTTGCGTGCATGCAAGAATGCCGCCCATAATCAAAATGGAAAGCAATAAGGCGATCAGCCGACCGGTTCTTTTCATAATGCGCACCTCCTGAAAATCAAAAGTAACCCATGATTAGTGTCAGTTGCGAATTGCGAAGAATCCATGATACGTGGCTATTATACATAATGAATGTCACAAGACTGTCACGAAGTTAAGTTTTTAGAAAAAAGCTGTTAAAATGTGACAAATTGTAAATTTTTAAAGAATAGTCCCTCCGCCCAGTATATAGTCGCCATCGTAAATCACTGCGGCCTGACCACTCGTGATGGCTCTTTGCGGCGCGTCAAATTCGATTTGCAAAGCATCATCATCGATCTGATGTATCGTAGCAGGTTGCTCCGCTTGATTGTATCGAATTCTGGCCTTTGCTCTGATGGGCTGGTCTAGTTTGTCCATTGCGATCAGGTTGATATCTCGCACGGTAAGTGTTTTGGAAAAAAGCATTTCATTTTTTCCTACCACTACTGTATTTTCATCCGGGTGGATGGCTACGACATAGGGTGGATGCGGCATGGCAAGACCTAAACCTCTGCGCTGTCCGATGGTATAGTGAATGAGTCCTTTCGTTTCGCCCAAGTCATTACCTTGTGTGTCTATAAATCGCCCTTTTTGCGGCGCTACACCTGTTTGCGCTATGATAAACTGAGCGTAGTCACCATCAGGTATGAAGCAGATATCTTGGCTTTCCTTGCTTTGGGCTGCGGCAAATTGCGCTTCGGCAGCGAGGGCGCGTACCTGCGCCTTGGAATAGACGCCGAGCGGGAAGCGCAGGTGGGCGAGTTGTGACTGCTTTAATGAATAGAGCACATAGCTTTGATCTTTGGTAGGGTCAGCGCCTTTTTTGAGCAGATACCGACCGGATGCATCCTGCTCCGTTTGCACATAGTGTCCGGTGACGAGATAGTGCTTGTTCAGCTCAGAAGCTTTGTCCAAAAGTCGTCCGAATTTGATATGTTTATTACAATCCACACAGGGATTGGGCGTTTGGCCATTTTGATATGCGCTGATAAAGCGCGAGAGGACTTTATTTGCAAAATCACCAGCAAAGTCAAAGCTATAAAAAGGGATGTTGAGCTTTTCGGCGGCTGCCCTTGCGGTATGCTCTGAGTCTTTTACACTCGGGTGCAGTCTCATTATGGCTCCTGCGCAATCGTAGCCCTCATGCAACATGAGCATTGCAGATACTGTGCTGTCCACACCGCCGCTCATGGCGATCAGTGCGCTTTTGGGTGCGTTATCGTTCATATAATTTCTCCGAGTCTTGCATGATGGGAAAGGACTGTGCAAAAATTTGCGAATTATTTTAGAGATGCTGCACTTATGCTAACGCGATTTGAATAGTGATTTTGAAGCATGCTTGAGTTGGTCAATAAAATAATCAATTTCCGCAATGGTGTTAAACTTTGAAAAACTCACGCGAATCGCACCGTCCACAATATCACTTTTCAAGTTCATTGCTTCAAGCACTCTGCTCTTTGCGCCCTTTTTACAGGCGGCGCTCTTAGAAACACAGATGCCCTGTGCATCTAAGAAATTCATCAGCACTTCGCTCTTGTGACCCGGAAGGGCAAGACTCAGTATGAATGGACTGTCGCCTTCGCCGATGACCACCGCTTCGGGAATGTTGATGTTTAATCTTGAGATGGCGTGTGTTCTGAGCTGATGTACCGAATCTGTAGTATGCTTAAGCTCCGCATGTGCCAGTGCAGCAGCCACGCCAAAGCCAACAATGGCGGGTAGCGCCTCAGTTCCCGGACGTTTGCCGCGCTCTTGGCTGCCGCCCAGAAGCGCTTGCGGTAGTTTTATATGAGGTTTGGCATACAGTGCGCCTGCACCCTTAGGGCCATGGATTTTGTGGGCGCTTATGGAGATGATGTCGGCGCCGAGGGTCTTCACACAGATGGGGATCTTGCAAAAAGCTTGCACAGCATCGGTGTGCAAGAGGGTTTTCAGACCTTTGTGCTTAATATGTGCGGCATATTCATGGATCGGATTGATTGCGCCGGTCTCGTTATTTACAAGCATGATGGAACAAAAAGCAGTGTCATCCCGGAGTGCGTCGGCAAAGGCTTCGGCTGTGATCCGTCCGGCCTCATCCGGCATGAGATATGTTGCTTCCCAGCCCATGCTTTCGAGTTTTTTGATAGATTCTAAAACAGCATCGTGCTCTATTGCTGATGTGATGATGTGCCGTTCGCTTCGTGCGGTCATATCTGCCAGGCCTAAGATGCCCCAATTGCTTGCTTCAGTGCCGCCGGATGTGAAGAAAATATGTGCCGGGTCAGCGCCCAGTACGTGAGCGATGTGTTGCCTTGCAGTCTTGAGTAGGGTTGCGGCTTGTCGACCCATATGATGCGTTGATGATGGGTTGCCGAAGTCTTCACGCATGGCAGATACCATTGCGGTGACGGCCTCGTCACGCACCATGGTTGTTGCGGCATTGTCAAAATAAACTTTCATGAGGGATATTCTATCGTATTTTTGGTTAAAATACAAGCTTCACAATCTCACCTAGAACCATCCCATCCACAACATCCGTCACGCGCACAGGACGGATGCTGTTTTTTGCCCCGTCACCTTGGACAGCCACTTCCAGATAGTTTGCAGAATTGCCGACCCAATATCCATCTTTTTTTCGCTCAAATAAGACGTCGATGACCTGACCTATTTGACTGCGCTTAAAGGCAAGCGCATTTTTCTCAGCCAAAGCGATTGCCTGTCGTGCGCGATCCCGGCGCACGGATGGCAGTATTTGATCCGGCATGTCGTATGCGCGGGTATTGGGGCGGGGTGAAAAGGGGAATACGTGCATGGCGGAAAATCCGACCGATGCGATAAAATGCAAGGTGTGCTCAAATTCTGCATCCGTTTCACCCGGAAAACCGACAATGAGATCAGCGGTGATGCCGCAGTCCGGAAATAATTTCCGAAGATGCGCTATGCAATGGGCTACAGATGATGTAGTATATTTTCGCCCCATCCTGAGTAAAGTGTCATCACACCCGCTTTGGAGCGAGAGATGAAAGTGGTTGCAGAGGTTTTCTATTTGCGCAAGCGCATTACAAAAACGCTCATCAAAAACGCCCGGATCGAGTGAGCCGAGCCGGATTCGTGTATGAGGTGCAGCCTTGCTGATTGCGTAAATGACATCAATAACACTGAGGTCTGCTTCAAGATCTTTGCCATATGATGAAATCTCAATACCTGTGATGACGATTTCCTTAAAACCTTGGCTTTGAAGTGACTCTGCTTGCGAGATGGCATGATCCAAGGGCAGTGAACGCACACCGCCTCGTGCAAGTGGAATGATACAATATGCGCAAAAGTTATCGCATCCATCCTGTACTTTCAAAAACGCACGCGTTCTCCCGGATGTACTCTTAAGCGGTAGATTTTCCAAATGATCATATCGGTCGTTTGCGGTAAAATTGTGCGGATCATGACCACTTGAGTGAGGCGTACAATGATCGGTTTGAGCAACTAAACCCGAAATAGTCTGTTCGATTCTCAGGGCAAATTCACGCCTGTCTCTGCTGCCGCCGACAATATCTGCGCCCAGTTTCTTCACCGCATCCGACTCTAATTGTGAAAGGCAGCCGCATACCGCGATCAGTGCATCAGGCTCCGCTTTTTTTATGCGGCGAATGGCCTGTCTGGATTTCCTTGCACTTTCAGAGGTGACAGCACAAGTATTGATGATGCACACATTGCATCCCTCACCGAGTTTGGCAAGTTTATGTCCCATGGAAACAAGGATGCTTTCGATGGACTCGGTTTCAACTTGGTTGACCTTGCAACCGAGTGTAGTTGTGCAAAATTTCATATGGCTATGCCTTTCGTAGAAATCTCATGCGATTTTATTGCTGCATAGAGGGCAACCTCAACGCCCATGTCTGTAAGTCACACCGGGCTTAAGCGTGATATTTGAATAACACATGAGCTCTGAAACCGTGACCAATTGAAAACCACGAGCGATCAACGCCGGAACGACCCGCTGCACGGCAAGTGCTGTCGGCTCGTGAATGTCATGCATCAGAACAATATCTCTATCCCGAACCGTGTCCATGATGATGTTAAATGTGGCATCCGGACTTCTGGTCTCCCAATCTCGCGTGTCCAGCGACCAATTGATGATAGGGAGTCCCATGTCTTCGAGCACACCTTCGACCCTTGTATTGGTTGCGCCATAAGGCGCTCGGAAAAGCGTGGGGTTTACGCCCGTAACTGTGGCAATGGCATTGTTTGTGTTTTCAACTTCCTCTATAATTCGCGCCTGTGACATTCGCGTTAAGCTCTGATGCGACCATGCGTGACCGGCAATCTCATGCCCTGCCTCATGTGTGCGTCTGAGTGTAGCACTGTTAGAAGCGATAAGTCTTCCAAGAACAAAAAATGTGGCCGAGGCATCATGACGATCCAGAACATCCAAAATCAAATGTGTATTTGGAATCGGCCCATCATCAAAAGTAAGGGCGATAACCGGTCTGTTCGGATCAAGGATTCGGATGTGGCTTCCGGAACTTTGTGCGTGGGCAACCGTGTAATTAACTTGCCTGTTGCTCACACCCAAGGAGATTGAAATGCTTTGGGAAGTCCAACTGATGTCAAACTCTAAAGCATCAGCAATATCACGCAATTTGAAAAAAGTCTCGCCGCCAATGTTCAGTGTGGGTAAGGTCATGACGCGCTCATCAATCAAGATGCGTGTACTTGAAAAAGTGCCGGTGATTACATTGAGTGCCAAAGGGGACAGCTCGCCGCCAATTGAAACATACGGTGCACTGCTTCTGAGTGCAACAGCACGCCTATCAGTGTCCCATGCAACGCTGAATTGTATCGGCGTATCCGAAAGCAAGCTGGCCAAATCACGGATTCGGATATGGTTTGCGCCAAATAATTCGAAAGTATAAAAATGATGCACATGACCATTTATTCTGACTGTAGTATCTCTGCGGACTGCGACAGTGTAGGTTGGTTTTGTGCCATTGGCAGCATAAGCAGGTGCTACCATGGTGAAAATAACACAAATGGCAAGCAGCAAAAAGATTATTCGATTTGAAATTCCATTGAAAATGCTCATATTTTGATCAGTGGCCTTTTTACTCATAAGATTGAAGCGGAGGATTGTTGAAATATTCGGTTATGGCTGTCAGATATGCCAGAGCGAGTCTATCCATAAAACGACTATTCATCAGTCTGGTGCGGTCGTTGTCATTGGTGTGAAATCCATTTTCGGCCAAAACCGCCGGTATATTGTGCTCACGGAGTATGAAGAAATTTCCGCTCCTCGGACCCAAGTTTTGAAACCCAGTGCGTTCAATGTGCGCCAGCAGTATCGTTGCAAAATCATGACTGCGCGCTTCGTGAGCAAATCCTCCAAAGTAATGACGGGTATTGGTGTGCGCATTTGAGATGTGATATGCTGTCGCGCCATGCATTCTTGTGTTGATTGGGCGGTGTGTGGCGTTGGAGTGCAGCGATATCACAAGGAAGTTTTCGGCGATTAGCGGGTCGTTTTGCAACTCGAATATCTGTCTGAGATAAGGGTGGGCTGTTCGATTGGCATCAAAGGGGGTGTTTTTTAGACGTGTGGCATTGTCATCCGGGTTATCAATGATGGTTTGCATGATGCCGATCAGTCTTTTGATTTTATAGGTGGTGTCTAAATCGGTGTGTTCTGCCTCGGAAGCGGTGTCAAGCGTTTGTTCTGAGTTTGCATTTGCTGTATCTTTTTCAGTTTGTAATGTAAATTTGAGATGTGCTTCGAGCAGTGCTTCAAGTGCCCAGATATTGATCATTGCCGTACGTGCCGGGAGTGTTACATTTTCGCCGGTTGATCTGGTCATGAGTACCGTTGCGCCTTGGGCTTCCAGGAGTGGTTTGATGCGCAATGCCAAGTTAAGCATGGCGACTTGTTCATTGTATCCTCTGAATATATTGGTGCTGCCAATGCCGTGTCCGGGGTCGAGTATGATGACTCTTCCGGATAGGTTGGGTACATGTGTGTTGGCGTGAGCTGAATTTGTATCTGCAAAGATGTATGGTGTGGCAAGCGAAATGATTGTTAGCAACACCAGTGTCAGTGCAGCTTTTTTTAAGTGCATAAACAAGTATCTCCTCTAAATACATCGCACCGGGTATCATACCGGTACATCGTATTCTAAATACGATGTATTAGTACAAATAGCATGAAGCAAGGCATTTGTCAATAAAATCCATGCACATGTTTTTTTGTAATCTGAAAAGTGGTTAGTAGAAGGTTAACATAACGCCGATGCAAAGCGGACTATTTCAATAGCGCTCTTGACATAGCCGCATTACCCCGATAAGATGTAGACAAACAATCAAGTGCAACAACTGGAAGACCAGCAATAACCGTGAGGAACCCATGAAAAACTTAGCTTGGCACAAATGTGTATTTACACTTACCCGGGCGATCGTCAAGCCCATTATAAAACATAAGATGAAATACGAATATCAAAGATATCCAATGCCGGATAAGCCCTGCCTCATACTCGCAAACCATACCACAGACCTAGACCCGGCGCTTGTGAGTTTGGGCATTTCCAAACATTGTTATTTTCTGGCTAGTGAACATGCCTTTCGCGCAGGGTTTGGGTCTCGGGTTCTCAAAATGCTCTATGACCCTATTGCGTTTAACAAAGTCAGAACGGACATCTCAGCGATAAAACAGATGATTTTTCGAATGAAAAACGGTGCCAATATCTGCCTTTTCCCCGAAGGAAATAGGACATTTACAGGTGCAACGATGCCATTTGCACTGTCGGTCACAAAACTGGCCAAAGCAAGCGGTGCAGACATCATCACATTTCGTATCGAAGGGGGATACCTGACCTCTCCGCGATGGTCCAAAACCATGCGCAAAGGAAAAATGTTCGGGCGTGTAGTCAGGCATATTACCCAAGCGGAACTCGCCGATATGACGGAAGAACAAGTGCTCAAAGCGATAAGCACAGACATTTATGAAGATGCATATGTGCAGCAAGGTACGCAGCCGATCCATTATTGCGGAAAGCGTTTGGCGGAACATATTGAAACTGCACTTTTTCTCTGTCCGCAATGTGAAGGCATAGGGACATTAAAATCAAAAGGCAATCAGTTCTACTGTGACTGCGGACTTGCAGGTCTATACACTGAGACCGGACATCTCGAAGGGGACGATCTGCCATTTTCCCAAACTACTGATTGGGGTATATGGCAAAGTGCGCATCTTGCAAGCGTGATAGACAATATAGACGATCGCCCTATCTGTTCCGATACAGGGCAGGCACTTTACAAAGTACATCATGCATCCGGTAAGGTACTTGTCGGAAAGGGCGATATCTCAATCAACCATGATGCTTTGCATTGCTGCGGTATGGTATTTCCGTTGGAAAATATCATGAAATTTGCTGTAGTTGGGCAGATGACACTGCTGTTTGCGGAAAAGCAAGGCGATATGTACGAAGTCAGAAGCCAGACTTTTCGCAGTGCTCTGAAATACAAGGAAATATTTAGAGTGTTGACCAAACGGTAAGTATGTAGTATAACTATATCCCTAACGCATGTTTCACTGAGAGGAATAAAAAATAATGTCAACGGGTATGCATTTTTGGGATATTGAAGTTTGGACATTTATCATAGAATTTGCTGTTTTGTTGGGCGGTATGGTGTTTGCCAATATGCTGCGCCGAAAAATAAAGATTTTTCGAGATTCACTGATACCCAGCTCCGTTGTCGGTGGTTTTTTAGTTTTGGCGGTCAGTTCGGCACTCAAAACGATTGATGTGCAGGTATTTCAGGTGTTTACGCTTGAAATACTGACTTATCATGGTTTGGGATTGGCATTTGTTGCTTTAGCGCTCAAGACTGAGGATCGGATTAAAAGCAAGAAAGCCAATAAAGATGTTTTTAACACCGGGATAACTGTCGTATCTACGTATTTGATACATGGTGTCGTGGGTCTTGGGATAACGCTTGGGCTTTCATATGTGTTGGGCAATTGGGCAGCGGGCGGAATGCTGCTCCCCATGGGTCTTGGTCAAGGGCCGGGTCAGGCATATAATTGGGGGAACATATATCAAACCGCAACGGATTACCCTCCATTTTATGGTGGAGTCAGCTTTGGACTAGGTATCGCTGCGATGGGCTTTGTAGCATCCGGAATCGGTGGCGTTATTTATTTAAACATTATGAAGGCCAGAGGGCGAATCAAAACGGCGCAGTTTGATCCGGATGTTGCCAGTGAAGATACAGTTGAGCTGATTACTCGAAAAGATGAAATCGGAATGACAGAATCGCTGGACAAAATGACGGTTCAAATTGGTTTGGTTGTTTTGACATATATTGCGGCATTTATGCTCATGTACACCGTTTCGCTTGGCCTGAACCACCTTGGTGGTATGGCTTCCGGTACGATAATGCCTATCATTTGGGGATTTAATTTCCTGATTGGTACATTGTGTGCGATTTTGCTGAAAATCGTTTTGGGGTATTGCCGGAAAAAGAAAATCGTCAATCGTGAATATCGCAATAATTTTATGTTAAACCGCATAGCCGGTTTCATGTTTGATCTGATGGTTGTGGCTTCAATTGCGGCTATTGATCTTTCTGCATTTAGTGAGCGTTCGTTCTGGGTGCCATTGCTCCTGCTCTGTGTTGGGGGCGCACTTGCAACCTATTTCTATATCAAGATTGTCTCAAGAAGGATTTTTCCGGAATATAAAGATGAGTCTTTTCTTGCGCTCTATGGCATGTTGACCGGCACGGTGAGTACGGGCATCATATTGCTTAGAGAGGTAGATCCCACATTTAAAACTCCGGCTGCAAAAAATCTCGTATATCAACAGCTGTGGGCGATCGTTTTCGGATTTCCCATGCTCTTGCTCATGGGCATAGCGCCCAGAAGCATGAGGATGACGTGGTTGTCGCTCATTGCAATGATCGTTTTACTTGCTGCGATGATTTTACTGTTGTTCCGCAATTACATTTTTAAAAGAAAAAAAGCATAAAAGCATAGGGGTATGTTATGAAACGCAATTTTATATACTTGGTGATTGTGTTTACTATAATTTGGATTATATTAAAAGAAGAAATCACGCTATCAACGATTCTGATTGGACTTGCGATCAGTGTTGTCTGTGTGGTTTTTTGTCGAAAATTTTTGCCGCTGGACTATATTTCCGGGGTGAATTATTTTAAGCTTTTCATATATATTTTTTATGTGTTTGGACAGATGTATGTAGGGGCAGTTTTTGCAATAAAGTTGGTTTTAACAGGTGCGAAGGCGGATGTAGTTAAAATAAGTACAGATATTTCCAATGATTTTTTAAGAGTCATGTTGGCAAATTCCATAACGCTTGTTCCGGGGTCTGTAACGCTTGAACTCAAGGATGATTCAATCACGGTGCTGTTATTGCATGAGAAGACCTGGGGATTGATGGAGTTGGCCAATGCCAGCGATCGGGTAAAAGGCGGTCTGGAAGATAAGCTCATAAAGGTGCAAAAGAGTCAAAGGCCGGATACTGAATAAGTGGTGCATCAGGCCTATTTGCGGATTATATATTTTGAAAGTCAGGATAAGTTGCGATAAGCTGCGACAAGTTTTAAGTGTGTTTGAGAGGATGGGGGAAGTATGTTTGCGGTTTGGATTTTGCTTGCATTTATGTTCCTTTATATCATTAGGACTGTACAAGGGCCGACGATTTGGGATCGCTTGCTTGGGATGAGTCTTATATCGGTCAAGGTGATCATCTTAATTGTTGCGTATGCATCGTTTAGTAATAGAGGATATTTATTGGATTATGCACTCATATATGCGCTGTTTGGCTTTATCAGCTTGATTTTCATCGCATTTTTTATTTTGGACAGAACGAGAGGGAATAAGTGATGGAGCTTTTGGGCAATATTGTAATAGTTATTGGTTTGGTTTTTATGGCGTTTGGTGCGTTGGGGCTCTACAAATTTAAGGATTTTTATTTGCGTTTGTTAGTGCTTGCCAAAATTGATACGGTTGGGGCAATAACTTTTATGGTTGGTATCATTATTAGGCATGGGTTTAGTTTTTTTTCGCTCAAGGTGCTGCTGATTATTGTGTTGTTCCTCATCTTAAACCCTTTGACGGCACATATTATTGCGCGGGCGGCTTATTTGAGTATTGAGGGGATAGATGAGGAGTCTGATGATGGTACAGGTGGAAGATGATATGTTGTACTGTGCAATAACTACTAATATCGCAGGTTAAAAGGGTGTCGGTCATGATATATGTGCTTCTTGTTTTTTGGATCATTAGCGGGATATTGGCGATTCAGGCCAGAAAGCTTATTCGAATCATCGTGTATTTGGCAATTTTTTCAACCATTTCTGCGGTGTGCTTTTTTGTTTTTGGTGCGCCGGATGTATCTATGGCGGAGGTTGCGGTCAGTTCTTTTTCTACAGTGTTTTTGATTGTGTGTTTTGAAAAGTACTTTACGTTGGTTACTGAGGTGACCAAAGATCCGCCTCATAAAGAGAAGTTGAGCAAGCGTGCCAGAAAATTTATTCTTCCGGCGTGTTTTACAGCGGCGATTGCGCTTTTGTTTGTCTATTTTTTGCCTGATGGTACGGTCAATACATATCTTAGAGATTTATATCTATATAGATTCCGGCTTGATGTGGGCGGTGAAAATGCGGCGACATCTATTTATCTTGGGTATAGGGTATATGATACGCTTTTTGAAGCTTTGATGCTACTGATTAGTGTGGTGAGTGTCGCACATATGTCATGGCGTGCTGAGACCGATGAGACTGATGCGCATTTTGCCGGTGTGACAAAATCTGATACTGTGGATGTGTACACCATTCGTATTTTGTGTCCTGCCATGCTGATTTTTGGTGTTTACCTCATTTTAAATGGTCATATCTCGCCGGGGGGAGGATTCCAAGGCGGTGTGGCGATTGCATCATTTTTTATTTGCAGATATCTGATATATGATGTGTATGATGTGCGTTTTGGAAAGATCATGATTTTTGAGAAGATGACTTTTGCTACACTGATTATTTTGGCTGTATTGTTTGTTTTTCTTGGGGTTTATATTCAGTTGCCTCAGCTACGTATACCGTATCTTCTTGCGATGAATATGCTTATTGCGATGAAGGTTGCATTTGGGTTTATCATAATTTTCTACAGATATATTGCGTTTGAAAGACGGTAACAAAACTGATGTAGGGTGCGATATCTTCATCGCACCGCAAAAGGGGTGATTTTACAGTGAATTTTGAGATTGTTGAACTTTTTGCGATTGCGATGTTTTTTATCAGCCTTTTTGGACTCATTACGAGCAAAGGCGTCATCAAAGGCATTATATCAATGATCACCATGGAGATAGCGGTGGTGATGTTTTTCCTAAGTATTGGTTTTCAAACCGGAATTCTGCCGCCAATTGGCAGAGACGTAGGAGACAATGTTGCAGATCCTCTGCCGCAGGCGCTGATGATTACCGCAATCATTATAGGCGTTGCAGTGACCGCAGTGAACATGACCATGCTTATCGCACTGTCACGGCAGTTTAAAACCACCGAGTGGGATATTTTAAAAAAGAAAAAAATGGAGTAGTTTATATGCTTCCGTATTTTGTAATAGCACCAATTTTAATAGCGATATTCCTATATGCATTTTCCTCGAATAAAGCGGCGAAGACTATTGCGATTTTGGCACAATTTATTTTGACGGCCTTTAGCATACGTCTTTTTTTCCAAGCGAGGGAAGGAGAACTCATTACCAATATTGGAAATTATGAGAGCATTATGGGGATTATCCTCAGAGCGGATACGATATCTGCTGTTTTTGTTGCGTTGACTGCGATTTCATTTTTGATTGCCGCTTTGTATAGCTATAGCGAAAATGAAGGAAAGCTCTTTTGGTTTTTGATTTTCATTTGGCAAGGACTTCTGATCGGGATTTTCTTGACCAGAGACTTGTTTAATATTTTTGTTTTAGTCGAGGTTGCCGCAGTGGTTGTGGCGGTGCTCATTATGTACAACCGGGACAATAGATCAATGTATGACGGCATGTTTTACTTGATGACCGGTATCATAGCGATGCAGTTTTATCTCTTTGGTTTGGGATATGTTTATAGATTGACAGGCGCATTGGATATGGAAGTTGCGGCGCAGGTGCTCTCTGAGATTGATAGATCATCTCAGATATTGCCATATGCGCTGATTATCACCGGAATTGGTCTAAAATGCGCCATTTTGCCGCTTTTTAGTTGGCTGCCTAAGGCGCACGGCTCGCCGAGCGCACCGACCTGTGTTTCGGCGCTCTTGTCCGGAGTGCATATCAAGAGCGGTATATACTTGTATATGCGTGTGCAGCCGTTGTTTCCTGCCATTGATGCCTCGGAATTTTTCTTGGTTGTGGGAATCATCACCGGCATCACTGGATTTGTCTTGGCGATGAGTCAGAGCGATATAAAGCTGCTCTTGGCCTATAGCACTATTTCTCAAGTTGGTCTCATCATGGCGAGTTTGAGCATTTCGGGTGAATATGCCCAGGTCGGTGCTTTATACCAAGCCTTTAATCATTCGCTGTTTAAAGCGTCGTTGTTTATGTGCGCAGGCATATTGAGCAAAGTGTATGGCACAAGAAATGTAGACGATATTCGTGGGGTGATTAGGCGTTTTCCGGTTATTGGAGCGGCTATGATCATGGCGATTTTGGGCATTACAGGAGCGCCGCTTTTTAATGGCAGTATATCAAAATATTTTATCATGTATGGTACAACTTGGTATGTGACGTGGCTGCTTATGATTGTAAATCTTGGGACAATAATTGTTTTTGTAAGATTTTCGACCATGCTTTTTGGCAGATACGATGATGTCAAGGAGGATTCCGCATTGTTGCGGCGGATGCAAAAGATGGACACAGATGTGCATCGCAGAGATGAAACGGTTGCGCCGAGAAATTATTCGGAGTCAGTCCCGAAGAATAAGCAGTTTGTGATCATTGTTTTGGGTTTAGTATGCTTAGCCGGAGGTATTTTTGGATCACAATTTATCACTTTTCTTTGGGGTATCGAGGTTTCTGTAGAAACAGCGGGTTATCTTGAGAAGGTGGCGATCTTTGCAGGGAGCGTGGCGGTTGGAATTCTTCTATACAGATATGTTGTGGCAAAAAATGTGCTTTTGAGGAAGTTGCGCGGGATTGATTTTGGTTTTCGTGGGACATGTGCTGCGTTGGGTGGGTTTTTCGCTGCGGTGCTTATTGTGCTGGGTTTTTTTGCGAAATAGCCGTTGTGCGTTGCCGTTTGATTTGAATAACTATATGAGTCTGGACGAGCTTTCAAAAAGACCTGAGTACAAACGCAATTAAAGTAACCTTGCAGAACATAAAGGAATGTGATTTGGTAAACAAATAATCATTGACAGCGTGAAGATTACGTGACAGAATTAGGAGATGTGAGGTTGATACATGAGTTTACTGGAAGCAATCATTTTAGGGTTTATACAAGGGATTTCGGAATTTCTGCCTGTGTCCAGTTCAGGACATTTGCTGGTATTCCATCATATCTTCGGTATAACGGCAGAGGATAATCTGACTTTTATTATTGTACTCAACATGGGCAGTCTTATGCCGTTGTTGTTTGTGTTTCGTAAAGAGCTGTGGGCGCTGATCAAAAATCCTCTTCAAAAGACCACAGCGCTGCTAATCATTGCAACGATTCCTTTGGTCATAGTGACATTGTTTTTGGAGGGATTTATCGAATCAATGTTTCACATGGTGCGTTTTCTGCCCATAGGATTTATCATAACAGGCGTAGTCTTGTTGCTTTCGGATCGGCTGAAAAATAACCGCAAAAACATGGAAGAGATCAGCCTGATTGATGCTGCGCTTATTGGTTGCGCTCAAGCGCTTGCGGTTTTTCCGGGCATTTCTCGTTCGGGAAGTACCATTACGGCGACCATGGCCAGAGGGGTAAATCGGGAGAGCGCTGCAAAGTTTTCTTTCCTCATGTCTGTCCCGGCGGCGTTTGGCGCAATGTTGTTTAGAATAAGCCGAATCATAGCCGATCCGGAACTTATAGAGCGCTTAAATTTCGTGAATCTTGGCGCAGGATTTGTCACCGCGGCGATCACAGGATATGTTGCGATTAACTTTATGCTGGCGATCATAAAAAAAGCCAAGTTAAAGTATTTTGCGCTATACTATATATTTGCACTAGTTGTATTGATCATATTGTTTTTCTAACCGCTGTTAATTATCGACCTTTGTTTTTATAAAAAGGCGTGAAATTAAAATTTCGAAAAAGAGAGGTGAAAACGGAAGTGGAAAGTGACAGTAGAAGCAGCCTTGAACCTGACGGGCCGCGACGATGTAATGTGACGGTATGGGGACTTTTCATTCCGTCACCTTAAACTGAACCGAGCGCGGTTTGTTCGGTAAGCACTGATTGAGTCAGCGCTTACTTAGGCTGGCGATGAGGCGAAGCCTCTCGTTAGTCCGGGGGCTGTACATCCAAATGCACATTATAAAATGGAGGTACAAACCAAATGAACACAGAAGACATGATTGTAGATTTTAGCAAAACAGTTTTGACACATATCAAATCCAAAGACATGACCTTGCTAAAGACATTGCTCAATGACTTGGGTGATGTAGAAATTTTGGATGTGATAGAAGACCTATCCTATGAAAATCAAGCGATTGTGTATCGCTTGCTATCGAAAGATAAGGCGCTGTTTGTTTTTGAGCGGCTAGACACAATCGCCCAACAAAAGTTGATCAGATCCTTTACTGAAGATGCTGCAATTGAAATAATCACAGAGCTCGATCCGGATGAGCGTGTACGTTTGTTTGATGAGATGCCGGCAACATTTGTAAAAAAGATGCTGGCCGCTCTGTCGCAAGATGAGCGTGAAATGACCAATCTGCTGATGGGATACGAAGTGCGCACCGCCGGGCGTATCATGACACCGGAGTATGTGCGTGTAAGCCGTAATATGTCCGTAGGGGAAGCCCTTGGGAAAGTAAAGGAACACGCCAAGGAAAAAGAGATAGTCTATACCATTTATATCACAGATAATTCAAGGAAGTTAGAAGGCGTCATCTCTCTGCGTGATCTTTGGATTGCTGATCCGGCGGCCAGAGTGGAAGATGTGATGCAAGAGGCCGATATTCAGGTCTCGACCGATACCGATCAGGAAGAAGTGGCCAGATTGCTGCATAAGTTAGACTGGTTGGCTGTTCCGGTGGTAGATAAAGAAAATCGTCTGGTGGGCATTGTGACCATAGACGATGCAGTGGATATTCTGGAAGAAGAGGCCACGGAAGATATTCTCGATGCGGCCGGTCTTGCGGATATTACCGGTATAGAATCTGATCGAAGTGAAGTGCTCACTAAGGGTCGTCTGTGGAGAATATGGTCCGTGCGTTTGCCATTTTTGATTATCACTTTGGCGGCGGGTATGGTTGCGGGTCTGATCATTGAGGGTTTTGAAGAGATACTGGAAAGTGTGGTTATCGTAGCGTTCTTCATTCCTTTGATCATGGACATGGGCGGCAATGTAGGCACTCAGTCCTCGACAGTATTTGCACGTGGTGTGGTGTTGGGACATATCAATATCAAGCATTTTGCAAAGCCCTTTCTCAAAGAACTGGGTGTCGGGCTGAGCATGGGTGGGCTTGTTGGTATATTGGCCGGAATAATCATCACACTTTGGTTGGACTTGCCTATGCTCGGCCTTGCTGTAGCTATTGCGCTGATCGTGACGATGACTTTGGCGGCGGTCTTGGGATTTATAGTACCATTTACGCTCATGAAGCTTAAAGTAGATCAAGCGGCGGGTTCTGCGCCTGTGATCACATCGATAAAAGATATTTCAGGGCTTTTTATCTACTTTGCGCTCGTGTTGCTGCTGATGGGTTCATATCTTGAGCCTACTTATGAAATTACCGGAAAGTATGTCACCACTGATGGGTTTCATTTCTTTGTCGATATGGAAAAAGAAGAAGCCATTATTCTAAGCAGAGATGATGACAAACCAAATATGGTGATTCCCGAAGAAATCACCATAGGCTATGAAACATTTCCTGTAGCCGTCATTGAAGACGATGTACTTGTGGATTCTTAAGTTACGGGAGTCGAATGTCCATGAGGCTCGACTCTCGGCAATTTAGCCTTCGTAGTTGTGCCAGACGTTTTGGACGTCATCATTATCGTCCATCATTTCCAGCATTTTTTCCATGTTCTTTATGTCATTGGGGTCGGTTAGTTTAATGTAGTTCTGCGGTATCATTTCGATTTGCGCTGAGAGGAAAGTATATCCGGCACTATCCAGAGCGTCGTTGATCGCATTGAAGCTGTCCGGTGAGGAATATACTTCATAAACGCCATCGTCATTTTCTACATCATCAGCGCCTGCTTCCAGTGCATCATTAATTAGGGTGTCTTCATCAATTGACTGGTCTTCGTTGTCGATGATGATGACACCTTTTTTGTCGAAGGACCATGAGACGCATCCGCTTGTGCCCATGTTGCCGCCATATTTGTCGAAATAGTGGCGCATGTCTGCGGCTGTTCTTTTGCGGTTGTCGGTCATGGTTTCGACAATCACGGCAACGCCGGATGGGCCATATCCTTCGTAAACGATGCTTTCGTAGTTATCGCTGCCTGCTGCGCCGTCTGCTTTTTCAATGGTTCTTTTGATGTTGTCATTGGGCATGTTGGCGGCTTTGGCCTTGGCGATTACGGTGGCGAGTCTGGAATTATTTATCGGATCTCCGCCGCCGCCTTCTTTTACGGCAACGGTCATTTCGCGTGCAATTTTTGTGAAGATCTTTCCTCTTTTCGCATCTTGTGCGTTTTTTGTGCGTTGTATGTTCTTCCATTTGGAATGTCCGGCCATGTTTTGTCCTCCAGTACAAAATAGGTGTTGTGGGTTATTTTAGCATATATTGAAAGGGGTCGCAAGCGTGTGCTTAATGGGCGAGTCGCAGTAAATTATATTACAGATTGTTATATGACAAATTGACTTTGCATAAAGATGATGAATATTCAAAGATGAGTATGCACTTTAAGGAAATGGTTAATGATTTAGCACTAAAACACAACAACTGCGACAAAATACTGTAGGTTAACTTAGCTGATTTGACAAAATTAAAACATACAATAAGTTTACATAATTATGGATTGTGAAATTGAGTACAAAAAGTTGTTAACATTATCAACAGAGTTATCAACATCGAATTACATTTACTGTAACAATGAAATCAGAAAGAAATACCAAAAAATACCATCACCAATGAGCGCATATTTCTGAGTCAGAAGAGGAGATCATTTGGTTTACATAAAATTGGTATGTATATTTTTGCAAATGATATTCATGCTTGACTTTTTGCTTTTATGGTGATCGCATCATTTGTTATCAAATGTGGATAAAAACTATGAATTTTCGACAAATGGTCTGACCGCAATAGCGGGCAGGCCATTTTTGAGAAGAATTGCTTGACAATTTGATAACGTTATGTTACATTAATTAAAATTAACGATAGTAAATGAAATATAACTATAAAGAACGATGGAAAGCAACTATGAATGAACTGGAACGATTGCGACAAATTCATCGCTCGCTTACCGATGTTATTGCACAAATGGAAGCTGAGCAACAAATAACGCCGAACTTGCTCACGAGGTCAGTTCGGCTTGGTGATGCGAGGAGTATGGCTGTTTTGGCTGCGATAGATAGCGCAGGCGGCACGGTTTCCAGTGGAGAGTTCGAAATGATTCTGGCCAGATTTGGGCGGACGCTCAGGGGTGCGGGGGGATTTTTTGGTGGTGCCGGGGCAAGTGTCAGGCGAGAAGAGGGTAAGCTCAGCTTAACCAGTGCAGGTACGGTTACACTGGAGAAGTGGAGACTCAGGTATGGAAATAGGTGGATGGAGGAGCTGATGACTCCGGAGGCGCTCAGTGATAGGGCTTATCCGGACAATTCAAGGATTACATTAAAGGCATAGATGTGGCAAGCACAAGCAAAGGTGGTGTTTTGGGCATGATTAAAATATGGGGTGGTTCCGGGAAAAGAATATTCAGAAGCAAATTCAGCATCACCGGCAAGTTGAGGGAGGATGTAAAAAGAGCTGAGTCAGCGCCTAAGCATGCGCCAGATCAGCAAATTGTGCCTGAATATCCGAGAAGCAGTATGCCTGATAATGTGATTAATTATGAGACGCTGCAACAGATGTATCATGATTATCAAAATACACAATTCGAAGCAGCGGCGGCTGTGGGTGATGAGACGAGTGAGTTATCTTATTCCAATAAGCAAAAGAATCTAAAGTTCTTAACGCTGTAACAAGAAAGTACCAGATTTCCAAAATTGAATCAACTTTGATATTGTGTTTCGGCAATGCAAAATATATAATGACGGAGCGCTTTTTTGAAAATCTAACTGAAATGAGACTAAAAATTGTGATGACAGTATTATCGCTCCTACCGATCCTTTGCCTTCTTGTGCTACTCATTGTTATCAAAGTGAGTGTTGCAAGAGCAGGGGCAATTTCCCTTGTCGCAACGCTCGTGATTGCGCTCGTCTTCTTTGGACTGAGTGCTTTCGGACTGTTGGTAGCCGTAGGAAAAGCGCTCTCGCTTGCACTTTTTGTATCGCTTATCGTGTGGGCGGCGCTTTTGCTATATCACCTCGTAGACGGATTTAAGGCGATAGATGTCATTAACAAGAACTTTGTCATTCTTGTTGAAGACAAATTTGTCGGATTTTTGCTCTTGTCATGGCTGTTCACAGGGGTATTTCAAGGTATGGCGGGCTTTGGTGTTCCGGTCGTCATCGTTGCGCCCATTTTGATTGCGCTCGGATTTGATAAGGTCAAGTCGCTCTCGGCGACACTTTTGGGTCATACTTGGGCGGTGACATTCGGCTCGATGGGGGCGGCCTTTTTCATCATACAGATGCTTACGGGGCTTCCATATGAAAGTCTGGGCACGCCCATGTGGATATTTAACACGATCATCATCTTTGGTACAGGTATCGGTATATGTTGGCTCTACGATGGAATCAAAGGCATCGGAAAGGGCATCTCTTATGTTATCCCGGTTTCGGTCATCATGGCGGTTACACAGTTTTTTATAATCCGATTAGGTCTATACTCGCTGGCCTCGCTGCTGACGGCGGTTGTCGGCCTTGCAGCGATGCTTGCACTATATAAGTTACGTGCAAAGCAAAAATCCAAAGCGGGATTGTATTCGGCTGAGCTTACATTGTTCCAATCCGTACTTCCATATGCGGTTATTTTGGTGATGGCGATGCTATTTCAATTCTTGCCGGATGCACTCAGAGACATCTCATTATCATTTGCTTTCCCCGGAACAGAAACATCGATAGGACATATCGTTTCGCCGGAAACAGGATATGCACGCATTCGTCTGTTCGGACATCCGGCGGTGTTGTTGCTGATCGCCTGCGCTGTTGCGATCATTGTGTACAAGCGTGCAGGTGCTTGGGATTCTGCGGTCTTTAAAGATGCGCTCAGAAAAACAGCAAAAAAAGGCATACCTGCAACTCTGGCACTTCTGGCATTAGGCAATATGTCACTGATTATGATGGACTCCGGCATGACCAATTTGCTGTCATATAATGTTGCGGGTATTACGGGGCGATTTTATCCATTTGTAGCGCCGTTCTTTGGTGTGTTGGGCAGTTTTCTTACGGGTAACAATACGAACTCAAACATCTTGTTTGGCAGCTTCCAATACGCAATCGCACAAAGGCTTGATGTGAGCACGGCTGTGATGTCTGCGGTTCAATCACTTTCCGGTGGTATTGGTGTGGCAATAGGCCCTACTTTGGTACTTATGGGTGCACTTGCATCCAAGCTGGAAGGGCAGGAATCGCTGATCTATAGAAAGCTTATCGGGATTGTGCTGATCATTGCCCTTGTGATGGGCATTGCGAATTTTGTTGTACTTAGGCTGGTGTGAGTTAAGCTCCCATCGACTCCCGCTGGCTTAATATGCGCTAATAAAAGAGTCTCCGGCGACAATGATATGGTCATCGAGCCTGATGCCCAAAAGCTCTCCGGCCAACCGAATTCGCCGGGTGACATCTTTGTCTTGTTCGCTGATATCCAGCATTCCGCTTGGGTGGTTGTGTCCGATGATTATAGAGGCGGCGCGGTCTTCGATTGCGGGAGAAAATACTTCGCGAGGATGAACCAGAGAAGACATAAGCGTTCCAATAGAGATTGTGCGGCAGTTGATGAGTCGTCTTGCGCCGTCCAGTGAGAGCATAACAAAATACTCCTGCTTTTTATTACGAATAAAGTCTAACTGCTCCGCAGCCTTTTCAGGTGAGTCTATAAGCGGGGCGGTTTGTTTTGTAAATTTTCTGCGCCAGAACTCCAGTGCGGCGAAAATGACAGTCGCTTTGGCCGGGCCAATGCCTTTGATGGTCTTGATATCATGGATGGTCATATTATCAGCGCCGATTTGCGTTATTGTGGTATTGAGGTTTTTGGCGATTTGTTTAAAGTCATTGTTCTTGCCGCCGCTACCGATGACTGCTTGAAGCAACTCGATATCTGAAAGTGCTGCTGCGCCCTTTTTGTTTAATTTTTCTCTGGGGAGTTGTTGTGGTAGAGCCATATGAATCCTCCTCGTCCAATCATATAGAATGTAGGTGTCTACGGTATTTGCACACGTACTTTGTATCAATAGTGTACCCACCGGAAAGCATATTTTCAATATGAATTTAAGTGTAGAAAAAAGACCGGTAGAATGTGTAAAATTTCAACAACAAATATAGTATTTTAACTTGCAATATGCTATGATGAATCGTCAGTGCAAGTATTGAGACATGTGGAGGTTACTTATGGCTAATAATACGATGATGGCGCTCGTGAAAATGAAAGCAGAACCGGGGCTGACATATATGCAAGTACCCATACCCGAAGTTGGATCGGGTCAGGTCATGATAAAAATACTCAAAACCGCAATATGCGGTACAGACCTGCACATATATAACTGGGATGCATGGAGCGAGCGGACGATAAAAACACCGCAGATTATCGGTCATGAATTCGTCGGTGAAGTATACAAGCTTGGAGCAGGCGTAAAAGGCTTTGAAATCGGCGAAATTGTATCAGGTGAGGGTCATATTGTATGCAACCATTGCCGTAATTGTTTGGCCGGACGGCATCATTTGTGCATGAATACCATTGGTGTCGGAGTAAATAGGGATGGTTGTTTTGCGCAGTATTTGGTCATTCCTGCTGAAAATGTAGTTCGTGTAGCAAAGGGCATTTCCTTGGATGTAGTATCTATGTTTGATGCATTGGGTAATGCAGTGCATACGGCGCTCAAGTTTGACATAATCGGCGAAGACATTCTCATAACGGGCGCAGGCCCCATCGGTATTATGGCTGCGATTATATGCCGACATTGCGGTGCTAAAAAAATCGCAATTACCGACATGAACGAGTATAGACTGGCGCTCGCAAAAAAAGCAGTGCCTGATATATGGGCGGTTGATCCGCGCAAAACTTCGCTAAAAGAACTGATGAAGAATATGAATATGGCAGAGGGCTTTGATATTGGTCTGGAAATGTCCGGTGCTGAGCGGGCTTTTGCCGACATGGTAGAAAGTATGAATAATGGTGGCAAAATTGCACTGTTGGGAATACATAGCGGACGCACTGTTATCAATTGGGATCATGTCGTGTTTAAAGGTCTGACGATCATGGGTATTTATGGTAGAGAGATGTTTGAAACATGGTATAAAATGATGGCGATGCTTCAAACAGGTCTGGATGTGAGCGAAGTGATTACGCATCGGTTTGCTGCAAAGGATTTTGAAAAAGGATTTGAAGCCATGCAGAGCGGCAATTCCGGCAAAGTGGTGCTCACCTGGAGCTAACTACCCATGTAGGGTGCGATGTCCTCATCGCACCGCATGATTACGATATAATGGAGGAAAAATAATGAACAATGCATTAAAAATTTTTGCAGAAACGATTGATGAGATAAAATCTGCCGGTACCTACAAATCCGAACGGATTCTCACCACTCCGCAATCCGGAAATATCGGCACGACTCAAGTTGAAAAAGTAATCAATATGTGTGCCAACAACTATCTTGGCCTCTGCGACCATCCAGAAATAATTGCTGCGGCTAAAGATACGCTCGACCAATGGGGATTCGGGCTATCCTCTGTACGCTTCATCTGTGGTACTCAATCCATACATAAGGCGCTTGAAGCGGCCATTTCAGAATTTTTAAGGATGGATGACACCATATTGTATTCATCATGTTTTGATGCGAACACCGGATTGTTCGAGACATTACTCGATGAGCAAGATGCCATTATCTCTGACGAACTCAATCATGCCAGTATCATTGACGGCGTTCGTCTCTGTAAGGCCAAACGTCTGCGCTATAAAAACAATAATATGGAAGACCTTGAGCGCTGCCTCAAAGAAGCCGAAGGTTGCCGTATCAAGATGATTGCCACCGATGGTGTATTTTCCATGGATGGAATCATCGCCGATCTCCAATCCATATGTGACTTGGCTGATAAATACGGTGCGCTGGTTATGGTAGACGACAGTCACTCAGTGGGCTTTGTCGGAGCAACAGGGCGCGGTACTGCGGAGCATTGCGGTGTTGAAGGCAGGATTGATATCATTACCGGAACGCTTGGCAAGGCGTTGGGCGGGGCTTCGGGTGGATATACATCCGCACGAAAGGAAATTGTGGATGTCCTGCGCCAAAAGAGCAGACCGTACTTGTTTTCCAATACGCTTGCGCCTGCAATTGTCGGCGCATCATTGCAGGTGCTTAAGATGCTGTCATTGGATGTATCCCGCCGTGATATTTTGGAAGAAAACACTGCATATTTTCGAGAGAAGATGGCGGCGTTGGGATTCAATATTGTTCAGAGCACACATCCGATTGTTGCGGTGATGTTCGGAGATGCGAAACTGACCGGTGAAATCGCCGCCCGTATGCTTGAGTTGGGTGTGTATGTCATTGGGTTTAGTTTTCCGGTTGTTCCCAAAGACAAAGCCCGCATTCGCTGTCAAGTTTCCGCTGCGCACACCAAAGCAGAACTCGACCATGTAGTCCGGCAGTTTGAGACTGTCAAAAAAGAATTTAAGCTCTAGTGTAGTGTATCACTGATAATCAGCATATTCTTACATTCTCTTTTTCCGGCTTGCTGCGTTGAAAAAACTTGAAATGCCAATGGCATTCCTGCGCTTTTTCGCCTTGCAAGACGAAAAAATAAAACGCAATCATATACTAATTATCAGTGATACACTACACTAGTGTAGCGTATTTTAAATAACAAAGGGGACAGATATGCAGCAGCAAGCGGGAGTCTGCCGATTTTCATACCATTGGATGATCTTGACAATACTCTTTGTCGGAATGATGGTATCATTCGGAATGAGAGCATCTTTCGGCGCTTATATCACACCGTGGGAATATGAATTTTCAGTAGGACGGACGACTGTAACCACCATATCCTTGTTGGGCTTTATCATATTCGCCATTGGTCAGCCGCTCGCGGGAAAACTCAACGACCATTTTGGCAAGAATATTGTTCCGACTTTTGGGATACTGGTCATGGGTGTATGCCTGATACTGACCTCCAGAGCCACTCAGATGTGGCATGTCTTTGCCATGTTTGGAGTGGGTTTTTCAATAGGGATTGCCGCCGCCGGGCATAATGTTTCTGCGGCCATTTTGACCCAGTGGTTCGTCGAAAAAAGAGGTATGGCACTGGGGCTGATGACATCCGGAATGGCTATAGGAATGCTGGTGTTAGTTCCTGCGAATTTGTTTATCATTCGTGAAGTGGGTTGGCGAACAGCTATGTTGGTATTTGGAATCATCATTATAGCGACTGTGGGGCCACTCTATCTATTTCTTCTGAAAAGTAAGCCGGAAGATAAGGCGATGAAGCCATACGGATTTGCGGCCGCTTATGAAAGTGCGAAAAGCGCCGACCATAACGACGATGCTTCTAAAAAAGAACAAAAGCCGCTTCCGGTCATGGGTATTTTAAAGACAAAAGGATTCTGGTTTTTGGCAATACCGTATTTTATCTGTGGAGTAACCGATGTGGGATTGATCACCACGCATATTATTCCGATGGCGGAGGGCAGGGGAATCCCCGATGCCATTATTGCGCTCGCCGTTAGCCTGATTGCCATAGCGAATATAGCCGGAACAATAGGCTCCGGCTATCTCTCTGATCGCTTTAGCCGTAAACGTCAGTTGGCGTTTATTTACGCATTTAGAGCGGTGACATTTGTCTTGCTGATCTTTATGCAGCAGCATTGGTTGTTGCTGGTGTTTGCCGTGGGATATGGTGCTGTGGAGATGGCATCTATAGCGCCAACGAATTCTGTTGCCGCTGATCTGTTTCGTAAATATTCGACCGGTACAGTTTTGGGCATGGTTGCACTCAGCCATCAGCTTGGCGGTGCGCTCGGGTCATGGGTGCCGGGCATCATGTATGATATTACAGGATCGTACACCAATGTGCTGATGGTGTCGGTTGTGCTTTTGCTCGGTATGGCGTTTATGTCTCTGGGTATACCTGAAGAATCGTTGCAGGGTTAAGCTGCGCCGTCCATGTTAGTGGCAATGTTAACACAATTTCGTAGGGTACGATGTCCTCATCGTACCGTGTTGGATCATGCTATATTTATGAATGAAGTTGAATTTTTGCAGAAAATTTACGAAAATTACAGCATGGTTTTGTTGTGATTGCACGTTTATTGTGCTATAATATGGTGCGTAAGTACAGAATTCAGCTGTAATGACCACCATGGGAGCGTGATATCATGGAAAGAATGTTAATGCAAGATCTAATTGCATGGAAAGACGATTTAAACAAGAAACCGCTTGTCATACAAGGGGTGCGTCAGTGCGGCAAAACATTTTTGATTGAAGAATTCGGGAAAGGACAAAGATCTATACTATTGGGTCGCTGAGGGTTCAGCAAAGGCAGAGGTGGACTTTATTGTGCAAGACGATACAAAGTATGTTGTCCCGATTGAAGTAAAGGCCGGTACAGCAAAACATGCTCGGTCGCTCACGCAATACTGTAAGCTGTTTAATCCTGAAAAATCTGTTTTGACTTCTCTGGATGAGATGACGAGCCGGATTTTGCCACTTTATGCTTTTTGGAAGTTTAAAGAATGGATTGCTGATTGATTGTCTCATGCAAGCAATTTAAGAACATTCATCTACTAAACCTCCCCACCGTCCTTTGTCACAAAAAGCTAAGCTACTGCATATTGCAGATTCTGCCTAAATCGGCTATACTATCGGTAGAAATAAGGTGCTGCGTGGCATGAGAAACATCTCGCTCAAAACGCCAGAAAAGATGGGAGAATTACCATGTATAGCAATGACGATATAATGCAATTTGTAAGTCTTGTGGCAGAAGTCGCTGACCCGGATAGAATTATCTTGTTCGGGTCTTATGCCTATGGCGAGCCGAATGATAAGAGCGATGTTGATATTCTTGTTATTAAAAATGGAAAAAAACTGTCTTATGACGAACATGCAGGATTATCGACAGCCGTGTTTAGAAAGAGGAAGCAACATAAAATCGGTGCAAGGTATGATCTCTTTTTCAGGACTGATAGTGAAGTGAATGAATCAGTTGAGAACGACGGTGCATTTGTAGAGGCTCTAAAGAGAGGACGTGTTGTTTATGAGCGTAAACATCAGCAGGAACGCAGAGCTATTTCATAAAGCGACAGAGGATGTATGGGCTGCTGAGCAAATATGGAAAGGCGCTCCAAATCTTGCAGTTTGGCATTGCACGCAGGCCGCAGAAAAAACCATGAAAGGTTTTCTGCGTTGTTTAAATTTAGATTATAATTATGGGCATGAGTTAAAGCTACTACTTGATGCCGTATTATCAGTTTTTAAATTGTCGGAAACGACCGAAAGATACATAATGTATTTGAGTGATTTTGAAAGCAGTCTGCGTTACAAGAGCATGTCCAATGACCCATCGCCGGAAGATGCCAAAATCGCAATCTCACGAACAAAACAGATTATGCAAGAGTTTAACGAAAATCCTAAGATTGCACAATTTATGGATGAAGCGAGAGAAGTTCATGCTAAGATATTAAACACGAACGATGAGTTGTAGCATTATTGTTGCAATAAGTAACAAAACATCCGGCGGCTCTGGCAATCGTACGATTTGACTTTAGAACCAACGACAATGAAAGCGGCCTGCGGCGCGACACTTTTCTGTTCGTGCAGAAAAGTGCCCAAAAGACACGCTTAGAGGACTGGTTGACGAGGCCAAAAATAATCGGCCTCGCCGCCGAGCGGAACTGCGCACTACGTGCTTGTTTCAACGGCGCTACGCTTCCCTCTAAGAACTCCCGAGGACGGGGCTCACAAACTCGCTG
>Ga0123355_10000615_pt1 | contig 48109 bp, 46 predicted proteins | sample TergutEmb28metaG_3_FD_89872 | JGI IMG/M metagenome (GOLD analysis project Ga0123355, IMG submission 89872) | Embiratermes neotenicus P1 segment gut microbial communities from Petit-Saut dam, French Guiana - Emb289 P1 | ecosystem: Host-associated > Arthropoda: Insects > Digestive system > Gut ...
AATTGTGAACGTAAAATTTCCAATTCTCTGCAAATGGTTATTATTGCCTTTGTCCGTTTATTGCTTAACAGGATTTAATTTGGGTCGGCTTTCGCTTTTCGTAGACTCGGAACAGGCTCTTATAAATGCGAGGAGAGCCTTGCCAAATAATATTTTCATCAGGTAGCAATTCATTTTGAGTGATATTTTTTGCATAAATATTCATATTTTTATCCCTATTTTTGAATCCACTATATGTGTACTCCGCCGTACTTTTATCTTGCGAAAAGCTTCAGTCATCATGTTGGTTGCATCAAAAGTGAATATCGCACTAAGCCTTACGCTCTCCACTACTTTACAAATTTAGAATGTAACCATACTGTTCAGCATAAAAATGCTTTGTTGCGAATTTCACTAATTATATTTTGAATCTCACATCTAGCAATTATTGTGATTTTGTACAAATAATTAAATAACCATGCAAAATCTCAATTAGCTAGATGTGAGTTATATCTTTCAAAATACCCCCTTTTCAAAACTTGGATGTTGATAATGTTGTTTTATTCCGCAGAATCAAAACTTCGTCCTGGATATTTTATGTTTCTATAAAGGTTGAGTACATACTCACAATCCTCTATATCCCAAAATGCTACCACGCCATCTGGCACTGAATCTACCTCGGAACTCCTTTTAAGTAAATGCCATAATGGAATTGTTCCAAAAGTAATAGTGCCGAATCCATTTCGGCCATATGAAACAGATTCCTCAGGGGCAGACTTTATTTCCAGTGAAGAAACACTCTCTGTTAGTCCATAATGGGTTGCTACTATTGTTAGAATTCGCATATTAGTAATGATATAGGCGGTTCTTTGCCTTCTCAAACGTCTCACAATAAGTCTGTCATAAATAAAAAATAAGCCTAAAATTATAAAAAATGCACCTATCATATCAAGTGATTCACTCATTTTTATCATTGGCACCATTAAGATAAAGAACGGTATGAAAGACAAATCTTTTTTTGAAAAAATCTTCCAAATTCGAGGTGAGCCTTGCCACAAAATCTTTTCATTAAGTAGTAATTCCTTTTGGAGTAGTTCTTTTATATCGACATTCATGTTTTATATGTCCTTGTCAGGAGGACATTGTTTAGCACGTAATTCCTTTTCGATGAATTTGAGGATTTCCGCTTTGTCACCTTCTGTAGCACTTGTTAGCACACGTTCTAAAATAATTATTGCTAGAAAAAAAATCAGCAGAAAATGTAAACTTATAATCAATGCAATAATATCAGGACGACTATAAAATATAAGGATGATAAATATAACACCGAAAACTTTCATAACTGAAAAAATTTCGCTAGATTGTATAAACGATTTGAAGTCTCCAGTTATCATTGTATTTGTTGAAGTTTCAAAAATCTTTCCTATAAAACTAATCTTCTTTGAATTAGGTTGGGAAGCATAATTTATTTCAATTCGATCATCGTGTAACTTCCCGTATATACCACCGCCAAAAAACCTTGTTGCTTTCTTTTTTGAAATAATATCGGCTATTGCGTCATAAGATAAATCTGTTGAAAATTTGTATTGTGAATTCATTATACACCTTCCATTTTTAATATTAATCCGTTTTATACCATTAAACTAAACTGTTTTCAAAATACGAATTTTCTTTAGTTACAGAATATACAATATTATAAGTGAAAAATTACTAAAAAGTGGATATATAGAAGTAATAATTCCATTGTATATAGCAAAATTCAATATTTACTATGAATGTGCGACATTGCTAATGTACTATTTGCACATTCATAGTATTTACCTTTAAATGGCTATCCGCTTCACTCCCGCAAATACCCGCCAAAGCCGCACTATAGCTGGGTTTATTGGGCTTCCAGTGTAAAACACCTTCCAGCCCTTTATTTGCAAGGAATTTGAGCATTATTACGGGAATGAAGCAGATAGCCATTTACCTTTAATCTATTTTTGTACAATTGTATTTAATAAAATAATCCACTAAAAATCAAATAATTTAATCATCACATGGATCAAAAGGAATAAACACATTTATTAATGCTTCCAATACGTCAATTGAACTAGGAAATACTATAACTCCTGTGAGTCCCATGGTAGCATAAACGTCAAAAGGGAAACTTATATTTAAGGGCGAATAACTTAATCCAGTCCCAGTAAATTCTACTATATACTTGTAGCCATCTGGGGTTTCAATACGATCATAAGCGAAAATGAAATCCACTCCTAAATCACCAATTCCACCACCTGCTCCCCCGCCAAACGCCCCTCCCATCCAACTCTGGTTTTCTTCGCCAAGAACATATCCTAAATCATGTATCATTTTTACGTTGTGCATGTTGATGACATTAACATCTGTTGAGAATTGTGGAAGAGAAATTATATGCCCCCCGTAGAGCATTAAACCTATATTGCCATAAGGATCAGCTACAATATTACCTTGAAGTCGCACACCATAAATGGGCATTCCGCTGGGTAATCCTACTAATGTTACTCCCCCACCCACTCCAACTACATTATCCACTATACTCGCCACATCAAGTAGTACTCCATAAGGTCCTAATAGTAACTTATCTATTTCCCTAGCCACTGCTTCCAAAATAGCATCGCCTAAAATAAAATACAATGTGTCATCAGCCTCATTTTGCGGTAGTGAAGGTGTATTAGGAAGAACTGCTCTGGGTACAGTGCTACCGCCTTCCCCAGTTCTCTCATATCGCGGAGCTGCTCCATCCTTATCTGCAAAAACCATCGGCTGATTAATGCAATAAGCATACAAATTTGCTCGTGCCATGATTGCTTCATTGTTTGGCAACCTTGCGCCATAAGGCGTTTTCGCAACATTATCCCCGAAAACCATATTCCCCGTATGCCAATGTGTATCTTCCGACATCATACGCAAAGCCTGCGGGTCATAATACCGCGCTTGCGCATAATACAGCCCAGCAACATCATCCACCTGATACCCTGTAAACCCAAAAGGATTATTATAGCCTTGCGTCTTTTGCCCTGCCTGAACCTCTGGCACGCCAAACTCATCATAAGCCATTGACGCATCGTTTCCATCCCCGCCGCCTACAAGTCTGATAGGTGACCCCAGATGGTCTTGCAAATAGTGAAATCCACCAAATCCACCGTTTCCGTTTGCATTGTTTGCGTTGTTGTTATCATTGTCTATGCTTAAATCCGCTGAAAGCAAGGTATTGCCCCATACAAAGCGTTGATTTTCTTGCATACCCTTAGTCATTAACAGATTATCATAAGGTAGGGTCATATCCAGTACATACCTGACCTCTTTACAAGGATCGGGCATATTATCTGTTGTTGCTTCACTCAGCATATTCTCCAGCTTTTTAACCCTGTTTCTAAATCCATTGTATGTGTACTCTGCTGTACCTTTGCCTTGTGAAAATGCCTCTGTCATCATATTGGTTGCATCAAAAGTATATGTTGCGGTAAGCTTCTCGTTTTCCATCACTTGAGTAAGGTTTCCTCGATTATCATAGCTATACTCATTTACAATCCCAATCCCTTGCGCTTTGATTAACTGATTTCGTGCATTAAAATCATACCGCATTTCCACACCGTTTTGCAGGCTGGTTATTCGGTTGCCTAGGCTGTCATATACATATTTCTTGCTGTTATTTCCATTTTTCGCGCTAGTCAATCGTCCTAATGAATCGTAGGTATACTGGAATAAACCATTGTCAGATTCTATTCCGACACGGTGTTTTTCTATTTGGGTGATATTTCCTACAGGGTCGTATGTGTACTTAAATTGGTCAAGTATGTTTTTGTCCTTACTATGGGTTAGGCTGGTAATTGCACCAATAGCGTTAAATTCATATTCTGTGATTGTGTTATCTGGTAAAAAGCGTTTTTCTACCCTGCCCATGGAATCATAAATGTACCTTGTTGTATCCGCCCCTGATTTAACTATGTTAAGCTTACCAGAATCGTTATATAGGTATTCCACTTCCTTGCCGTCTGGATATGTTAGCTTTTCTTTTCGGCCAACTACATCCCAAGCATAACCTACTTCATTGCCCTCAGAATCGGTTATCTTTTTTGTGCGGCCACGGGCATCCCGTTCAATCTTAGTGGTTCCAAGCCAATCACGCATTTCTATTAGTTGTTTTAGGGCGTTATATGAAAACTCCACTGTTTTACCATCTGCGTAGCTTACCTTTTCAAGTTTATTAACAAGGTTGTATTCATATAAAGTTTCATACCCATCTTCATCCAGTTTGGAAATTACATTTCCGACTTTGTCGTAGTTGAATTTAACAATATCACCCAGTGGGGAAGTCACTGCCACAACCTCACCTTTTTTATTTCTTTCGTAGGTTGTTATTTGGCAGTTTTGGTCTTTGCTTACTGCATATGCACCGTCAATCAAGCGATATTGCTCAAGTTTTGTAAGGCGGTTCATATTATCATATTCATATTTTGTACTGTGGCCTGCCGCATCAATGACTTCTATTACATCGCCTAGCTGAGAATATTTATATTGTGTTATATTGCCGCTTTCGTCGGTTACTTGCGTAATATTTCCAATTGCATCATAACCAAATTTTTTGCTATGTCCAAGGGGATTAATAACTTCTGCAACTCTGCCTAAGCAATCGTATTTTAGCGATGTTTCATCCCCTAAAATATTTGTTATTTTAACGATATTCCCATTTTTGTTATATTCATAGCTTTCGCTTTCGCCGCATGGTAATGTTATGGATTTTAACTTTCCTCCAGCGTAATAGCTATAAGTTTGCTTTTCGCCTTTCGCATTTACAATGCTTTCGACTTTTCCAAGTGCTGTATATGTGAGCTTGGTTTCATTTCGCATTGGGTCAATCAGTTTTACAAGTTGCCCTGCCGAATCGTATTCGTACTTAGTAATATTGCTTGATGAATCTATTACCTTGATTAAATTTCCAACTTGGTCATAATCAAATAGGATAAGAAACCCATCTGGCAATTCTATACTCTTTTGGCGGTCAAGTTCGTCGTATGCTATTATCGTGCAAGTGTCATTTGGAGAAAAAATATCGGTTACATTGCCGTTAAGGTCATGGTCATAGGTAGTTGCATTACCTTCTTCATCTATGGTTCGGATTACCCTATTAAATTTGTCGTACTCATAGTACACAGTATCACCATTGGGGTTTATCATGCTTGTGATATTCCGCATAATGTCATAAGTAAATTTTGTACTGCCGTCGGCCTGATTGATTATTTCCTCTACCTCACCGACGTTGTTGTACTTGTATTGAACTGCACCGCCGTTAAAATCAGTTATATGCGTCACTTTTCCTGAAAGGTTGTAATCATAACTACGAGTATCGCCCAACGCATTAGTGACTTTTGCGATATTACCCTTGGTATTGTACTCAAATAGAACCGGAATACCTTCGCCATTTATGGCCTTTATCACGCGGTTAAGGCTGTCATATTCGTATTGCGTTTTTACTACCCGTGTTGTTAGTAATGGCGATTATATTACCACGATTGTCATATTCAAGCGTATTTTTAGAATTATCAGGCAATGTAACTGAAATTATTCGCCCTTGTTCATCATAAATATGCTTGGTGCGGCGTTCTAGTGGGTCAATCGTTTCGGCCATATTACCATTGTTATCATAAGTAAAGGCAACAACAGCTCCGATTGGATTGGTGATACATATGGGTTGAGGCTCCCGCTATCACTGCGTACTTCCGTTAACAAACTGCCACTGTGCTTAAACGATATTTTTTCGAGCATTTGCATGTCGCACCGTTTACTACTATTTCTGCCATAATTTCCTTATCTCCTTGTCGATTCCGCATTAATCCATAAAAATATTCCAAATATAGCGGTTTAATTCGACCGTAATGGAAGGATTAAACCGCTATCTAATTGCCAAATATTGCTTTGTTTTCTTGTAACTCTTTATAGAATTTTAAGGTATTGGTGGAATATTCGCCTCAGCATCATAAATTGCATTTTCGGCATCCTCAATCCTTGCCTCAGCCATAGCAATTGCGGAAGAATCATCAATTGTAATAAATAAATCCCGCGCTATTATGAATTGCTCAAGTGCCAATTCAAAGTAATCTCTGGCCGTAGCATATTCCCCAAGTATAAATTCATCATCGCCAAAGCCCATATAAATATCGCCCTGGCTAATCGCTGATTCAGCTTGACTACGAATCTGATTGCGAATCTGAGTCTGTGCATCCTCAATCCTTCCTTCTGCTATTGAAACTGAAGGAGAATCATTGATTTGCAGGAACAAATCTCTAGCCCTAGTAAAATACTCAAGAGCCATAGTATAGTTGTTATTGGTCATAAATGTATCGCCCTGGCTCATTATCGACACAGCTTCTAAGCGAATCTGTTCGCGTAAAGCATCTTCCGCATCTTCTAACCTGTCTCGTGCATCAGTTGCAGACGCAAAATCATTGATTTGCAAGTACAAATCCCTTGCCCGCTCAAATTGCTCAATCGCCAATTCGTAGTTGCCCAAAACCATATATCTATTGCCCTGACTCATCGCGCTTTCGGCTTCAAATATGGTCTGTAGCCGTTCATTTTCTTCTTGTTCTTCTCTATAAAGAGCTTCCAGTTCATTGGCTATTCTGATTTTATCTTGAATTGCCAACACCCTATCAGGCATTCCCAATCGCTGGAATTCTGACTGCGCTTGACGATACATTTCTCTGGCCATATCGAAATCCCTTAGCTCGAGGTATCTATCGCCGTCCTGCTCCAAAATCTGTGCCGCCAGAATCTGTGCCGCCAATTCTTCTTCGGCCAGGTTTTGCCTATACTCTTCTTCTAGTTCATTAGCAACTCTGATTTTTTCCTGAAGTGCCAATACCCTGTCAGGCATTCCCAAACGTTGGAAATCCAATTGCGCTTGACGATACAGATCTCTGGCTCTATCGAAGTCTTGCAATGTAAGATACCAATCACCCTGTTGCTCCAAAAACTGAGCTTGAAGAACTTGTCGCGCATGTTCAGCTTCAATTGCACTTTGCCTTAATTCCTCTTCTCGTTGGTTGGCAATTCTAATTTTTTCCTGCACTGCAAATGTTCTGTCGGCAAGCCCCAATTGTTGGAATAAGTCTGAGGATTGACGATACATTTCTCTAGCCCTGCTGAAGTTTTCCAATGCAAGGTATCTATCGCCTTCGCTTTCTAATAATTGAGCTTGAATAATTTGTCGCGCACGTTCAGCTTCGGTCGCACCCTGTCTTATTGCCTCTTCCAATTCATCAGCTATTCTGATTTTTTCTTGGAGGGCAATCACTCTATCAGCTAATCCCAATTGCTGGAATGCCGCTTGTGCCTGGCGATACATTGCCCTGGCTCTATTAAAGTTCTCCAGAGAAAGGTATCTATCGCCATCTTGCTCTATAGTCTGAATTTCAAGGATTCTGTTTGCCAACTCGACTTCTGCATCTCTTTCTCTTGCGGCTTCTTCCTGTTCATTAGCAAATCTAATTTTCTCATGAACAACAGACACTCTATTGGCTTGTCCCAGCCGCTGGTACACTTCCAATGCCTGGCGATACATCGCTCTGGCTCTATCGAAATTTTCCAGCATAAGGTATCTGTCGCCTTCATTTTCGATATTTTGTGCTTCGGCAAGTTGACGCGCCACATCTGCCTCTGTAACACCTTGATTCGCGGCGGCTTCCAGTTCATTAGCATTCTGTATTTTTTCCTGAAGTGCGGCCACTCTATTGGCTTGTCCAATTTGCTGAAACGCCGTCTGCGCTTGACGATATAATTGCCTGGCTCTTTCAAAGTTACCCAACGCAAGATATCTATCGCCCTCATTTTCGATGGCCTGAATTACAAGAATTTGTTGCGCTAATGCGACTTCCTCGGTTCTTTCTCTTACGGCGGCTTCCAGTTCATTTGCAATCCGTATTTTTTCCTGTAAAGCAGTTACCCTAGTATCCAGTCCCAATTGTTGGAATTCTGTCTGTGCTTGACGGTACAATTGTCTGGCTCTATCAAAGTTTTCCAGCGAAAGATATCTATCGCCTTCATGCTCTATGGCTTGAATCGCAATAATTTGCCGTGCCAGCTCTGCTTCTGCGGCACCCTGCCTGATTGCGGCTTCCAGTTCATTTGCAATTCTGATTTTATCTTGAACGGCAGCTACCCTAGTTGCTTGCCCCAGCCGCTGAAACTCCGTTTGCGCTTGGCGATACAATTGTCTAGCTCTATCAAAATTTTCTAATGCAAGGTATCTATCGCCTTCTTGTTCAATAGCTTGAGCCGCAAGAACTTGACGAGTAAATTCAGCTTCCTCAGCCTCTTCTCTTGCTTCTTCTTCCCTTTCACTTACGGTTCTAAGCTTTTCTTGAATAGCGGCTACATTATCAGTTAAACCCAACCGCTGAAACGCCAATGAAGCCTGGCGATATCGTTCTCTAGCTCTGTTGAAATTGTTTGCAGCAAGGTATCTGTCACCTTCTTGCTCCAAATTTTCTGCATCTGAAATCTGACGTTCACGTTCTGCTTCGACTATGCCTTCATTTGCATCGCGAACTCTGTTTTCCATTGCCCTTGCTTCACTATCTCGGCCTAAAGCTAAGAATGTGTTTCGGGCTTGATTAAACAGTCGTATTGATTCGGTATAATCGCCCCTATCGAAAGCGGCCTCGGCACGGTCAACAAGTTCTTGCGCACCCTCCATAGTGGCGTTTTCAGCCAGTTCTCTTCTTTCATTTTCTAGCTCCAAAATTCTTGCCCTTACTGCCGCAGCTTTTTCAGTCTCACCCAACGCTAAATAATCCCTAGCTGCTTGCTCAAGAGTACGAATGGCTTGTTCAAAATCTCCACGCGATGCCGCCAAATCTCCGTCCACAACCGCCGCATCCACCGTACTTACCGAGCTTGCATGAGAAACTCTCCTAGCCCTGGTTTCCAAATCAAGAATTCTAATACGCAATGCAGAGGCTCTAGCTGGCTCACGGGCATTAATAAAGTCCGCCATTGCCATTTGAAGCAACTGGATAGCGCGTTCGTAATCACCTGCGGCCTCAGCCAATTCTGCCGATTGCACAGTAATTTCTATGCCATCAATTAAAATGTTTCGTGCCGATACATCCCTTTGTGTTTCAGCCTCCAATATTCTGCGACGCATAGCAGTAGCCTGTGCTATATCACTTGTTTCAATAAAATCCCGTGCCGCTTGCTCAAATATGCGAATAGCTGTGTCATAATCACCCGTTGCAAGTGCCCTGTCTCCATCCAGAATGGACATTTCTATTTCTCGGGTCAATCTTTCGCGTGTGTCGTTTCTGCGTCTTGAGTTCGAGTCAATAATTCTGTATTGTAATGCAGAAGCTCTGCCAGTTTCCCCGGCTGAAATAAACTCCCAAGCCGCTTGCTCAAAAATCGCCACGGCTCTTTCAAAATCTCCCTCAGCCGCCGCTCTTTCTCCTTCAAGTACAGCCATTTCAATGGCACCTATAATTTCTTCCTGTTCAACATTTTGTTGTCGTCTGTCCATATCAGCAATCCGATGCTGAATTTCTGAAGCCCGCATTACTTCACCAGCCGCAATGAAATCACGCACTGCTTGTTCATAAAATAAGCGTGCTTCTTCAAAACTTCCCGTTGCCGCCGCAGAATCACCTGCCAATACGTTTCGCTCTATATGCAGAATGTTTTCATCATGTGCCCTTTGCTCGGCTTCGGTTCGTAACCTTGCACGATTATCTTCTTCAGCTATTGCCCGGCTTGTAACTTCACTTATTCTTAACCGAATATCATTAAGAACAGCTCTATATCCTATATTAACCGCCAAATTCCTTGCTTCATTAAAATTAGAAAGAGCATCCGCATATTGCCCTAAATCCGCTTGAAGTTCACCCAAAGAAATCAGGTTGCTAATGTAGATATGGTCATCACTTAAATCAATTCTGGCTTCAAGAGCCGCACTATCCAACATATCGTATAAATCGGGATTAATCCGTGCTTCATGCAATGCCAACTGAAAAATATCTCTTGCCTCGCTATATCGGCTAGCTCTAAAATGTTCTTCTCCGTCTACAATCAACTGAGCTACCCTTAATCGGGTGGAAAGTGATTCTCTAATTTCTTCGTTTTGAACGCCGCGCCTTCCACGCCGTTCACGTAAACTCCTGCTTTCATCCAAGCCACTATTATATTCCACAAAGGCTCGACTAAAATTCTGGTCGGCAAAATGCACGTCGCCTTGGGCTTCATGCTGTGCAATGGTTTCGATAATCGCTATCCGTCTTACATGTTGCACATACATAACAATGCTAAAAATAATCCCTATAATTAACAAGGGGATTGCTATCATTAAAGCGATTTTTATGTATTTACCTGTGTTATTTACTGCCACATAAGTTTTGTTAACAAACACTGCGGCGGCGGTATAGTTATGCACAAGGGATTTCATTCGCTTTTTGCGGCTTCGGTCATTAATCCCTATTTCTTGCTTGCTAAGTAGAAGTTCTTGAAGTTCTTCAAGATAGCTTTCTGGAGATTTCGCACCTTCAAGAGCATCCAATATTTCCAAGCTACCCAAACTATCCCATATTCCCCATGTAGATAGAAGAAGTACATCTTCATCAAGCAACTCTACTTTTTTGGAAACAAATATCTTTGCCGCCTTATCGCCCAAAAAACTAAATAAATTACGGCTTTCTTCTATGCCTTGAACTCCATCATCAGCCACTTTGCCTTCATGTATCATATGAGTTAGAAGGCTTTGGTCATCACTGCGCATAACAATACTGCCGCCTCTAAACATATAGAGGCGACAACTTCCGCACTGGGCATACCGCATTTTTTTATAATCGCTAACCACTACCATTATGCTGGCTTTGCGCTGAAATCGGCCACTTTGGGCAATCAATTGCCTGTTGGCTTCCTGTATATATGACTGGAGTTTTCTTTTAGATAAAGTTGGATTCTGGCTAAACAGGTCAAGTACAGTTTCAACAGCTATTTTGGCACTTGGTACTTGGTCATTATCATATGTTTCGGCAACAGCCCAGCAGATATATCCATCTAAAGGGATATATCCAAAATAATCTTTATTTGCATTTTGTGTCCCTGCCTCGGAAATATAATTTGTCGAAAAATCACTGCTTAATTTCCGAAGACCACGCCCCATACCTGCCCCACTCATGGCATTTGCTCCATAATAACTACTGTAACATTGTCTTGTTCTTTAAGGTACTTCTGTTTAATAATAGTTTCGGTTCGCTGGCACCTCCAACGAGGATGTGCCACCCCTGATAGACAACGAATAATATCAGCTTCATCTAAGCTGGTTGTAACACCTTTGCTTGCCATCATAATGATTTCATCTCCTGTTAATTTTATCCTTGACACTTGTATGCTGGAAATTGTTTTTCTATTGGTTACTTCAATTAAACGTTTGCCTCTAAACAGATAAACAGAGTTACTACGCAAACTACCATGAGTTTCAGCGATATTTAGAAATTTGTTTTCTATGACAACAACGATAATTGATGGTGGAGTATTGTGTTCAAATCCATTGTCGGAAACAGCCTTATGAGCTTTTTTTATAGCTTTTGTAAAAAACTCTTCCATATTTTCTGGATTATATGGTTCATGACTGTATTCATTTTTTAGCGTTTCGACTGCCAATTTTGCGATGCTTATTCCAGGTTTTGTATCTATGTTCCCACTTACAATGACAGCAAACAATGAACGTTCGGAAGACAACACATCAAAATGTTCAGTTTGAAACTCTTTACTCCCTTGCAACTGAATGCCGTTATAGGCATATTTTAATATGGAGTTTTTCCTAGTATTTTTAGGGAACAAAAGAATAGCCTTTGCCACCAAAAGCAAAATTAAAAACAAAAACACTACAATCATCACATAAATGATAGCCCATTGTTCGTTTAGGCCATCCAAACCATTAAACCCATTTATCCCGTTCAAATCATTATATAATTCACTGGGCATCGTCTTGTTGTTCTTTATCGGCTAAACTGTCCAACTCAGGCCACTCAAAATTATCGCCACACAGTGGAATAAACAAAAATTTGCTTTTGCCTATTTCTATTGTGTCGTAAGGCGCAAGTTCAACAGGAGCGTAAATCGCTTCGTCATTGTAATATACAAGGCCATGGGAATCACCGGGCAAGATAAGGGTTTGTCTCTTTTTTGGGTCATACACAATAGTCGCATGGTTTTTCTTTGCGATATTGTTGTCTCCAAGTATCTGAATGTCCATTCCGTCAGAACGTCCTAGGAAGTTTTTCTCGGCACGTATCCTATAATCGCGGCCTTTTGAAGCACCTTCAATGCAAATAAGCCAACCTGTTACTGGATCCATTACACCAAAATCATCTGAGGCTTCCTCATAGAGTCTTTCATAATCATCGTCCGCTGCATCGGGTCTGCTGGAAAGCAAGACGGCTTTACTACAATACGGACATATGTTGCCGTATCTTCTTGGGCTAAATATATGGCCTTCTGGGCATCTTGTCACACTCACGCAAATGAACTCCTCTCGCTTTTTATAAAACTATGATTTTTACTTTTGAAATATAGATAGTGTCACCAACTTCTATTTTATATGGGATGCTTGGTTTCAGACGAAAAGCATATTCAGCACCCTTTTTTTTGACACCTACCCCATGCTTGGAATCTAAATCTTCTATATACCAGTAACCCAATGAAAAATTCAATACGGCATGTTCACTGGATATATATTCACTGTGATGCGTATCTCCTAGCTCAATATCTACATCTCTGTTTGCCGAACCTTTACCAATCAAGAAAGAGCTGACTCCTTGTGCATACCATTCTTGTTCGCGTTCGCCGTCCAAGCTTAACAAGGCAAAGCTGGTGACGATTTCTGAGGGTTGATTGTGAGTCATTAACGGCTTGCTCCAGCGAAAACGATATTCAACGAACAACCAAGCAAACAAAAGTATTGCAAGTACGGCTAACCCTATTATCATGAAAGTCATATCGTTTAGTAGCCATAGAAGAAAAACCAGCATAATAAAACAGACGATTACAAGTGCCGTTAAAAGACGATTGGCGAATCGTTTTTCTTTTTTGTGCAAAACACCACCCTCAAACAGTTTACTGTTTAACCATTAAAACTTCACGTTTAGCCATTAGAACTTCATGTTATCCCCAAATATAGTGCGGAACGCATCCTTGGTTTTCATTGGTTTAAGGCTTTCGTCCTTATTTACCACGGATTCATCGCTGTTGGGGTCGAATCCAAAAAATTTCTCAAAAGCCATATTACTTCCAAAAAATTCTGCGCCAGACATGTCCGCCTGTCGTCTGGATTTTGTGCCGCTTTTATTTTTTGCAACTGGTGGTACCTCTGTGAATTTGCGGTCATATTCATTTCGTTTCACTTCATCACTCAAAACAGTATAAGCCTCAGCCACCGCTTTGAATAATTGTTCGGCCTTTTCATTTCCAGGATTGGCATCTGGATGGTACTGCTTGGCCAGTTTTCTATATGCTTTTCTAATCTCATCTTGGGTTGCCGTTATAGAAAGCCCAAGTGTTTTGTAATAGTTTACCATAGGCATTATCCTCAACAATCTCTGGAAAATTTGTTTATATTGATGCAAATGACGAACGTAAAATTTCTGTTTTTATGTTTTTCATTCGATTATACCAAATTTCGACAAGGAGTCAAGCATAACTTTAGTGTTTTTTGGAAATTTTATTTCGTTGTTTCTGCCCGGTAAAAAAACAACTAAAAATAAAGGGAGAAATTCAGTTCTGATACATTATGTCTGAAATATTAATTATTAGACTTCTTCTGAAATCTGCCACAAGCAGGTTTCAGAAGAAGTCTATTGTGTGTTCGCATTTTGTACGCTTGTATTTGATGTTTACCGTGTTTTTTGAAAAACCCTTGACAACACAGTTCTAATAAATTTAGGACACGACCAAAAAATGAATGACGGAGGATTTAATGTTTTTTGTAAAATAGAAATGTAGAAGATTTGAATAAAAAAGTGTAGTGCCTACTCCTTGGTCAGCAGAGCGAGAAAGCTCTGGACAAGCTCTTTAAAAAAGGTGTTACTGTATGAGAAAACCATACAGGAGGAGGATGGAAGGTGCTAGAAATGGACGAACAAAACTACGTATTCGGGCTGCGAGAGTTTGGTGGAAAAAGCCTGAATGAAATAGCAAAGGAAACAGGCTGCCACTTCAATACAGTAAAAAAATGCACGAATACCTCGTTGTATTTGATTATTCCCAACAAACTGCATGGCACTGGGGTGGCTGGTTGTCCAATCAAATTGATTGAATTCTCATGTGGGAAAAATGCGGGAATATGTTAATTTATTAATTTACAACATCTCAACAAACATTGATTTTATCGCATTTATAACCAATTACCTAAATGATGAACCGACGAAGGTTATCTTCGTCGGTTCTTTGGGTGTGCCACGCATGGCGAATATCTAGGTAGTGAAACTCTAGCGTGTAAAGGCAAACAAAGGAGAGCATGGCGTAGACAAAATGGAAGTAGAGGAAATGTTTAAAGTATCTGAAAACAAATGGCGAAGCCATAAAACAAGCAATCGTAGAAGGCAAATACAAGCCGAACCCAGTCAGGCGAGTAGAAATACCCAAAGACAATGGAAAAAGCAAACATCCATTGGGCATACCAACAGTAATAGACAGGATAATCCAACAGGCGATAGCGCAAGTATTAAACCCGATATTCGAGCAACAGTTTCACGACCAATGTCCACAGGTTAACACTACAACGAACACAAAATTTTCAGCCTCTGTTTTCTGTGAGAAAAATAAGCCTGTGCGTTACGACGCAAGCGATAATGTACAATCATAAATAAAGTGTGTCATTGGCATGGTGAGAGTCGCGTATTTTTTTAAGAATTGACGCAAAACAGTGATAAACAAATGGGCAATCATGACAAACAACATATGCCTGTGCCATGCTTGAAACGAGCGTGTTTCATAATGCGTCATGCCTAAATAACTCTTACTCTCTTGAAAGCATTGCTCAATCGACCATCTGGCGATAGCCAGTCTGTCCAACTCAGCCAGGCTAACGTCACGTGGCATATTGCTTACAAAATATTTAATCTTGCCGTCTTCATGTTTGCGAATATATACCCATATCTCTGTTTTTGGCATAAACAGACGGTTTTCTTTGCGAGAAGATTGAGTCAACAATACCTATACCCTTCTCTGATGCATAACTAAAAAACACGTCAGCTTGACAATTTTCAGTTTTTCCCAATCTGCCGCAATACTGACGGGTAACCCCTGTCGAATCATTTCCCTTTTTTACAAAGTCGCTTTCATCAACACTCAAAAAACCTTTTGGGCTGGATAGTTGTACCGAAAGCTGTGTTTTATAGCTATTGAACAAGGATTCATCCCAACCCTTTGAACGTGTGAAAAACTGTTGCATTCCCCTAACTTCTTTTTCTCCCAAAAAGGATAATGCTATGGGTTCTATTGATTTGCGGTCAAGGTTGTGATTTTGCAAGAAATTTCAAAGTGTTTGAAGGGCAGTTCCCAATACGGAACTGCCTTTTTACATACCACTATATAACCTGTTATAATACCTCAAAATTGCCGGGTTCATATGAACTATTCCTGTGATATGTTCTTGACATAAAATGGGATAGGGGTTAGTATTGAACAAGCTCATTTATTAGGGTTTTTGCGCGGTAAATGAAACCCAAAAGGAGACGTACTATGGGGATAAAAATCATCAGTACAGGTAATAAATTACCTAAACATGTTGTTTACAATAATGAGCTGGCCGCTTTTTTGGATACCAGTGATGAATGGATTGCTTCAAAAACTGGGATTCTGAGCCGGAATATTTGTACCGACGAAAGTTTGACTGATTTAGCTGTGGAAGCAGCGAATATCGCATTGACTAAAGCGGGGCTTCTTCCTGAGGATATTGATATGTTTATATGTCCTACCATTAGTGGAGATTATTCTATGCCATCTATGGCTTGCTGTATATTAGAACGATTGGGTGTAAAGCGTCCAGCATTCGATATTAATGCGGCCTGTTCGGGTTTTATTTACTCATTGGATGTGGCAGACTCTTTTATTCGTGCAGGAAAGGCCAAGTATATTCTAATCATTGCGGCAGAAATGATGTCACGGGTGGTAGATTGGCAAGACCGTTCAACCTGCATACTATTTGGAGACGGCGCATGTGCCTGTGTAGTAACTGCCGGAGATTCACTCAAATATATCCGAACTATTGCCGATGCTCAAATTGCTCCACTTTATACACAGGCTGGGCGGGGAAGTAGCCCTTTTTTGAAAATAAACGAACCTTCTCCATTCCTCCAAATGCAGGGGCAACAGGTCTATAAATTTGCAGTAAAGACCATTGAATCGGAAATCCATTTTGCATTGGACGCTTTGAACATGCAGGCGAATGATGTGGATTATTTTATATTGCACCAAGCCAATACTCGTATTATTGACGGTGCCCGATCCCGCCTAAAACTTCCGCCAGAGAAATTCCCTATGAATATTCAGAAATATGGGAATATGTCCGCCGCTTCCGTACCGATTCTATTGAACGAAATGCTTGAAGAAGAGCGAATTAAAAAAGGCGATACCATCCTAATGATGGGATTTGGTGCGGGAATGACTGCTGGTACCGCAGTTATGGTTTGGGAATAGCCGTTACACTTTATAACGGTATAAAAAGGAGATAATGAAATGCTAGAAAAAATTACAAAAATTTTGCAAGATTACAAAGATGATGCAAACCTAGAAGTTTCCGAATCCACTACCTTTGAGGAACTGGAACTTGATTCGCTGGATTTAACTCAATTAGTAATGGATGTAGAAGACGCTTTTGGCATTACTATCGAAATGGATGAGCCTATTAAGAATGTTGCCGCACTTATAGAAGTTGTTAAAAAGGCCGATGCGTAAATCATTTTACAACAATATTATTTGCACGGGCTTAGGAATTAAATACCCCATTTTTCAAGGTGGTATGGCTTGGATATCTGATGCGACTCTTGCAATAGCAGTTTCAGAAGCCGGAGGCTTGGGTATAATTGCGGCTGGACATGCCCCGGGGGATGTTGTTCGCGCAGAAATTCGCAAGGCCAAGGAAGCAACAATCGCGCCTTTCGGCGTTAATATAATGCTAATGAGTCCCCATGTGGAAGAAGTAGCTCAAGTTATCGCTGAAGAAAAAGTTGACGTTATTATTACTGGTGCCGGAAATCCAGGCAAATATATGAAGTTATGGCAGGGTAGCAAAGTAATACCTGTTGTGGCCTCTACTGCATTGGCCAAAATGATGCAACGTGCTGGAGCATTTGCAGTTATTGCAGAAGGCTGTGAAGCGGGTGGACATATTGGCGAATTAACTACTATGGCATTGGTTCCACAGGTATGTGATGTAGTAGACATTCCAGTAATCGCGGCCGGTGGTATTGGTGATGGCCGCGGGATTGCCGCCGCATTTATGCTTGGTGCAAGCGGAGTCCAAGTGGGGACGAGATTTCTTCTTGCTGATGAATGCACAGTACACCCTCACTATAAGGAAATGGTTCTTAAAGCCAATGATATTGATACGATTGCAACCGGCAAACGGCTAGGTCATCCCGTTCGCGCGCTAAAAAATAAATTTTCTCGCGATTATTTTTCAAAGGAATACGATAGCAGTATTTCAAATGAAGAACTTGAAGCACTTGGAAGCGGTTCATTACAATGTGCTGTCAAAGATGGTGACAAAATGAATGGTTGCTTTATGGCAGGGCAAATTTCCGGGTTACTTAATAAAGAACAATCTGCCAAAGAAATTATTGAAGAGATGTTTACACAAGCAGAAGAAGTATTGTTTACACAACAGGCGAATTTTCCAGAAATAAAAACGGTCAATTTCCCGAAATAAAAATAGTCAGATGAGGTGTTTAGTAAAAAATGGGCAAGATAGCATTTGTTTTTCCCGGGCAGGGAGCGCAAACGGTGGGAATGGGTAAGGATTTGTATGAAAATTATTCCTCTGCAAAAAAAGTATATGACTATTGTGGGGATTTGGTAAAAACTCTTTCATTTGAAAGTGGACATGAAGGTTTAGACCAAACTGTCAATGCCCAGCCTTGCTTATTTGCCGCCGATTTGGCGGCAGCTCTTGCTCTTAATGAACGCGGTTTGCTGGCAGATGGGGCGGCGGGTTTTTCGTTGGGCGAAATACCCGCATTAGCCTACTGTGGGCTACTAAGCGTTGAGCTTGCTTACAAGTTAGTGACATTTCGTGCTTCAGTTATGCAGGAATGCACACAGAAAAATCCTGGTAGTATGGTAGCAGTTCTAAATTTAGAATCTGATAAAGTTATAGAAATTTGTTCCACAGTAGAAGGTGCATATCCTGCAAACTTTAACGCGCCAGGACAAATAGTGGTTGCATATCGTAAAGAGGCCTTATCTCCATTAATGGCGGCTGTACGCGAAAGCGGAGGTCGTTCTATGCCTTTACAGGTTAGTGGCGCGTTCCACAGTCCTTTAATGGAAGAAGCCTCAGTTCAACTGGAAACATATCTCGCAAAAACCCCTTTTAGTGCTAGCGTAGCACCATTATACGCCAATGTAACGGCTCAATTATATACAACAGAAGATGCAGTAAATTTGTTATCTAAACAAGTTAGTAGCCCTGTACTTTGGCAAGCAACAATTGAGCAAATGATTGCTGATGGATATGACACTTTTATAGAAACTGGGCCGGGAAGAACTTTGCGCGGCCTAATCAGAAAAATCAGTAAAGATGTGCAAACGTTTAGTGTATATGATTCAAATTCGCTGGAAGACACAGTTTCAAAGCTTCTATAAATTTAAGCCTCAATTAAGTTTCTGTATCGGGCTTTTATGATTTTTTGCTTTTTTATAATTTTGTAATTTTCATTCACAAGGTGGTTTTCAAATGTATAAAGCAAATTTACTTGAAGGCAAAGTTGCAGTTGTTACAGGCGCGGCTCGGGGCATTGGGCGAGATATTGCCTTTGCTTTAGCATTAAGCGGTGCTAATGTGGCATTTGTGGATGTTAACGAAAATGCGGCAATTAGGGCAATGGAAGAAGCTAAAGAAGATGCTAAAGAGGAAGCTAAAGAAGATGCCAAAGACAATGCCACAAATAAAGGCCACAGCGCGTATGCTTGTGATGTATCCGATTTTACACAGACCAAAGCCATATGTGACGAAATAATATCATATTTTGGCAAGGTTGATATTTTGGTCAATAATGCGGGCATTACTAAAGATGGGCTTTTGCTTTCTATGAAAGAAGAAGATTTTGACCAAGTAATGGATGTCAATTTGAAAGGCACCTTTAATTTTACCAAGCATTTATCGCGGTACTTGATGAAATCTTCAAGTGGCCGCATTATCAATATATCTTCTGTTGTTGGCGTGGCTGGTAATGCAGGACAAGCTAATTATTCAGCTTCCAAGGCGGGGGTTATTGGGTTTACAAAAACAATAGCCCGAGAACTCGCCTCACGCAAAGTCACTTGTAACGTTATCGCACCAGGATTTATTGCCACTGACATGACAGAGGTGCTTTCAGACGCTGTAAAAGAAAAGGTAGTAAAAAGTATCCCATTGGGAAGAATGGGGGAACCATCGGAAATTGCTTCTTTAGCGGTTTTTTTAGCGTCAGAGGCCGCCGCTTATATTACAGGCGAGGTTATTAAAGTGGATGGAGGAATGTGCATATGAAAAGAGTAGTAGTCACAGGGATGGGTTGCGTTACCCCTGTAGGCAATGATGTAAATTCCTTTTGGGAGGCATTAATGGCTGGGCGACATGGGTTTGGTGCTATTACTCACTACGATTCGTCGAATATGAAAGCTAAAGTTGCGGCTGAAGTCAAGGATTTCAAGCCTGAAGATTATATTCCAAAGAGCGATGTACGTAAAACAGACCGTTCGCAGATATTTGCTATAGCGGCGGCTGTTCAGGCAATGGCTGATAGCAGAATTGAAGGGCAAGTTGACCCTACTCGATTAGGAGTATATATCGGTTCTGGTATTGGTGGGCTAGATACTTTGTCATTTCAAAGCGGGGTTATGCGCGAAAAAGGAGCAGACAGAGTTTCCCCCTTTATGGTTGCGATGATGATTGCAAATATGGCTTCTGGAATGGTTGCGATTAAAGTTAATGCAAAGGGTGTAAATTTGCCCGTCGTATCGGCCTGTGCCACAGGGACTCATTCAATAGGTGAGGCTTTCCGTGCAATCAAACATGGTTATGCAGATGCGATTTTGGCAGGTGGAACTGAATCTTGTATTAATATCCTTGGGGTAGGCGGTTTTACTAGCGCGCAAGCACTTTCTACGGCAAACGACCCCGATAATGCTTCTATGCCTTTTGACAAACGCCGCAACGGTTTTATTATGGGAGAAGGTGCCGGAGTTTTGCTATTAGAATCTCACGAACATGCAAAAGCAAGAGGTGCGAAGATTTACTGCGAAATCAGAGGTTATGGAAACACTTGTGATGCCTACCATATTACTGCACCTCACCCTGAAGCAGAAGGCACTTGTGCAATGATTAAGCAAGCTTTTGCAGAAGCTGACCTAGAACCGGACACGCACTTATATATTAATGCCCATGGAACATCCACACCATTAAATGATGCGGCTGAAACATTGGCCATAAAAAAAGCCATTGGCGAAAAATTAGCCTATCAAATTCCAGTTAGCTCAACAAAGTCCATGATTGGCCATATGTTAGGAGCGGCCGGTGGTGCTGAAGCTATTGCGGCAATCAAAGCATTAGAAACGGGAATGATACCACCCACAATTGGATATAAAGAACCCGACCCGGCTTGTGACTTGGATTATGTACCAAATACAGCACGAAAAATGGATATAAATAAAGCTTTTTCCACATCGCTAGGGTTTGGTGGGCATAATGCAGGCGTGCTGTTTGCCAAAATATAAAAATTATAAAAAAATACAAAAGAGGTGATTTTATTGACAACAAAAGATACAATAACCTATATAAAAGAACTGGCACAAATTATGGATGCTCATGGACTTTTCAGAATTAAAGTTATTACCGATAAACGTGATACAGAAATCGTATTGGAGAAAGAAGTTGTTCAAGCGGGGGCAAATGCAACAGTGCCACTTAATGACATGCCAATCGCACCTTTAGAATCGTCGATTTCAATTAACTCGGATATACAATCAGTAGCAAAAGTTTCATCTCCAGTCACTCGATTAAACGCACAAGATATAAATTCCCCAATGGTGGGCGTATTCTATTCATCATCCAGTCCAGAATCTCCCCCTTTTGTACAAATCGGGGATACTATCAAAAAAGGAGACGTACTTTGCATTCTTGAAGCCATGAAGCTAATGAATGAAGTTACAGCAGAAAAAGATGGCAAGATAATTGATATTTGCGCACAAGATGGTGATGTGGTTGAATTTGGACAAGTGCTATTTAAGATGGGGGAATGAACATAAAAACCAGTCATGAGGTTATATATTTTCCTCTTGACTGGTTTAATTTTTATCAAGTTTTTATCAAGTTGCGTCTGGCAATTTCACAAACTCCTTAATCCACCAAGAAAACACATCATGCAACACGTTTATCCATATTGCGATAGCCGCTACCCCAAAGCTGGTTACCCAGTTGTTTAGAAGACTTGCACGAGTTGTATCCAACAGTACATAAGGGAAAATGTAATAAAATACTAAACATGCAATAGAAAAAATCACACCGCTTAGCCCTTTAAGGCTTTTTGAAGAAAAGTTTGACTTTATCATTGCGCCACCTTGTAATTGTTTTCTTAACTTTATAGCCTTCCACACAAATTGACAGAAGTATACAACTCCCAAAACGGTTATAAGGGTAAACCATCTATCAACCCATCTTTGCCAATCCTGCCCAAGGCTAATAAAAGTGCCATTCACAACAGCATCCAAAGACATTCTAGCAAGATTATCAGTGCTAATCCCTAATCTTAAATTGGCTAAAACTACTACAGCGGTATTGCTTTCTGGAAATATCCTTATTTTAGTAGTCCAACCAGCCGTTCCGCCCCCAGCGTGTTCTAAATGGCCAGTTTCTACATTTTGAACCCATCCACCTGCAAAGAAATAACCTCTGAAAAAACCGCCATCATCAACAAATATATCTGAATCATTGCGCAATGTATGTGACCTTTGCACAATCCTTGCAAATTGCTCTGGCACATCTACTAAACCAAGTTGTATACCTGCCCAACGTGCCATATCTGATACGCAAGAATAGATTCCTCCTGGCGGTACATCTATAATGTTCCTATATACACCCCTAGTGCCCGGCCTTGCTTGTAAAAAGCCGAATACATGTCCACTTACATTTCGTCCTGTATCTCTTGCTTGCTGTGGATTTGTAAAAGTATTGTATAAGCCAAGGGGGTGTAATACCTGCTGTGTCATAAAATCGTCATAGCTTTGACCGCTTACAGCCTCTATTAACAGTCCTAAAATTGCATAGGCCATGTTACTATATGCACCACTTGTAGATGGATAAAAATCAAGCTCCATACCTATTAGCCGTGCAATAAATTCATCTGTCGTTTCTGTTAGTTCTGCTCTTGGGAAACGGTTTTCGTTTTGAGCAATACCGCTTGTGTGGTGAATGAGATCATAAATGGTTATATCTTCATGCGGTACAAGCACTCCATTATAACGCACTTCAAACCAAGGCAAATGCAGATTTACAGGGTCGTTTACAGAAAGTAGCCCCATATCCTCCAAAAGCAATACGCCAAAAGCTGTAATAGGTTTTGTAACAGACGCTAGTTCAAACAGAGTATCAAGTTCACTGTCCTTTAGTATGAAGGATGTTTCTTCTCCTTGAATTACCGCAACTGCGGCATTAGGAATACCTGCGCGCCTTAGCTCATTTAAGATATGTTCTTCTGCACTTATTCCGGTCTGTGCAAACATAGTCATTGGCAATGCAAAAATCGACACGATAAGGCATAGTGCCATTGATATTATTTTTCCCCTAATCATTTTCTTCACTTGAAATTCCTCCACTCATTTTTTCCGCTACTATTGCGTAGCCCTTTAATCGATTGTATTCATCAGATACTGTTGGGTTTGAATCTAAAAGCACCATATTTACACCAATGCCATGAAACGCAACTATCAATCCCCAACCTAAAATGCTCCATAATGGCCAAAAGTGTCCGCTATCTACAAAAAAGAATATTGCTATCAAAATGACACTTGCTATCATGTATACTCCAATGTGCCACTTGAAAATATTGCGCTGTGTCACTCGCCATTTTGCCAATCCCATCAATTCTACATCAGTCATACGTTTAGAATTTACGCCATACATAAAAATCACCTGCCCTTGATGTTTTCTTTGTAATATCAAGTATAACAGGTGATTTTTCGGTTTCAATAGGAGTTGTCGCAAGCGGTGGAAATGAATACATAAGCGATTGAAAAATTGACATAAGCGGTAAGGAATGTCTAGGACATGTTACGCTCTTTTAGTTTTTCATTCATCTTGCCTATCTGTTTTTTTGACTCATGATATTCGGTTGCCATTCCAATACTATAAAGCACTACAATAATTACCAAAAACGGAATAATTGTATTTGGCTCGCTCCACAAAGCCCATCCTTCATAAGTAGCCACAAATAAAACAATTCCTACTACCAAAAACAAACGAATAACATGACGAATAAACAACTCGACCCTCTTTAGACTTCTACTTGAGCATAGCACAATTCCCGCTAAAGTAATCAATATAGATAGAATAAAAACAGCGGTGATTTCTCTTAGTGTTACGGTATTACTCCCAAAATAGTGCGCATACAAAACCAACGCAATGATACTTAATGTAAAAACGAAGGTAATGTCGCGCCAAATGCTCCTAAAAAAATCTTTGAATTCCATAACACTCCTCCTACATCTTCAAAGCTTCTCTCAAATTATTAATAAATCGCCGCGAAATAACCACTCGCTCGTTATTTATCAAAATGGCTTCGACGTTGCCCGACAATGAAGGGATGAGCGTTTTTATTTTGTTTATATTCACGATTACTGACTTTGATATTCGCAAAAAATCCTTCATAGCCAATTCTTCCAGTTCGTAAAGTTTTTGCTTGGATTCATATACTTTACATTCGCAGTAGATGAAGGTTTTTCTGTCTACTGATTCAATATAAAAAACATCCGCAGGGTTTACCCTATGAATTTCATTTCCAATATTAGCAACTAGCATATTACTTGGGGTTTTAAGAGAGTTTAGAACGCTTAAAAGTTCGGGGCTGATGTTGTGACATTGTACAATAATCCGTTCCTCCACGCCCACTGGCGGTTCTTCTATTATGATTTTCAAGCCTTATCACCGCCTAATCAAATTTGCTATTTGGTATAGTTGTATTTCATATAGCGAACCCCCTTGTTTTACATAATATGTCACGAATACTTATGACACATTATGTAAAACAAGGGGGTTGTTAGGGCGTGTTTTCGTAATGTGGGAACACGCCCTACTTTACTAAATCTGCAAATTCATTAGCCCGCCGCCAATTAACTCTGCTACGTGTGGGTCTTCTTCTTCCTGCCTATAGGCTGTGACAGTGCGGGTTTCCCCGCCGGATACGTAGGTGCGTCCACATTCTGGGCATGTATCATGAAAAATGCGGATTTGGTTACTAAGAACTTCACGGCCTTCACGCATGGCATTTGATTCTTCGCGCATATAATGCTCGCGCTCGTGATTTGGTACGGCAATTGCGGCCTGGCCTGGGGTCAAACGCGTTGGTGCCTGAAAAGATACCCCGGGGTCATCAGAAACATCCTGATAACGGCGGTTACTGCATGTATAGCAATCTCCAAGTTCTTGGGTTTGCGCACGCAATACCCCCGATTCTGTTAAATTTTCGATTTGGTTTTGAACAGCCGCAGGCATATGCGCGGTATCCTGCACCCGTTGAGCATAATTTGGAATATTTGCCCCAGCAACATTGTTAAGCATTTTACGTCCCCCTATCAACCAATTTCAACCCATTGTGATACAGCGGCTTTGATTGCCTCCTCATCACGTGTTGCAGTAAGTTGCTCTGCTGGATACAGTTCCCATTCTTCTTCTAGGGTAACAAATTCGTCCGGCTCTAGTTCTACGATTTCGCCTAAAGTTTCCATCTCCAGCATTTTGCTGTTGGTGTATGTCTCAAAGTCGCAACCGCCATCTGGATAGAATCCACCCATGGCAGGTTCAAAATATTTCAAAAACACCTGTCCATTAACGAAATAAGCCGCCCAGCCCGCTTCGTTGTTAAAGCCCAACTTAAACGCATTTTCTTTGGAAGAATCTTGCGAAAGAGTTATAAAATCCTTGCCAAAATAAATACGGCTATCATTCAATTCGGAGTAATCCCAAAAGGTGAAATTACGGTTTGGAAGCATACCAGTGGGACGGTTTGGCATTGGCATTACTTCAACACCACCAGGTGCAAGCATGGTTATTGCCCAAGGTGCAAGGGTGATATCCCATAGCCCTACGTTACGAATAGTATGGCTAACTTTAATTTGTGGCGCGTCCTTTTCAAGGGTAACAGTAAAGCTTTTTTGAATCTTATTGTGGTCTTCTACTGCCGCTGTAAACCTCGCGCCACCTTCTACTGGAGTAACAGTAGCAGGTTTGTTGTCTGGATGATAACAACGTGGCACTATTTCTGGAGAAATCCAAAGCCTATGTCCACCATATAAGATGTGTTGGTCTTCAAACACATCATATTTGTCACCTAAAGGTACTTTATCAGCGTCTTGAAAAAACATATTCTCTTTGCCCACACAGGCACAATGCAAAATACGCGGGCCAAAGTCTGTAGCGACCTTTACCTCAACTATTCCATTGCTTATTTGAGTACATTGCCCAAACTTTGGGTCTGTGATTGTGGTGACTGTTACTTCTGCCATTTTCAAATCCTCCTTATGGAATTGGAATTTCATTTAACTAGGGTGTGTCCCCAATGTTACAAATGCCTGTGAGGATTCTAGCATGGGCTTTGCCATTCATCAAGTATTTGCGAATGATAAAAAATGAAAAACCCTATTCCAATAAAAAAAGTAGACCTCTTCTGAATCTGCCGCAAGCAGTTTTAGAAGAGGTCTACTAAACAAAAACGCCAGATTACAGCGTCAGCCGAAATCGGGCGTTTTTACTTATCTCAACAATCTCAAAATATTTGAGTTTGTTGATTAAAAAATGGAATAAACGGCAATAATACCTACTACTGTGATTGATACTGTGGAAACCATCTTAAACAAGGTATTGATTGATGGACCACTTGTATCCTTAAACGGATCACCTACGGTGTCACCAATAACCGCTGCTTTATGGTTATCTGAGCCTTTGCCGCCATGCGCGCCACTTTCAATATATTTCTTTGCATTGTCCCAAGCACCGCCGGCATTACACATAAACACAGCAACCACAAAACCAACAACTGTAGCACCGCCGATAACACCAACAACGCCTTCAACACCAAGAATCAAACCCGCTATAATAGGAGTTACAACTGCCATAGTCGTAGGCATAATCATTTCGCGTAACGCGCCTTTGGTACAAAGGTCAACACAGGCGGCATAATCTGCTTCTCCAGTGCCTTCCATTAAGCCTTTGATTTCTCTAAACTGTCTGCGTACTTCCTGCACAATACTTTGCGCAGCACGTTGAACAGCAGACATAGTCATAGCAGAGAATACAAAAACCAACATAGCACCAATGAAAACACCAATCAGAACCGAAGGATTATTTATACTTAAATCCAGGGTGGAACCACCTGCGGCATACACATGAGTTTGTGCAATTTTGATATATGATACCAATAATGCCAAAGATGTAAGTGCCGCCGAACCAACAGCAAAGCCTTTACCTGTTGCAGCAGTGGTATTACCAAGTGAATCCAATGCATCTGTACGTTCACGTACTTCCGGCCCAAGACCAGCCATTTCTGCAATACCACCAGCATTATCTGCTACAGGCCCATAGGCATCTGTTGCCAAAGTAATAGCCAAGGTAGAGAGCATTCCAACAGCCGCTAAACCAATACCATATAATCCATGTGCAAAAGCAACAGTATAGTTTGCGGCATTGGTATCAAGAGTACCACCAGAAGCAATAAAGCTTATAATAATACTAATGGCAACGATGATAATCGGAGGAAGGGTGGATTTCATTCCCAAAGCAATACCGCCAATAACAATTGTAGCAGCCCCAGTTTCGGAAGCGGCAGCTAACTCCTGCGTGGGTTTGTAGTGCGTGGAGGTATAATATTCAGTAAAATAAGCAATAAGACAACCTGCAACAGCACCAACCACTATTGAGACAAACAGCCCCCAACGCCCATCCATTATAAAATAGGTAAGTGGCGCGGCAGCAGCTACCGATAAGAAAGCTGAAACATAAGTCCCAATCCTAAGTGTTTTAAGTAACTGTTGCTGAGTGGCGTTTTCGCCTGTGCGAATTAGGAAAGTCCCAATCAAAGAGGCAAACATACCAGCTACAGCAATTGCCACTGGCAAGAACATAGCGGCCCACATCAAATCAGTACCTACAAATGCGGCAAAACCCAAAGCCATACCAGCATGTAAAGATTTTACATAACTTTCGTACAGGTCGGCACCCATACCAGCCACGTCACCAACATTATCGCCAACATTATCAGCGATAACGGCAGGGTTGCACGGGTCATCTTCAGGGATTCCAGCCTCTACCTTGCCCACTAAGTCCGCTCCAACGTCTGCGGCTTTAGTAAAAATACCACCGCCAACACGTGCAAACAGAGCAAACACAGCCACACCTACACCAAACATAACCATGTTTTCGGCAATGCCCATAGCAACATTACCATCATACAAGGCATAAAGTTGATTATAGAAAACAAAACGCAGAAGCAGGAACCAAACAGAAACATCCAGTATGGACAATCCTACAACTGTAAAGCTAAGCACTGTACCTGAAGCAAAAGCAACTTTGAGCCCTTGGTTAAGGCTGTCTTGTGCGGCAACGGCAGTACGCACATTTGCTCTAGTGGCAATTTGCATACCAATAAAGGCTGCTAACTGAGAAAAGATACCACCTGTCAAAAACGCGAATGGTATAAATGGTGATGCATAGCCCAAAACCGCCAGTATACCCAGTATAACAACTACTACAAGGTAAAAAATTGCAACTACCCTGAATTGGCGTTTAAGGTACGCCGCCGCGCCTTGCCTTATGGCACCGGCAATTTTTTTCATCGCTTCAGTGCCTTCCGAAAATTTCATGACTTTTCGGCTTTGTAAAAATGCAAAACAGAGGGCAATTAACGCTCCCCCTACACCAACCAAAAACGCACTTTCAAAACTCATTCAAAATCCAACCCTCTCATTTTTTTGAAACTTATTTTGGGGAATGCTTCTATGGAACATTTCCCGCATAACTAGAGATTTTAATCCTCCGCATCACATATGTCAATGGTAAAATGCTTCAAGATTCGGGAATAAATTTTGAGGAAGTTTTATCTATACCAGAGACCAAAATCAGTGAATCAAAAAAACAACATTTTACGCCTCCGAACTAAGGTATATATCATAATTGTTATAAATTTTCTCATTGGCTGAATCATAATACATGGAACTATTGCCAACCGCTTGTTTGATTTTATAACGGTCTATGATTACACCATAATGTTTATCAAGCAACTGAATTAGGTCATAAATGTAAATTGCTACTTCATGGTTTATAATGGCCTCAAAGAAGGTGACAAGAGAAACTTTCACTGTTCCCCTACAAAACACTTTTGTGCCTCCCATACGTTGATACGAAAAATTCTTTTTGTCCACTGCCAACAAAGCCGCATAAAACTCATCCCCAAATTCTGAGTTATCCAAAGCATGGGAAAATCCACTTTTTTTCAAACTTTTGCTCAAAGAGGTAACAGTAAAATACACACCAATATCAATATGCTCCGCCACAGCATTACAATATTCCTTAATAATTTCCTTAGTAATGCCAATACTATTAAGATACTGCAAACTAACATACCGAGATGGTTCATATTCCACAATTTTATATTTATCTCTTAACGCAATTAGCGCGGAATAATACGCACCTTTATTAGTCAAAGTAGATGGAAATTCTTGAGTGTCAATAAAATCGCCATTTGTAAGCAGGGATGTAAAATATTCAATTGCAGTTGAATATTTATTTCTTAAAACGTAGGTTGTAAATACATTAAAGTCAAGGGATTTTAGCGTACTTGGGTTTATATTTTCGTCTGGTTCCCCTGGAAACTCTTTAACATATATTGATTTTATTTCCATGATTTCATAGTAATCTTTTGCAAGCAAAGCGGCCAAACGTGTTAGTTGCTCTTTTGGAAGCTTTGGTGCGGAAATATCGCAAATCCCGTTATGGAAATGTTCGTTAAAATTTCTCAAACTACTCATTCCCATAAAAGTGTCCGGCAAAATTCCATATTCATCTTCATATGCTGCCGCAAAATCTTGAATAGCCACCGGTGCAAGCCGCATTAACATATCCAATACTTGCTTATCACGGCTAGCTTTACCAAATTTAATCATTGGCATTTTTCCAAAGGTCAAACTTGAATATTCCGCTGTTTGACATATTTTTTTAAGCAAATTATGCAGTTCGTATTCATCACGAATGTCATATCTGCGCATAAGCTCTGGATATTCCCTAAAAAACTTTAGTGCAGAATATTCAACATTAATATATTGTGTCAATGCCAACTCTTGCAAAAATTCGGAGAAATCATAGCTAGACATATCATAATACCGAAATTTGCGGCCACGTTTCCAAAGTACCAAGTAATAATTTCCAAATTTACTTTCATAACTTCTTTTGTTTAGAAAAAAACGAGGGTCATCGGCGAGGCCAATTTCAGCAAGCGTCCTATTGTAAACTGTAACAAACTCATCAAAAGGGGCTTCATTTTGAAAATACGTCCGAACAACATAATCAGCAAGTCGCGGGCGATTCTTGTAAACTCGTTCGTTGCCAATTGTAATATAATTCTTGAAAACTAATTTTTCGGCACCAACTCTAAGCTCCAAAGGGAATGATTCGTCAGAAGACAAATGTACGGCTTGTATCGTGCCGCGCTTACCACAAACAAGCATCAAATAGTTATAAACGAACTCATTTTCATCATAAGCATAACAAAAATCATCTCGTGAAAAATCATATTTCTTGAAAATACTAAGATATTTGTCTTCCTCTACATCGGGCTTGCGTTCCAAACATTTTACAAAAATTTGCCGAACACGTTCCCCTGATAACTTTTTCCCTCCAATTGCCTCAAGTGTCATACCCCTCAAACGCTTTAGGAAAAAATCTCGCTCCTTTTCTTTTGGGATAGTCTGCGCATATTCAAAAATCGTCATAAGGCGACGTTCTATTTTATCTTTTCCAATTATGATTTGCTTATCAGATTCCATTTCAGCCAAAATCTCTAATTTTAGCCTATAGTTAACTATACTTTCAGGTATAAGTGCTTCTACCATTGAGTGCTTTACCCCAAATATATGGTCAGTTAAAAAATCCAATATCCTATGTTTAATTGCATTACGAAGATATGGAACAGCAAAAAGCTCATCCGATTCTTCTCCTTTGTTGCGTTCAAAAACGGGAAGAAGCACTTCATACAATTTTTCATTATCTATGGGGAGAAAACTAGATATTTTGTATACAAAAGTCTTGCAAGCATGGTTTTCTTCAGCATTCTTCATCTGTGACTTAAAAGATAATTTGTAATCCGCAATTTCCAGTGAATCTAAAAACTGGTTTATTTCGTCAAGACTTTTAGAGCCTAAATTTCTGATATCGCTTATTTTTTCGCGGTCATAGGCTAGTAAATCAGCCAAATTATGTATGCCCGCTCGTCGTAATGCGTTATGGGTACGGGCAGATAAATTGACATTTTCGATGGAATCAAGTGGATTTATTGAATACAATGAGTCTGTAGAATTTGTTGAGCTTATTGGATTTGGATAAGTCATAGAAGTTCCTCTCTATAATAGACCTCTTACATTCCCTAAGTCTAATGTTCTATATCTACTAGTGTGACAAATTATTTGCTAAATCAAAACTGGTTTTATAGGAATAATTCCACATATTTTTATATTGCAAATGAATGTGTTTTGTCAAGTATTTTGTTAATGAGCAGCAAACAGGCTCAAAAAAGGACTTCATCCAAATCTAAGGATGAAGTCCTTTTTTGACTCCTAGGGCGCGTTCTCACTGTATATTCATCAATGATGACAAAATGGGATTGTTTTCAAAGAACCAAAATGCCACCCATGAACTTTCTAACATATTTTGAAATTCTGGGCGGTCGGGATTTAGGAAGAATAAAGTAGCTAGAGTCATAATAACCCATATAACTATCACACCTTGAAATGCACCAGCTATAATTCCACCTAAGCGATTAAAACTACGGATTATCGGCAGTTTCCCTACAATATCCAGTAAATTGGATATTATTCCTAAAATCACCCGCACCAAAACAAACACAATTACTATGGCGATAATATTTACCACCAATCCTGCAATATAAGCCGCAATAAATTCCTCAATACTGTTGACATTTAGCAATTCAACCATGTTTGGTGTGTGGTTCTCTACCAGTGAATTTTGTAATACACTGGGAATGGGAAGATTTGCAAAAATATCTGCCGTATGCGTATACACCAGTTCTTCCAGTCCCATTGTGCGACGAATATATTCCTTTAGCCCCGTATACACAAAGGTTCCACGCAAGAATTGCGCTACAACCGGAAACAAAAGTATAGCCAGAAAAATTGCCAATATAAACGATATCAAACGAAAGGCCATCTTAATAAAACCGCGTCGATATCCCAACAACATAAACAAAATCAATGCAACAATTACAACCAAATCAAGCAATAAATCCACATCCTTATCGTGTACGTCTTCTTACGGAGGCTGAGTTTATCCCTCCCAATAGCACGGTGTCTGTATTTTCCAAAAAAATCATGTGATGTACGTCAAGTGTGGCAATATACGTCCATAAACGCGTACCATCGTTTTGCACTGCATAGAATGTGCGCCCCATTCCCAGCAAAACTGCATTATCTCTTGCACTCAAATGAACTGGTGAAGCCTGTCTTCCCACCTCCAAAGAACCCGTCATTTCCCCTTCAAAGTCATACATATGCAATACCCCGGCAGGCGTTGCATATCTTTGGTTTAAGAATGGTACGCCTGTTACATAAGCAAATCCATTATCATGAATATGCAGTTCGCCCAGTTGATTGCGTAGTGGAATTCTCCATTGCTCATTGAGCAAATCTTCCTGCATTCCTGGCATAAAAGTTACAATTTGCCTGTCCGTAAATACTAAAGCACGTCCGCATTCTGTAAAATGTATGCGAAAAACAAACTCACCCGGAAAATGCGCTATTGAAATCAGGCCGTCAGTAAATGGCTGTGCCTCCACAAAATCACGAGTAAAACTAAACAACACTCGTGAAGTCATAACATTAGTCCCCACGTCCAGTACAGATATGGCTACCAAGCGGCCATCTTCTGAAGTATCTACTGCAATGGGAACTCTATTTGCATTGGGGATAATATTTCTGTATAAGTATTCGTTTACATACCCCGGCGAATGAACTCGCACTTCATATCCAGCATCCGTTGACAAAATAACGGACAAATATCCAGAACGGTTTATCGAAAAAAATATAACTGGATATTGAAATTCAGCACGATACCATAGCCGTTCAACTGCATTAAAAACGTAAACCCTTCTGCCCCGTTCTTCACCCACTGCAACCGTTTCACCACGTGATGCCATAATGGGGACAGACAGGCTCAAAGGATATTGCCAAAGGTCATCGCCTGTAGAAGACTTAAATTGCATATGTTCTCTAGTTACAAAAAAGAAATTGTTTCCGCCATAGCTATGAAAGTCTGCGTGCATATCTGTGTTGTAGCGTATAATCACATCTGTTTCTTGCAAGTGCATGTCAACTGCTTCCACACCAAAAAAGCTTACAATCAAATGATGTACCATAACCGCAATAATAACCAGTAATGATACAACTAATATTTTCCAGCTAACAGAAGAGTTTCCTTTCTTTTTTGTGGTTTTTTTTACCATAACCACCACGCTTTCTGAATTTTTTCCTCTTAATCATACGAAATTTGACTGTAATAGTTGCCAAAAAAATCTACAAATCACCACACATTTTAACCGAGCATAATATCAATCTCAGCCCTATTATGCCTTTTATTTTTGATGTTTTCAAGCTTGGCCTCCATTTTTCCCCATTTTACGCTCTTGAACATCCAACGATTGACATTACAATTTGATTTCATTACAATGGACAGGAACGGTTCAGGGGAATCGTTCCAAAAAATAAGGAGGTGATATTGATGTTGGACGATGCCGCTATTTTTTCGTGTGTGGACCACACATTGTTAAACCCCACTGCCGTGTGGGATGAAATTGCGGTGCTATGCAATGAAGCTATTCGTTATAAAACAGCTTCAGTTTGCATACCGCCCGCATTTATTAAAAGGGTGCATGGCCAGTACAAGGAGGCCATTACTATTTGCACCGTAATCGGCTTCCCCCTGGGCTATAGCACCATGGAAACCAAAATGCAAGAACTTACTCAAGCCATAACCGATGGCGCATTAGAACTAGACGTGGTTATTAATATCGGTGATGCAAAAGCCAAAGATTTTTCCAAAATAACCGCAGAACTAACTGCCTTAAAAAAAGCGGCGGGCGATAAAGTTTTGAAGGTTATTGTAGAAACTTGCTATCTGGATGAGGATGAAAAAATTGCCGTTTGTAAATGCGTTACAGACAGCGGCGCGGATTTTATCAAGACATCCACAGGATTTGGCAAAGACAGTAAAGGTGGTACGGGCGGCGCGACTTTAGAGGACATCCGTTTATTCAAACAACATATTGGTGCTGGAGTGAAAATAAAAGCCTCCGGCGGCTTGCGTACCCGTGAAGATTTCGTAGCTTTTATCAATGAAGGATGCGAGCGTTTAGGAACCAGTTCTGCCGTTAAGGTATTATGCGGTGATTCACAAGATTCCAATAACACCTCGTATTAAGCGAACCAGTTAATCGAACTAGACAATTCAGGCAATTTGAGCAAATTTGGCAATTTTATTAAATTAGCCAAGTTAGCAACCCAAGCAAGTTTATAAAACTAAGCAAGTTAACTAAGACAAAAAGTGTGATAAAACAGGGAGGAATTTAGTATGAAAAAGGTTTTGAAATGTATACTGCCAGTGGCCATACTGGCCACAATGTTCTTTATGGTAGGTTGCGGTGGGGACGATGCCGCAGGTGACGCAACGGTACGCATTGCACTAGTCACAGACTATGGTACCATTGACGATGGCTCCTTCAACCAAGGTTCTTGGGAAGGTGTGTTGATGTTTGCACAGGCAAACAATTTGCCTTCAGATGCTTATTGGTTCCATCAACCTGTTGAGATAAGTGATGCTGCCTATCTTGACTCTATTGAGCAAGTAATTGTTATGGGTAGGGCTGATATAGTTGTAACTCCCGGCTTCCTATTCTCCGCAGCAATCTATCAAGCTCAAGATTTATTCCCAGATACAAAATTTGTATTGCTTGATGCGGCTCCAAATCCAGGTGGTGGTGGTGCCGTTCGTATCGAAAACAACGTTGTATCGGTTATGTATGCTGAAGAACAATCAGGCTTTTTGGCAGGTTATGCCGCTGTAATGGACGGTTATAGAAGCCTTGGATTTGTTGGTGGTATACCTGTTCCAGCCGTTGTGCGTTTTGGCCATGGATTTGTCCAAGGTGCCGAACATGCTGCTCAATCTTTGGGACTTGCACCAGGCGCAGTCACCATCAATTACCATTATGCAGGTACTTTCTCCCCACAACCTGAAATTCAAACATTGGCCGCTTCTTGGTATGCTGGCGGTGTAGAACTTATCTTTGCAGCGGCAGGCGGCGCAGGCTTTTCTGTAATCGCAGCGGCTGAAGCCAATGACGGCTTTGTAATCGGCGTGGATAGAGACCAAGCTGGTGACTCCGACCGTGTAATCACCTCAGCACTTAAAAGCTTGCAAGGTTCCGTTAATAGTGTAATAGCCGATTTCGTTAATGATAGTTTCCCTGGCGGACAGCAAGTAATTTTTGATGCTTCTGGAGACGGCGTTGGACTTCCTATGGCAACTTCTCGCTTCAATCAGTTTACTCAAGCACAATATAATGCCGTTTTTGCACAATTGGTTTCGGGTGCAGTTCGGGTTGATGCAAGACACGATATAGCAGTTACAGAACTTAACACACCTTTAGTGTCAGTTACACTTATTGGTTAATATACCGCATTAAGGTCGTTTAGAGTGCGCCCTCTTGGATATTATTTCCTTGAGGTGCGACTCTTTTTTTTGATATACTTGCAAATAAATTTGAAAAACATTTGCAAAAAAGTGCAAAAAAGCAAAAATTCCGTCCTAACAGAATTTTTTTCAAATTTTTATTCCATAATGAAAGGGGAGGTGGATTAAGATGTATGTAATCGAAATGCGTAATATTACAAAAGAGTTTCCGGGGATTATAGCAAATGATGATGTTACTTTACAGCTTAAAAAAGGGGAAATTCACGCGCTTCTTGGCGAAAACGGTGCGGGCAAGTCCACCCTAATGAGTGTACTATTTGGGTTGTACCAAGCTGAAAAAGGAAGCATTTACAAAGATGGTGAACAAGTCAAAGTTACAGGCCCAAATGATGCCACACGATTAGGTATTGGTATGGTGCATCAGCATTTCAAATTGGTGCATACCTTTACTGTACTTGAAAACATCATATTGGGTGTAGAAACCACCGAGCGTGGTGTATTAAAAATGAAAGAGGCACGGGAAAAAGTTCTGGCACTTTCCAAACAATACGGCTTAGAAATTGATGTGGACAAGCAAGTCAAGGATATTACTGTAGGTATGCAACAACGGGTAGAAATCCTTAAAATGCTTTATAGGGAAAATGAAATTTTAATTTTTGATGAACCTACAGCCGTTCTGACCCCTCAAGAAATTGATTCGCTTATGTTGACTATGAAAGGCATGGCGGCAGAAGGCAAGTCTATTTTGTTTATTACCCATAAGTTGGATGAAATAAAGCAAGTGGCTGACCGTTGTTCTGTTTTGCGCAAAGGCAAAATGATAGGTGTAGTAGATGTTGCCAACACTTCCAAAGAAGAAATGTCTGAAATGATGGTAGGGCGCAAGGTCGCTTTAAGTATTGATAAAAAAGAAGCACAAGTAGGGGATGTTATTTTGGAGGTAAAAAACCTCAGTAGCAAACCAGTAGAAGGAGAGAGAAGCAAGCTAACAAATGTGTCATTTAATGTGCATTTGGGTGAAATTTTATGTATTGCGGGCATTGAAGGCAATGGGCAAACTGATTTAGTCAATGCCTTAACAGGTCTTACAGCTGTTGATTCCGGTGAGATTCTTATGCTAGGCACAGATATTACCCATATGAAAATACGCAAGCGCGGCGAACTTGGTATGGCGCATATTCCAGAAGACCGCCATAAACACGGGCTGGTATTGGATTATACACTTTCGTATAATACTGTGCTTCAACGTTACTATACACCTAAATTCCAAAAACTTGGCTTTTTGCGGAGTGCTGGTATAAGAGAATATGCTAAACGGCTAATAGAACAATTTGATATCCGTTCGGGTCAGGGTGGAGATTCTATTACCCGTTCTATGTCTGGGGGGAATCAGCAGAAAGTCATTGTTGCCCGGGAAATAGACCGTGACCCAAAACTATTAATTGCTGTACAACCTACTCGCGGGTTGGATGTGGGTGCCATTGAATATATTCATAATCAACTTATCAAGCAAAGGGACGAAGGCAAGGCGGTTCTGCTAATTTCCTTGGAACTGGAAGAAGTCATGAACATTTCAGACAGGGTACTGGTAATGTATGAAGGTGAAATTGTTGCAGATGTAGACCCTAAAAATACTACATTCAAGGAGCTGGGATTGTATATGGCAGGAGCAAAACGTGAGGAGGTTAGCGCGTGAAATATAGAGATGGCATGTTAAACGTTTTATCTTCCTTAGTGGCTATATTAGCAGGGTTGTTGGTGGGGCTTGTCGTTTTGCTTATTACAGATGCAAATCGGGCACTTCCGGCCTTTCAGCAAATTTTAACATTTGGTTTTTTCGCACCGGATGGATCTTTTTCCTTGCGTAATTTTGGCCAGGTGCTTTATTTTGCTACACCCCTTATTATGACGGGGTTATCTGTTGGCTTTGCTTATAAAACAGGGTTGTTTAATATTGGTGCTAGTGGACAGTTTACTTTTGGGGCTTTTGCGGCAATTTATGTTGCTGTGGAATTTACTTTCTTGCCGTATCCAGTGCGTATTATTTCTTCGTTGCTTATAGCAATGCTTGCTGGAGCTATTTGGGGTTCCATTCCGGGATTGTTAAAAGCCTATCGTAATGTTAATGAGGTTATTTCATGTATCATGACCAATTACATAGGCATGTTTTTGGTTAATTATTTGATACTCAACAGTATTTTTGATTCGGGACGAAATTCCACCCTACATGTGCCAGAAGGAGCGAATATGCCGCTTTGGGGGCTTGATAATATTTTTAGAGACCATGTTCGTGCCTCAGCCGCAAATAGTGGCATTATTGTAGCAATTTTAGCGGCTATTGTGATTTACATTATCTTGGAGAAAACTACTTTTGGTTATGAATTAAAAGCATGTGGATTTAATCGTGACGCGGCAAAATACGCGGGGATTAACGAAAATCGTAATATTATCTTTTCCATGTCGATTTCTGGCGCGTTGGCTGGATTGGGTGGGGCACTGCACTATCTTTCTGGCGCGGGCATAACCATGAATGTTGTGGACAATTTGGCTATGGAAGGTTTTACGGGCATTTCTGTTGCATTGCTTGGATTAAATAATCCTATTGGGATTATTTTCACTGGTATTCTAATTGCATATTTGCAACTTGGTGGGGGAACCATGCAACATTTCGGATTTGTACCGCAAATTATCGAAATTGTTATTGCTGTGATTATTTATTTTAGTGCATTTGTAATGCTGGTCAAAATGTATTTGCAAAAGGTGAAATTTAACAAACGCGACATTGAGAAAATTGATAATATTAATGACATTGACAAACTTGACAAAAATGACAAACTTGACGAGAACAACAAAAATATTGAAAGCCACAAACTTGACGAAAATAGTACCGAAGGGGGCGAATAACTATGAATATGTTTTACTTCATTGTGCAACAAGCCATGTTCTTTACCATACCCCTATTATTAGTGGCATTGGGCGGCCTGTTTTCGGAACGTTCTGGGGTTGTAAATATCGCTTTGGAAGGCAAAATGATTATGGGTGCTTTCACTGGGATTTTATTTATTAGCACCTTTCAAGACAGGCTTCCGGGTCAACCTATTTTGCTAATTGCTTTGGTGATTTCTGTGGTAACAGGAATGATTGTTTCGCTATTCCATGCGTATGCCTCGATTAATATGAAAGCTAACCAGATTATCAGTGGTGTGGCTATTAATATGTTTGCGCCGGCATTTGCTATTTATACGGCGCGGATTATTGGCCAGACTCAGCAAGTGCATTTTACTAATCAATTCCGCATTGAAAGCGTGCCTGCTTTGGGAAGAATCCCTTTGATTGGGCCGATGTTCTTCCAGAACACTTATATTACCACTTATCTAGGTTTTCTGATTTTGGCCATTGCAGCATTTGTGCTTTATAAAACAAAATTTGGCTTGCGTTTGCGTTCATGCGGAGAACATCCACAGGCGGCAGATTCCCTAGGGATTAATGTTTACAGGATGCGCTATGCAGGAGTTATACTTTCGGGGGCATTGGCTGGATTAGGTGGAATTATTCTGATTATCCCAACTTCCGTTGTTTTTGATGGTTCGGTTGCTGGTTATGGATTTTTGGCTCTGGCCGTGTTGATTTTTGGTGCATGGCATCCAGTGAAGGTACTATATGCGGCTTTCTTCTTTGGTATGATGCAGGCTATAGCCAACGGGCATTCTGGGATTGAGTTTTTTCGCAACTTGGAAATTCCAGTGCATTTCTATCGTATGGCACCCTATGTTGCCACGCTTGTAGTGCTTGCCTTTACTTCTAAAAATTCGGCAGTGCCAAAAGCCCTTGGGCAGATTTATGATAAGGGTGGAAGATAATATACATGTTGCCAGTAAGCAATTGGTTATCTCCTATATCTTGATGCATTTCAACTATATTCAGCGAAATTCACAGCAAACATATAAAATAATCTAAGAATAAGGTTATAATTCGCCATATTCTTAGATTATTTTTATTTGGAGAATTTTATTCTCAATAGCAATTTGAAAATCACATAATGTTCACACAATATTTTGATATTTCCACGATATTTCACAGCTACAATAATCTTGCAAGGCAAAATAAAACAAACTAAAACAAACAAGCGAAAGGAAGAAAATCATGAAAATGAAAAAAGCATTGGCCATAGTTACTACAGTGGCATTAGTGGGAGCATCTAGTGTAGTAGTATTTGCCGCAGGAGAAGCGGCGGAAAACAAGCCGTTTGGGAGAACACTACTTACAGAAGAGCAACGGATTGAAAGACAATCTCAAATAGAGCAACGGATGACACAAGCTCTAGCCGATGGGGTAATTACTCAAGAGCAGTTAGACTCTTTCCAAGCAGGGGAATTTCGTGGCTTTGACCGACGCTTTGGATTCGAGGACGGAGAAAGGCCAGTCCTAACCGAAGAACAAAGGGCTGAAAGACAGGCTCGTATGGAGCAACGTTTGATACAAGCTTTAGCAGAAGGCGTAATCACCCAAGAACAGTTTGACAACTTCCAAGCAGGCGAAATTCGCGGTTTTGGCAGAATGCTTGAATCCGAGCGTGGGGGCGAAAGGCCAGTCCTAACCGAAGAACAGAGGGCTGAAAGACAGGCTCGTATGGAACAACGTTTGACACAAGCCTTAGAAGATGGCGTAATCACCCAAGAGCATTTTGATGCTGTTATGGGCGGAGAGTTCCATAACTAAAAAGAAAGGTTAAGAGGTAAGTGCATGGGTTTAATGAATAATCGGCCAACTCAGGGCGATTATTCATTAGATTCTTGTATAAAAGTTTATCAGAAAACGCCACATTGAAAGGAGAACCAAAATGAGCGATTACATGGATAACGCGGCGGACAATCAGATAAATTGCTCCCAAACCCAACAAAAGAGTAAGGTTTGTAATTAGACGAAATTACAAAATCATGGGATTCCACTCCACGGTTTTAACATTTTGATAATATGCTATAATTGGGTTTGGAGGTGAGTATATGCCGCGCAAAATTTATATGGTCGAAGATGAGAAAAGCCTAAATGTACTGTTAGAAAAATATTTAGTCAATGAAGGTTATGAAGTAACAACTTTTGCAGACGGCGATTCGGCATTTAATCGAATATCCGACCTTCCCGATATGTGGATTTTAGATATAGCTTTACCGGGTATTGACGGATATGAGCTTATTAAAAACATTAAGGATTATAACAAGCAAACGCCTGTGATATTTATGTCGGCACGCAACGAAGAATTAGACCGTGTTGTAGGGCTTGAATTAGGGAGCGATGACTACCTCTCAAAGCCATTTCTCCCTCGTGAACTTATAATCCGGGTAAATAAGCTAATAGAACGAATTTACAGTAACGAAAGTATAGACGAAGACAACAGCGATTATATTTTTATAGAAGGTTATAAAATAAGCAAAAATCAAAGAACTGTTTTTTTTAACGATTCGGGTATAGCATTAAGCAAATCAGAATTCGATATGCTTATATGCTTTGTTTCTAACAAAAATATTTTGCTGACCAGAGAGCAAATTTTAGAGTATGCGTGGGGAGTAGATTATTTTGGTTCTGACCGGGTGGTTGATGATACCATAAGACGCCTACGAAAAAAAATGGAGGCTATAAATATTGAAACTGTATACGGATTAGGTTATAAATTAGTGGTGAGGCAATGAGATTTAACCGATTATCTGTACAAATATGGGTGACTTTCACGGCTGTTATTCTTGCGATTACATTATGTCTATTAGCAGTTTTTGTATATGGTGCCAGAAGAATGGAATACGAAGCTAAAATACAAGATTTATCGGCAGTTCATGAGTTTATGGTAACAAGCGAAATAGAGGTTTATCACCGATTTGATGTTATAAGAAATTTGCGGGAGGCTTCACATTTCGTTTACTTTGAAGGCAACATATATCCATTTGCTATGCGGTGGCGTGCCTCAATAGGACAACATACCCATAGGGATTTATTATCGCCGGGGATTGATGTAAATTTTATAACGCATATGCTTGCAACTATTAGGCTTGACAACACTAATAGCATCACTTTTCGCAGAACCATTGAGGGTATTAGTTATATTTTTATTATTAGTCCTGTGGATAATGGTATGTTTTTAGTATCATATATGCCAAATATTTATGACAATGATTTAATGTATTTTATTTTAGTTATTGGCGGTATATCAATTATAATTGGCTTGATAGCAGCGAAAGTTTTGGCGAACAATATAACCAAACCATTATCGAAACTCGAAGTCTTTACTCAAAAAATTGCAACAAAAGAATGGCATGAGCCTATAGTTTTGGATAGTAAAGATGAAATTGGGCGGCTTGCAAAATCTATGAACGAAATGCAGTTGTCATTAAAGCGAGCTGATGAAGAAGAAAAACTGTTTTTGCAAAATATTTCACATGACCTAAAAACACCTGTTATGGTCATAATGAGTCATGCAGATGCGATACTTGACGGAATTTATGTAGATACCCTTGATAAAACAGCAACAATTATAAAGGATGAGGCCGAAAGACTCAGTAGGAAAATTAAACAGTTATTATTTTTCAACACCCTAGACCATGTTTTCGCCAGCCAACAAGATATTGTTAACATAAGATTGGATAGGCTTGTAAAACGGCTTATGGAAAGATTTGAAGCAATGAGCAGTCAATTGAAAATAAACCTGGAAATTGATTTGGTTGAAGTAAACACGATAGAGGATAAATTATATGTTGCGATTGAAAATATAGTGGACAATGCGGTACGGTATGCCAAAACCGAGATTAATATATCGCTCAAGCAAAATAATGATAGTTTCAGGCTTATTATATTTAATGATGGTGACAGAATCGACCAAAATAAAATGAACGTCATTTTTAACACTCACTATAAAGGCGATAAAGGAAATTTTGGTTTGGGGCTTGCAATAACCAATAAAATAATTTCTTTTTTTGGCGGAACTGTATTTGTCCAAAACGCTGAAAATGGAGTGAGCTTTATTATTGATTGTCCACTGCAACCGAACAATTCAGCAGAGACATTTTAGGACGTGTTCCCACTAACGAAAACCGAAGCAATCGCGCAAAAAGACTGCACATGGGCGGAAAATGTTTCGGTTCACGAGTATATGTTCATTGTACATCCCTCCAAGCATATCGCTCTTTGACCTTGCCATGCCAAAATACGGTTATTGCCCCATGTGGGCATTTATTGATACAACGATAACACATCGTACAGTTTTGTTTGTGTATAATGGAGGTATGGTCGAGAACAAGATTATCCATTGGGCAGACAGCTACACATACACCGCACTGTGTACAGTTATTCGCAATTTTAACTGTTTTGTTCGCTCGTGCCTCCATCGTTCCCATAAACACACCTTGGAATAATCCCAAGAACCTTGAAAACAAGCTGAATCCTCGTTTTCTTATTTTCCCAGATTTTATATTCTCGCAAACAATACGCATTTTTCGCTGTGAGCGTAATGCGTACTTCTTCATGGATTTATCACTTGCCATTGGAAGAATTGCCATATTACTAACATTGTTGGGCATGAAGAAATGCTCGGTATATATGACTTCTACATGATTTTGTGGGAACAACACTGCAAGTGACCGTGTGCCATCGCCAGAAAAAGCAAGCTGTGTACATAAAATAATAACGTTCTTGCCTTCGAGTAATTGCATGTGCTGGTTAACAAACTCCCTCACAATGCGCGGCACTCTTGACATATACACAGGATAGCAAAAAGCAATAATGCTGTGTGCTTTTATCGCCTCGGCAAAATCAACATTATCTTCAATTGAATGGCATTTGGCATCCATGTTTTTGCTGAATAACTCTGCGATATATTTCGTGTTCCCTGTGCCGGAAAAATAAAGGGTAAGAATTGAGTCAACTGCATTTGTTGCTTCAAAACGATTCATAAAGAATAATTCCGTTCCACAAGATTCACAAAAACGAACCGAGCCGCTCTCATCAACTTTACTGCATTTAGGACATTTTTTCATGTTCATCTATCTCCAATTTTACAGACATGGGATTATTGATGACTAGGCTGTCGGGGAAATTGCCTTGTCATAAGTGTCCATGCGTTTGTTATCTTCCACTTTTAATTCGTCACCGCCTTAATCATCAGCAAGCATGGATTTTCTTCGTCCCATACTGTTGGAAAGACTTCAATGGGTTTAAAACCCTGCGACAAGTAAAATTGCCGTGTTTTTTCGTAGCTCTTGCTTTCCCGTGACTCAGCTAGAGTTTTAACCGTGAGAAATTCAGTTTTATTTTCGCGGCAAATTTGTTCACAGGCATTTATTAATCTTTTTCCTATACCACGGCGATGATATTCACTCAAAACGCCCATCACACATATTTCTGAGGCATACTGCGTATGCGGCTTCAACGCTACAAATCCGATTGCTACATCATCGTCATATGCGGCAATGAAAGGCAATTCTTTAACTTGCTGAACATAATCCACAATGCTTGCCTCAACACCAAACCAATCTGGCAATACCCGCAAGATTTTATTGCAAATAACGGATTTATCGCCTGAATTATTTATTTTTTTTACTTCTGTCAAAGCTACACCTTCTTCTTGTTGAAGCCGGACGGCACTAACCGATACGCTTCCTTTTTATCCATCTTTGTCATGTATCGCGTTGCAATTCGAGCATCGCAATTGGGGCAAAATATCCATAAAAATTTATCAATCTTTATCTGGCACAACCCAAACATACTGTGGTCTGTTTTTCGCATAGCCGGAGAATACTTACGGAAATGTCTTGCTTGGGTCGAAAATCCATCTGTCCTCTTCGCCGGTATAACCGCACTCTCCCATGCGCGGAGAGTTTGTAATTTCCATAAGAGCATCCTCATCGACATCTTCAGTGCAGGATTCGCAAACAAATCCACCTTCCCATGCGTCAATATATGCAGCAGGGGCTTGGCATGAATCGCAAACTTCCAATATTGGTTCATTTCTCGCAAGCAGAAGAATTTTCTCGCGTTGTTTGGGTCGTGCAATTTCACTAACCACAGTGACTATAATTTCTGTTGTCGAGCCAAAGTCATATTCATAAAGTAGCGTGTCACCAACAGTAAGCGTTGACATCTTTTTAGATTTTCCAAATTTGCTTCCACCTTGGCGAAACGCACTCATATGACCGCAACATTCACACCATATTTCGCGTAAGAATTTATCCACAGTCGTAAGTGTAGCAGTTTGAGCCACTGTAAAGAAAAGCCAATAATCCTTGTTATATGCACCTTCGGCTTTGATGAGGAAGCAGTTTTCATCGCCGCCGTTGTGGTCTTTGAGAACATGATTTTTCATTGCCGTTTTTGCGGCGGTCTTTCCACACATGAAGCAATTACCGTTTATTGTTTGTTTTGCCATTTACATACGCTCCTTAGTGTTTATTCAAAGCCATCGTAAAACATATTATTTTGTTAGCTTCCTCAAACCCTATTTTGCTGTGAAACAAGCGGCTATTCTCATTATCTAATTCGCAGTCTGATGCCAGTTCAGAACATCCTTGGGAAATCGCCCATTTTTTTGCAAATTCAACGAGTTCTGCTGCGATGCCGCGCCCACGGAAATTAGGCTTTACATAAATACCTTCCAAGTATCCTACAGGGCTGGAAACTGTGCCCTCCACATAATCGTGTCTGAGTGACAGGCTCACAAAAGCTATTGCTTCACCATCCGCCATATACAAATATTCATTTGGGAGTTTACCATTTTTGCGTTCTTTGAGCATATCGGCTGTCGTATTATCAGACCAAAGCGCAATACACATTTCTGCCCATTCTTTTTCATTTTTTATGGATACAGGCACTATCATACGTCACCCACTTTTATACCACCAATCTCGCGTGTGCCGCGCTGGACGATTGCTGTCATATGTTTGCCTTCCTTAAAGCAATCGATCTTTCGTAAAACCACAAACCGACCCCGGCTTCCTTTGCTCTGTTTTCCAATTGTACAACCGAATTCCGCTTGCGGTCGGTCTTAAATGGAAACACTCACACATTTTTTTATTATGTGCGAAATCTCCCCATGTTTCCTGCGCCGCTTTCGCGTTTGCGGCAATTTTACTAACCGTTTCTTTATTGAAGTCCATATAAAAGCTCCCCTATGTCTGTGTTTTGCGAAGCGCGTTTTTTTGGGGACTTTCGCCCTACAGCGGCGTTACCGCCACACTGTATCCAAACCATATGGATTGTTGTCCGCGCTTTTCAACTTGGGATTACTTCTACTGTATCGGCTACATCATAGAAATATGTGGCGGTTTTTACCGTGTTCACACGAGCGGCTACGCTTTTTTGATGACGATATCCAAAAACATATTTGAATACAAAGCCCCAAAATGCGCCGATTGACCGCTTTTCCAGTTCGGCTAAATCTCGCATTTTTGCCGCACCCCTCGCCTTCAAGAAGGTATTTACAGGTGGGATGTTGTGGACATCATTACAGAATATTATGTTGTTAATGAGTTTCGTATCGTCAAGCGCACCAACACACAAATCCCAAATTTCTCCGCTATCGATGAAGTCACCAAAAGCCTTGTATTTTTTGGGAAAGTCCTTATAGATTGCTTCTTTGATATTGTTTGCTGTTATTTGCATATGCGTCTCCGAGCGATTTATAACCATTGATTTAACAGTATTATAAATTGTGTAATTATTCATGTCAAGTATAAAGACGACTATGCTATAGTATGAAACAAAAAACCACTGGTGAAGTGCCCAACTTGAAAACAATAAATACAATTTCAACATAAAAATCCCGGCAAAAATGGATTTAATTCCATTTTTGCCGGGATTTTTTGCAGAACTTAAAATATTGTTTTAAGAACACGCTTATTGAAACATTTTCAGTAATCCTTCTACTGATGCTTCCTGTCGCGCCTCTCCGGTCAAATCCATTGCAACTTGCCCATTTTCCATCATTATTATGCGATTACCCAATTGTACCGCTGACTCTATATTATGAGTAACCATTATAGTAGTGATGCCATCTTTTTCGATAATCTCTTTAGTAAGCCGTAGAACTTTCTCGCCTGTACCGGGGTCTAGGGCTGCTGTATGTTCATCTAGCATTAGTAACTTGGGCGTACAAATAGTTGCCATTAATAATGTTATTGCCTGGCGTTGACCGCCAGAAAGCAAACCCATATTTGTATTTAGCCTATCTTCAAGACCCAGACCCAATAGTGAAAGGCGTTCGCGAAACAACGAAAGAAACTTTTTTCCTATACCCACTCGAAAACGTTGTCCAGGGACATTTCGGCAAGCAAGAGCCAAATTTTCAGCAATTGTCATGTTAGGAGCTGTCCCTCTCATTGGGTCTTGAAACAACCGCCCGATATGTTTAGCCCGTTTGTATTCTGGATAAAATGTAATATCTTCTCCATCAAGAAAAATACAACCGCTGTCCGCAAGAAAAACGCCTGAAATAGCATTCATTAGAGTGGATTTTCCGGCACCATTTCCGCCAATAACGGTTACAAACTCCCCTTTGGGCAAAAACAGACTAACATTATCCAAGGCAACACGCTCGTTAACAGTACCAGCATTAAATACCTTTCTAACATTTTCAAACCTAAGCATTGTGCCCTCCGCTCTTTTGGCTTTTCTTATGTTTGTACCGCAGCCTAAGCATTATCCAGCGGTCTTTTATAGCTGGGTAAGAAATTGCTACGGCAACAATTAATGCTGAAACAGCACGCAAATTTGCTGGATTAAGCCTAAAACTCAACGCTAGTGCCAAAATAATTCGATAAATTACCGCACCCACAGATACTGCACATATATTCCACACTACAGAACGGCGACCGAATAGCGTTTCTCCAACAAATAGGGAAGCTAGAGCCACTACTACCATGCCGAAGCCCATATTAATATCCGCAAAACCTTGATACTGGGCGATAAGCCCACCACTAAGAGCAGTGACAGCATTGCCTATGGCCAGCCCTACGGACTTAGTAATATTAGAGTTAATGGAAGAAGCACGAACCATCGCCTCATTATCACCAGTGGCGCGTATTGCCAAACCAAGGCGAGTATGGAAAAATACACTCAGTGTCAATCCTGTTAACGAGGCAAAGAACAATGGTAGTAGCATTCGTATGGTTCCCCTATTTTCAAAGAAACGGCCAAATATATCAAACAGGGTGTCATCAAGTAGCAGATGGATATTAGGCCGCCCTCCCATGATTCCCAAACTAACCGAATAAAGTGCTGTCATAGTAAGGATTCCGGCCAATATAGGCTGGACACGCATTTTTGTTTGCAGAAATGCACTGCATAGCCCTGAAGCCGCGCCAACCAATACCGCCATTATAATTCCTATAAACGGTCTTCCAGCCACAATAAACACGGCACTAACTGCCGCACCTGCTGTAAAACTGCCTTCTACTGTTAAATCAGCTATGCCAAGTATGCGGTAGGATACAAATATGCCCATGGCTATTAGAGCGAAAATAAGTCCTAATTCAATCGCGCCGGTTAATGCTACTAATGTCATATGGTTGTTCTGCTGCTCAAAACATGGACAAACATCCACATTGAGAAAATTCCTGGTTCAACGTGTCCTGCCTCGCCGTCGTTGGTACAACAGGCTACTACAGTTTGATATAACACTCCACAGGCGTAAAT
>Ga0123355_10000616_pt1 | contig 48098 bp, 43 predicted proteins | sample TergutEmb28metaG_3_FD_89872 | JGI IMG/M metagenome (GOLD analysis project Ga0123355, IMG submission 89872) | Embiratermes neotenicus P1 segment gut microbial communities from Petit-Saut dam, French Guiana - Emb289 P1 | ecosystem: Host-associated > Arthropoda: Insects > Digestive system > Gut ...
CCTTTTCATTTCTTCGCTCTAGCCCATTTTCGCTTTTTTGTCGAGGGGCTGCTTAATATTTAGGTCTCTTGTGAGGTCTTTCTCAACAGTCTCTTAGAAAATGTCCTAGAACCGTTCACAGTGACTTACGCTGGCACACGCGATATACTATGTTCAAGACAAAGGCACACCACTTTTGCACTATCCATACGCTCGCCATCGTCAAATTGTAGCTCAATCCCTGCGTATTCGCCGGCTTTTGATACCTGCACTTTTGTTGTCACCATTTGTCTTAACCAGGTTTTTGCTTGCAGAAACCAAAGGGAAAGTTATTCCCAGCAACAATAATGACTAACCCATGCCGCCAAGAAACACGCGCGCAGCGGTTTTGGTAAGGTCTGCAATTTATTGTTACTGGAATTATAACTTTCTCACACGGCTTTGGCAAATATATGAGGCCTGTGGCACAGCCACATAACTGTACAGCATATAACAGCCAGAGCCAATACAATAAAAACTAAAATCCAACAAGAAAGGAGGCCAGCCTATGGCAACTTTTGCTACCGCATTTGCAAACCTGCGCATTTCCAACACGGAAAGTAAGCGCGTATGTTCTGTTTCCAATGTATGCCCAACAGTATCGGCAAACACTGCCGCCGCTTTTGTGGATGCTATCGAAACAATTTACAACAATGGAACTTGCACCGCTAGGTTTAGCGTTGCAATGGATATTGAAAGAGACGTGCAGTAAAAACTGCACACAAAAATAAATAGAAAGGAGATAAGCATGAAGCATTATTCATTGGTGTTTAACACCGCAAATGGCTCTCGGCGGTCGTTTAGGGTAAACAACCCTAATACCGATATACCCTTGCCAACGATACAGGCCGCAGTTGACCAGATTTTGCTAAACGACATTTTTAATCAAGAGCGTGGCGGACTAGAAAGCCTAAACAGACTGGAGCTTACACGTGTCGAGCATGAGATAATTATTTAGTTACTGCCTGACTATAAACCACTCGGTAAAGGAGATTAGCCTGCCGGGTGGTTTTTTGCATTGTAACGATATTTGGGCTATGTTATAATAATTACATGATGAAGAGCATTCGAGGAGGTGTTTCCCATGGTCACAAAAACGCCAATAGGCCAAGTAGAACTGGAAAGCGGTTTAATGAACATTTACGCCATGGACGACTTGTTTCTAAACTATACTTTTGAAAATGAAGAAAACTGGGAAGACTTTCGCTTGATGATAAACATTTTGCTTGAAGAGTACCGCAGACAACACCCAGCTACCGTTACTACACTTATTGAAGGCGAAATCCACATCGAGACGCAGTATAAATTTTACGTAAACGCTAACATGAAAAACAAAACACGCAACCAAGACTTTAAGCTGAATGAACGAGACGCAAACAAGCTAAAATACGTAGAATTTCAAAACAGAACGAACTCAAAACCGCCGATAACCGACAGGGCTATTGAATATTTTTCTTTGAGCATTAGCAATAACCCCGGCAAGGAAGTTATGCAAATATGGTTATTGGCGTCCGACACTGCGACTATTTTACAGGAAGAGACATTCATAAACTATATCTTGAAAGATGAAGTAACGAACAAGGTGTATCCAAACACATCAAGCATAATGTTTATCAGTTTGACAAAATTATCACAACAAGATAACTTGGCCGCTGAACTGGCAGCATATCTTTTGGGTAAACTTCCCATACCCACAAGTGAAGAAGTGCAAAAAATAGCGAATACGTTAAACAGCAGTTTTGAAACCTTTAAGACCGACAAGGAGGTAAAGAATACCATGACAATGGCTGAAAAATGGAAATACGAAGCATGGATGGATGGCATGGAGCAGGGTCGCGAGCAAGGTAAGGAGTATACCTTGGATCGATTAGTTGAACTGCTAAAAAATGGACTTTCATTGGATGAAGCTCTGCTTAAAACAAAAGAAGAGCGCGTAGAAATTGCGACATCATAGGGTAGTATGTAGCCACCAACCCCACAAAATAATTTTGCTGGGCAGGTGGCTTTTTTCTACACTACAGCATGTTTAGCGATTTTTTATTTTGCCAGAACATAAAACGCATATCAACCAGATCACCTGTCTGCATACATTTTTTCATAGTAATTCTGATACTCACCGGTCAATATATTCTCCCACCAGGTGCGGTTGTCTAAATACCACTGTATGGTTAGTTTTATGCCCTCGTCATAGGAAAGAAACGCGAAAGACACCACCGCAGGAAATACGACAAGCAAAGCGTAATCTTGTTGATGCAAGAGAAAGGGGCTTAGATGATGAATAATGAGTTAACGACAGCCAAAGAAATTTTAAACGATGTAAAAAAGCGCGGTGTAGATGCTTTGGGAGGTAGTTGGGAAGAGTTGCGAGGCGAACTTTTTTCGCAAGAAGAGTTGGCCGCAAGTGCTTTAAGGGTACAACTTATGACCGAGCTTGCACACACAAGGCACGAGCAGGGTATATCTCAGCGTAAGTTGGAAGAACTTAGCGGTGTCAACCAGCCTGTAATAGCCCGGATGGAGAATGGAACAAATAGTCCACAGCTTGATACTGTTCTAAAGGTACTAGGGGCATTGGGGAAAACACTCGCCATTATTCCACTGGAGAATGTGGAAGCCTAAGCCGCTTTGCAAAGGGTGGCAAGGCTAGGAAATGTTGAGAGATAGGGACTCCACTGATAGAGTTTGAAGAAATATATAACTCGTATTGAAGACCATCAGCAGGTTAGGCAAGTTCTTACGAGAACATGGAGGTGAAGTAGATTCGTGAGTATTTTGGCTAAAGAATATGACGAAGTTGCCGCAAGGCGGGTGTACGCGGAAGAGCGAGTCGAGGAACGTGTGGAAAGCATGGCTCTCGAAATGCTTCACAATGGCATTGAAGTTCATATGGTTGCTCTAATTACAAAATTGCCAATTGAAACAATTTATGACCTCCAACATCGTGTCTAGTGTTATATCTGCTTGTATTTTAACCACCAAGTGAAGTAATGTTGGGAGTTTCTTGCACGTAGTTACACGGTTATGGTAAGTTATTGCCACTAGGCAAAAGAATATAACTTTCGCCTAGTGGTTTTTGCGTTAGCTTTTTACTTGTGGTATTATTAGGAAGCAGAGTACATATGAAAAATGAAAGCGAAGTGATGAATCTGGATGAAAAGAGAAAGTCAACAAATAGACAGATAAAAGATGGTGTTTTCTGTCTGCTGTTTGGCAACCCAGAAAACGCCGCCGAGTTATATAATGCTATAAACAACACGCGCTACAGCCCAGCCGAGATTCAAATTATCACACTATCAACCGTTGTATCTGGTAGGCTAAAAAACGATATTGCATTTGTGGTTAATGACAAAATTATGGTAGTTGGAGAACATATGTCCAGTTCCTACGCCAATATGCCTGTTAGGATGCTGATGTATGTTGGGCATCTTATCGAAAAATGGATAAACATAAAAGGTGAGGAAAATTTTCTATATCAGAGTAAGCTACACAAAATCCCGAAACCAGAGTTTGTGATATTTTACAATGGCGTTGATACCAAGCCGGAGAAGGAAACCCTTCGATTGTCCTCTGCCTATGAAAATGTAGATAGTGAAAGTTTAGGGTATTTAGAATTAGAAGTTCCCGTATATAATATAAACAAAGGCATGAACAAGGAACTGTTTTTCAAGAGTAGTCATCTGCTGGAGATGCGGAGTTTATCACAACAATCCGTGAATTTAATACAATCTTGGCGGACTACAACCAAGCGGTAGAAAAGGCCGTAAAGTATTGTATGGCTAATAATATTTTAAGCAAATTTTTAAGAGAACATGGAGGTGAAGTTATGAGTATTTTAGCTAAGGAGTATGACGAGGTAGCCGCTAGGCGGGTGTATGCCGAAGAGATGAGAGAGGATATTGTAATAAAAATGCTGGAAAAAGGCTACTCTATCGACATAATATCTGAAATAACAGGTGTTAGCGAAAATGACGTTTTGCGGCTTAAATTGCAACATCATAGGGAAATATGTAGCCAATAACCGAGATTTTCACTTGTCTCATGCTTGCTTTTGATCACAAACCGCACAAGAATCGAACTCAGCCACCCTAACACCACACCGACAAACAAAACCGATGAACTTTGCAGGATTACCAACAACTAACGTATACGGGGCAACATCTTTTGTAACCACTGAACCCGCGCCTACCATAGCATACTCCCCTATAGTAACTCCACATACAATTGTAGCATTTGCGCCGATAGAAGCTCCTCTTTTTACAGATGTCTTAATAATCTGCCAATTTGTGTTTGTGGAACGCGGAAACAAATCATTAGTAAATGTCATTGAGGGGCCTAAAAACACATCATCTTCGACACATACGCCATTATATACATTCACATTGTTTTGGATTTTTACATTGTTGCCAATTTCCACACCTGTATCAATGTAAACATTTTTGCTGATAACGCAATTTTCACCAATGTTTGCACCTTCGCGCACTTGGGCAAGATTCCAAATTTTTGTATTTTCTCCAATAATGGCATTCTCGCTTACCTCTGCTGTGGCATGGACAAAAACAGGCATCATTACTGCACCCCCACAAAATCTTTAATAGCTACAATTACAGTTTCGACTTCCTCTGTTGTTAGCTCTGGGAAAATTGGTAAACATACGGTTTGCTTGCACAGCATTTCTGAAACTGGCAAGTCTCCTTCTTTGTACCCAAGATTATCGAATGCTTTTTGCAAATGCAGTGGAACAGGGTAAAATGCCCCTGAACCAACTCCTTGCCCATTTAAGAACTCACCTAGTTCTTCTTTCTTATCTGTGCGAACAGCATATTGATGATAGCAACTGATTCCATTGGTTGCTGGTACTGGTAGGCATATTATGTTCTTTAGCCCTTCATCATACGCTTCAGCAATTTGCTTGCGCTTTTCGTTATATTCATCAAGTTTTCCAAGTTTAATACTTAGTATTGCCGCTTGAATGGCGTCCAAACGAGAGTTGTACGCTACAATGTAATTAAAATACTTGTACGGATTGTAGAGTGCGTCCGTTGCTGCGTCCATAGCAAACTCGTCACTTACACCATAAAGAACTTCGCGTGCTTTTGCGCCATTCTTTGCCATGCCATGTTCACGAAGTGCACGTAAAGTCACAGCAAAATCGTCATCATCAGTGGTCATCATGCCAGCATCGCCAAATGCACCCAGATTTTTTGTCGGGTAGAATGAAAATGTGACGATATTGTCAGATGCACCAATTTTTTTACCATTGTATTCAGAGCCAATGGCTTGCGCCGCATCTTCGACAACCTTCAAATCATGTTTTTTTGCAATAGCATTTATCTCATCCATATCACACGGCCAGCCAAAAATATGAACAGGCAATATTACCTTTGTTTTGGTTGTAATCGCCGCTTCAATTTTTGATGGGTCAATATTCATGTCACTCTCGCGCACATCGACAAATACTGGAACAGCACCAATTGCGGCAATCGCTTCCGCCGTTGCAAAAAATGTGAATGGCGTTGTAATAACCTCATCCCCATGCTCTACGCCACATGCACGTAATGCAAGCATTAGTGCATCTGTGCCGTTGGCGCAAGATATTACATGCTTGACACCAAGCCACGTCTGCATTTCAGCTTCAAAAGTAGTCACGTACCCCCCCCCAATATATGCTCCGCTACGAAGCACTTCTGTTACTTTTGACTCAATTTTCTCCTTCAACTGATCGTATTGCCTGTTTAAGTTCAAAAAAGGTACACCCATGTTCTTTTCCTCCAAGTCATATATTTAATGTGAATACAATCACACCAATTACAATTATTAAATTGCCAATTACACGCCTTTTGGTTATTTTCTCGCCCAAAAATATGCGGCTAAAAACCATAATTAGTAAATATGCAAGGGATTCTATTACCGCTCCGTTACGGTAGTACATACCTGTAAAAGCAAAAATCATTAGAAACATACAAACGAATATTGTTCCGTAAGCCATAATTACCTTGAAATTTAGGTACTCGAATATCCAGTGGCTCTTTTCTTCGTTGCTGCTTTTTTTCAGAAGCACTTGGGAAAGTGAGGAAAGCACAACCGACAGTAGCGCAACTCCTATGTATATATTCAATTTTTATTCCTCCGAAAGCCTATCTTCTGATGAAACCACATATATACCAACCATTATAAGTAAGGATCCGATTATGTTAAATGCCGTCACATTTTCTCGAAATATTACGATTGCCCATATTAAACTTAAAATTACAACCACACCACGAAAAGACATGGCTGAAACGAGGGTAAATTTTTTTAGCATCTGTTGCCATAAAACCGCATAGATGCCTAATATAAATATTTGAATAGCTACGAAGAAAAAGAATCTTTCGCTCAAAAACTCACTATTTGCGGCTAATTTGGACATTACACCTACAAAAGAAAAAATGCAAAAAACAAATAAAATTTGTACATATTTACTTTTTACAAACATTTGTTTAACTCCTTAATTTCAGACACTAAAAACGTGGGCCTTTTTCTTGCCGCATCTAAAGCCCGCCACAAATACTCTGAAATTATTCCTAAAGAAATATTAGTTATACCAAATCCCATAACCATTATTGCTGCAAGTGTTGGGTATCCCACTGGTGTATATGAGTAAATAATGCGGCTAACAACTATTCCGACAAGAAACAACGCACCAAAGAAAAACATCAAAACCCCAACGATGCTTACCATTCGAATTGGTGCAAACGAAAATGCAACAAATGAGTCAACAAACAGTTTTATTTTTTTCGATAATGTCCACTTCGATGTGCCAGCTACTCTGTTTTTATAATCCATCGGCAATGTAGCATTTTTATATCCCGCATCAATTATTTGAAGCATAATGGATGAATTAGATTCGATATTCTGATTTAAGAAATCTTTAATTTTCGAGTTAAACATTATATTGTTTATCCCGCCCGATCCAAAATTTTTTACAGCATATTTACGCATTAACCATGCATAAACAAGTGAAAAAAGTCTGCTCCCACGGCTTACCTGAATACTATTTTTTTCAACATATACCGCATCAAATCCTCGAATAATCGTATCATACATTTCTGTAACCATGTCATCTGGCTCTTGCAAATCTGCCCCTACATAGGTTATATAGTCTCCAGAAGCATGAAATATACCCGCACGTATTGCAGCGTGTGCACCGTGGTTTTTTGACAAAATTACAATACTTATTTTATTGCAGTATTGAAAACGATATTGCGAAATTACATCAACGGTATTGTCTGTAGAGCCATCATCCACAAAAATAATTTCTGTTTCAAATGGCTTGTCACGAGAAAAATCATCAATAAATTCACAATATTGAGTGATGCAACTTTCTTCATTTAAAAAGGGAACAATTATTGAAATTATACTCATAATGCTATTGTTTTCTTTCCTTTCTCAACTGAGAGATATTCCATTCGGACAGATCCATCGTTTTCCACATAAATTTCCCCGATAATTTTTGCTGGAGAACCAGCTACAATTTTATATGGTGGCACATTAAAACTAACCAGCGAATTAGCAGCAACTAGACTGTGGTTGCCAATGTGTGACCCCTTTAAGATAATCGATTGAGAACCTATGAAGCAATAATCCTCAATTGTTACTGGTGCATACTCATAAGGCATTTTGCCCTCGCTTAGTGTAAATCTTAACGTGTCATGGGTATATACCATTGCGTTGGCCGCAATGGTAACACCCGTTCCTATTGTAAGGCCGCCACCGCCATCAAGTATAGTATATGGCCCAATCCAACAATAATCGCCCATCTTTATATCTCCAATTACTGTGCAGGATTCATATACTGTATTATTGCCGTGGCCACTGACCAGCTTTCCGCGCTCTTTCCAATCAATCAAATTTTCATTCATTGGGTTGATACGGTTGTATCTTTCTTTTGTAAAAAAATTCATCGCGTCACCTAACGAACGCAGCCCACCAAACAGGTCTTTTTCTAGTGCATCCATGATATCTATGCGGCTATCCATATACTCTCCATACTATATTTGTTTTGTATACCAATTCAAGGTCTGTTGCAATCCATTTTCAAAAGAAACTTGATATTGAAAACCTAAAAGTTTACTTGCTTTTTCCGAAGAAGCGCATAATCGCTTAACATCCGCCGCGCGTTCGGGCTTGTACTCAATTTCACCTGTGTAACCCACATATTTGCAAATATTTTCGATTATATATTTTATGCTATACTCCACTCCAGTACCAAGGTTAATTATCTCACCACGCAGACCATCGTTTTCATATGCCGCGACAAGGCCTCTAATGGTATCTGTTACATAAATGAAATCCCTGGTTTGTAGCCCATCACCTTCAATAACTGGCTTTTCACCGTTATTTATGCGGCGCACAGTAAGTGGAATAATACCAGCTAGAGACCCTGTAATATTTTGCCTTGGCCCATAATTGTTAAATGGACGTATAATGACTGCATCTAGGTCGTAGACATTAAAAAATGATTTTACCAACAAATCAGCAGCGGCTTTACCTGCGGCATATGGCGTTGTTGGGTTAAGTGGATGGTTTTCATCCATAGGGCTATATAATGCAGTACCGTATGCTTCGGAAGAAGACATATGAATAAGGGTTTCGTATTCGTTATTACGTAACAAGTGCGTCAGCGCATCCGCAATTTTTACATTTATCATATATGCCGTATGTGGATTAAAAAAAGAATAGATAAGGGCCATGGTAGCCATGTTATAAATAATCTCTATTTTTTCCTTACGCACAATAGCTTCCATAGCGTGCAGGTCAGATGCATCCTCTTGATAAAAAACAATGTGATCTTTTATTTCTGCAAGATTGTCTAATTTGCCCACAAACAAATTGTCTACGATAACAACCTTTTTCGCACCAGCGGTCAGAATGCCTTCTGCCAGGTGACTTCCAATAAAACCTGCGCCGCCTGTTATTAAAACAGACTTACCTTTTATGCTTCGCATATCTATGCTCCCATCAATTTCGTCTTTGCATTCAAAAGAGCTTGCAAAACGTCTATTTGGTCTTGCTCAGTCATTTGAACATACAAAGGTAGAGTAATTGATAACTTGTCCAACATATGCGAAACGGGGAAGTCTTCGGGCTTGAATCCATATCTATCCCTGTAATGACCCAGCATATGATTTGCGTGCGTACCTACCCTTGATGCTATTCCGTTTTTCTCCAAATCACTCATTATTTCATTGCGCAATGCTCCTGCATTATCAAGGCCAATATCACCCAAATCTATTACACATACATAAGACTGGTATGTGTGATAATATCCACCTGGTACATATGGCGGTTTGATGAAATCAACACCCATTTCTTTTATTAGCTTGTCATAAAATGATGCTTTCTCCCTACGTGTGTTTGTAATAAACTCCATCTTTCGCATTTGTGCAACACCAACAGCGGCCTGTATATCTGTCATCCGGTAGTTATAGCCAAGTTCGTTAAACTCTGGCAATAAATATCCTGCAGAGTTATGTCGATCAACTTCTGATACAGACGCCCCGTGGCTTCTTAGTGACATTATTCTTTTTGCAGCCTCTGGGTCATTTGTAAGTACCATGCCACCTTCTCCAGTAGTAATGGATTTACGCGGATGGAAGCTAAGGCATGACATATTGCCAAAAGCAGCCTCTGACACATTATTTATCTTTGCACCAAAAGCGCAGGCGCTATCTTGCAACACAAGCAAACTATATTTTTTCGCAATTTCGTTGATGGCAATCAAATCCGCACATAAACCAAATAAGCTTACTGCCATTATTGCTTTCAGTTGTTTACCAGTTTGCTTGTTAATCATGTTAACGTCATACTTACTTGCTATTAAAGCCTCTATCGCAACGGGGTCAATATTGTATGTGTCAGGTAAAACATCAACAAGAATCGGTGTCCCCCCTGTGTACAGCACAGAGTTTGAAGATGCTGTAAATGTAAATGAGGGAACAATTACATCATGGTTTTCATTCACACCCATTTGTATCAGAGCCAGGTGCAGTGCCGTTGTACATGATGTTGTTGCAATACCATATTGCACATTTGCATAACTAGCCACTTGCCTTTCAAACTCTGCAACCTTTGTACCCTGTGCCACCCAACCAGAAGCAAGCACCATCGCTACCTCATTTGTTTCATCTGTATCTATATATGGAATAATAACAGGTATGTTTTTCACGCAAATTCTCCTTATTCTACCAGACGCGGGCATTTATCCGTGAGTTGATGAACACGTTCAGCGTAGTGAAGTGCCTTGGTGGCATCATGTCCGTTGGTAAGCGCAAGTCTGCCATTGTTTATGGCTTGCGCAAATTCTATCAGTTCGGCTTTAAGTGGCTCTACGTTTGGGAGCATAATTTTTTCTACTATATTTTCTTGTTTGTACATTGGTGTATAGCCTACATCCAACGCAAAACTTGTTTTGCGGGTTATTTGCAAAGTTTTATGGAGCAAATCCGCTTGTATGAAACTTGCTTTTGTATGAATATCAATGGTTCGGATTTTTTCTTCTGTTGAGCGGCTTGCCAAAATAGTTGAAATTGCACCAGACTTATGCTGGAACATAGCTTGTACATAATCTGAATAATTTTTACTGTGTACCACCACTGCACTCGCATTTGCATTTAGCACAGGATCAGGCCATAAATAGTTTAGAACAATATCTAGGTCATGAATCATCAAGTCAAATATCACGTTTGTATCGCCAATGCGCTTATCGAAAGGACTACATCTTTTTGCATCAATTGCTACAATACCCGATTCATTTTCGAGGATTTTTTTAAGTTCGATTACAGCAGGATTAAAACGCTCAATATGACCCACCATAAGTGTTTTTCCAATCCTATTAAATTCTTCGCACAGTAGTGTGCCATCAGTTTCAGTTAGCGCAATTGGCTTTTCTATCAAGGTATGTTGATGGTGCTTTACAGCAAGCAAGCCATATTCGCGGTGTAAGGATGATGGCACAGCCAGCACAACCGCATCGGTTTTTTGTAGTAACTCTTCTGCACTTTCAAAAGGTGTTGCGTTAAAACGCTCTTTTGCAATCGCTATGTTTTCTGGTGAGGGATCATATACCCCTACAAACTCATAAAGGTTTTGCAATTCGCAAATGTTTCTTACATGGTTACGTCCCATGTTACCTACGCCTAGTACGCCGATTTTTAGCATTTCAATTCCTTCTCTCCAATTTATATAGTCGAATAATTATTTGAGGTATTTATTTAATCGACGGTTATAGTTCCAGTACGTGTGTGTACGAAACCTCTATTGTGAGAATCGCGCACAAACATTTCAATCTGAAACTGTCCGGGTGAATTGAACTCGTAATATAAAATATGTTGATCAAAATCAAACCAAATGGTATCTCTTCCTCCCAGTTGCAAATCCCAAACATACCAAGCAAACAAATAATCACCTGGCAAATTTTGCAATGTGCTCTCGAATCTATAAGTTAACCCATCCACTTGCTCTATAATTATTGCAGGAAAGTATGAAAGCTTTACTACTATTACGTCATCAATTATTCTAACCGAGTCCTGTGCCGGCCAGGCAGGCATTCTTAAAAATTCATCATTTTCCATTATTGCGCTTCTTTGAGCTGGTGTAGCTAAGTCAAGCTCAACACCAAGAAAACGTGAAATGAAGCGTTGATTTTTTAATGGACTAACATATCCAACGAAAGGGAATGTAGCATGCCACAAAGCCTGTGTATGCATAGAGGGATGATACGTATGAGCAGATCTGCTAAAATTCATTATTCGATTATTCATACCATCTTGCCCGCCCCCAATAAATGCAACTGGTAGTGAAGATCTATATCCTTCTACAGTTTCAATACGAGCTAAAACTCTATTATAAAAAGCAAATGTTCTTTGGTTGTAGATATGAAAAACATAATAATGCTGACCTGTTTGCTGCCAATAACCCGTACCAATTAAGAAAACACAAACTATACTTGCATATTTTAATAGTTGTGCCGCATTTCTAAGCCCTTTTTTTTGAAATTCGGCTAAACTAACATTTTCACACAAAGTCAAAAGAGTAATAAATACTACTGTAAATTGGACAATATTTAAATCACTTGCACGGTACGCTGGATTGACAAAATCGATAATATTAAGCGCAATGGGTAACGCAATTACACAGATAACAAGCAATAGTGTATTAGCTATGGACTTGTAAAGTTTACTTTTTATATAGATGAAGCAACCCAAGATGAAACAAAGAATGAATGACGTAATGTGGAGGCGTATCATTGTATTAGAAAAACTAAATACAAATCTTTGACTTAAAAAATATGCAAAAAAACCTTCATAGGTACGATGTGCAAGATATGGAATTTGTGAAACACTAATTTGACCCATATTGTCAAGTCCTCTATATGTTGACATTTGCAAATCCAACAAATACAGTGAAATACGTATAGAGAGGATATACAAAATTAGTCCCATTATACCCATGACGGCATAGCGGACGAAAATATATAGCATATCAACAGTGAATTTAGATTTCTTAAAGATTTCTAGTATGAGTATCAACAGCACAAGCCCTATGGTATAACCAATCATAGCTTGATACAGTGAAAGCGAAAGCATTAAACAAAACGCACCAACCACACAACCATACTTGTACTTTTTTGCAAAGAAAACTGCTAAAACTGATAATAGAAAAGACCCAGCAAACAAATCAGCAGAAAACATATACGAAAACATATTAGACCAAGTCGGAAAAGAAACCACTACTAACGAAATCAAGGAAATATAAGTTTTACTTTTAATATCAAGAGTGATAATAATAAAAGAAACTCCAAGAGACAAATAAAACAAAGCAAATAAACCAATCACCCAAGGTATTTGAAATAATGAAGATAGACTAGTAAAATACTGATGAAACCAACGGCCTGTGACTGCCAAATTACGAATTCCAAAATCGGTCGTAAATCGTAAGATTGTATCTTCATTTACAAACACTGTTGTAATTAAATATAAATGTACAATTAAAGAAATACACAAAGACACTAAGAGTGCAAACTTAAATTCACGTGGTATTTTAGCAAAAGACATTTTTACTAAATCTACTGGGTCAGGTAATTCAATATTTCTTAATGCAATAACGGCTTTATCATATGTTTTCATCTTTTTGCGTTTACTAGGCATTTCAACCCTCCGAAATCATGTTTTTTTGATCTAGAACAGCAAATAATCTATTGTATGTGTTATTGAGCACTTGGCTGTTGTCAATATTTTGTTTCAAGTAAAACCATAAATGGAGGCCGATTCGCTTCTCTATTTCAGGGTTGTCTAGGAGGACTTTGTGAAGCGCAGACCATAGCACATCAACTTTATTTGGTGCTGTATCTGTATCATTACTCATAGAGCGAATAGTGATTGTTTTAGCCTTCTCTTTCTTTTGCATGGCATAATCATATTTATCTTTGTCTGTTGTTGAAATTGATAAGAAACTCTCGTCTACATTCTTTGGCACAGAATACTGCAACAACCCTGCTAACTTTGACAACTGTGCATTATACATCGGATTGTCAAAAGGAAGTTGGAGCAAGCCTTGGTGAAAGCACCCTAACAAATCAAGTTGTAACTTGGTTGATTCAAAAATCGGCATACTATAGATATTTGCGAGATACATAGAAGGTGAGTTGAGTGGTGAAAAACTTACTTCACCCCTATATTTCCTAAGGTTACTTTTAAAATGCAAGCCATGGCGCATTACATAGTGCGATAATACCCTCCCCCCAGCAGATGAAGTGCAGGGCTCACGAGTAAGCACCTGTCCGAATTTCTCAACAAGAGGCAGTAAGTTCTCATTGTCTGTACATAACTGATTAACGTAATCATTGATTAGCCAAGAACTTATATCATATGGACTTACCAAGTCGGTAAAATGTGTGTCGTGATACTTCTCTGTAACATACGAGCGTGCAAATTCACCATATGCACCATATATTGAAACCATCTCATCGGTTCTTCTTAATCCACTAAGTGCACTTGTGTAATACATAATCTCATAAAAACTGCGGTACACTTGGTCTGCGGTAGCATCTATATAATGTTCATAAGATTCGCTTGTATCATCAAAATTAAACCCAAAGAACTTGTTGATTTGAACTGCAACGGGCAAGTCATTGTCTACTGGCTTTGTATTGATTCTTACAAGGTCATGTTGCGTGAAACCGACGTTTGCGAATGATGCAAGAGTTAAGCGACTATCCAATCCTCCAGTCAAATCCATCACTAGCTTCTTGCCTCTTTCTTGAGCAAGATCCAAAATTACAGTCGCATTATTCTTTATCTCTACTACCGCATTTTGAAACAACTCAAAATATTTCTCATAATGGAATCGATTTAGGCTTGTTAATTTTTTGCCCATATCGTTTAGAGTAAGGCCAAGTCCTCCATGCTTAGTCACATTTACATTCATGTAATAAGGAATAAAAGAAACGTTTGTTATGTCTGTTTCATAGCCAATTTGCTGTTCGAAAAGCTGAACACCTTTTACTGAAAAAAACTTCACTACTGCATTTACTTGGTCAAAATCTACATCCGGTTGCCCTGCAATTTTTTTTAGCAATAAGTGAAGCCTATTTGAGACCGCACTAAAATTTACCCCGCGATATAAATAAGCTTGCTCGAAACCGAAATTATCCCGATGTATAGTGATACTCTCACCTACATCAATACACGAAAAAGCACCAAGCCGCATATTATTATAAGATATGCCCGAACACAGGCGTAGCAGTTCTTCTTTTTTTTCAAATTTGCCATTTGTCAGTATACTGACTTTATATTTACCGAAGCCATCTAGCGTCGTAAATTCAAAGCCTTCTTCAGAAAATTCTCTCTCATCATTTTGGGAAATAAATAACACGTAATCATAGAATGGAGAAGTGCTTTGCAAAAATTTATACTCTGGCAATAAGGTGGGAGTATGATTCATCAAAAAATCATTGTATTCGCTTTTGACATTGTCTGGAAAAAACGAAATAGGGAACGAAAACTTCGAAAGCATTTTATTAGTAGATATGTGTTTTACAAAGCCCTGAACAACATATACGCCAGCATCTGGTACATCAAAGTCATAACGTGTATCCTTACTGTATCCAGATGCTTTTTGTATCACCTTACCATAGCGTAGCAAATAGAACGTATAGAGATGCTCCTTAGGATTAAAGTGTTCTTTAAAAGAAAGGCTTGCTGTTATCTTATTCTTGTCAGCAACTGCATTTACATCATAATCCATCACCTGATCATTGTGCCAACTAATATATTCATGCACCGCTCTTGCGCCGTGGTGATATTTAGCTTTTTCCTTTACGACATAACCATCTTCGTCCCTTAACGGAATCATTATGGTTTTTGCTTTAATATGGGTTCTTATACTCGCCATAAACTCTTCTGAAAACCATAACGACATATCGCTCGACAATCCTAGTTCTGGCCGTTCGGTTAAAATAATAACTTTCTTATACTGGCTATAATCAAAATCAAAATAACCATCACAATATTCTCGAAAAGATGAAATAATAGAAAGGATATTTGGGTCTGTGCTTTTTCGATTATGGTAAACACTATGCAACGCTTCTGTTACAAAATTAAATCCAAGCAAATCCACAACTAAATATTTGCCTGTAGAATTAGGATTGTCTAGAAATAATCGCCCGACACTTGCTTCTCTATTCATAATTGCATTAAAAATCTGGCTATTATCAATATACAACTCAACATTGGCATTGTTGGCAAATGCCTCGTAAAAATCTTTTGATGAAATAACATCTACTGTCAGTTTTTGCATGGTTCACTGTTGCTCCTTTGCTTTCCATTAAGGATCATTTATCACACAAACTCAACTAATTCTTGCACCAAGCTCATTTCAGCTTTCATCATTTTGGATGTAGCGGACTGTGCGCGTACCCTCTCTGCCGCATTTCTCGACAACTTGTCAAACAACTCCGGCGCATTATACAATCGTAAAATCCCATCCGCCAACCCCTGCCAGTCTTCAGCCTCGACCAAAATGCCGCATTCGTCGTTCACAAACTCCGGTATCGCAGCAACAGCCGTAGTCACTGGTACCAACCCAGAGGACATAGCTTCATCCCGCGAAACACCATGTGTATCCATTCGTGACGGTATTAAACACACGCCGAACTCCTTATGCAATGCCGCTAACTCTGTGTGCGAGTAGTATCTTTCTTCCAAGCACACATTCTTAAATTTGCGTAGGGGCTTGGTTAGCTCCTTAAATAGTTCACCAACACCTGCTATGTGAAAAAACATATCCTCAAATGCCTTTTCTTTAGACAGTGCAAGTATGGCATTAACTGTTAAATCATTTGCATAAGTACGCGATGCAAATGGCCTGCAAGAAAAAATCCGTTTCCGCTGCTCCGCATCCTTTTCCACATAATCAAACATTTCAGTGTCTATCATATTGTGGATTATCGAATACTTGTTCTTCGGCAACTCGACCTTATAATCTTCCATAACCTCATTAGCGAAATATTGCGATACAAATACAAAGTGTATATTTTTCGTCTCTGCCACGGCAAACACTTCTTGCCAAAAGGCAACACGCTTTTCACTGGCTTGTTTTGCCTGTGCTAAATCAGCCGGGTCGTCGTAATTATACTCGCGCCGCCACCATGGTTGTATTTCTGCACCATGTACCCATACAATTAAACGAATATCATCCAGATAGCACTTTAACACAGCAAACATTTGCTCATCTAAGAAATGCGCACACACGGTTTTTATTTTCCCTGTTGCCATAACATCTGCAAGGCGTTGTATGTGTCCTTCGATTACATTTATACCCTCAAACTCACGGTACACATTTTTTGCATAAATGTTGGTTGATATCACATCGCATACAAAACCACGCTCTTTATATGCTCGCACCCTAGAGTGTACAAACATATTACGATAAAGATTTTCATATGACGGATAAATATTAGTTAACACCAGTGTGTCGCTCTTAACCAGGCTGGGCACATCTGCAACTGTACTGCTTGCGCCTTTGAAATCCAGCGAACTAAATGCACATTCCCCTGCACCTTTTAGCCTAAATGCTATTCTCACGCTTGTTGCTTTGGGGAAATCGTTGAATGGCATAAAAATTGCGGTTTGGCCGCCCGCAAGCATTTTGTTACCTAGGTTCTGTTTGTTGTCGTCGTAAAAAACTATCACCAAACCTGCTGTATCATCTGCAACAGCATTGAAGCTAACGGTTAGCTTGCCACCCATACACAGATTAGATAATGTAAATGTGTCAGAAAAATATACATATTCCGTATTGTTTGCTGTATCGTATTTTATGTGCAACACATTGCCATCCACGTCGGCTACAATACCACGACTCTTTGCACCTTCCTTAAACAATGGGGCGGCACTACGGCTGGTTAGCGAAAGCAATATATTGCCGGTGCTACTCATTGATATTTTTTCCGCTGCTTCTTGTATGGCTTGCAGTGGCATCCCACTATCAATATTTAGAATATCATCTACACTTGGACAGCTTTCACCATCAAATCCCTGTGCGTAGTTGAAAGAATCAATCGCAAAGAAATTACCTTGGACGATATTTTCAAAGCCATCAAACACAGTTGTTTTGATAATTGAACAACTTACCCCCGCAGACGCAACCGCCTGATAGCAACCTTTATCAATGCCTTTTACTACTCCGTTAATGTCTGCGGGCAAAAATCTTGTTGCAAGTGCTAAATCAGTTAAATAGTTTGGGCCATAGTAGTCATCATCAGCAAAATATGCAACATAGTCTGCATCCAGACTCTTTACATCATCCGTGGTTGTATATATGTGAAGGAACTTGTTTTCATAATTTTGGCGGTTGAATGCGTTTTGTGCATTTAGCGCATCTTGCTTCACAACCACCGCAATTTTAGGTTGTGGTGATTTTACATCTTTACCAAAAACTTTTTCTACAATATATGCCAGGCGGTCTTCATACAAGTGTTCGCTTAGCACTTTCCTTAATGCCAGAAGGCGCAATTTTTGTATATCAATAGTATTAATCGTATTTTTCACTGTTTCAACATTATTAGTTGCAATAGTTAAGTCACCAAAATACTGTTTAACACCTAATGAATAGTTGCCTATAACCAATGTATTAGATGCCATCAGTTCAAAAACCCGCCGTGCAAACATGGTGTGCGACTGGGTAATAGAGTTTAAATTTATACCATAGTTGTATCCCTTGTATGCAACATCAATTTCTTCCGGAGCAAGTTTGCCTAAAATATGAGAGTTGTATCTTTTGGGGAACGCGTGTTCTGGCAATGCATTGCCATGGTTACGGTCATATATATCAAAACCCTTTGTTGCGATAAAATAATCTGCAAAATTGTCAAAAACTTGGCAACGCTCTTGATAGCGATGGTAATACGCCCCTGCAAAGCAGAATTTGTCTTTGCGTTCCATTGTTTCTATTGGATTGTGTATTTTGGGCTGGGCGGCAAAATGCAGGTGATACACATGGGAATTACCCGTTCCAGCTTTATACGCAGGAATAGAATCAAAGTCGCAGGTGAAAATTACATCTGCTTGCGCTGCAGCAGGCATGAATGTTTGGGTGTAAACAGGATCTTCCTTACCCCAATAGATTACTGGGATTTTTTTGGCCTTGCAGTAACTTGTTAATGCGAACAACTCCTTTGAACCATTTGCTATTTTTCTATGCCATAGGGCGTCCTTACCTTGCCAAGCGGATTCGATAAAAAGCATATCTGGGGCAAAAACGTCTATTTCACTTTTCCAATTTTCGGGGGTGATATCTTGCAAAATACATTCGGGGGCGTAACTTAGCCGTGTAAAAGGATCCATTATGCAGGCCATTTTTAATTGCTTTAAGTTATCAACACGTAGCGGAAAGTCTAGGGTGCGATCTTTTTCACTGTTGACGCTAATGCCCTTCGTTTGTAAGAACGCCAACAAATTTTCATATGAAGTTTGTAAGTTGTTGATTGTGTCCGTCATACATACACCCCGAAATTTGTTCTAACGACGCAACATTCGTTTGAGCCGCCGTAAAATGCGATACCCTTTTAATGCGAATTTTCCGTACCATGTGTTTATAATACGATTTATTTTTTGCTGATATTGTTCGTTTGACTTTTGTAGCATTAAGACCTGTGCGGTCAGCCGTTGGTTAGTGTTTTCTGCGTTTCGCAAATGAGTTATGCTTTCCCCTAACTGCCCTGTTGCAAATGTTAACTTCTCCAACAACTCTGTACGCTCCGAGGAATGTGATGCAAGGGATTCTGCGAGTTGAGATTGGGTGTTAGTTAGTTGGATTGTAAAGCGGGCTGATTCTGCTGCTAGCTTTTCGAGTAGTGCGGTGCGTTCGTCTGTATGGGCGATTTTTGCGTCGGATAGTTGGGTAGTCACTTCATTTAATCTTTTGTTAGCAAGCGCGATTTCCTCAATCAATTTGTTGCGTGCTATAGTATTAGAAGCTTCTTTTTTTCTTAATTCGTCATGTTGTTGTGACATTCCTCTGTATTTTATGTTAGCGTTGTGTAGGTTTGTTTTTGTTTCAGTTAATTCTTTAAATAGTTTATTTTGTTGCGCAATTAGCCCAAGGCTGTAATGATTACTGAATAAATCCACACTAGGGGCTTGAGTAGCAAACTTTTCAAAAGAAGATATGAGACCCTGTTGTATTCTGTCTACATCTTGGAAACGAACTTTGTAGTTGTTTTTTATGAAACCAGGCATATCGTTTGGTAACGTTTGCTCTCTAAAATCAAAAGGCTGAATTTCATTTTCTAATCCAAATGTGCTATAGTAGTCGTAGAACTTAAAGTTGATGGATTTTTCGTTATCAAAACGCTTGCTATGACCAAATCTGGAACCTTTTCTCGCATCATCACTAAATGTCACCCACATATTAGGAATACAATAGCTGTCTGCAATTATCAGCCCGTGCAAACTCGACGACAATATTGCCTGACAAGAGGAAATATCTTGCAATACTCTTTCAACCTCATTACCCGGGTCTATTAACAAAACATCTTGCTTATTACATAAATCTTTTACATATTCATTATCTAAATCAAGGAAGTGTGGCACAAGTCCTAACTTATGAATTTTCTTATTTGGCGGTTTGTATTTGCTTACTAAAATTGCTGGATCTCCTAATGGTATTGACAACATATCTTCATTTCCTAAAATATCACTAACTATGCTCCTGGTTAGCTTTCCTCTAACTGCATGAAAAACCATATCTGTCTTAAAACTTTCTGTTGCAGCATCTTCATCAAACATAAAACCACTACCCCAAATGTGAATGGGATTTGCGTGCAAAACAATATCAGGTTCGAAACTTTTCAAAAATCGGTGCAAAATAGACCCAATGCTTGCAAAACTGGCGAATGATATATCTGCGGGGAGCGTCTCTACACCAAACATATTTGGAATGAGCGTATCATTTAAATCATCGCCAAAGTTAATTAAACCTTGGGCACGCCGACAAACATACGTGGGTAATATCATTTTATATACCTCAAATCTTTAACTTGCAGTCTATTGCATTGGGTTTATTTGTAACGACTTTTCCTAAACTCAGACTTCTCCACACCACTCAATTCGTTATACCACTTGAAAAAATTATGATACTCCGTGCATACGCCATCTGCATCGCCAAATCCTTTCATATGCCCGTACTCCAGCCATATAGCCTTATCACAAAATTCTCTTATGGCTGTAATCGTATGTGACACGTAAATAATCGTATTTCCTCTTGCCCTATACTCATTCATAGCTACCAAACATTTATCCGTAAACCCCTGGTCACCCACAGACAAACCTTCATCTATAACCAAAACTTCTGGGTTGACATTTATCGATATCGCAAAACCCAACCTTGCAGACATACCAGATGAATAATATTTAACAGGCTGGTTAATGTAATCGCCTATGTCTGCAAACTCAATAACCTTTGGTATCATCTCTTTTATTTGAGCAGGAGAAAACCCCAGCAACAATCCCTTGTATTCAATATTTTCTTTCCCAGTCAAGCCTGGGTTTAAACCAACGGATACAGATATACAAGCAGCTTCGCCATTTACAATCATTTGCCCACTTGATGGTGTTACCGTACCAGCTATCATATTTGCTAATGTGGATTTTCCACTGCCATTTAACCCCATAAGGCCTAGACATTCACCTTTGTTTACCTGGAAAGACATTTCTCTAAGTGCATGAATAATTGTACGCTTGTTTTTGTTACGTACAAGCTCCACAAGTTTGTTGCTTTTATTGGAAAAAAGCCGATATGACTTTGAAACGCCTCTAGCATCAATTGCAATATGGTTAGAGTCCACAACTCACATCCAATCTACAAACCGGGTCGAGTATTTTCTTTGTAAATAGCAGCCAACCAAAAAAATTACAATGGTTACGCCCCAAAAAAACATGATTAGTTGCGGTCTTTGGAAAAAATTCTGCCCATGCAACAAGCTATATCTAAACCCCGTAACAATATAGCGCACAGGGTTTAATACAAAAAAAAGGCGCGCCCAGGTTGGTATATTCGTTTCTTGCCAAAGGATTGGCGTGATAAAAAACAACAACTGCAACAGCGACGTAATCAAACGGCCAAAATCTTTTGCAAGTTGCACAATTACAGAAAAAACCATAGCTAGCGCAACAAGAAAAATAAAGGAAAATGCCACATAATACAGCAGATTAAACCAATACAGATTAGGTGTAATTCCATGAAATAGATACACTACAACTAAAATGCCAAACATTACAATATTATCGTACAGGCAAATAATAATTGCCCCCACGGGAACTGTAGAAACTGGATATTTTATCTTAAAAATCATTCCTGCCCTTGACGATATAGACATTGCACCAGTGGTTATGCCACGGCTGATAAAAATCCAAGGTACAAGCCCAGCAAGAAGCCATATTAAAAACGGAAAGCCATCAATTGGCGCGCCGCCACGTATACCTATACCAAACACAAACCAAAATGTCCCTATCTGTATAAGCGGTGATAATATTTTCCAAAACGTACCTAGATAAAAGTTGCGGTTCTCGATTTTAATATCAAAAATAGCTATCCGCAACATCCGCACACGGTTCTGCCAAATCTCCGTCAAAACTTCTCTTGTCGAGCGAAAAATCATAACTTATAACACCCTGGCAAGGCACAAATATTCCTCGTATCCAAAACTATCTTACTTCCCAACTTCTCCACGTTCTCCCTTATATGTCCGTGCCCAACCATTATCACTACCAAATCACTCTTCTCCAAAAATTCCTCAAACGACTCCACTTGCCCATCCAGCACCTTGCCTTGGCACATAGGATCAAAAAATACAGCATTCCCGCCTCCCAAATGTAACTGCATCTGATCATACAACTGCATGGTGGGGCTTTCCCTGGTATCATCCACATCTTCTTTGTACGTAATACCATAAAAGCCAACGGTCGCATCCTGCGGCAAGCTATTTTCCTTTTTTATATCCTGTATTCGCTGTAGCACAAAACCGGGCATAGAGTCATTTATCTTACGCGCCTCATGTATAAGCAACGACAGGCTTGGATAATCACCCACCAAGAACCATGGGTCTACAGAAATACAATGCCCACCTACCCCAGGGCCTGGCTGCAAAATATCCACCCGCGGGTGCATATTGGATATTTTTATTATTTCATATACATCCATGTTATCTTGGCGGCATATTTTTGCAAGTTCGTTGGCAAAAGCAATGTTTATATCACGATAAGTGTTTTCTACCACCTTTGTCATTTCCGCAGTGCGGATGCTGGTCAGCACAATATCACCGACACAAAACGTCATGTACATATCACGCACGGCTTCGGCCACTTCTGTACTGTCTGCACCTATAGTGCGGGAATTTTCGCGCAACTCTTTTATCATTTTTCCTGGAATGATACGCTCTGGCGCGTGGACAAGGTGCACATTTCCACCACGCACATGATTCTGTATAAATGGACGTATAAATTTGTCTGTAGTGCCAGGCGAAACTGTGGATTCGATTACTATAATCGCACCATCGTCACAAACATCAAGCACATTATCGATTGCAGAAAGTACATACTTTACATCAATCTTTTTCGTAGTTTTGTTGTACGGGGTTGGAACTGCCACTATATACATTGGTGCTTGTGGAACTATCGACTCGAATGAAATATTGTGTATCGCTTTTGCATACAGTTCTTGCAAACCATCTTCCTCAAAGGTTACATTACCTTGGCGAAGTTGAGCCAGTAAATTCGCATCTATATCTACGCCTGTAACGCGATTGCCGCAAGCCGCTAACATTAGGGCAGTTGGCAAACCGATATAACCCAGACCCAGTACACATACTTGGTTCATACTAATTCATGCCTCCTTCGGCGGCGGAAGAAATTTCAATCATTACATCCTATAATCTGAAACAATTGTTCCATTCGCTGTTGCCAGGTGTGGTTGGCGAAAACGTAATCTATGTTGTGCTGGCGAATCTTGTGCATATCACAATGGTCGAAGTCTTCGCCCAAGAACCATATGCTGCTGTCGAACTGTTTGCGCAAACCTATCGAGTGGTTGCTTATTACAATTGCACCACAGGCCATGGCTTCGTATACACGGCGGGCAAACATTGTTTCAGAGTCACATACGGTGTTTATATTTATTGCATAAAGAACCTTGCGATATGTCTCGCCCAATGTTTCATACTGCACGCTGTTTTGCACATAATGTTGATATTTTTTGGGGAATGATTTTGCTGAGTGGCCGTCTAACATATTTCGGTCATATATGCGTAGTGAAATATCATTCTCAAGCACCATATCGAAAATACCTGCCAGCTCAACGCATCTTTGTGGGTGATCCGAAAACCAACTGCCCGCAAAGACTGCCACATTTTCGCGTTCATCCGCTTCATTATTCGGCGGATAAAATATTTCTGTTGAAAATGCAAACGGCCAGAGATGCACATTGTTGTGACCTAAGGCTTGGTACTTTTTTATACATTCCTCGGCAGTTGTTAAAATATAATCAAATTTTAGAGCTGTATCGGTAAAATTATATATTTCGTTTTGAAAATAGGCTGGGTCTTCCTTCGCCCAAAAAACAGTGGGGATTTTTTCTCTATTACAATGTTCTATTATATGGAGGAGTTTTTTTCGGTTTTCATGAAAAACGCGGCCATCTTTATAGACTTGGGCTCTCCAAGGTGAACCCATATGGCCTGTCCAAGCTGCTTCGCAAAAGAAAAACTTGTATTTTTGACTATTTGCGAAGGCTAGCTTCCAATTTGTTGATGTTACGGCAACTGCCGTATGATAGCTGGATAGGTTATGCCATGTCATTGGGTCACACACTGCAAGTATTGGGGTTTGACTTATGCTATTAGCAGATACAGTTAATGGCGATACCTTGCGCCACTGTGTACTGGCGTACAGTATGCTTTTTATTGTTGCTGGGAGTTTGCTAAGCATTGTTAATTTGTCTCCGCTTGCTAATGCTATGTTTTGCGTACAGCAATGTGTACAGCGCGCTTGTTACTATTCCATACCCAACGTGGCGGTATGTCTTATATGTCATTACCGCAGATTTTATGCGGTTGGATGAATTTGTGTTGTGCCCAAGCCTGTATATGAGCAAAGGCTCGTTAAAGCCATGTGCTTGCCCTGTTGCTTTTACAATATTCAACCAAACGGCGTAGTCTTCGTGCATAAAACCAGAAGAAAAAAATTGCATTGCATCACGTTTTATCATAACTGACGAACATGACATTGTATTATGTCTTAGCAAGTCTTTATAGGTAAAATGCTCTCGTGCTTGCAAAATGTAAGAAGAACGGCTACCAGATGCGGTAATATACGATGTAGCGGTATAGGATATTGTAGCGTTTTTTTCCATCATAAATTGAAGTTGCTTGTCCAGTTTTTGGGGCACCCACATATCATCGCTATCTAAAAAAGCAAGATAGTCGCCATTTGCATGGGCAATACCTCTGTTACGAGTAGCGGCAATGCCTTGGTTTGTGTCGTTTGAAATATATCGTATCCTGTTATCAGTGGCTACATAGCTTTGCACTTTCTCGTGGGTGGCGTCAGTTGATGCATCGTTAATAATAAGCAGTTCCCAGTTCTGGTATGTTTGCGCCAGCACAGAGTCGATACTTTCCGCGATTGTACCAGCGGCATTGTAGGCTGGCATTATTATGGAGACAAGATGCATAAATTCACCATCTTCCAAACTCATAAAACTCTACCACGCCGCAAGAAAAGACACAATACGGAACATACGTTCCTCGAACATTGTTGTTAAGTACAAATTACACATCAAAGAAATTATATCAAACCACCACTTGACAACATCATTATATTAAGTTATCATTTAACTATCCTCACCACATCAAATCAAAATTAAAGGAGCGATCACACAATGTCTTTAATCTTCAAGACCCTAAAAATCCATCGACAGCGTTTCAAAGGATTTTTCACTCTCTTTCTATTGCTGGCGGTTGTCACATCTGCCACGGCAGTGGCCATCACACGCCTTACAGGCGACCTTTCCCAAGCGGCATACGACGCAAACAGCTCTACCCTACTCCACTTTTTACTAATTATCTCTGCACTCTTTGCTTTGCGCGCTATTTCATCTGCTTTGTCTGCACTGCTGCTTGGTCGCTTTGCCGCACGCGCAGGCTATCGCTTTCGCGACAATTTTGTCAAATACTTCCTGCACAAACCCTTCGCAAAGTTCGAAGGGGCAAACAGTGGCGAGTCCCTTTCTATTTATACAAACGATATTCCCACCGCAATCGCGCTGGTATCAAACGGTGGCCTGCGCTTCTTCTCCGATATTATTGGGCTGCTGGTAACTGTTGTGTATATGTTTGTGCTTGCACCATTTTTATCGCTTATACTTTTCGTGTCGTTTCCATTACTTATCGTGTTGCAAGTTGTAATTGCAGGCCCTATACAAAAAAAGCAAGCCTTCCGCAGCCAAAAACGGGCAGAGTTGTCCGCCATAGTAAACGATAGCCTGCAAAACACATCCACCATAGCCGCATACGCGCTGGAAGATGTTATGCTGGACCGCTGCGATACTGCACTTGCCAACCTAATTTCAGCCACTAAAAGTTACGTTCGCTCTCTCTTACCGCTAGTGATGGGTGGCATGGTAGCATCTATGTCTCCGCTACTTATTGTAACTGCCGTGGCAGCCACAAGGACAATAAACGGCAACATTTCTCTGGTAGAATTTGTGGCCTTTATCATCCTTTCCTTCGACGCAGTCAGCTGGCTTTCCATGCTTAGTCAAAGGCAAAACGACATCCAAACCGGTGCCGCAGGTGCAGGTCGTATGAACGGCGCAATGGATGGCGGTGAGGAAGACTTGACCACGGGCACAGCACTAAATGTTTCAAGCGACACGGTTGTTGCCGCCACAAACCTTACATTCTCTTATGATGGTGAAAATACTATTCTTGACGATGTTTCGTTTTCCATCAAAAAAGGCTCTCGCGTGGCCTTTGTAGGGGGCAGTGGCAGCGGCAAAAGCACTGTGTTAAAACTTATGCTAGGCTTGTACGCCCCCCAAGCAGGAGAAATTTCAATAATGGGTCAACAAGACCTTTCGCTAAACGCCAAGCGCGGCGCGTTTGCCTATGTGCCCCAGGATAGTTTCCTCTTCCCAGAATCTATTGGTTCAAACATTACAGGAGAGGAAAAACCCGACATAGCCAAGCTAGAACTAGCCTGCAAAAATGCCGGCATTTGGGATTTCATACAAACACTGCCTGGCAAGTTTGATGCTATTTTAACCGAGTCTGCCGAAAATGTAAGCGGCGGGCAAAAACAGCGGATTGCGCTGGCTCGGGCGTTCTATCGTAACGCGCCAATTATCCTGTTCGACGAGGCAACTAGTGCGCTTGACCCTTCTACCGAGGCCCAAGTGCTAAACACATTTGATAATCTTACCGACGATACCACTATTATAATGGTGTCCCATCGCATCAAGCCGATTTCATTCTGCGATACAATTATAGTAATGGATGCCGGTAAAGTTGCCGCAACAGGCACACATGATATGCTTATGCAAGACTGCCCGATTTACAAAAATTTATATGATTCACAAAACGAGAGGGAGGTGGCACAATGAACACCACTAACACCACTAACACCATGTCAGACCGCCAATATTTTTTCCGCACATTCAAATATGTAAAGCCCTACACAGTTATGTACGTGATAGGAATTTTCCTATACTCCGCCCAGGCTTTTGGTAACGCATTTATTATGGGACAATTTTTAGAGCGGGTAATGTACGGCATCCTGAACCTTGACACTAGCATCGTGTTTAATGCAATCTGGTTTTTGGCCGTGATGATGCTTGTATTTATGGCCGTGGTTGGTACAGGAACGTTTGCCTATGTAAACAGCCTAGCTCTTGCCAATCGGGATTTTAGCCGCCACCTGTTCCGCGCTTTTATGAAATCTAGCATAGAAAATGAAAAGCATTCAGGCGAAGGCATTGCCGCAATTAACACAGATGTAACCACCGCGTCGGATATATTCAGCAACGCCCTTTCACCTTTTTTGAATAATTTAATTGCCATATCTTTTTCTGGCGTTGTTGTGTTTATTATAGACTGGCGGCTTGGACTTGGCGCAGTGGCCGTTAGTGGACTAATTTTACTAATTCAAACCCGTTTTGCAGCACCACTTGCGCGACTGGGCAAGGAGCAATTGCAAACTAACGCCGAATCTGTAAAAGAAGTATCCAATATTTTTGCGGGTGCATTAACTATTCGCGCTTTTGGCAGGCAGGACAGGGCTCTGTTTTCATTTGATAGAGAAAATGGCAAGCTGCGCAAGTTGGCGTTCCGCCGCGCATTTCTTGGTATGTGGCAGGATCTGTTTTCGACTTTTGAAGGCTGGATGTCATTGGCGTTGGTATTTGCGCTTGGTGGCTGGCTGGTTGCAAGGGGCGAACTTAACCTTGCGCAAATAATGGGCATTTACCCGCTGATTGGCACAATGACACAATCCACCTCACAGCTTGGCACGACGTTCTCTGCCTTGCAGCCGCCGATTGTGGCCGCCAAGCGTGTGTTTGATATAATCGACGCGGTACCAGATTTGGATAAACCCGCCCCAAAATCCGATGAAGAATGGGACGGAAACTATACTATAACCTTAGACAACTTGGATTTTGCCTACAAAAATGCACATACAAACGCCCTATCAGAAATAGACCTGACCATTGAAGAAAAGCAAATGATTGCCTTTGTAGGCGAAAGTGGCAGCGGCAAGTCCACCTTACAACGCCTGTTAATTGGTATGTATGAGCGGGAATATTTGAATATGAAAATCGGTAACATTCCATTTACAGCTGGAAATTTATCGGAATGGCGCAAGCATTTCGCATACGTAGACCAAACCTGCAAACTGTTTGACATGAGCATTGCTGAAAACATAAAAATGGGTAAACCTGCAACTGCGGAGCAGTTACGAGAAGGTAAACCAGACTACGCAACAGATGAAGATGTACAGGAAGCCGCCCGCCGCGCCTTCGCCCATGACTTTATATCAGATTTACCGGAAGGCTACGACACTGCCTGCGGAGAAAAAGGCGCGAGCCTTTCCGGCGGACAAAAACAACGCCTAGCCATCGCCCGTGCGCTATGCCGTAAAGCACAAATTCTAGTGTTTGACGAGGCAACAAGTGCACTGGACCCAGATAGCGAGCGGCATATAATGCAAACAATCGAAAGTTTCCGCCAGGACCACACCATTCTAATAACCACCCACAACCTGCACAATATCAAAACCGCAGATAAAATTGTAGTAATGGACCAAGGTAAAATAGCGGAAATTGGCAACCACGACGAGTTGCTGGCTTTAGGCGGAATTTACGCGCGGCTACTGGAGGAACAGCGATGAACTACACAATCCACCCCCATCCACTGTTCGAGTACGAATGTATGGTTATCGCTAAGCACCTAATAAACGGATTGTCCGTTAAAGGCGAAATGGATAAAGTTCTTAAGCGGCGCGGTATGCAGTATAAAAAGGTAATCACAAAATATTTCGCAAAAACACTGAAGCTGGAAAGTTTCTTTAAAAAAAACGTGTCCTTCACCCCCACTTTGTATGAAGAGACAGGCCATGAATATGCCAACTTCCTATTTAGCAAGCGGAAAGAAGGCGACGACGGCGACGCCATCTACTACGCCGATGCAATCTTCGCATACAATTTAATGGCCGGCAACCCAACAAATTACAATCCAAAGGGCGCGAAGCTCGCAATCCTATCCGCATTAACTAAAGATTATTTCGATAACAAGGTAGATGAAATAAGCACACAGGGCAATATAACCTTAGAGGATATTTTATCAATAGACCTGCCGGATGATTTCTTCGTAGTACTGGAACAATGCGACCTTAGCGATCAAATGGTACTTGACGCCATGCGCCTTTACCACAATTTTGCAGAGTATTGCGGCTATATATCAGCACTTTTTGCACAAATTACCGCACTAATCCACACCAAACTACCGGAATTTGAAGAGCAAATAAAAAGCCAGACCAAGCGTATTAGTACTGAACTGGCAAAAGACAGCAAGGGCTTTTTATACAACAATTTTCACGTAAGTCTGGACGACGGCTACACATATTCAATATATCCCGGCATTTTCCAGGTAAACAGCGCGTCATTGTGGGGGGTTGGCTTATCGGAATGCTATGTAGTAATTGGCCTGCATATTTTGGATTTGATAAGCACATTAAACTCGTTAGACAACAGCGCAGAGGCTGCAGAAGAATTTTTAAAGTGCTTGTCAGACAGCACAAAACTTGGCATACTAAAGCTATTAAAGGATGGCTCAATGTACGGCGCACAGCTTGCGGAAAAATTAAACTGCACCAGCTCAAATATTTCTCATCATATGAACACGTTGCTTAATCTGGATTTGATATCCATACAGCAGGAGAAAAACCGCGTATATCTGCACCTTAACAAGGACGCGATACACAAACACCTGGACGATGCAAAAGGGCTGTTCGGCTAATACCCATCCATTGCCATATAGGATGCATAGCGAAAGGAAATGTATAATGTTGCACGGATACACCCAAGTTTACACCGGCAACGGCAAGGGCAAGACCACAGCAATGCTGGGTCTTGCCCTACGTGCCATTGGCGCAGGCCTGCGGGTTTACATCGGCCAATTTATGAAGAACGCCCAATACAACGAGGTTGCCGCAATCAAAAACCACTTGCCAATGGTAACCTTTGAACAATACGGCGGAAATTACGACCTAGGCGGCATGGCCTATGATAGCGACTTTGCTGCTGCAGAAGCAGGCCTGAAGAAAGCGCGAGAAGCCATGCTATCCGGCAAATATAACGTGATAGCCTTGGATGAAATAAACATGGCCGCAACAGTTGGACTACTCCCCATAGAAGCCGTGCTTGACCTAATAAAAAACAAGCCCCACAATGTAGAGCTTGTTTTAACAGGCCGATACGCCCCAATGGAGGTTGTAGTCGCCGCCGATTTGGTAACGGAAATGCACGATGTAAAGCATTACTACAATCGTGGCGTACCCGCCCGCGATGGGATAGAATTGTGAAAAACCCTTAGATACATTTGTCATAGAAACTGAATGAAAAGCCCTGTCGCAAATTTCAACTGGTAACCAAATCCAACCAGTTGAACTTTGCGGCGGGGCTTTTTCATGTGAATAAATATTCACAATATATTGCATAATTATTCACAATCTGCTATAATGTCCTGCAAGGAGGATTATACATGAAACCAACTATATTCATAGACGGTCGGGAAGGCACAACAGGTTTACAAATAGACGCGCGCCTTCAAGGCAGAATAGATATTCAACAAATATTCATTCCTGACGAATTGCGGAAAGATACTGCCGCACGAAAAGAGCGGCTTAACGCTGCCGATATTGTGTTCCTGTGCCTACCAGACCAAGCAGCGCAGGAGGCGGTTGCCTTAATAGATAACCCCAACACCAAGGTAATTGACGCATCCACCGCGCATAGGACTGCGCCTGGTTGGGTGTATGGCTTCCCAGAGTTAACCCCCGACAGACGGGAAGAACTGCGACAGGCCACGCGAGTTGCCAACCCTGGTTGCCACGCAACAGGTTTTTTGGCTATTGTCGTGCCCCTTATACAAGCGGGAGTGTTGCCCGCAAGTGAAGTTGTTGCGTGCCATTCGCTGACTGGGTATTCCGGCGGCGGCAAAGGCATGATTGCAGAGTATGAAAATGCAAGTCGACCTAATTACCTAAATGCACCGCGTATATACGGCCTAGGGCTTAATCACAAACATATTCCAGAAATGCTTGCACAATCTGGCCTTACGCAAAAGCCGTTGTTTACGCCAATTGTGGACGACTATTATGCAGGTATGGCAGTTTCTGTCATGTTGCACAGCGGCCAGCTCAAGTTTTCCGCGGAAGATATACGCAATATTATAGCAGAATATTACGAGGGTGAACATTTTATATCTGTGCCGCAATTTGGTGGAGACGAAACTCTCGCATCCCCTGGCTTTGTGGAAAGCAACGCATTCGTGGGTACAAATAATATGGAAATTTTAACATTTGGAGATACAGAGCAAATGCTAATTACGGCAAGGTTTGATAATTTGGGCAAAGGTGCGTCTGGCGCAGCAGTACAAAACATGAATATTATGCTTGGGCTGGATGAAAGGAGCTAAATCAGATGGAAAACGAACAATGGACAATCGGTGGCATATGCGCCGCAAAAGGGTTCACCGCTGGCGGTATACACTGCGGCCTTAAAAAGAAAAAGCCGGATTTGGCGATTATTTATTCACAAGTGCCGGCAAATGCGGCGGCAACTTATACGTTAAATGCGGTAAAAGCCGCACCTCTTCATGTATCCAAACACCATTTGGCAAGCGGTACTTTGCAAGCCGCTATAATAAACAGCGGCAACGCCAATGCTTGCGCCCCAGACGGCGAGGAAAATGCCATTGCTATGTGCAAATACGCCGCTGACGAATTGGGTATACCCGCGACAGAAGTGGCGGTATCTTCCACTGGGGTAATCGGCGTTTCCATGACACCTAAAATGGATTTGGTGAAAGATGGCGTTGCGGTATTATGCAAATCTCTAGCCACTGGCGAAGCCGCTTCCGATGCGGCTGCGCAAGCGATAATGACCACCGACCTAACAAAAAAGGAACTTGCCATGCAATGCACAATCGGCGGCAAAACTGTACACATCGGCGCAATTGCCAAGGGTAGCGGCATGATACATCCCAACATGGGCACAATGCTTTGCTTCATCACAACTGACGCCGCAATAGAAAAATCTCTGCTACAAAAAGCACTTTCCCATACTGTAAACTACAGCTTTAACCGAATTTCTGTTGATGGCGATACCTCCACCAACGATTTTTGTCTAATTATGGCCAATGGAATGGCAGGTAACGACGAAATTACCAGTGAAAACGCCGACTATGCCGTATTTCTACAAGCCCTGACCACCATATGCGAAAAACTCGCCCGTGCTATTGCCGCAGACGGCGAAGGCGCAACCCACCTCATAACCTGCACCGTGGCGAACGCCCCTTGCGAAGAAACCGCAACCACCATTGCCCGCAGTATAATTGCGTCATCTCTTGTAAAAAGCGCGATTTTTGGCAAAGACGCAAACTGGGGGCGCATACTTTGCGCCGCAGGCTATTCTGGCGCGGCGTTTGACCCAAAACTGGTGACTATTTCATTCGCAAGCGAAGGCGGTGAAATTACCGTTTGTGAAAACGGGCAAGGCCTTGCGTTTGATGAAGATTTAGCCAAGAAAGTGCTAACCCCACACGAGATTATTATTCACTTTAATATGAAGCAAGGGGTTGCAACCAGCACATGCTGGGGCTGCGACCTTACCTACGACTATGTAAAAATAAATGGAGACTATAGATCATGACCAGAGCTACAATTTTAGCCGAAGCCCTGCCATACATCCAAAAATACAGTGGTAAAACTATTGTTGTAAAATACGGCGGAAACGCCATGACCACTCCAGAGCTTTTTGACGCGGTAATGGGCGACATTGTATTACTTAGCCTGGTTGGCGTGCGTGTTGTAGTTGTGCACGGCGGCGGGCCGGAAATTAACGAAATGCTAGACAAGCTGGGTAAAAAATCTCACTTCATAGACGGCTTGCGCTATACCGACCAAGAAACTATGGACATAGTGCAAATGGTGCTATGCGGCAAGGTGAATAAAAACCTTGTAGATACCCTCGGTCGCTTAGGGGGCAGGGCAATTGGGCTTTGCGGCTTGGATGGCGGTATGCTAAAAGCCAAGCAATTTATACGCGCGGACGGCACAGACATTGGCTTGGTTGGCGACATAACAGATGTAGACCCGCGCCCCGTTATAGACGCATTGGAAGACGGCTATATTCCTGTGATTGCCACCGTCGCCCACGGTACGGATGGCAACAACACATACAACATGAACGCCGACACCGCCGCCAGTAAGATTGCGATAGCTGTGAAAGCCGCAAAATTGATTCTGCTAACCGACGTGCGGGGGCTGTTGCGCGACGCAAAAGACGAAAGCACCCTTATACCAGAGGTGCACGTAAGCGAAGTGCCGGGGCTGATTAAAGACGGAATAATTTCCGGCGGTATGATACCTAAGCTGGACTGCTGTGTGGAGTCTGTACGGCACGGTGTTGCGGACGCGCTGATACTGGACGGGCGTGTGCCACATTCTATATTGGAAGAAATACTGACAAACAGCGGCGTAGGAACGATGATTTTGCCGTAATGGAGGAAAATATGACAAATCAAAATCTAATCACCACCCACGACCAGCATGTAATGGGTACATACGGTCGTTTTCCAATTGCCATATCTCATGGTAAAGGCTCTCGCCTGTACGACTTTGAGGGCAAGGAGTATATCGACTTTACGTCGGGCATAGGCGTAAACTCCATTGGCTATGGCAATGAAGCCTGGGTGCAAGCCATTACAACACAGGCGGCAAAACTTGGCCACATGTCCAACCTGTACTACACAGAGCCGGCTGCCCAAGTGGCGGAAGCCATTTGTACTCGCACAGGATATTCTAAGGTGTTTTTTTCCAATTCCGGCGCGGAAAGCAACGAGGGCTTGATAAAACTCGCCCGTAAATACGCCCGCGACAAGTACGGCGACGGCAAAAATAAAATCATCACCCTGGAAGGTTCGTTCCACGGGCGCACAATTACCACCATTGCCGCCACCGGGCAGGAGCATTTCCACCAACACTTTTTCCCGTTTACGGAAGGTTTCTGCCACGTACCCACTGGTGATATTGGGGCATTAAAAGCCGCGTGCGGCTCAGACACTTGCGCCGTTTTGATAGAACTGATACAGGGCGAGGGGGGTGTTCTTCCCCTGGATAAAGCATATGTACAGGAAGTTGCAGATTTTTGCAAGGCAAACGACATTTTGCTTATGGTAGATGAAGTGCAAACGGGTGCGGGGCGCACGGGTAAGTTATTCGCATTCCAGCAATATGAAATTTTGCCCGATGCCGTAAGTTTTGCAAAGGGTATTGCGGGCGGTATGCCTTTTGGCGGATTTTTTGTAAACGAAAAATGTAGCCAAGTTTTGACCCCGGGCACTCATGCCACCACATACGGCGGCAACCCAATGGGTGCGGCGGCGGCAAAGGTTGTGCTTGATACCTTAACAGATGAAATGCTTGCGGGCGTTTGCAAAAAAGGACAGTATATCACAGAGCGCGTAAAGGCAATGAACAGCCCATATGTGGCAGAAGTTAGAGGCCTAGGGCTGATGATTGGTGTTGTAATACAGAACACCACCCACCGCGAAATTGTTGGAAAATTAAACGACGCAGGGTTGCTTGCCCTTGTTGCAGGGGCTGCCACATTACGCTTTTTGCCGCCGCTAACAATTTCATATGAAGAAATTGACGCAGGGCTTGCTATATTGGAAAAAATATTGCTGCTCGAACAATAAAAATCAACTGGTAAGAAACTCTTACCAGTTGAAATGAAAGGACACCATCAAATGAAAAAAGATATGCTTAAACTGCTGGATTATTCCCCCGCGGAAATTGAAGAAATCCTAAACCTTGCCGACCAGCTTAAATACGAGCAAAAAAACGGCATAGCCCATAACTTCCCCAAAGGTAAAACCCTTGCCATGATTTTTGAGAAAAACTCTACCCGCACACGTGTTTCATTCGAAGTGGGCATTTTCCAACTTGGCGGCCATGGAATTTTCCTTTCCAGCGGCGCAAGCCAAATTGGCCGGGGCGAACCTATTTCCGATACAGCCCGCACCATTGCTAGGTATTGCGACTGCATTATGATACGTACCTTCGCACACGAAACAGCTGAAGAACTGGCAAAATGGTCGGACGTGCCAGTTATTAACGGGCTGACAGACCGCTACCACCCATGCCAAGTGCTTGCCGACCTTATGACAATACGCGAGCACAAAAGCCGCCTTGCGGGCTTGAAACTATGCTATATTGGCGACGGTAACAATATGGCAAACTCGCTTATTGTTGGCGGGCTAAAATGCGGCATGGATGTTTCCATTGCTTGCCCCAAAGGCTACGAGCCACACGAAGAGGCCTTGGCCTATGCCGCCACAGTAACAGATGCCAAGTTTACCCTAACCCACGACCCAAAAATTGCCGCCAAAGACGCGGATGTTATTATAACCGACACATGGGCAAGCATGGGGCAAGAAGATGAAGCAGACAAGCGCAATAAAGATTTTGCGGGATATCAAGTAAATGATGCTCTTATGTCCGTTACCGCACCTGGCTGCATGGTTCAGCACTGCCTGCCCGCATATAAAGGCTCGGAAATTTCGGAAGAATTATTTGAAGCCCATGCAAATGAAATTTTTGACGAGGCAGAAAACCGCCTTCATGTGCAAAAGGCAGTTATGGTACGCTTAATGAGTTAGCATGACATATAAAATCAAACGAAAACGGAGTCAGTTGGTAAGAACTTCTTACCAACTGACTCCGTTTTGTTTTATAGGAAACTATGATAGAATATTCACAAACCAAATACAAGGAGCGATAACTATGACAGCAAAAGAAAAGTCCTACCTACGGGAACTGGCAAAAAAACAGCGGGAGTACGCAAACCTACCAATAATGGCAGAGCGTGAACGCCTATGGTACTTACACAACGCTCTAAAAGGCGAACGGCCTTTGGTTGTAATGGAGGAAGGGACATTTATTGACGAAATAACACCTCCGCTACAATGCGAAGATGATGCCGCCCGCCACATTGAATGGACTTTGCAAAGAACCATTTACACCCACGAGTATGTGGACGACGACAAAGTTATCCCAGCCACATTCGACCTGGATACTGGCGTGTGGAAGAATTTCCTGGGTATTAACCCCGAAAAAACATATTCTGAAGACGGCCTGGGCTACCACATAGAACCAATACTTGAAACGCTGGAAGAGGATATGCATAAACTCTCATCAGCAGATTTTTTGCACAACAACGATGGTGTGCGTGAATATGGCGCGCGTATAGAAGAGATAATTGGCGACATTCTGCCCGTTAAGTACACAAACAATTTTGCCCACTGGAATTATTGTCTGACATGCAAAATTGTAGAGCTTATGGGCATGGAAAATATGTTTTGCGCCATGCTTACCGAGCCGGAACTTTTCCATAAGTTAATGGACATGGCCACCAGCGAAATGATACGCTTCATGCGCTGGCAGGAAGAAAATAATTTCCTATTCGTAAACAATGGTAATGATTATATGGGCGCTGGCAGCTATTGCTTTACTGACGAATTGCCCCAGCCAGGTTTCACAGGACAGGTACGCAGCATAGACACCTGGGGGAATTTGAATAGCCAGGAATCAGTCGGCCTTTCGCCGGAAATGTTTGCAGAAATGCTGTACCCATATTATGCAAAGCTGGCAGAGCAGTTCGGGCTGGTGTATTACGGCTGCTGCGAGCCTGTGCATGACTATTGGGGTAGCTTGAAAAACTTGCCTAACTTGCGCAAGATTTCAATTTCCAATTGGTGTGATGAAGAATTTATGGCCGAGCAATTGCAGGGCGGCCGTGTGATTTACTCCCGCAAGCCATCGCCAAACTATTTGGGAATACACAAGGAGTTTGACGAAGACGCTTTTACCGCCCATATAAAAAAGACTGCCGACCTTGTAAAAGGTTTCAAAGCAGAGATTATTTTCCGTGATATTTATAAGTTGAACGGGAATGTTGGGAAGATTAAACGGGCAGTGGAAATTGCACGGAATGTTGTGGAGAACGTGTATGGAGTTTAAGGATTTTGTACTTGAAAAGCTAAGTGCCACGGGGGACATTAAGGCCAAACCTATGGTTGGCACTTTTAACATTGTACTCGACGGCGTAAACTTAGGTGTTATTTGCACAAGAATGGGCGACAGCGGTAGGTGGTATTTGAAGAAAACACCTGCCGGCGACGCCTTTTTGGCAGAAAATAACATGCAATTAGAAACTGGCATAAAGGGGAACAGCTACATTATTACAGATTTTTCTAATGCGAGAGTACTCTGTGACTTAGCAAAAATTACTCGTGACCAACTGAAAGAAAGAGGCAATTTATGCAAAAGCTAGCTCCTGAAAATTTCATCAACGCGCGAGAATTTATTTTTGCGAACGGCGATGATATTTATCGCGCATGGTTTCGTTATCATTTTGAAGACGACAATGCCGACAAATTTATGGACGTATTGGCACAATACCAGCACGAAAACGGCGGGTTCGGTGGGCTTAGCGATGAGTTTGAGTACACCGGCCCATGCCTAAAATGCACAGAAATCGCTATCGAGTTCATATTCGGGCTAAACAAAAAGCCCTCCCCTACTCATCCTGTTATACAAAAAATGATGACATATATTTTGGGGGAATACGTCCCAGAAATAGGTAACTGGGGCAGTGTTGTTGTGCCAGAGACAAATGACTATCCCCATTGTAGTTTCTCACGGTACAGAGGCAATGATATAACGCCCATCCCCGACGAGAATGAGCGAATAAAAAACTACTCTCCCAATGAAAAAGTACCTTTTGCGGCGCTTGTGGCATACTATTCCGAAATAGTGCCGCTGGAATTGCATGATGAAATTATTAAATATCCCACACAGCACATTTTGCGACACTGGGACAAAGAGCACAGCGTTTATGATTTTGAGTATTTGCTATGGCTTGTACCATGCTTAAAAGACAGGTTTTTGGCAGATAAACTAACGGCAATTTTAATCCAAAACCCTACCGCTTATTGGGAATTAGATTACACAAAATCAGATTCCGATTATGTACATTTGCCTTGCGATTCTGGCGTGACGACCCCGGATAGTATTTTATATCCTATGGTAAAGGACATTGTAGATGAGTCACTAACATATCGCATGGGGCAACAGTGCGAAAGCGGTAAATGGCCTATGGGCTGGTCATATGGCGACAGCGAAGAAATGCAAAGGCTGGAGTTAAAGGCCGATGTGCGCCGCACAGCAAATATGTTGGTTAAGTTGAAGCGGTTTAACAGGATAGAAAAATAAAGGAGTTACGAACATGAGCGAACTTCTACAAGGCCTAAACAATCAACAACAAGCAGCCGTAACGGCAACAGAAGGCTTCATTCGTGTTATAGCAGGGGCGGGGGCTGGCAAAACAAAAGCCCTCACCCACCGCTATGCCCATCTTGTAAAAGACGGCGGTATTCACCCGCGCAATATTTTATGCGTTACTTTCACAAACAAAGCCGCCGGGGAAATGAAACGCCGGGTGCGCCAGCTTGTTGGCGACGGCAATGACACGTCGCTTATAACTACATATCACGGTTTTTGTGTGCGCGTGCTGCGGGCGGACATGGACAAGCTGTTCTACCCGCAAAATTTTATTATTTTAGACCGCGGCGACCAAAAAACTATTCTGGAAGAAATTTATGACGAGCTGGAAATTAAAATGGATCACGCCAGCTTCCAAAAAATTTTTGGCGAAATAAGCAAGCTGAAAGCAGACACGGCCTATGTGGCCGACATGATAAACCCGAAATATATTTATCCAGACGATGTTAATGCTGATATAGACTCTCGGATAATACAAAAATATCTAGCCCGCCAAAAGAAAGTTTTCGGGCTGGATTTTGACGACCTTGTAAACTTTACATTTCACCTATTTGACACCCATAAAGATGTGTTGGAAAAGTGGCAGGATCAGCTACATTACATACAAGTTGACGAATTTCAGGACTCTAGCCGTAGGGAAATGCGAATGCTGGATTTGTTGTCGGAACTAAACGGCAATCTTTTTGTTGTAGGCGACCCAGACCAAAATATTTACGAATGGCGCGGCGCGCGGGTAGAAATTTTGGTGGATTTCGACCAGTCTCACCCTGGCACGGAAACGATAATTCTCAACCAAAATTACCGTTCATCGCCGCAAATTTTGGCGGTTGCCAACTGCTTGATTGATAAGAATAAAGTACGGGTGAAGAAAGACCTGTTCACGGAAGCCCCGACAGGTTCGCCTGTAATTCACCTACACGCAAAGGATGAAAAATCTGAAATCGAGTGGATTGTTGGGCAAATTAAGGCCGCGGTGCAGGCGGGCAATAAGTACAGCGATATTGCCATGTTGTATCGCGCATCATTCCTGTCCCGCTATTTAGAGCAGGCACTTATTGCCCACGAAATCCCCTATCAGATTTGGGGCGGGGTGCGTTTTTACGAGCGCATGGAAATTAGGGATATGCTTGCCTATTTGCGGCTGGTTGCGTTTAGGGATGATATGTCGTTTTTGCGAATTATAAATGTGCCGCGCCGCCGCATGGGCAAGACGCGAATTGGGTTTTTGCGTAACCTGGCGGAGGAAACCGGGGCTTCATTATACGATACGCTGAAGGCGAATATCGACAGCAAACCCCTGCAAAATACTGGCGCGAGGGCTTTTGTGGAACTCATCGAATCATTCACGGACATTGAAAACCTTGTGCCGTCAGAGCTTTTGCAGCAACTTCTCACAAAATCAGGCTACGAAGGTTACATTCGGCAAAACGGCGACATGGAGCGGCTGGACAATTTGGTGGAGTTGTACAAAACCGTGGTGGAGTTCGAGCGCGGATACGGCGAGCCTGTGCCCGTAACAGAATATTTGCGGACTGTGGCACTATACCAAAGTGAAGACACAGACCACGAGCGCGACGCGGTTAAACTTATGACAATTCACGCGTCCAAGGGGCTGGAGTTCCCATATGTATTTGTTGTTGGGTTGAATGAGGGCGTGCTCCCTTCGTCCCGCACGCTAGAGGAGCGCAACCAAGCTGGGCTGGAAGAAGAGCGGCGGCTGTGTTTTGTTGCCATTACACGGGCAATGAAGCAACTTTACCTTACTGAGTCCGAGGGGTATAGCTTTGCCGGCGGCGCGCAAAAGTTGCCAACCCGATTTTTATTTGATATAGATGAAGATTTGTACCAGCGCGTTGGAGTAATTCCCAAAGCGTTGGTGGATGAAATGCGAAAGAAAGTTGGTGCAGGGTTTGAGGCCAGCGCAAAGCGTTTGGATATTGGCGCGCGGGTAAAGCATCCGATGTTTGGTGATGGAACAGTTGTGGACGCAAATGAAGCACGAAGCACCTATGATGTTTTATTTGACGGCCAAGCGCGACCAAAGCCAATAAAGATGGATTTTAATTTTGTGGGCGAAGAAACCGAACTGCCAGAGGCAGAGCTTACCCCGCAAGCGGCAGAACCCGTGCAAAATGAAAACACTACAATCGTAGGGGCGCTGCTTGCCGCGCCCACTTTTGTCCCACAACAAGAACCAGACAAACCTACAGACGCAGGGGACTGGCTTGCCAGCCCCGAAGCATCTTCACAACAGATGGATACACCGCCACCGCCCCAACAAGAACCCGTACCTGCGTTGCCGAAACAAAAACCAGTGCAACAAGAACTCGAGCAACCAGAACCAAACGAACACAACAACAAAACCATACTAACCAACGACCCAAATGAAACCAACCTATGGAAACGCTCAGACATCCCCCACAGCGGCTGGACATGCATAGACATAATAGACCTAGGCCAACCCTCCGGCACTTGCGGTATGTGCAACCAGCAAACAATCCGATATGTACACGTAATGGATCACCCGCAGTTCCCTCGCAGAATAGGTGCAGGCCGAGTGTGCGCAGGGCGCATGGAAGGCGACGAAGCGGCCGCAACAGAGCGCGAACGGGAATACAAAAAACTCCAAACCCGCCGCAAAACATTCCTAAAACGAAAATGGAAAACCAGCGCAAAGGGTAATATCTACACAAAATATAAAGGCCACCTTGTTATTATCCTCCCGGATATGTACAAAGATGGCCATTGGAAATACAAAATAGGCGAGACATTTTCTATGTCGTATCCATCGCTTGAAGATGCGAAGATTGGTGCGTTTGATGCGGTAGTGGAAAAGCCGTAAATTTGTCGAATTGACACTTGTGCATTTTTCAGTTAAAATCCGAATCAAGTGTTCGAACACTTGTAGATTCGGACAAAAAAGGAGGCATTTCACAGTGAAACTCTCACTAAAAAAGGCGTTTAATTTAAGCAAGGCATTATTTAGGTGGTCTTTCGGCGATAAGTTTACAGTTAAAGACGAAAACGATAACGAACGATTTACCGCAAAAGGAAATAGACTAAAAATTGAAGTTTATGATGCCTCTGAAAAACTTGTTGCAACTCTAAAAGAAACATCTGGAAGAGTGGTAGGCAAGCATGGCTTTAACTATAGCATAGAAGTAGATGGCAATGCGGTTTGCAAAGTCACTCGCAAAACAAAAGTTATTGGCATGAACGTCGAAATTACAGGTTTGCCGTGGGCGCTCGAATACGACAATGTTACATTCGAACACCAATTGAAACACGATGACGAAGTAATTATGACCATTAACGACAAAGTCGCCTTCCTTGGAGAAAATTACGACATTGAAGTTTTTGATGCTGAAAATGAACTTATATGTGTAGCTATCGCGCTTGCCATTGACTACATTAAGTCGTAAGTTGAAAATGGGGGATAGTTGACAAGGGAGAATCAAAAAAGGACAGAGAAAACGGCTCTCTGTCCTTTTTTGATTTGCTGCTGCTCCAAAGTGCAACTGATGGTTTTCACTAATCACTAATTTGAAAATTTTGTCCGCCACTCTGTCCAAGCCGTGTTATAATATAATTCGATACATAAGCTAATGTGAGGTGAGTTCCATGGGAAACGATGCAAAAGAAAATAAAAATTTGGTGATACGCAACGGTACTGCTGAATTTTTGATTTTCTCTTATCAAACAGGCGGTGACGGCGTTGAAGTGCGTGTACAGGATGGCACAATCTGGTTGAGCCAAAAATTTATTGGTCAGCTATTTGACACTACCCCCGAAAATGTCCTAATGCACTTAAACAACATATTTGCTGACGAAGAATTAAGCGCAAGCTCAACTACTAAGGATTTCTTAGTAGTTCAACAAGAAGGTAGCCGAAGCGTTAAACGCACAATTAAGCACTACAACCTTGATGCCATAATCGCAGTAGGCTATCGCGTCAATTCAAAGCGTGCCACAGCATTTAGACAATGGGCAACAACCGTTTTGCGGGATTTTGCTTTGCGTGGATACCTTATTGATAAAAAACGCATGGAAAACGGCGCGTTTTTAGACGACGATTACTTCGAGCGTTTGCTTGACGAAATAAGAGAAATACGATTATCCGAGCGGCGATTCTATCAAAAGATTACAGATATTTATTCCACGTCAATGGATTATGACAAAGACTCTCCTGTAACAAGAGAATTTTTTGCTAAAGTGCAAAATAAAATGCATTATGCCGTGCACGGACATACCGCCGCAGAGTTGATTTATGACCGTGCGAACGCAGAGCGTAAGAATATGGGGCTAACGGCATGGGCGGCAAACCCAAGCGGAAAGATACTTAAAGGTGATGTGTCTATCGCAAAAAACTACCTTACAGAAACAGAGTTACAGGACTTGGGGCTTTTAGTAAACGCCTATCTTGATTTAGCGGAACGCAGGGCAAGACAAAAAGCCCCAATGCTAATGGAAGATTGGGTAAATCATCTTGACTTAATTTTACAAGCAGACGGAAATGCACTTTTGAAAAATGCTGGGAAAATATCTGCTGAAATAGCCAAAAAACACGCAGAAGATGAATATGAAAAATATCGAATAGTACAAGACAGGCTGTTTCAAAGTGATTTTGACCGACAAATGCACATCTTTGAACATGATGTGGTCAATGTGCTTGAAAATTAAGCCACTATACACAAAAGTATATCTTGGTGATTTCCACAAAAAAACACCCGCATTACAAAAGGTTGCGCCCTTTGCAATGTGAGTGTTGGTATACAAATAAATAGGTTGTTCTAAAATTTACTATACTAGCAGGGCTTGTTGCATTCTCTACTAGCTATCCCAGCTTCGACTATTTGCATTTTCATATATTCTGTACAGTACGTGGCATTTCACCACAGGCCTTATATATTCAAACACAGCCGTTGCTGTTTTGGAAAAGACACTAACCGCTACAATAAACTACAGACCGCACCAGCACCGCTGCGCGCATGTTTCTTGCGGCAAGGTTTGGTCATTACTGTAACAGACGTACCAATTCCAAGGGGCATTACGCAATGCATAACACCAGGGTAAGCCAAATGGTGACAACAAAATGTGCAAGTGTCTTCAATATCCGTATTCACGCAGGGATGTAGCTAACATTTGACGCCAGAGCGGGGGCAGACAGGGCAACAGTGGTGTGCCTTTCAACTTGGGTAGAGTATACCACGCGTACCAACCCATGTCACTAGGAACGATTCCTAGAATTTGTCTTAGAAAAGTCTTGCAGGGGAAAATACCAGTTGCAATGTCATATTCATTTCCTCAGCTAGCGGTAAGTATTATGCTTTGCGCAATAATTGAAATAACAAGGAAAATACGCTATAGTGTAGGAGAAATCATACTAATTCCAGTTAAACATCAGTTCAGACTGCGCCAAAGAACGCGCCTAACGCCGCGCGTTCTTTGGCTTACTTCACTGTGTTTAACTAAACGGAATTAGTATCAACAGGCAAAAAGGAGCATATCCCATGAATTGTACGCTGATGCATAAAAATATTCCGGTTGTTGACCTTATTATTGATGAGGATAGTGGCGTAATACAAAAAATCGGTCAAATTCACAATCAAGCACATCTGCCGATTGGCACTAAATGGGTTGCAGGCACGGAGGTAGGCAAGCTAGACCGCAGAAAGTTAAATGACTGGTGGATTGGGCGTTCAATCCCAGCAAGCCGCGAAAATATTCGAGCTGCTTTAACTCAAATGGAAATATTGCAAACGACTGAGCTTATTTCCAAATGCTATGGGTTAAGTTTGTCTGACCAATACTGGATATGTCCTGATAATTCCGAACTACAATGGGCAGATATAAATTTTTTTGACAACACCTTCTCAAATGATGTGGGTGATATTTTATTTGGCCATGAGCCACGCGAAACCGAGCAAGTTAATCTTATGTCACCCGACAACACATCCGATGGGTGGTTACGCAAAAAGTGGATTATTTCGGATGGCAAGCGCGTTCTTATGAAAGGTGGAAGCGGACCATACCAGCAAGAGCCATTAAATGAACTTATTGCTTGTGCCATTATGAAGAGGTTGGCAATCCCTCACGTACCTTATACCTTAACTTTCCATGATGAGTTGCCATATAGTTTATGCGAAACATTTATCACGACTGAAACAGAACTTATACCTGCGTGGCGCGTCAATGCCACATTAAAAAAAGAAAATCGTGACTCTGATTTTACTCATTTAGTGCGTTGTGCCGATAAGTTGGGCATACCCAATATTGTATCTGATGCAGAAAAAATGATAGTTTTAGACTACATTATTGCTAACACAGACCGACACTACAACAATTTTGGTTTTGTGCGAAATGCCGAAACATTGGAGTGGCATGGCTTTTCGCCAATCTTCGATAGCGGAAGCGCCCTATGGCACGACTCCCAATTTGTTGGCCGCGCGGCAAAAAGCAAACCATTCCGCTCTACACACTCCGAGCAGATTAAACTTGTAAAAGATTTTAGCTGGTTTGACACGCAAGCACTGCATGGGCTTGGTAATGAGTGCGCAGAAATTTTTGCCCGGTCGGAGTTGATTGACGAAACACGGCGCGATAGGCTTGTTAGAGCTATTGAAAATCGTGTGAAAGAGATTGCGCAGTTTGCCGACCGTAGCTAGTACCGATAGTTCCGAAAACACATGAAACCAAACAAAAGCCAGACGACGGCTGTTGTACTTCCATCGTCTGGCTTGTTTGGTTATAATTTGCTTCAATCCATCATGGTCACTTTTAGGATGGCTTGCTTTGTGTTGCTCTTTTTTTTGGGGGGGGCTCCAGAACCTTTCTGTATCCGGAAAATTCGTGCGATGGGGTTCACAATAGACAGGAGAACTATCCCCTGCCATTCTTGCCTCACCTCCGAAAAGTTACAACTATACTAAACAGTAACGGTTGCACCAATATTTCAATAACACTCCACTGAATGCTACGGGGCAACTCGCCAATAGGGGCTAGATAAATAAACCCCTCAATAGAAAAACGAGCGGGTTCATATGTGCTAATGATGCTGAGTATTACCAGGATAGTCCAAAGTTTTAACCAAGCCAATTTTTTGCTGAAAATGCTATCTCTAATCCACCAGATAACAATTCCAATCAAGGTACCTCTGATCATTTGTGCAAGTAAAACCGTAGAAAATCTAATTTCCTCAATAGGCCTAAAGCCGATAATTTCTATATAATCTTCATAGTTAAACAGATTCATAAAAATCAATCCGCACAGAACATAGGTAGCAACGTGCGCCACCATTACAATAACAATTAATTTGGGCTTCTCTGTAAAAAATAGTTTAGCCATTGCCCCTAGCCTCACTCATCGGCCTTTGCAAAACACACCAATCCTTATTCCCACACTCTGGACAAAGCATCCAACGCACTTTATGGTCGCCAGTGCTAAAAAACGCCCGCCTTAATGTCGGCTTAAAAACCGCGTTGCATTTTGGGCAAATAAACACATTGCCCTTTTGCTGAAAAGCAGAAATTGCCAAGCCCATTGCCGAAACAGCCAAATAAATGGCAAGCCCCCACCAAATGCGCGACACTACCAGCCACGCCATAAACGCGAACCCAAGGGTTGCTACAATTCCCACGGTAACATAAATTTTTGCCAGCTTTTTCTTGCTGCGAACTGTGTTCTTCTTTTTCATAATGTCTTCTATGCCAATTATTGTATTTACCGGGACTTTTGCTTGGTCGCAGATGTTTTCTTTTATGGCGTTTACCATTGTAAGCTGCTTTTGTCGCTCGTCAATTTCGGCTTCAAGCAATTTCACATGCTCGTCAAGCAATATTGTGAGAATTTCCCCCGACAGTTCGCTCTCTAAAACATTTTTGATAGAGTTTAACGAAAGTCCAATCGCCTTTAGGGTAACAATAAGCTGAAACTTTCGCAAATCGTCATCGTTGTAGAGTCGCCTGCCGCCTTCGGTTAATTCTGTCGGTGGCAATAGCCCTTTTGTGTCGTAAAATTGCACTGTCCTAACCGACACATTACATAGCTTCGCCAGTTCCCCGGTTGTGTATAGCATAAAATTCACCTCCTGACGCTTACGTTACTATATAACGTTGCGTCACAAGCAATAGGAAATTTCGCATTACGTAAGGGGATTTTTCAAAAACTACCGCTTCGCCATTTTTTCATAGCACTCGTTATACCACAAAACATTATCCACAGGTGTATTCTGCGGGATATGATTGCCAACCGCCATAAAAAATCCAGGGCAATTTTTTCCGATATCCATACAGCAGCGCACTTCATTTTCGATGTCGTGTTTGCTGCCGTAGGCCAGCACGCGCGTGTCGGCATTGCCTATGAAGAAATGTGTCTTGCCGTATTTTTCTGCGATGCAGGCCATGTCGGTGGCAGGCTCCATCACAAAACCATGCACACCTAGCCCAACAATGTCGTCTATGAACATACTAAAATCCCCATCGCAGGTGAACGCCACTTTTTTCCCGCTTTCAACCAGCGGGGAAATGCAGTCTTTTAGCGTGGGGAAAACAAACTCCCGATACCACGCGGGGTTTGCGAAAGACCCGCTAGTCCAGGTTAAGTCGTCATGCACCATTATTAGCGGCGCATCGGAGTTGGCCAGCCCCTCGAAGTATGGGCGAATAAACCGCCCGTAACGTTTTATGCATTCTCCAAAACCTGTAGGACTCTGGCCTAGTGCTTCTAGCAGCAATTCCCAACCAAAAAGCTCCAATACCCCGGATATACAGCTTACGTAAATGCCAGTCATGTTTACGGCGTCTGGGTAGGCCGCACAGTTTGCAGCGTAATGAGAAGAGTAATGGCGGCTTAAGTCACTTACATTCGGCTTTTCAAAAACAGCAGCGGGGTCAAATGCCAGTACGGCCTCGTAATTTGTGAAGGCGGATGAAATTTCGCTGTCGAAATCTACCCCACCTTGCAAATATGTGGCGTGACCCATTTTTGTGCGAGTGTTGCCAAAAATTTCGCTGTGGGTAGCGGTTGACCACAGGAAATCGAAGTTCCATGCTTTGTATAGGGCTATTTTCGCGGCGTTTTGCAGTTCGCCAGGGCTATTTTCATTTGCGTTTATCCCAGTTACGCGACGGATTACTTCCCAGTGCCGTTCTATAGAGTACTCTGTGCGTGGTACGCGAGCTGGCATTTCTAGGTTTATTGCCGCCCAGCCGTCGTTGTATGACATTAGTTGCCTCCCTCCCCCTGTTATTACTCCGCACGCAAACAGCAAGAAAGTCGCACATAATTTTTCACGCACCTGCTTTGCCACAAGAACCTTGCGTACTTCTAGTACGCCGCGGTTATTGCGGCTGCGCATCTGCGCGGAAA
>Ga0123355_10000617_pt1 | contig 48065 bp, 40 predicted proteins | sample TergutEmb28metaG_3_FD_89872 | JGI IMG/M metagenome (GOLD analysis project Ga0123355, IMG submission 89872) | Embiratermes neotenicus P1 segment gut microbial communities from Petit-Saut dam, French Guiana - Emb289 P1 | ecosystem: Host-associated > Arthropoda: Insects > Digestive system > Gut ...
ATTGCGAGGAGTGAAGCGACGAAGCAATCCAGGAAATAGTGGAATACTCATGTTTCTGGATTGCCGCGTCGGGCTAAAGCCCTCCTCGCAATGACGAAAAAGAGGTTTTTTGACAGCCTGCGGACGACCGAGGACGGTCGTCCCTACAATTACCAATAAGGCCACATGGTATAATCCCCAAATGGCCGCCCGCCAACACTTACAACATGGTCTAAAGGTGACCAATCGGTTATGGGGTTTTCTTGCAGCAATAGCCACAGTACAGCCGGCTGTGACGTTGCATACATGAGCGGCGATACATCGCTAATTTGGTTATCTGCCAAGTGCAATACCTGCATCTCGGGCATCATGTTCAGCAGCGGTGTTAAATCGCTAATTTGGTTGCTGCGTAGGCGTATGTCTACTAAATTGCTTATCCCTGTAAGCGGGGAAAGGTCGCTAATTTGGTTGTGGTTAAAGTTTATGCCGCTTAAATGCGTTAAGCCCGACAGCGGAGAAAGGTCACGAATTTGGTTGTTAGGCGCAAATATGGCTCCTATGTTTGGCAGGTTTGACAGTGGTGTTAAATCGCTAATTTGGTTGCTGCCTGCAAACAGCACTTCTAAATTGGTTAGCCCGGCCAATGGTGCTAAATTACTCACTTGGTTGTTACGGAACTCCAGCCTCGTTAAATTCGTCAGGTTAGCCAATGGCGATAAATCGCTGATTTGGTTACTGTCTAAATAAAGAAAAACCAAGTTGGTTAAGCCGGCCAGCGGTGATATATCACTAATCCGGTTGCCGTTGGGGCCGGAATCCCAACCCCAGTCTATTCCAAAATCCATGCCTAGGCTTAATATGGTCAAGTTCGTCATGTTAGCCAATACCGAAATATCACTGATTTGGTTGCCGTTTAGCGACATTTCAGACATGTTTGTGCTGTTAGCCAGCGGAGAAATATCGGTAATAAAGTTGTTTTCCAGGTGCAGAAATTCCAAATTCATATTAGCCAGTGGCGAAAGGTCGCTTATGCGGTTATTGCTGCCGCTAAAACTGATTAAATTCAAGCCCGCAATAGGGCTTAAATCGCTGACAGGCGATTCACCGATACCCAAGCCCCGCAAATTGGTTAACCCGGCCAACGGTGAAAGGTCAGTTACTTGCGTGCTGAAAAAGCCCAAGTGCGTTAAGTTTACCATATAGCGGAATTGTTCAAGGTCTTCTTGTGTTAAGTCGGCCATCAACTCGAATTGCGGAATTTCTGTTAAAGATGTGCTAAACCGCGTGCCCTGAATGGTTATATAATCGGGGATTTCTCCTGCTTGCGCATAACCTGATTGCGGCGGCTCATTTTCGGATACTATAGGCTGTTCCTCTGCATATCTGGTTACAGCCCAGTTGCTTCCGGGTATAAACTCCATCAGGAAGTACGGCGGGTTATCGTCGCGGCGGTTATCCGCTATGGCAAAATACCGCCTTACGCCCGCCGGGTCTACAAATGAAATACCTTCCCGCGGGACAACGCCGCCCACCGTTATAAAGGAGCTTAGCAACAGCGGCTCGCCAGGTAAGATTTCATTAAAAGCGTGGAAACTTCCGGACACAAAAGGGATACTTTCGTGTTCAAAGTCATCGTAGCCGATAATTATCGCTTGCACATCACGCATTGATACATCTGCCCAAATAACAACGCCCCAATCGCCTTCGATGGAGAAAAAATGATGGTCATCGTCTAAGCCCCAGTATTCGCTGTAAGCCGCAAGGAAGTCGAAGTCGTGAATGGTCGGGAAGTTGACTAAAAATTCATCACTTCTGCGGACAATGTAAATACTTAGCGGAGTAGGGGAGGCGGCTTCAATTTCTGTCGGTATATCTGCAAAACCGAGCAAATAAGTTGGTTCGTCTGCAACAATTACATTGTCTGCACTGCCGCCATTCTCATTGCCGTTCCTATTCCCTATCCCAAGAATCAACACTGCGCTCACCGCAAGCAGAATCAAAAACACCGATAATATAACAGCGATATGTGTATGTTTTTTGCTTTTCATAATTGCACCAAGTCTTTCTCTTAAATTTTTCTTTTCTTCGCACATGGTGACGGAAGCAACAGCCCGTGGAGTTTTGGAAGTGGCCGAAACCGCTATAAGCGTATGCCCGTAATTTTGCTTGCCGTCTATGTCTAAGTTGCGGATAACGGCTTCGTCGCAAGACAATTCGCAGGCGCGGTCTATTTCGCGGCGGACAAGCCACATAATAGGGTTAAACCAATGCAATGTAGAGGCAATGAGCATAAGCCATTTTACAAATGTATCTTTACGGCGCAAGTGCATGACTTCGTGTGCCAATATTGCATTAAGCTGCGCTAGGGAATAATCTTGATCGGGCAGAATGATTACAGGACGAAACATACCAAGCAGCATAGGCGTTGCCGCAAGCGGATTGCAGTATAGCTTGGGAACGCGTCTTTTACATATATTTGCAAGAATGCTTCGCGCTTTAGCACTTACAGGACGGTTGCGGCGGCGGTATAACCCCGCGAAAATTAGATAATTTATTACATAGTAAAGCCCCAGCAGCAAAACGCCAAATGGGTAAATTAGAACAAAATACGTTGTTACAAAAGCCAAAGGGCTTTGTATGGCTTGTGACTGTTGCAAGTACGCTGGCATATTCGTATTGGCAATGTGTGCGATACTTTGAAGCCGTTCAAATTCTTCTTCTTGGGTAATGACAAACCGTGTTACGGTTTCGCTAATGGTAGGCATTGCCGGTATCGCCGGAATGGGGACAATGGCTTGGCTGCCCGACAAAACAGTCATTTGCGACACGGGTACAAGCAAGGCCAATATGACCACAAGCCATAAATAATATTGCGCAGTTTTAAGCAGTCTGTTGCGTACAAGCGGTTTTAAAATAAACAGCAAAATAGCCAAGACGCTGCCCGACAAAGACATGATGATTATGGCGCGGACAAGGTCACTCATTTGTTGTCACCGCCTATCTTAAAGTAGTTACGCAGTTCCTCGATATCAGAATCGCTTAAATGCCCATTGCGAACCATAGCAATTGCAAGTTTTTTTGCACTGCCGAATTTTTCAAGCAAAGCTTTTTCTTGTGCAAGAATGTAATCGTCTTCTTTAATAAGCGGTACATAACGCGCAACACCATATCGCTCCGCAGGCTCAATAAGCCCTTTGTCACGTAGTCTGGTAACAAGCGTATTTGTGGTTGATTTGTTCCATCCTTTTTTTTGCTCGAGTTCTTCACGAAATTCAGAAACTTTTAATGGGCGTTGTTCGCGCCATAAAATATGCATAATTTCCAGTTCGGAATCAGAAATTTTGTTTCCCATAACGGCCTCCAAAAAATTGTTAATGTAAAATATTTGCATGCGTGGTTTTTATTTGTCAAGATAAAATCCCGCAATGGCGGGTTTTAGTACCTGTTGTTAAATCTTAGCGCAACAGATTCACTACATATTCTAAATATGGATCGTGATTGTTAATCCAGTCGTCAATGGTGTATTCTATAAGTACATGCGGACGAAAAATTAAGTCTTCTGGAGCTACACCAAAATTACGAGTGGTGAAAAGCCCAAAGGTAAGAGGTATATTGAAATTTGAATTTGGTAGAAAAAACCGCTCAGCTCCTGCAAAAAAATCTATTGATTGTCCGGAAGGCTGTCCAATAATCATTGCGCCACGTTCATAAAGATTTGCACCTATTGTTATAGACGCCGCAAGGCTTTCTTCATTAATAAAATAGAACAAATAACCGGGCGGTGTAGCTTCTACTAAAACATCAAAAAAATTAAAAATATCCCCATCAGTACCGGGATTAGTTCTGGAATCTATTATTGTGGCTCTTAAGTTTTCTCCAATGTCGTCTAGTAATTCGATAATGTTAGAGATAAAATCTGTATTTGGAAACCCATGAACATTAATGCGAATATACAAAATACCATAATCATCTATAAAGGTGTACCAAGAATTTTGTTGTGGGTTTTGTAAAAACAGCGGTATTTCACCCTCCGCGCGATTATCTACGAGGGGCTCATCTAATGTTAAACGCCAATCTATCGTAAAGGGAAAAAGCGTTCTTGGTGGCCTGTTTGGAGACGATTCTGTCACGCTAATAAAAGTCATTTCTTCGTTATCGCCCAAAAATGTATAAGTCGTTTGCGGTTCGTCTAATACCCTTAAAGCATATAAAATACCGGGGCTGTTTAAAAAATGGGCAAAGGAGCTTCTTGCATTATATATATTTTCCAAGCTCCAAAAATTTTGAAATTCTGTAAAAATATTTTCTATGGGTATATCATTTATAGCAACTAATCTGCGATTAAGTACAAGGGTAGCATAATCACTTTCTGTGGCACGAAAAAGATAAAAACCGTCATAAAACCATCCAAATTCCAGTGGATAACGGTTTTGGGTTAATTGGTACAAAAAGCTTGATTCTTCTGCACCACGAGATAAAAAACTTCTTGCGCCAAACTGAAACATGTTGTTCTCAAATATAGCCAACGCACGTTGTAACTCAACTAATATTTCAAGCTTAGTTAAATACGGCACATTTTCCAGCAATTGGTCAATGTGTTCGTTAAAAGCTATGCCCATTTCAATATTCCTTGGCAGCGTATTCAATGTGCGGTCTCTAAATTTAGGATGAAGTCTAAAAACGCGGTCGCGGAAAAATTCGATATCCTCTCTCCAGTTGTCCACATCAACATGGCTAAGTGTCCAAATTTCCCAAATGTGGCTGGGTTTGGTGAGTTCTTCTGTGGCGCTTCCAACACCTATTACATCTGTTGCTGTTTCGTATGTTTCTATTATTTTTATTTCTTCCGTTGGATTGTAATCTATTTGGTCGTTTGCCTCATTTATGTAGGCATTGTCAATTTCGTTCTCACTTTTGCTACATGCGAATGTGGATACCAAAATGGCAAGGGTTAGAGTTGTTAGTAATAGCATTTTGATGTTTTTCATAATGACCTCCAAAAAATTAATAATGTAAGATATTTTACACGTGTGGTTTTTATTTGTCAAGGCAGGGCACTGAGGTAAAATTTCCATAAAATACCTGTTGATTCGACGTTGGATTATATTGACAATACTTGTTGAGTTTGCTATTATTTTTTTACTATAATAATTCGAGTGGAGGGATGTTACCCATGTTTTACTCGTACTTTCTAACACTACTCCTAAGCTTTTTTATGCCTATTGCGCCTAGAGGTGGAGAGTTGCCTCCAGGGCCTCCAGCAAATCAATAAATATAGCAGATAGCCCACTGTGTTGGGCTTTTTTATAAAGGAGGAACTCAAATGAGAACTAAGGAATACTTCATCGATGAATTTCTAAAGTTCAATGACAAGGAAAACGTAGATGAGTATATAAGCCGTTTAGAAGCATACATATCTGAAAATGGAGATGATATGCAGCTAAAGCTTATATTATACTACTACCGAGGGGCTAAAGCCGACGACATTGAAAACAATTACGAGAAAGCTTGTGAGATAGCAACTCTTGTTCTTGAATCACTAAAAACCGTAAGCTGGGGTTGGCTTGAAATACAAGTGTTAGCTTCTGCTATCACACGTGCTCCACACTACACCTTGGGCTGGGAATCAATGCAAAAAGCTTTAGATATATTAGACAATGAATTTTTTAATCATGAGCATTATGAGTATACTAAACTACGTTTCTACTTCAATTTCACTTTAAGACTTCTCCGTGCCAGATACTACGACAACGCAGACCCGGCAGACATTCAAGCCAAGTTTGACCAGTGTATGCAACAAGCTATCTCCTTCTGCGAGAAAAAGGGCTATATCACCCACAGAACAGTCCTTCTTGTAAGACAAGCCGTATTCTATGGAGATTCCGACAAAATTTTAGAATATGTAGACGCGCTGGAAGCAACCAAAGACAAGATGTGGATAAGAACGACCAAAGATGAAGTAGTTGAATATTTCCAACGCCTGGGAGGCAAGGCAACCACCGACCTGAAAAATTTAATCGTAGGCTGGCAGATATACAAGCGCCGTAAAGCGTTGGGCATGAGCACCTCGGACTTAACGGACGCAATAGGCGCAACGTCACCCGCCACCATAAATTTGTATGAACGCGGTGATAGGGGCGTTGGCCCTGCAAGGCTATGTAAGATAGCTGAAGTGCTTGGCGTTGACATGTCATATTTTTATGGCGGCTCAAGCACAGAGCCTACTAATACCACTACAGATATCGCTACACATAAAGTGGCCCAGCTCATGTTACAAATGTCTGAAAGAGAAAAGGAATGCTTACTTGAAAACGCAATGAGCCTTATCAAACTCAATAAAAAAAGAGATGAATAAAAACGGGGGTAATGACGGTAAGGTGAATACAATGGCACGTTATTACATTTTGCACCCAACATATGCTATAATTATGCTGCATTGCATAACAGCATAATTTTGTTGAAAGGATGACTTACTATGCAAGCAGTCAAAAAAGAAATATATACCCTTGTAGAATCTCTACCTGACTCACAATTGACTGAAATTGCTAACTTTATATTGTTTGTAAAGATGCGAGACGAAAGTAAGAGGTATAAGGATTTGGAAACCTTGAGTGTTTCTAGCACTGAGTTTTGGAATAACAAAATTGATGACGAGGTATGGAATAATGCATAGCCCAGGTGAAATATTGTTGGTTCCGGTGCCATTTACTGACTTATCATCACACAAGAGGCGTCCGGTGCTTGTGTTGTCCAAGCAGGAATATAATAGACAGGCCGAGGATTTGATTGTTGCAGCTATTACATCATTAATTGATACCAAGCCTTATGCCGTAATGTTCTCAAATGATGACATGGCTGAAGGTAATTTGAAAGCAGACTCATGTATACGCGCAGACAAAATTTATACACTATCCCAAACACTTGTTGTAAAACGATTTGGAAGGGTTAAGCCCGGGATTGTAGACATAGTAAAAGCCATGATTATGGATGTTATGGGATAACGGTTTATATGTTTGAGAGGTGAGTATGGTACACGCACAAAACATACATTTTGAACAGGAGACACAGAACGTGAACAGAGTAGAAAAATTAAGGGAACATGTTGACGAGATTCTGCATAATAAAAATAATGACCGTGACAGATAGTAGTATACTTTATATTAGTCAATTTCAAATTGATTAAACTAGGCAGTAAGCAAATACCTATTTTATGACCTAGACTATTTAACATACACACTCTTAAACTTTACAACATGCGAGGTGTTGAGAGGCATTGGGCTATTAAGATAAAGAACAACTGACGCACGAATCTAAGTAACAAGTTTACGTTATGAGTATCGTGTATACATAACACCTTGGGTGCATTGATAAAATAACAGTTATATGAAAAATCGTTGCCAATATATGTTGCTTTAAAGCAAGGAGAATGCTACGCAAACTGAAAATCCTAGAAAATAAGCGGTTCTAAACTCGTTGTGGTTGTATTAAAGTTGTAGTCCAACCGGGGCTGTCTTGTTAACGGAAAACCCGTAAAGTAAGATAGCCTTGTTTGTTATTATTGGTTTCCTACATTTCTAAACCTCTGACAATATCCGAATACAAAAATCTGCGGCATCATTAATGAAGTCAAGCGTCTGTTCGTAGGTGATATAAAAGCAAGTGCTTGTGTCAACGGTTTGGGGTGCGTCCCTATAGGAAGAAAACAACAGGCTGTCACGGCCTGCAAGCTGCTCGGTGGCTGTAACCAGCGCGGGCATATCCTGCGGTGTGGAGTAAAATAACAGCCTTTGAACTTCGCTGCCGTGAAAAAGTTCACGAAATATCCGTAAATCTATATTGCGCAAATCCCGATAATAATCGCTGGTGTATCCTTTGGCGGCTTCATCGGGATATTTTGTGTTAAATTCATGCCATGGGCCTATGTGGTTGAAAATATCTGTAAGTACATGCACAGCGTAGCCTATGGCAAGCGGGTTATTTGGGTGGGTACGCAAAAAAGATTTGACACATTCTATCCAGCCGTCCACGTCGGTCACTTTTCCCCATTTTTCGTCGCTAGTTGGGCACAGGTGGGTAACCTTTTTTGCCGGGCCAATAAAAGCCTGCGTTGCGCCTTGAAATTCCGTACGAAAATGAACCGCATCCGGCGCAATAGAACCAAGTATAAATTGCTCCGGAGCGGGTGAGGGGCGTTTTTCAAGTATTTTATATGCTATACATAAATGCGTAAGTGGAAATGGCATACCCGCTACTTCGTAGGGCGGTAGTCCGTTGTATTAATTTTGCCCATAGACACATATTCAATAAACCTGCCGGTACCCACAGCTACGCAAGAAATGGCGTCTTCGGCAATTATTGTGTTAATACCTGTGCGCTGGCTAATCAGTTTATTCAACCCATAAAGCAGGCTGCCGCCGCCCGTCATAACGATACCGCGGTCATAAATGTCGGCGGCCAATTCCGGCGGGGTGCGCTCCAAAACCATGTGAACGGCTTCGACAACATTGGTTACGGACTCGTGTAAGGCCTCCTGCATTTCTTCGGAAGAAACGGTGATAGTCTTCGGAAGCCCTGTAACCAAGTTGCGGCCGCGCACATCCATGGTAACGCTGGAAGCGCGCGGAAAAGCGGTCCCTACGTTCACTTTAAGGTCTTCCGCAGAACGTTCACCAATTAAAATATTATGTTTTTTGCGCATGTAGCGGATAATGGCATCATCAAAATTATCACCGGCAGTTTTAATTGATGTACTTTCTACCGTTCCGCCCAGCGAAATTACGGCAACGTCGGTTGTGCCGCCGCCGATATCAACAATCATACTGCCGCAAGCGCGCTCTATGTCTATACCGGCGCCTATTGCGGCGGCAATGGGTTCTTCAATAACAAAAACTTCCCTTGCGCCCGCGTTTTTTGCGGCCTCTTCAACCGCACGGCGCTCTACTCCGGTTACATTGGAAGGGACGCAAATGGCTATACGCGGCTTACGTAACGGCCTCCCAATTGCTTTCCTTATAAAATATTCCAGCATTTTTTGGGTGATGCGGTAGTCAGAAATAACCCCTTCGCGCATGGGGCGTATGGCTACTATATTGCCGGGGGTGCGGCCCAGCATATTGCGGGCTTCTTGCCCTACGGCAAGTATCTCGTCATTTTTGTCTTTGTTAATGGCCACTACGGAAGGCTCTTGTAATACGGTTCCCTGCCCTTTTACATATACTAAAACCGAGGCTGTGCCTAAATCAATTCCAATGTCTGTACCTAGCATAAGTTTTGCTCCTTCTATTATGATGGGGCGCTGCCCCAAGCCCCGCCGCTCCGCGGGGAATGAATCCCCCCGCTAGGCTTCCTTGCGGGAAGCGGCGTAGCCGCTTTTTTGTTGTTATATACGCACCGCAAATTCCCTTTGAGCCGAGCGCTCTTGGTCTTTTTTTGCCAGTGCTTCGCGTTTATCGTATAATTTTTTACCTTTTGCAAGGGCTATATCAAGCTTTACATACGCGCCGGAAAAATATACCTTTAACGGCACGATGGTAAACCCGTCGCGGCTGATAGCGGCACGCAACTTATTTATTTCCCTACGGTGCAAAAGTAGCCGCCGTTTTCGTAACGGGTCTTTGTTAAAAATATTTCCATGAGAATATGGGCTGATATGCATCCCCTCTATAAAAGCGGAATTCCCCTCGATACGGATATAGCTTTCCTTTAAGTTGCAACGCCCTTCCCGCAAGGATTTTACTTCTGTCCCTACAAGAGAAATGCCGGCTTGAAATGTTTCTTCTATAAAATAATCGTGATATGCTTTTTTGTTTTGGGCGATTAAGCGATTGGATTTTTCTTTCCCTTGTGACATAAGCAAACCCTCCTTTCGGACGTTGTCAATTTATAGTATATACGCAAATTTACATAATTGGAAGGGGCTTAAACAAAAAAAGCAGATGCTGTTAGGCATCCGCTAGTTACTACAGATACTTACTTACTGGATTTTGTTCTGCGTATTTTGTATTCGCTCGCAGCACATATAATTGCAAAACCCATAAGCAGTATAATAATACATGATGTTGTCTGACGGCTGTCACCGGTTTGCGGGTTATGGCGTGGAGAAGTTGAATTGTCCGGTGTCTGGCCTAAATCTCCCGGCGGTTGTGCTGAATCGTCTGACGGTTGATTCAGGCCTGTCGGGCCGTGCGGTGCGTCTGATGGCGGTGCAGGTGGCCATGATGGTGGCGGTAGCGGCGGGTATGGCGGCGGCCAAACCGGTGGTTCTGTTGGTGGCGAAGTAGGAGGCGTTATCGGAGGCTCTGTCGGCGGATGAGTGGTAGGCGGTATTGGTGTCCAAGGTATATACGGCGGTGATGGCGGCTCCGGCGGTGGCCATATCGGTGGTATTGGTGGTATCGGTGGCTCTATAGGAGGCACAATCGGCGGCGGTGGTGGTTTGACATAGATATTGTCCAGTACTACCAATATCTCTCTGGCCACATCATCGGGCATGACGATAATACGAATTGGATAAGGATTGGGGAGCTGAACATTAAAGCCGGGTACGTCATAGCCGCTTTCGGTTATGATATAAGTCCCTTCCGGAATATCAGGTATAAACGCGTTGCCGGCAATAATGTCGGCCAGCCCAAACTCCCAGGTTTGTATTGGCGAACCGCCTGTTACTGTAATTTTAAAATCCGGTGGATATTCATCCGGGCTTAGCCCGTGGAATGCTTTGCGCACCAATAGGCCGGGGTTAATTTGGTCCGGTGGGATGGTTGAATACGCATTATTAATGGGTATTGTCACATCAACACCGGGCATTAGCGGTACAAGCCCAAGTAATCCGCCTGTATAAAACCTGAACCCTTCTGCCCAGCCGCCGGTTTCATATATGACATACATTCCCGGAGGCAAGTTGTTTAAGGTGTAGGTTCCGTTCACAAAATCCGAATAATTTATGGTTGCTCTAAAAATTTGGTTCCCGTTAGCATCCGTACCTATAATCAAGAACGAAATGAGCGAGGCACCAGCAGGAGGCCCGTCGGAAGCGATATCGTCGATGTAAAATGCTTTTCTTAGGGTGAGGTTTGGGTAAGGGGTGTAGGTATTAACAATGGTAACGACCACTTCCCCGGCATCGTTAGGCATTATATAACGTCTTGCCGGTAGGTGCGGTGCAGTTGTAAGCGTGTAATTTGGAACAGTAGCATTTCTTTCTTCAAAGATATACATACCGGCGGTAATGTTTTGTAATACAATACCATTTGGATTTAATACATCCGCAAGACTAAAAATGCGCTGTACCATATTTGGGTCTGTTATAACAAGCTGGAAGTTTGACAAGTTTGCCTGTATTTGCGCGTTGGTTAACCCATCAAATACCTTTTGTATCCTTAAGCTGCCGGGCTGAAGATTACTGGGGATATTAGTGACGGTAATAAAGTCTGATATTTGATTGACCGCTTCACCCGGAAGCAGCACAGGGGCAAGCAATGCATTTAAGTTAGCTATTTGCGAGGCGGTTATCATTGGGTTAAGTGTGAAGAATATATTTTCATAAATAGGCTCGTAACCAACCGGTGCCTGGGTTTCCACCAGCATGTAGAGCAAATAAAATCTGGGATCCGGGGTAATCCACTGTTCTTCGCTAAACAACGCCATGCCGGTTGCATCGGTGGTGACTTCCCCTATAAGCCCAAAATTAAGAACTGTGCCGCCGGCTCCGGTAATGGTTTTATCAACTGTAAGTTCTCCCGGTGGTTGGTAGCTGCCGATAATAGTGACATATAAATCGAACGTAGCACCCATTAGGTTGTTGCCTACGGCATCCTGCTTAAACACTCTAAGGTCAAGCATGTCGGCGTCAACACCGGCCCCGCCTCCACCAACAACATAGTTGCCTTGGTTGCTTGAGTCGCCGTCTCCGAATATCGAAATCTCGTTTGAGATATTACCCGGTGTACCCGGGGGCAATGTAACACCAACCACGTAGTCAATTTTTATCGGCGTTTGGTTTGGCAACACAAATTGTACTTGGCTGCTCACCCCGGTTGGTACATTAGCTTGCGGGGTGATATTCACGCTCCATAGCTGGCGGTCGTTAAAAGTAAACGGTACTTGTACCCATGTTCCGTCCCAAACCCCGTTAACCAGGGTTTGCGTAAAAATTTGAATGGAATCTGTAAACATCATCAGGTTCACTAGATTATCCACAGCGGTTATTTGCGCCGGCCCGGGGTTTATACCATCCGAGAATATAACCTCACCATCAGGGTTTATGATAATTTCCACATTCAGGCGATTCGAACCCGGTTGAACAGGTGTCATGCTTTTCGAGATGTTTTGTGTATTAAAACTAACCGTTTGAGAACTCTCAAATGCACACGCACCGGGGTTAACGGTTATTCTGGCGGTGTTGACCATGTTTGATTGAGGCATGGTGGTATCTGTAACATGAAGCTGGTAATGCACGGTAAAATCGCGGTGCTGGGCAAACCAGCTTGTAGGAGCGGACCCTACCAGTGCTCCGGTTGGAAATGTACCCTGGAACTCCTGCCAATCGATGCTGTTCAGATTGGTGCTGAAGGAATTGCCGGATACGATAACATCATTTGCAGGCGCAAAGTATCTTCCGGCTATGCCTGTGTCTACCACGTAGAACGAACCCGGCACATAGGCAAGCCTTGGATCAAAAGTATCTGAGAAGACCGGATTTCCACCCTGCAGTAACGGTGCGGTTCTGGCCGAATACCGGCCCTTTATCGTGACTGTGTAATTGAATAAAGCCGGATTGTTTGTGGCTTGTACGTGTTTAAGAATGGGCCAGTAATCCGTTACATTTGTACTGCCTACGGAGTTTCCTAAGGAGCCGGTGTTCGGTGCGCCATCGCTGTTGATGAGATATATCGAATTGGTTATATAGTGTGACGTGCTTGGGTTACTTAGCGTAGCAACAATGGCGTCGGTTAAATATATTCTGTAGCTGACTGTGAGTGTCGCCGCCAGGTCAAATGGCCAGTATGAAGCGCCCGGTACGGCACTTCCGGCACCGAAGAACATCTGCCATGCGTTTCCGGAAGCTCCATAAGGTATGGGGCTGGTATACGAAAAACTAACTCCTGTTTCGCTGGCGTTGGGTACGACTGTGACCAGTGCGTATCCTGGTATGGGCACAGGCACATTAGGCACCGCTGAGCCACCCGGGAATAGTCCCAAAGTATCGTACAGATAGAGCGGCTCGCCTTGCAGGCCGTCGGGTACATCAACTGTAATCGTATAATCTACCCAGTATCGTTGGTCCGGAGTGGTATTGTCGGGGCTTCCGCATATGCCGGATGTCGTCTTGCTGACAATAACCGGGGCCGGTCTGACAGGTACTGTTACGTTGATGCCCGGATAATTGCCGGTTCCGTCCGGGAATTGGAAATATGCGTTGTTTCCAAATACTTCAACAGGTTCACCCTGCTGCGGTGGTATAATAGGTGTGGTGTATATGATTACGACTTTGTAAATAGGTGTGAATGGCGATGGAGGTACTTCCAATGTAAATTGGGAGTCTGAAACGCGCGTGTAGTATCCTAATGAAGGGTAGAATGAATCGGCGAAATAACTATGCACAACTCCTGCGCCATCATAAAAATCCAGCTGGATTTCACTATCCGGCGGCAGTATTATTGCTCCGGCATTGATTGTATCTGTTATGGTTCCGCCATTAAGGGGTATGGATACGCCGTCACCGACTGTAATTGTCCACGTGATACTGTCGTTACCGGGATTAATGACCCCATTCTTTGAAAAGGCGAGCGATTTATTGATATGATCTGTTGTGTTGTCTGAAACCGGGGGAACAGCGGGGCCTGTATATATAGGCGTGCCCCCTACGGTGGCATTGTTGTTAATGGTAAAATTGTGGATAAACTCGCTCATACCTGCTAATGGTTGCCCGGTGCCGTTATTGTTAGCAATGAGTTGCGGGATATTGACCATATATCTTACGGTGATAAAATCGCCGGGGTCAAGTACTATAGGGAGAAGCGTTACGGGGTCTATAAACGTGTATTCAAATGAAAGCGGCGAAGCGCTCCAAGTAATCGGTGTCATTGGCATAAGCCCTCCTATGGGGCCTACAACCGGAGTTATTTCGTACGTGAAACCGGAAAAAGCGCTTAGTGCACTTGGTGGCAGCGGGTCGTTAAAAGTAAGATTGGTGTTGAGTGTTGGGATATCGGTCAGCCTGATATTTGTTATAGGTCCATCCAGCGCAGTAATTGTGATCATGTAATAAACCCGTTCAAACCACGTTGCCGGATTGGCGCCGGCCGGTATGTTAGGGACGTATCTGGACGCTTTATGCATGGTTAAGGACGGAGCCGTTGGGCCTGGCGGGATGATGGTAATAATGATATCGTTCCCAAAATCAATATTACCGTCGGGTACATCGGTTAGCTGGGCAAAAATATCAAGGGCAATGGTTACGTTAGAATAGTAGTCGATAAAGTTTACACCAACTTGGTTGCCATTTAAGTCCACATTGTCAAACCACATCTGTACCAAACCATTGGTATCTATTGTGTACCAGCCGATAATGATGCTGCTATTCGTTGGGCTATACAGCGGTGTTACGTCAATGGCGTTTTGAATAGTCAGATAAGGTGGAAGCTGGTATAACAAATGCCCGGTCAGAAGGTCATAAGCAAGCTGCAATGTTGGGGATTCCGCAAATGTGATTTCAAATTTATAGTTTTGGCCGATAAATGTAGGAGTGCTGGGGCTTATGGGGTTTCCGTTCATATCAAACATATTGACTGATGTAATAAAGTCGGCCAAATTGGAGGAAGTCACCGCAAGCAGCGGCATAATGCCTATGAAACCATCTTCGGGCATTCCATTGCCATATTCATCGGTAAGCGGGAACATTGTAAAACCATTACCAAAATCAAGGAAATAATCTTCCTCTGTAAGTTCCACAACAAGCCTTAAGATAAAACACATATCCGTGGCATAATCGATATAGTTGATGTACTGCTCTAAGTAGATTTGCCTGTGTGTTGGTTCCTCCTCCGCTTCGGTAGCGGTGGGGGTATTATTCATGTCAGAGGAGTCCGTATTTTCAGCGGCAGTTTCTTCGCCGGCAGCTATAGATTCTTCGTCGTTAGTTGTGGCTTCTTCGTTATCGGTAACAGTTTCATTATCGTTATCAGCAGGTTCTTCTCTGTTTTCATCATCCGCTGTTGTTTGTTCTGTGTCGGTTGCTTGGTTGTTATCAAGCTCCGGCTGGCTTACATATTCCAATATACCATCAAACTGAACCGTAATAAGACCCGTGTAGGGGTCTGCGTCTACGTAGGCGTTTGCTTCCGGGTAGCAATTCGGCGTCCAGCCGTCGGCGCTAACGAGCCGCAGGCCATTTGGAAGTTCGTACACCAGCACACCATCGCTGTTATATTGGAATTGCAGGTAGGGATCTTCACCAAATTTTATAAGGAATGTATATATGTTGCCCATTTGCAGGGTATCACTCCAAGGATCCAAAAGTACCGGAGTGTCGCCGCTTGAGTCGAACACTTCTACTTCCTGTATAAAATTTCGCAAATCCCAAGGGTCAGGTGCAGCATAGACATTTTCATAAAAAACATCTTCACCGCCTTCCGGCGTGGCATAACCGGGGCTGGCGTGCACTAATGATAAGACAAGCGAGAGAACAAGTACCAGGGCAATTGATTTCCTTATACGTGATAATAACATAATAATACCTCCTTAAAAGATGTCCCTTGGACATAGTCTTAGTTGATGTCAGTATATACACAAATTTGTATAATTGGAAGAGTGTTAACACAATAGTAATAAAAAATCAGTTGGTCCGAAATTCGGGTCAACTGATTTTTTTATTGCGGTTTTTAAGTAAGAATTGATCACAAAGAATAAATCTGCTACACCCTACAGTTTAGCATTAAATCCAAAAGGTCGCGGTCTACATTAAAGCCTTTAATTTTCTCGTATCTTGCGCCTTTTCGTCCATGGTCGATGATTCCAAACGGGCCTTTTAGGTTCCACATTGCATATCCCCAGCCAAATTCCTTCCAAACAGACATCAGGTCTGTTAGCCAGCGGACGGCTATGTCATTTGGGGTTTTATTGTAGCAGCCAAATTCGCCCATGTGAATTTTTACGCCCATGGCTTCTACAATACGCCATTCTTCATAAGCTTCTGCTAAAGCCTTGCAGTCCCACATTTTGCCGTAAATTTCGCCGGGATATTCAGGCAAGGACATCTTTTCCCAGCCGTCTACCCATTCGGCTTTATGGTGGCTTACTTCAAATGGGGTATATCCCCTGCCGCTGTGAATGGTTCCTGTATCGGCGAGTTCTGGAATAGCAAGATGCCCGCCGCCCATTCCGTCCAGTACAATTTCCCTGCCCGGGTCTATGGCGCGGATTGCGGCTATAGTATTGCGCATAACCTCTGCGTGGTTTGCGCGGGTGCAGCCGTATTCACCTTCACTTGGCGGCTCATTTAACAAGTCAAAGCTGAGGTGCGCGTTACAGATTCCTTTGTACCGTTTTGCAAAGTATTCCCATAGGAATGCAAAGCCGTCTTGTGCTTCTTTATCTGTCCACAAATTATGTTTTTCCAAGTCATTTCTATTGATACAATAACCCGGCGCACGGTGGATATTCAGGCTCATGTGAAGGCCGCGCTTTGTGCATTCCTCCAGATATTTGTCGATATAATTTTCAAAGATGCTTTCGTCTGGGTTTTTGTAGTCGAAATTTTTTGTCCAAAAGCGGTAGTCTGTTGGGATTCGTACAAAATTAAAGCCGTATTCGGCAATAAAATCCAGCTCGTCTAAAGCCGGTGCAGCGGGTGCAACATTTGCGTCCCACTTGGAAAACATCCATAAGAAGTTGAAACCGTACTTGTTTTTGTCCATGATTGGCCTCCAAATATAAAAAATTTTTCAACTGGTCCGATTTTCGGACCAGTTGAATTTTTCAGTTGACCTGAAAGTCGGGTCAGCTGAAAAATAAAGTGACTACATTTTCGTTGGTTTGTCTGCAAACACTTTCCGCATCTATACCTTTTGTTTTTGCGATTGCTTCCGCTACATATGTTAAATATTGCGACTCGTTTCTTTTTCCGCGGAATGGGGCAGGGGTTAAATACGGCGCATCTGTTTCCAGTAAAATTTTTTCCAGTGGAATTGCGGCGACGACGGCTTGTAGCTGCCCTGATTTATCAAAAGTCACAACGCCGCTAATGCCAATATGAAACCCTAAATTTACATAGGCAGCTGCAAGTTGTGCATCGCCGGAAAAGCTGTGGAGTACGCCGTTTCTCACAGGGCTTTCGCTAATCATATCAAACACTTCTTGGCTTGCCTCCCGCGAATGGATAGCCACGGGCATATCCATTTCGTGGGCAAGTTGCAATTGACGTTTGAACCAGTACCGCTGCACATCTCGCGGAGAAAAGTCGTAATGGAAGTCCAGCCCTATTTCGCCTACGGCGACTACTTTTTCATGTGCGCAAAGATGCTTGATTTCTTCCAATCCCGCATCTGTCAGGGTTTTTGCTTCATGCGGGTGAACCCCAACCGTGGCGTAAACATGCGAATAAGCTTCTGCCAATTTAACAGAAGCTTGGGAAGATGGCAGGCTGCAACCTACATTTATAATCATATCCACGCCACGGCTTGGCAAGGAATTTAAAAGTGCGTTGCGGTCTGCATTGTAGCGTTTATGGTCGTAGTGGGCGTGGGAGTCTATCAGATGCATCGTTTATTTATCCTTTTCCATGCGAGGGAATGCGGCGGCACCCTTGGTTACGTGAACAATACGGTTTAGCAAGCCAAATTCTCTTGCAGATTCCCATGTTTTAAGGTTTGTGTCTGTGATATTAAGTTGGTTGTAGATTATGGCCGGGGTGTTTGGCATAACAGGTTCGATTGCAATAGCCAAAATGCGCAAAATTTCCGCAAGGTTGTACAACACGGTTGCAAGTTCGGCTTTCTTACTCTCATCCTTGGCAAGTACCCATGGTGCGGTTTCGTCTATATACTTATTGGCGCGGCGCACCAAGTTCCATGTTTCGTTCAGCGCTTCGGAAAAAGCGAGTTTGTCCATTTTTTCTTCAACTTTGCCAAGCATGGAAGTGGCCATTTGTTTTAAGTCTGCATCGAATGGTGTGACAGTTTCAGGAAGAGCCGGCAGCGTTCCGTCAAAATATTTATCTACCATGCCAATTGTGCGGGACAGTAAATTGCCCAAATCGTTGGCAAGGTCTGCATTGTAGCGGGTGATTAAAGCATCTTGATGAAAGTTGCCGTCCGGGCCAAAAGTAAATTCCCGCAGCAAAAAGTAGCGGATGGCATCTACGCCGTATTGGTCTACCAGCGTTTGCGGGTCTACAATATTGCCAAGGGACTTACTCATTTTTTGCCCTTCGTATTGAAGCCACCCGTGTGCAAAAACTTGTTTTGGCAACGGCTCGCCCAGTGCCATAAGCAGACACGGCCAAATGATGGAGTGGAAACGCACAATATCTTTGCCCATCAGGTGTAAATCCGCAGGCCAGTACTTTTTGTACATTATGTCGTCGGCAGACATATAGCCCAGCGCGGTAATATAGTTTGGCAATGCGTCAACCCATACATACACAACGTGGCCCGGGTCGAAGTCCACAGGTACGCCCCAAGTAAACGTTGTGCGGGTCACACATAAATCTTCCAGCCCCGGTTTAATGAAGTTGTTAATCATCTCGTTGCGGCGGGATAGCGGCATTAAAAAGTCCGGATTAGCCTCGTAGTGCTCCAGCAATTTATCCTGATATTTCGACATGCGGAAGAAGTAGGCTTCTTCGCTTATGGGGCTTACAGCTCTGCCGCAGTCCGGGCATTTGTTGTTTTCTATTTGGCGTTCGGAAAAAAATGTCTCGCATGGGGTGCAGTACAGGCCTTCGTAGCTTCCTTTATAGATATCGCCTTGGTCGTACAGTTTTTTAAATATTTTTTTTACGCCGTCCATATGGGCTTCGTTGGTAGTACGTTGGTAAAAGTCGTATTTAAAGTCCATTAAATTGAGTACGGCAACATGGCGTTCCATTAGGCCGTCTACAAATTCCTGCGGTGTTAGGCCTGCTTCCTTTGCGGAAAGCTCTACTTTTTGCCCGTGCTCATCTGCGCCGGTAAGGAATTTGACGTCGTACCCCTGGGCTTTTTTGTAACGCGCCAAAACGTCCGCGGCTACGGTGGTGTAGATGTGGCCTATATGAAGGTCGGCATTTAGGTAATAAATGGGGGTGGTTACATAGTATGTTTTCATGAAATGCCTCCGTGTTTTATCGTGTGCCGAACAACCTGTCACCCGCGTCGCCTAAACCCGGAACGATATATCCGTGGCTGTTAAGCTTTTCGTCATAGGCAGCGGTGTAAATGTCCACATCCGGGTGGTTTTTGAGTACTTCTTCCACACCTTCAGCCACAGCCACAAGGCATAAGTATTTTATATGGACTGCGCCTGCGTCTTTAAGATATCTAATGCTTAACTCGACGGTGCGCCCTGTAGCCAGTATAGGGTCAAGCAGAAGAATTTCGCTATCTTCAAGTTCGGGGGGGAGTTTACAATAGTAATTTTGTGGCTGAAGGGTTTCCGGGTTGCGGTAAATGCCGATATGTCCTATTTTGGCTGTTGGCATAAGATTTGAAATACCATCTACCATTCCCAACCCGGCACGTAAAATGGGTACAAGTCCAAATTTTCTTGCGCATTCCCAGCCTTCGGCAATGCCTACAGGGGTTTCTACTGTTTTACTGACCAGAGCGGTTTCACGGGTTGCTTCATATGCGATAAATGCGGCAACTTCACCCACGATTTCGCGGAATTCCTTGCTACCTGTTTCCTTGTTTCTAATCATGGTCATTTTGCTCATGACCAGCGGGTGCGTGTTTACGTGCAACCTCTTTTTGATAATAGCGTCTAAGCTTTCCATAAATCCTCCTTGAGTCTTACCAGTGACGATAAGATGAGTTGTTTTATTTGTGCCGCACATTGGCGGTATATTTCTAAATTTCCGCCGAAGGGGTCGGAAATATCACTGCTTTCTCCTGCGTATTCGCCTAGCGTGTATGCGTTTGCTTTTGGGCAGATAGTTCTTACTGTACGTAAATGTCCATCTGTCATGGTAAGCACTAAGCTTGCATTGTTTAAAATTTCCCGGGAAATTTGTGTAGAGCAATGGGGCTTAAGGTCGCATTTTTCCTCAAGCATTGCAATTACAGCGTTATCGCTTGCCGGATATCCATCTTCAGCTGCAACGCCTGCGGAAAGTACATTGACAGCCAGCCTATGCGTTTTGAAAATTGACATGGCAATAGCCGCAGCCATTGGGCTGCGGCAGGTATTTCCTGTGCATACAAACACAACTGTGGGGTTAGACATTTAACATGTTCTCCCTCGATTTAATGTTAGAATTAAACATTAAAAACATTCCCTTCTGCCGCTTTGAGCATCCTGTCCATAATGGCAATGCCAAGCCCGCTGAATTGGACACTTTCGGCAAAAATGACAGACACGCCAAGTTTATCAAATTGGCGAAGATTGCTAAACAAATTTTTAGCCATAGCTTCATGTCCGTTGCCCAAAGTAATTACCTTCATATTTGGTAGCGCATTTTTGTCTAAAATGCTTTTGGTGGGTGCGGTAACCAATACGCCTATTTTTTGCTCTGCGTTTGCTTTGCATTCTTTTAGAATGTACTCTGCAATACTGCCGGGTTCACCTTTTAGGATAATGACTTGGGCTTTTGGGGCGTAGTGTTTGTATTTTATGCCGGGGGAACGGGGCGCGTCTGTTACGGTGGCTTCGCTTGGTTGTAGGCCGGTTGTTTTCAAAATCATTTCCTTTGTTATTGCACCGGGGCGCAAAATTACAGGGAAATCCCCGGTAACGTCAACCACTGTAGACTCCAGCCCAACATTTGAAATGGCACCGTCAAGTACTATATCAATTTCGCTGTTTGCGGAAAAATCTTCTGCAACGTGCGCCGCCGAAGTTGGACTTGGACGACCGGATTTATTGGCACTTGGAGCCGCAATTGGGCAACCGGCGGCTGTGATAAGTGCCAGTGCAATCGGGTGGTTTGGAACCCTTACACCAATTGTGGCAGTTGACTTTTGCGGGTGCCCGCCAACCCATTCCGGTATGTGATACTTCTTTTTTGCAATTAAGGTTAACGGGCCGGGCCAGTAAGCTTTAGCTAAAGCCAGCGCATAATCCGGCGGAGGTTCCACTAATTCTAAAAATTGTTTGATATCTGCCACATGAAGGATTAACGGGTTATCACTTGGGCGGCCTTTTGCGGCGTATATCCGCTCTACAGCCCGTGAATTAAACGCGTCAGCACCAAGCCCGTAGACTGTTTCTGTTGGGAAAGCCACAAGCCCGCCATTTTTTATTATGTCTGCGGCTTCTTCAATTTTTTTGCGCAGCTTGGCAGACTTTACGGATCTATTAATTTTTTTTGCCCCTGCTTTTGTGCCTTCAAACACAAGGTCTCCTAAGACATCAATAATGAAATCAATCATTGGCTATCCGGCTACAGCGCAGCATTTTTTATATTTTTTGCCGCTGTTACAAGGGCAAGAGTCGTTGCGCCCAACTTTAGCTTCGTTGCGTACGATGGTGTGCGAGCGTTTTTGTTCGTTGTATAGCTCTTTTTGTTCTTCCGGCGTATAAATATTATCCCATTCAGGCAAGTTATAAAGCGCGTCTGCTTTATATTCTACCATTTGTTTGTATAGCCTATCGAATTCGATATCAACGGCTATTTCTGTATCTTCTTCAATTTCATCAATTGGCGGTAAATTGTCCACACATTCGTGGATACCGTCAAAAAATGCACTGGTTTGCGGCAAAGTAAAACGAAACTTTTCTGCAAGTTCTTTTACCGTGCCTTCGATACGGTTTGCTTTGTTTTTTAAGATGTTTGCATACACAGCTTTTTCTTTTGCCAAGTAATCATCCCAAACGTGCTTGACAGGCTGATTTTTTACATCAAAAGCGATGCGTTTCCATGCGTCTATTAATGCCATTTGAACACACTCCTTTATTTTTAATGGGGCTCTGCCCCAAACCCCGCCGCTCCGCATGGAATGAATCCATGCTACGCTTCCTTCGGGGTGGGCGGGACGCCCACTATCTACAATACAGTCTTAGGGATTTTATCGCACAGATGGCAGTTTGTCCAGAATATAAGCAACATTTAATAACATAAGTCCTTCCGGCGGCATGGTTTTACCCGCGCGTTTTCTATTTTTTGACGCAATAATGGCGGAAATATCGCTATAGGGAATTTTACCCATTCCTACATATAATAGTGTACCCGCGATTATTCGCACCATATTGTACAAAAAGGCGTTACCAGTTATTGTTAAAACAATTATATTATTAGGTTGCTTTTCTACGCTGCATGCATAAATTTTGCGCACGGTTGTTTTCGCGCTTGAACCCGTAGCGCAAAATGCCGCAAAATCATGTTGCCCAATGAAAGCTTGTGCAGCATTCCGCATTTTTTCTACATCAAGAGCTTGGGGAATAAATGTGCTGTACCGCGATAAAAGCGGGTTGGGGAAGGGGGCATTATATATATTATAGGAATAGGTTTTATGCTGGGCATCAAAACGAGGGTTAAATTCATCCGGCACAATGATTGCGTCTATAACAGAGATATCTGACGGTAAAAGCCCATTCAGCACCATCGGAAGCTTGCCCAGCGGCACACGCAAGTCTAGCGCATGAAAACAAACCCGTTGCCCCAGTGCGTGTACACCGGCATCTGTACGGCTTGCGGCACATACTTGTATTGAGCGGTTTAGCAAAACAGAAAGCGCTTCTTCTAATTTCTGCTGCACCGCCACCGCGTTATCTTGCCGTTGCCAGCCTGCATAATTTGTTCCGTCGTATGCTACGGTTAATAATATTTGCATGTGGTGCTCCTTTGACATTTTCTTAGGATTATGTCACAAAAACTTATTTTTGTGTTACAATTTGGTGGTTTGATAAAATTATACACAAACAAGAGGGTGTAATTCAATGAGCAATAAAACCAGACTACTTACAATTTTGGCCATGCTAACCGCAATGGCCTATGTTATTGGAATGTTTATACGCATTCGTTTTATGCCCGGTGCACCATTTTTAACTTATGACCCTAAAGATATAATCATTGTGCTTGGCGGGTTAATGTTTGGCCCTTTGCCTGCATTGATAATGTCTGTAACGCTGGCTTTTATAGAAATGATAACACATAGCGAAACCGGGCCTATTGGAATGCTTATGAATGTGATAGCCAGTGCGACGTTTGCGTGTCCCGCGGCTTATATCTACCAACGTTCCCGCACTTTAGGGGGTGCAGTACTTGGGATTATTGCGGGTGTACTCATTGCCACCGGTACAATGTTGCTGTGGAATTATTTAATGGTTCCAATTTTTAATACGGCTGTAACGCGAGAAATGGTTGCAGGGATGATAGTTCCTGTATTTTTGCCGTTCAATTTAATCAAAGCTTCCCTTAATGGTGCGATGGTTCTGCTTATTTATAAGCCGGTAACTTCTGCACTAAAGGCTGCGAAATTGTATCAGCCTGTGCATTCAAATTCCGGTGTTGCGGGTAAATTTAATTTGGGTTTAATGCTGGCTGCTGCCTTTGTTGCTGTAAGCCTGATATTATTGATATTTACAATGCGTGGGGGTATGTAGCATATGCTCTTTACGTCTGCAAACTTTTTGATATTTTTAACGATAGTATTTATATTGTACCAGCTTTTCCCTAAAAAGCACCGATGGTTCGTATTGCTGGTAGGGTCTATGACCTTTTATGGGTTTGCAGGGGCTAGCTTTTTAATTTATATTTGCGCCACAATTTTGACTACCTACTTATGTACCATGCGCATCAAAAGTTTGGTTGCTAAACGGGATGAATTTTCCGCAAGCACCGACGATAAAGATGCAAAAAAAGCATTTAGATTAAATACGAAATCCACCAGTAAAAAATGGTTTTTGGCAGGGCTATTTTTTAACTTTGGTATTTTGGCTGTGGTTAAGTATACAGATTTTGTTATTGGAAATACAAACTCACTTTTGCAATGGGCCGGTGTTGGCACTCGTTTTACTTTTATGCACTTCGCGTTGCCAATGGGCATTTCATTTTACACATTCCAAACCATGGGATATTTAATTGATGTGTACCGTGAAAAAGTGAAGCCCGAAACGAACTTACTTAAATTGGCACTATTTACATCCTTCTTCCCGCAGATTATACAGGGTCCTATCAGCCGTTTTGGTGAATTATCACAGACATTGTATAATGGTGACCCATTGCGTTGGGAAAGTTTTTGGCGTGGGGCGCAGCGCATTTTAATTGGTTTTTTTAAGAAGCTGGTTATTGCAGACAGGCTTTGGCCTGCGCTGGAAACGCTTATTTCAAACCCTGTAGAATACCGGGGGGCGTATTATCTTTTTAGCATAGGGTTATATGCCGTTATTTTGTTTTGCGACTTTACCGGCGGCTTAGATATTACCATTGGTATTGCGGAAATGTTTGGCATTAAACTTGCGGAAAACTTTAACCGTCCGTTTTATGCGCGGTCTATTCAAGAATACTGGCAGCGCTGGCATATTACTATGTACACGTGGTTTAGGGATTATGTTTTTTATCCCATGTCCGTTGGTAAAACCATGCTGCGCTTTACAAAATTTGCGCGGCGGATATTTGGGGATACCATCGGCAAACGAATGCCGCTGCATGTATCGCTGCAGTTTGTATGGTTTTTGACAGGGCTTTGGCATGGCGCAACTTGGAATTTTATTGCCTGGGGAATGGCGAATGGTATTGTCATTGCAATTTCGTTGGAATTTCAGCCGATGTACAAGAAATTCCATGCATGGTTTCCTTGGGCGGATAAATCTTGGGTTTACCGCTGCTTTCAGATATTGCGTACATTTTGGCTCATGAATATGATTCGCTCCTTTGATATTTATGTTGGGGTAGGGAATACTTTCCGTATGATGTTTTCTGTTTTTACAGATTTCGATTTGAGTGGGTTTTTATCGAGAGGTGTTTCAGATTTAGGATTATACTATTCGTCCTATGTAAGTGCCGGGGCGGGGCTGTTGGTTCTGTTTTGGCTAAGCTATCTTGGGCGTGGGGAAGTTGACTTCCGCGACCGTATTGCGGCATATAACTGGCGCGTACGGTATGCGATATTCGGGGCCATTCTGTTAATGGTAATTATTTTGGGGGCGTTTGGCATTGGGTATGATGCGCGTCAGTTTATATATAACCAGTTTTAATACGAAAATAAAATTCAGTTGGTGATAAAATATCACCAACTGACCAACTCATTTTCATACTCGGTTAGGAGGAGCATATGCGAGGCCGGCGTATTATAAGATGCATAGTAGCGGTTGCTGTATTTACACTGGTATTTTTACTTTTGCAACGGCTTCTTATGCCAAAGTATGCGACAGAGCTGTTTCATGGTAATATGATTAGGGAATATTACGCGTCGGACAGGGACCACAATATTATTTTTATTGGCGATTGCGAGGTTTTTGCTACGTTTTCCCCTGTTACATTGTGGGAAGCATTTGGCGTTACGTCCTTTGTGCGTGGCAGCGCGCAGCAGTTGGTCTGGCAGTCGTATTATTTGCTAGAAGAAACCCTGCGCTCAGAACGCCCGGATGTTATTGTGTTTAGCGTACTTGCAATGCAATATGGCGAGCCGCAAAGCGAGGCGTATAACCGTCTTACGTTGGGCGGAATGCGCTGGTCGCGGTCTAAAGCGCGTGCAATCCAAGCTTCGCGCACATATGAAGAAGATTTTCTATCATATGTTTTCCCGCTGCTAAGGTTTAAGGACAGATGGCGCGAAATAGGAGTTGAAGATTTCCGCTATTTTTTCCGTAGGCCGCAAGTGACGCTTAACGGGTTTATGATAAACAGCGAGGCTAGGCCCCCGTCAGATTTTAGCCCGCCTCCCTTGCGCCGCGCAAATTACGATTTTGGTGAAAAGGCGTTTGACTACTTGGGGCGTATAACACAGCTTGCGGCGCAGTATAATATCCCTTTGGTGCTGGTTAAAGCGCCAACCTTGTATCCGCACTGGCCTGCACAGTGGAACCAACAAATAGTTGACTTCGCAACGAATAACAATTTGCTTTTTGTCAATTTGTTGGAATATATTTATGATATAGGATTGGACTTTTCTGCGCATACATTCGATTTTGGGTATACGCTGAATGTTTTTGGGGCAGAAAAAGTGACCAGATTTTTTGGGGATATCTTGGTCAATGAATTTGACCTGCCAGACCGCCGGAATGAGCCTGAAACTTCTGCAAGATGGGCAGAAAAAAGTGCGCTTTACCATCGTGTCATAGCGCGGCAATTAGCGGAAATTGAACAATACGGTTCTATACAGAATTTTAGGGTCGAGTAGGGCGAACGCTCATATGCTGATAGGTTGTGTGAACAGACAGCAAAACTGGATTAGCTTTTGACTAATGATACGAGGGGCAAAAATAATGAACGCATATGAGTTGTTGTTTAATGACAATGAAGTGAATCAATTAATCGACAATGTGAATCACAAATTAAATGAAATAATAAATTTTGTTAACAAAACAACCGATATATGCTGGATTTTTTGTTGCCATGGTAAGTGCCATGCGATGTATGTTGTTGATACTGTGGAATATATTTTGCGGGCACTATCCTATAATGAGCATATCGTTATGCTGGGAAAAATAGCGGGATTGCTCCACGATATAGGCAACATATGCGGCAGGGATGATCATGCAAGGATAGGCGGCGATATGAGTGTGGTATTATTAAACAAGACCGGCCTCACTCTTGAGGATAAGCACATAATCTACCAAGCGATACAAGACCATAGTACGGCGAATAACATAACAAGCGCAGTTGGTGCGGCCTTGATTATTGTAGACAAGACCGATGGTACTAGGGAAAGAAACACAAAATATAAGGATGATTTGAGAAAGGGAGGATTTTACAACGAAGAGGAGCTGAATAAACACGAAAGAAAATATGGGATCGACAAGGTAAATGTAAGCGTAGCGGACAACATCATAACGATAGATTGGATACCTTATGGAGACTCACAGGAATATAATAAATTAAAGCGTTCGGTTAAAGTCGATTCAAGAGTCGTAAAGGCTGCCGAATTCTTAAAATGTACCGTTTTATATAAATTTAACGGTGAGGAAATTGAATTGATTCAGAAAGGAATACTAATGTGAAAGATTTTTTGATAATAGTTTTTATTGCAGGAGTAGCAATATTATCAATTACTGCTTGTGGCGTGAATGATGAAACTGCCAGTGTTTCAAACAACGAAGTAGTCGATGCAAATGCTACGGGTAGCCAAGCCGTGGAAGAAGCTCCACCTACAACATCGGCAACAGAAGAACCAATCCAAGTAGTTCCCGGCGGGGAAAGTCTCGCGGATGTGTTCGACTTTTATTTCAGGGGCGCAATCATCGTCCTAAACCAAAACATGACTGAAGTACTTGACGCACTTGGCGAACCAACAGGTGTACGCCAAACCCCATCATGCGCATTTGATGGATACGACCGCATTTTTGGCTTTGGAGCAATCAATGTCCACACCTATCCGGTAGGCGACCAAGATTTTGTGCAAATAATAAGCATTAGGGACGACAGCGTGACTACACGCAGCGGTATTCGCCTTGGCGATAGCTGGGATAGGGTGCTTGATGCTTACGGAAGCGATTATGTGCAAGATTTCAGCATATTTACATTTACAAAAGGAAGTACGACCTTGTCGTTTTTTGTAGACGACAGCATGGTGGTTGAAATAACATATGCGCTAATAATGGACTAATAAAATACTTTTAAGGAGCGATACTCATGAACGAAGCAGGATTAAAAAAGTACGCAGATTTACTGGTACGTGCAGGCGGCAACGTACAAAAAGGACAGCTTGTAATAATTAGCTGCGCGGTGGACAATGCACTGTTTGGGCGTATGGTTCGTGATGCGGCATACGATGCGGGGGCATCGGACGTACGCATAGACTGGCTGGACGAAACAACATCCCGTGCAATGTATTTGCATGGTTCGGATGAAATTTTTGACGATTATCCGGAATGGCGTGTGCAAAAGTTCAAAGAGCAGGACGACAAGGGTGCCGTTTACCTGCATATAGATTCATCCAACCCGGACAACTTAAAAGGTGTAGACCCAAGCAGGCTGCAACGCTTTTCAAAAGTGGCAAGCCAGGCAACAAAGGAACACGCCTCCTTAACTATGAACAGCACTTTGCGTTGGTCTATCGTGGCAACGCCATCACCAAAATGGGCAGCAAAAGTTTTCCCGGGTTTACCGGAGGCCGAAGCAATGGAACGCTTGTGGCAGTACATTTTAAAAGCCGCCCGCGCAGACGGCACGGACCCCATTGCGGATTGGAAGACACATGACCAAAATTTCGCAAAGCGTGTAAATTATCTGAATGAGCAGCAATTTTCCGCATTGCGCTTTACTACAGGAATTGGCACGGATATCACACTGGGACTTGTTACAAGTCATGTGTGGGCAGGCGGAAGCGAAGTAGCCAAAGACGGCGTACGTTTCTTTCCAAATGTGCCAACAGAAGAAATTTTTTCAATGCCGCACCGCGAAAAGGCAGAGGGCAGGGTAGTTGCATCTATGCCGCTTTCCTACCAAGGAAATCTGATTGAGAGCTTTGAAATGACATTTAAAGACGGCAAGGTAGTAAGCTACAAAGCCGAAAAAAACCAAGACGTGCTAAAAAACATAGTTGAGATGGATGAGGGCGCAGCCCGCCTTGGAGAGGTTGCAATTGTTGCAAACTCCTCCCCAATCGGGCAAATGAATACGTTGTTTTATAATACATTGTTTGACGAAAATGCATCTGCCCATTTGGCGCTGGGTAAGGCGTACCCCAACAATATGGCCGGCGGCGACGATTTACCAGTGGAAGAACTTGTAGCCAAAGGCGGTAATGATTCGCTTATACACGTAGACTTTATGTTTGGTACAGCAGATATGCGCATTGTTGGGATAAAAGAAGACGGTACAGAAGTCGTGTTTTTTGATAACGGAGAGTTTATAAACTAGATAATCCAGTTGGTGATAAAATATCACCAACTGAAAACCAAGTGGCTGGTGTCACTAGCCATTTGAAAAAAATTTTAAGGCGGTGTTTTACATGCAATTTCTTACAGTTGATCAAATCCGAGATAAATTCTTGGATTTTTTTGTTAAACGTGGGCATTTTTTATTGCCTAGCTTTCCGCTTATACCACAGAGTGACAACACCCTGTTACTTATAAGTGCCGGTATGGCCCCAATGAAGCCGTTTTTTACAGGGCAGGAAAAGCCCCCGTCAACCAAAGTGACAACATGCCAAAAGTGCATTCGTACAATTGATATAGACGATGTTGGAAAAGACGCACGCCACGCTTCTTTCTTCGAAATGCTTGGCAACTTCTCCTTTGGTGACTATTTCAAAAAAGAGGTAATCCCTTGGGCATGGGAGTTTTTGACGCAGGAAATGCAAATTCCAACAGAGAAGCTGCTCATTTCCGTGTACGAAAAAGATGACGAAGCCTTTGCCATTTGGCGTGATGATATCGGTATCCCCGAAGAAAAAATTTTCCGCCTGGGCAAAGAAGATAATTTTTGGGAACTTGAGGTTGGCCCCTGCGGCCCCAATTCGGAAATTCACTACGACCGTGGTGAAGGCAGTGGTTGCGGCAAACCACATTGTGCAGTAGGTTGCGATTGCGACCGATTTATGGAAATTTGGAACTTGGTGTTTATCGAATTTGAGAAATTGAAAGACGGTACCTATATCCCGTTAAAAACCAACGGAATAGATACGGGCATGGGATTGGAACGTATAGCAACAGTCATGCAAGGTGCCGAGACGATTTTTGACATTGATAATATCAAGTGCATATGTACAAAAGTGATGGCACTTGCCGGGCTAAAAAATATAACAAATGACCGGCGTGTGTCCGTAAACATTATCGCCGACCATATACGCAGCGTTGTTTTTCTGGCTTCAGACGGTGTTTTGCCCTCCAACGAGGGCAGGGGATATGTATTGCGCCGCTTGCTGCGCCGTGCGGTGCGTCATGGGCGTTCGCTTGGGCTAAACTGGTTTGTAAACCAAATTGCGCAGGCTTCTATTGATGCATATAGCCACGCTTACCCTAATTTGAAAGAAAAATCCGGCCATATTTTGCAGGTGCTTGGCACAGAAGAAAGCCGCTTCCTGGAAACCCTAGACACCGGCATGAATTTGCTGCAAAAGCATATCGAGCAGCTAAAAGCTGTAGGACAAGCTACTTTAAGCGGTGCAGAAGCGTTCAAATTATACGACACATTCGGCTTTCCGCCGGATTTGACGCGTGAAATCTTGGAAGATGAAGGTCTGTGCTGGGATGAAGCAGGCTTCCAAAAGGAAATGGAAAACCAAAAAACGCGTGCCCGTGCCGCCCGTGGCGCTTCCAATTATATGGGCGCAGACGAAACGGTTTATCATAAACTTGCGCCAAATTTGCCGACGGAATTTTACGGATATGATAAAACTGCCTGTACAGCAAAAGTAGCCGGGTTAATTGCCGATGGTGAAGTCGTGCAAGAAGCGAAAGCAGGGCAGGAAGTAGCTGTGGTGTTAAATGTTACACCGTTTTATGCTGCCGGGGGTGGCCAAAAAGGCGATTCCGGCGAGTTGACCATGGACGGCACACGCGTAGAAATTTCCGATTGCATAACTGTACCCGGCAATAACACCGTTCATTTGGGTAAAGTTGCAGCAGGCACTTTACGCGTCGGTGACACCATAACAGCTGCCGTAGATGAAAACCGTCGCCGCAATATCATGTGCAACCACTCCGCCACGCACTTATTGCAAAAGGCATTGCGCGAAGTGTTGGGCGACCATGTAGAGCAAGCCGGCTCCGAAGTAAGCCCGGACCGTTTGCGCTTCGACTTTACACATTTTTCCGCGTTATCAGCGGAGGAAAGGGATAAAATTGAAACGCTGGTAAACCAACGCATATGGGCAAATCTGCCTGTAGAAGTCATGCTAACAACCCCGGACGAAGCCCGTAAATGCGGTGCAACAGCATTATTTGGGGAAAAATATGGCGACACAGTGCGTATGGTAAAAATGGGCGACTTTAGCGTGGAGCTATGCGGCGGTACACACGTGGCAAATACCCAGCAAATTGGCATGTTTAAGCTGCTTTCCGAAGGCGGTATAGCGTCTGGCGTGCGCCGTATAGAGGCAACAACAGGCTACACAGCGTTGCAGCTTTACCGCGAAGCCGCTACAACTTTAGCGGAAGTTGCTGATATTTGCAGGGCTAAGCCCAGTGAAATAACGGCCAAAGTCCAGAATCTGCTTGCGGAAAACAAAGAGCTTAAAAAAGAAATATCCCAAGCGCAAGCAGCTGCTTCCGGCAAGGAACAGGGCGAAGTTGTCGAAAATTTACTGAAAAATGCCGAAACTGTAAACGACTTCACCTTAGTAACCGCAAAACTTGAGAATTACGACATAGAAGCACTGCGCACCCTTTGCGATAAACTAAAAGCCGAAATGAAGTCCGGCTGTATGATGCTGTGCGGCGTGAATGCCGACGGTGCAGCGCAATTTTTAGCCAGCGCGACGGAAGATGCTGTAAAACAGGGCATACATTGCGGACAGCTCGTGAAAGATGCCGCGGCATTATGCGGCGGCGGTGGCGGGGGGCGCCCCAACCACGCACAGGCCGGTGGCAAAGACGCATCGAAGGCAGATGAAGCATTAGCGCAAGCCCTTACAAAAATGAAGGAAATGTTGAATTAAGGAGGATTTTGCAATGGAAAAAGGCAATCTATCAATTCACAGCGAGAATATTTTACCAATCATCAAAAAATGGCTGTATTCGGACATGGACATCTTTGCGCGCGAACTGGTTTCCAACGGCGTAGATGCCATAACCAAGCTTAAAAAACTTGTAGACATGGGCGAAGCGCCAAACGTTCCAAGCGACGAGCAATATGCCGTTCATGTATGGGTAGATAAGGAAAACAAGCTGCTTATCTTCGAGGATAACGGCATAGGCATGACTGCCGACGAAGTGAAGGAATACATCACGCAAATAGCATTTTCCGGGGCAAGTGCTTTCTTGGAAAAATATAAGGACAAAACTGACACCACAAGTGAAATTATCGGCCACTTTGGGCTAGGGTTTTACTCGTCGTTTATGGTCAGTGACAAAGTGCAAATTGATACGCTTTCGTACCGGGAAGGCGCAACCGCCGCAAAATGGGAATGCGAGGGCGGTATTGAGTACGCTATGGATGTGAGCGACAAAACCACCCGTGGCACAAAAATTACTCTTTTCGTGAGCGAAGACGGCAAGGAATTTCTTGACGTTTACAAGTTGCGTGCCATTTTGACAAAATATTGCGGCTTTGTTCCGGTTCCTGTTTATATTGACGAAGTAAAGCCGGATGTAGCCCCGGAAACAACCGATGATGAAGCGCAAACCGAGCCAACAGAACCGACACCAATCAACGATATATCGCCACTTTGGCTAAAACCTGCCAACGAATGCACAGACGAGGAATACAAAGCTTTCTACCATAAAGTTTTTACAGACTTTAACGAACCCCTGTTTTGGATTCATCTAAACATGGATTATCCGTTCCGTTTAAAGGGCATTTTGTATTTCCCAAAACTAAAGCACGATTTGGAATACATGGAAGGTCAAGTAAAGCTTTTCAATAACCAAGTTTTTGTCGCGGATAACATCAAAGAAGTTATCCCGGAATATCTGTTGCTGTTAAAAGGCGTGATTGACTGTCCAGACTTGCCGCTTAACGTATCCCGCAGCTTTTTGCAAAACGATGCAACCGTTAAAAAAATGTCGGGTTATATTTCCCGCAAGGTTGCGGATAAGCTAAACGGCTTGTTTAAAAAAGAACGCGAAACCTACGACGGCTACTGGGACGATATTGCCCCATTTATCAAGTACGGCTGCATAAAAGAGCGCGACTTGTACGAGAAAATTAAAGGCAGTGTCCTGTACAAAACCACCAGCGGCAAGTATATGACCTTAGAGGAATTTACAACAGAGAACGCCGAAAAAACAGGCAAAACCGTTTTCTATGTAACCAACGAACAATTACAATCGCAATATATTCAAATGTTTAAAGATCAAGGACTTGACGCGGTGCTTTTAACTACCAATTTGGACGCGCCGTTCATAAGCTATTTGGAGACGTACGAGCCGGAAATAAAATTCAACCGTATAGATGCGGATATCACCGATGCACTGAAAAATGAATCCGATACCGAAGACGCCCAGCCTGAAGGTTTGGAGACTCTTTTACGCGAAATTTTGCATAACGAGAAGCTGAACGTGAAAGTTGAGCCGCTAAAATCGGAGGAGATATCTTCCGTGATTTTGCTGTCGGAACAATCCCGCCGTATGCAGGAAATGAGCAAGATGTTTGGCGGCGGACAACTGCCGCCAGGTATGTTCGAAGAAGAACTGACACTGGTGCTAAACCGCAATAATAGCTTGGTAAAAAACCTGCTTGCTATCCAAGGCGAAGAAAGCCGCAAAGCAGATGTGGAACTGATTGCTCAGCAATTATATGACCTTGCTATGCTAAGCCACAAGCCGCTGTCCCCGGAGCAAATGACGCGGTTTATTCAGCGCAGCAATCAAATATTAGAAATGGCGACAAAATAATGAGGGTTGACCTGCATGTTCATACATCTGAATATTCTGCCTGTGCTATCTCTTCCGAAAAGGAGCAAATAGAGACGGCAATAGCCCGTGGGCTGGACGGCATTGCCCTGACAGAGCATGGGATTCAGCGCAAGCAAGCTGACTTAGACCGCCTAAATAGAAAATACGCGCCGTTCAAAATATTTACCGGCGTGGAAGTGAATGTCGTGGGCTCGTACGAAGATATTTTAGTTATCGGTGTCCCCGATATGACAGAGTATAATGGAGGCCGCCGGGAATATAAAAGCATTTGGGAGTACCAAGACTTGTATAAATTCGTACACGAAAGAGGCGGCTTTATCGCTGTGCCGCATCCCTTTCGCCACGGGGATAAAGTGAAGACAGATGTCGTCAGCTTTGTACCCGATGCTTTAGAGCTTAAATCTAAAAATATCGACCCGGGCAATGCTAAATTAATAAAGGCGTTGGCCAGGGAGCTTGGCATAAAAACCATAGTAGCGTCCGATTCGCACCATGTAAAGAATACAGGTACGCATCATTTGGTGTTGCATAATGCAGTGCATACAGATGAAGATTTGGTGCGGGAATTAAAAAGCGGGCAATATGAGCACGGGGAAATACGGTAGCTATAAAAGACGAGAAACGGCTTATTTAAATTCCGGCCGAATCTCGTCTTTTTTCTTTGGAGTATGTTATTGTATCGCGAAAATATATACAACTTGAATCTTTACACCAACATCAATTCGTCATACACTGCTTGCGAGGGATGGGATGAAGAATGCCAATAAAACCGGTTCAAGTAGTGAGAAATCAATCACGCACCAAAGTTCCCATTTGGCAAATGAACGTTTCGGATGTTATTTTTCGTCACCGTAAAAGAAAGGTTCCTATTAAGGATTTGGCCTTATTTTGCCGCAAGTTAACATACCTTTTGGCGGCGGGGCTGCCAATTAAAGCGGCTTTACCTATTTTACAAGGCAAGTCACTGGGGCCAGTGCTTGGTGCGGTGCTTCCGCAAGTACATAAACGTGTGATGAAAGGGGATAGTTTTTCCGATGCCTTAAAAATGGAAGACGTTTTTCCGGAATTTATGGTGGGATACATTGCCATCGGCGAAAAAACCGCACAGCTTGCAAAAGTGTGCGCAAAGCTGGCAGACTACTACGAACAACAGGCCAAAACACGCAGCGAGTTATTTGCCGCATTAATGTACCCAACAGCGGTACTAATAATGATGTTTGGCGTTATTATTTTGGCAATGGTCACGGTTTTACCGGGATATGCGCGTATTTTTGAAACGTCAAATGTTGCGCTGCCGGTCATGACTACAATGCTGCTTGATGCATCGGCTTTTTTAACAGAAAATATAGTGTGGCTTTTGGGCGGTTTTTTTGCAGCAATTATCGCCGTTGCGGTTTTTGTAGGAAGCCGCACGGGCAAAAATATGCTGGCCGGCGCAGCACTTAAAATATCAATTTTACGGCAAGCCGTTAATTTACATTTGACACAGGCTTTGTCGCTGCTGCTTGCTTCCGGTATAAGATTGTCGGAAGCCGTGCTTTTATGTATGGATCTTACCGGTAATGTACGTGTAAAAAAGGATTTGCAGGAACTGTCTAAAAACTTATCCAAAGGTTTAGGCTTTTCAGATTCCCTTGAAACCATATCGTATATCGACCCGCTGCTATGCGATTTGGCGCGGGTGGGCGAAAAGACAGGGACTTTAGACCAATCCATGGAAAGATGCCTGGATTATTTCATTGCAGATTATAAGCATAGTATCACCCGCATGAATAAATTAATAGAACCCGTTATAACACTTGTAATTGGTGTTTTAATTGCGTTGGTTATGCTGGCGGTTGTACTGCCTACTTTTGAGCTTGCTACGGTTATGTAGGGTGGGGGTTCCAAATACGCCCGGTTCGTCCCAAAGAATTGCATAAAAATCCCCTAACGATTTGGACTTCAACTCATTAGGGGAATGATTAATGCTTATTTAGTGTGCGATCCGCTATTCATAAGCAGGTCTATTATTTTGTCTATTTCGTTTAGGTAATTATTAAGCCTGGATATCTCTTTCTCATCCGGCTTTACTAAGTATTTACGCACAAGTTCATTATATGCTTCGTGAAACTCCTGAATTTTAAGGCGTTGCCGTTCTATTTCGGTACGCATTTTTTCAAGTTCATGTGCAATTTCAATTTTATATTCATCCGCTTGTATTTTTGCGTTTCTAATGATGTTGTCGGCGGCCAATTGCGCACTGATTATGGCATTTTTTATGGAATTGTCTTTTTCTTTATAGCTTTTTATCACGCCTTCTAGTGAGGCGAGGTAATGGTCAACTTCTTCCGGGTCATAACCGCGTTTTACTTCTGTGAAAATCAACTTAAACACTCCCCTTAATTATGCCGTAGGATATTTGGCAAAGTTTTACACGCAAATAATAACACACCTTTTTCAATCACGCAAGCGTACTGCATTGGCGGCGCGCCTGCGGTAGGTGTCATCCATTTTTGCATAGTGCTTGCGGGTGGTGTTAACGTCAGAATGCCCAAGCACATTGGCAACCAGGTAAATATCGCCGGTTTCTGCATAAAGTTGTGTACCAAAAGTACTGCGTAATTTGTGCGGAGAAATATTTTTTAGCTTGGTAGTTATAGAAGCATATTTTTTTACTAAATTTTGGATTGCACGGTCGGTTATACGGCGGTTTTGCAGCGACAGGAACAGGGCGTTTTGGTGGTCTTCTTGGGCGGGTGTTTCTTTGCGAATGGTCAGATAGGCTTTTAACGCGGCCTCTACTTCGTCTCCAAAATATAGCACCATTTCATCGCCGCCTTTGCGTATCACACGCAGCCCGTTTGTGTCAAAATCTATGTCTGTCAGGTCCAGGCCAACGCATTCCGACACGCGCATACCCGTGCCAAGCAAAAGAGTGATAATTGCAGCGTCTCTAACCTTTGTAAGTTCGTGAAATTTTTTTTGCCGTGGTGTTAGATTTTCCCCGCTGTCTACTTCATCTAAGAGTTTTGCAATTTCGTTCACTTCCAATGTAGTGATAGACTTTTGATGGATTTTGGGAAATTCTACAAGTTCTGCCGGGTTGGCAGGGATTTTCTTTCGCATATATAAATGCTTAAATAACCCCCGCACTGCCGCAAGCTTGCGGGATTTGCCCTTTGCTTCATTTTGGTGCGATAAATCTACCTCGCCAACGGGGATATAGTAAGAAAGATATTCCATAAACCCTTGAATATGCTCGGATTCTATTTGCGTTATATGTGAAAGCGTTATTTCTTTGACAGATGTGCCATCAAAAATTTCTTCGGACAGGTAGCCGAAGAAAATTTTTAAATCGTAGGCATAGCCAAGCCTTGTCCGGGATGCGGTTTGGTCGCCCAAGGCCGTGAAATAGTCCCGCACAAAAAGGGGGAGTTCTTTTAGCATTTCACGGAGTTTTAATATGTTTTGGGCATTGGTTTGGTCGTGATAGTTTTTGGGGGGCATTATGTTTACTCCTTAGGGCTGGTATGAATATATTCTACCATACCTTTCTACAAGTTCAACAAAACTTTGTCTATGCCCGCCACGGTCGTAGCCTATGCTTTGCCTTGCCATTTCCAGTATCGTTGCGTATGTTACCAATCCAACATGCTCGGAATTGCGTAAAATATGCCCAAATGCCGCCACTGCCGCCGCGAAAGTAAAATCCGCGGATTTTTGCGCAAAAATCCGCTCACCGGTGACCGGTACGGTTATGAGTTGGCTTGCTGAATCCCCGGGCTCATGGTATCGGATACGTACTTCAAATATAGGGGTATACCCGCCGGATTCCGCTTGTTCATTAAGAGATATTTCAAACATTAGCACAATTTCCGACCCTACGCCAATTTCGCCTGCGTTTGTAAAATCGTTATCAAAATCCATATTGTCTATGCGGCGGTTCTCATAACCGATTAGCCTGTAGCTTTCAACCAGTGCGGGGTTAAACTCCACCTGGGCGCGTACATCTTCGGCAATGACAAACATGTTGGAGAGCAATTCTTCTACAAAAACTTTGTACGCCGCTTGTATGTTGTCGATATAGTGGTAATTCGCGTTGCCGTTTCCGGCGATGGTTTCCAGCATATCATCGCGGAAATTACCCATACCAAAGCCTAAGATAGTCATAGTTATTCCGCGTTGGCGGTATTGTGCCATCATTTCGTATAGTTCGCTTACGGTAGAAACGCCTACGTTAAAGTCGCCGTCGGACGCAAGAATAATGCGGTTATTCATTTCCGGGCAAAAATTTTGCATGGCAAGCTGATACGCCATGCTTATGCCGGGGCCACCGGCTGTGTTACCACGCGCTGCAAGGCTATTGATTGCGTCCATGATATAATCGTGACGGTTGCCGGGGACGCTGTCCAGCAAAACACTGGCGCAACCGGCGTATGTGACTATGGATACGACGTCATTTTCGTTTAACGACGGTACAAGCAGCGCAAGGGATTGCTGCACAAGCGAGAGCCTGTTAGCAGGCGCCATAGACCCAGATGTGTCTATCAGGAAAGTGAGATTGCTTGCCGGCAGGTCTTCCCTACAGATATCTTTTGCGCGAACGCGCACAAATGCAAGGTGCTTGTCTGCGTTAAACGGCGATGGGCCAATTTCTGTATAAACGGAAAATGGCGAGCCTTCGATAAGTGGTGTTACAATATCGTAGCTGAAATAATTAATCATTTCCGCAATGCGAACCGCATCGGGGTGGGGGAGTTGTCCGCTGTTTATCATGCGAGCTATATTGCGGTACGATGCCGTGTCTATTTGCAATGTGAATGAAATTGCGGCATCTGTTGCGGGGTTTGTCCATATGTTTTCTGCTATGGGCAGGTGGGTTTCCAGGTTTTCTCTTGGTAAACCTGCGGCGGCACTTCCGGTTCTGAGGTAGTGTTCGTATAATGCGCCGTCGTCGTCCCAAGCCATTTCCGGCGCGGCCTGTAAATCGGCGGCATCATCCCAAGCGTCGGCCGGTGCTTCTGCCGGCATTGGTGCAGGTGCAGTTGTTTGTGGTGCCACGGCAGGCTCATCGCTCCAGTACATATCGTCACTGCCTCTGCCGCAGGCCGCGAGTGCACATATTAGCGTTGAAAAAAGTACGAGGATTGTGAATTTTATTTTTTGCATCGTCATCATTCCTTTGGTAGAAAAATTCTATTTGAAGTTGAAAATTGTTCCCGTAACAAGTTATTTTAATTGTTGCGTGGATATCTTATACTAACTGCACAGTGGCCGCTGAACAAGAAAATGAGGAGAATGTTTATGCAAATTGCTATTGGCAAAAATCTCAAGCGTCTTCGTAAAAGCCGGAATATTACACAGGAAGAACTGGCAACGCGGCTGGGTGTGTCTTTTCAAGCGGTATCAAAATGGGAGCGTGGTGATACGTATCCGGATATAACAATGCTGCCGGCGTTGGCGAACTTTTTCGGCGTAACAACAGATAAATTGATTGGTATGGAGGATATCAACAAACATGAAAATATGTGGAATATCCACAAGACAGTAAACGACTTACAAAAAGCGGGTAAATGTGAAGAAGCTATCGAGTTGTTGCGGACAAAATTGAAATTGTACCCCAACGATGACGGGCTGATATCCACATTGGCAATCACGCAAGTAATGGCGCATTACGATGCAGAGCAGGCGATGCCTGTTTACAAGGAGGCCATAGAACACTTTGAAAGCTACCTGGATATTGGCCGAAATGAGAAGTTTTACAGCTACGTCCGCGCGATATTGGTGTTCCTTTATTATGGCGTTGGTGAGCGGGATAAGGCGCGTCAGCTTGCTTTGACATTACCGCATATTTGGGAAAGCCGCGAGGTGTTGTCTATCGAAATGCTGGACGGTGAGGAATACACCGCCGCATTAAAGCGCACGATAGCATTGGCGTTGTCTATTATGGCGGATAAAATCGATGATATCGGCAGCCGTAGCGATGTTGCAAGTGTAAAAACAAAACATATTCAGCGGTTGGTATTGGGATACTCAGGTGACGGTGATGTAGGAGAAAAGCTTAATAAAATTGCGGAATTTGTGAAATAAAACTTTACACCCAGCTATGCGCAAGTGTGATTAAATCTTGATAATCGTAAGCCGTGGTTAAAGTAAACTGCACACCGTCAAGCTGATAAATAAGCACGCTGTGTGTGCTTTCTATCCGCATATGCGCCCATGTATCGTTAATTAGCACGGGAAAGAACTGCGAAAAATCGTTTGCTTCCGGCGGCGGAGTGGTGGCAATGACTACCACGCGGTTTTGCGCCGCGCCTTCTAGGTGAAATATAGTCATATCCCCATCGAAATCTGTATATACAATGTGCCAGCCTGGGGGAGGGGTTAAGGAAATTTGCGCGATACCCGGCGGCATAGCCGGTGCGGCTTCGGCCAATAATCCCCCGTCGGCTTCTTCGGCTAATGCAAAATCCGTGTTCAACAAGTCGTCTTCATCCGGTACTGCCACTTGGCGCCATGCTGTTGCTTCGTCTGGTGTATCTGCAACCGGCGGAGCCAGCATTGCCGGTGGCGGTGGTGTAGCTTCTGTAGCAGGGGCAGGCGGTGCACCGGCCACATTGCCCGTGCCAAAAAACTGTGCGTCATCTGTAACAGACTCGTTTGCAATTCTTGGAGTTGTCAAAATTTCCGGCAAAATTGCGATTCCCACAACCACGAGCACAACGATGGACGCAGCAATGCTCATAAATATGTGCCGGTGCGTTTTCCACTTTTGCCTGCGCCGGGCAGCCCACATTTTGCCGTCCATGCGTGGGGTAGGGGCAGGGGAGATTGCAGCGTTTTCGCGCTTGTAAATTTCGCCTGTTTCGTTTACGTATTGCTTTGCTAAATTTTTCAAAAATGCTTCGCTTTTCACGCCTGCACCTCCTTTGCCCATTTTAGTAATTTTGCCTTTGCCCTATGCAAGCGTACGGTTACATTGTTTTCAGTGGTGCCAAGTGCGGCCGCAATTTCTCTGTGAGACATATCGTGAGCGTACTTTAACAGGAATACGGCCTTTTGTTCTTCTTTAAGGCGGTCAATCAGTTTCATTGCCGTAGCCGCTTCGTCTTTGGATGTGATTAATTCTTCTAAGTTAAAATCGTCTGCTTCGTCATATTCTGCTACATCTATTGGGGTTACCCGCTTTTCCTTGTGGTATAAATTGATGGCCACATTCCTGACAATGGTTACAAGATATGACACAGATTGAGCGGAATCTGGATCTTCAATCTTTTGCAAATGTTTATATGCTCGTAAAAAAGCTTCGCTCACAGCGTCTTCCGCCAGGCCGTGGTCCTTTAAAATATCAAAGGCCTTTGCCCATAGGAGACGCTTGTATTTTTCATAAATATACTCAAATTTATTTTTGTCGCTTTCGGAGGCAAAAGTGATCAGGTGAAGCATGGGGTGGTATCCCTCCTATTATGTAAACCGGATTGGGTGAAATTTATTACACTTTTGTGAGTATAGCAGAAAAAAAGAGGCACTGCCACCGGCAGCGCCCTCAGTTCGTCAAACGAGATATTTTTTGTATGCTTAGAAATTGATTCGCTTTTTCAGTTGGTCGGAAAATTCGACCAACTGAATATTCACAAAAAAAATTCAACCGGCCCGATAATCGGACCGGTTGAAAAAAATAATCACTTTTTTATTTATGTGGCGTATACGTCTTCGCCACATCCACCATCAATTTCGCCTTTGCAAAATCTGACCCGGATGGATACTCACATCCTGTTGCCAGCATATATCCTTCGCCTTTGCCAAATATATCAATTTGCTCTTTGCAGGCGGCAACCCATTCTTCATCTGTGTTTAGCACAACCATTGGCGGCGGCACACATCCGATTAGGGTTACCTTGTCTCCATATTTCTCTTTGCACTCCGCAAAATCTTTACAATCGTCGGGGACATGCAAAAATGAAATGGCACACGGGTTCATGGCTTCGATTTGCGCGTCGAAATAGATATTTTCACCGCAGTTGTGAATCATAACAAGACAGCCGCGCTCGTGGCATATGTCGGCGAGTTCTTTTGCAAGACCGCCCTCCATCTCTTTCCACATTTCTTTAGACATGATGGAGCCGGATGCGTAAAGCGTATCGAGCATAATGGCGTTAACGCCGGTGTCGATTAGGGCATGTACATATTCTTTTAGTGTTTCGTTTATTTCGCGGGCGGCGGCTTTTACCGCGTCCGGGTCATCGTAGATATCCATATACATATCTTGCTGGTTGCGCAGCATAGACAATACGCCCAAAGCCGCAAAAACAAACGCAACCACAGGAAATTCGCCGTTTGCTTTTTCTACAAGCTGCTTGCAAACGTCTATGTGCGTCATCATGCGCTTCGATGTCCTGTAGTCCACTTTTTTTATTTTGGCATAGTCTTCGATGTCTTTGATTACAAGATTATCATAATCCGGATGTGGCGCGTCGTTTTCATGGAAAACAATTTCCTGGCCCCATGCGTCGCATTCTACAGACAAGTCTATCAGTGTCACCACGCAGTCCAAGTCAAATTCTTTGACGCTTTTGTACAATGCGTCTGCGCAAACATCGGCATTCGTACACCATTCTTCATACGTGGCATCTACCAGCTTTCTGGTTACGCCGGCCAATATCGGGTATACGGGTGTCCTGTCCGCGCCCGTTCTCATAAGCGTTGCTACAACTCTTTCCATTGAATTCATCTGCTTCACCTCAATTTTAATTGTGATTACAAATGTATTTTAGAATATGTACAAGGCGGAATCTTTTGCAATCCTCGCCTTTTTTGTAGGATATTAACTTTTGATAGGATTATTTCTTTTCGCCCATATGTTTAGTAGCTTCTTTCAAGGGGATAAAGCCCATATTCCAGGGATTCACCTATCATTGAAGTAAACGCTTTGGCGTACTCGTTTTCTTCTGACTTGTCCATCGAATTTTGGGCATCAGGCAAGGTTTCCCAAATCAGCCAGTCTGTCCATACGCCGTCGATTAACATGAGTTGGCGGTTGATAAAGCCTTTGCACTTTGAAAGATAGTTTTCTTGGATTTTATCTGATGCTGCTAAGAAATCCTCTGTAGATACCCCATCTTTGAGTTTGAACGATATAATCATGCCTGTTTTTTTCCAACATTTAAGTGTGGGAAAATATTCGTTCATAGCCGCTTTTGCTGTAGCTTCATCCGCAAATGGGTCTGGGACCACATGGGGCAGACAGCTTTCAATGACCTGCTCCATCGTTGCTTCGGGGTAGAAAAAAGCTCCGTTTTCATAGCAATAGCAGCAATAATCCTTATTTTTGCTTCCATCAGCATTCGTTCCAAAATCCTCCGCTTTTTCCATAGGCATAGCACATCTTTGGCAAATTTGCTTATTTTCCATGTTGTTTCCTCCTGCGCTTTTGATTTTATCTTACAATATCCCAAGCATACCACGCTTAATATGACAACAGCGCGTCATATTATAAGAAATTTTCTATACCTTTATCTCCGTTACGCCCATATACGGTACAAGTACCTCCGGCACTTTAATGCTGCCGTCAACCTGCTGAAAGTTTTCCATGATAGCCGCGGCAGTACGCCCCACAGCCAGCCCGCTTCCGTTAAGCGTATGCACAAATGCCGGTTTACCGCCCGCATCTTTGAAACGGATACCCGCGCGGCGCGCTTGGAATGCCTCAAAATTACTACAGCTTGAAATTTCTACATATTTTTCGTAGCTTGGCATCCACACTTCCAGGTCATAGGTTTTGGAACTGGAGAATCCCAAATCCCCGGCGCACAGCGTAGAAACACGATAGGGCAGCCCTAGTTTTTGCAAAATATCTTCCGCATCGGCGGTTAAGCTTTCTAATTCGTCAAATGAATGTTCCGGGTGCGTAAATTTTACAATTTCTACTTTATCGAATTGGTGCAAGCGAATGAGCCCGCGGGTATCACGCCCGGCAGAACCGGCTTCTTTGCGGAAGCTGGCAGAATACGCACAGTATTTAATAGGAAGGTTTGCGCCGTCCAGAATTTCTTCACGGTGAATATTGGTTACGGGGACTTCCGCGGTGGATATCAAGTAATAGTCCGTGTCGGTTAAATGGAACATGTCTTCTTCAAATTTGGGAAGCTGCCCGGTGCCAATTAAGCAGCGCTTGTGTGCGATGAACGGCGGAAAAACTTCCTCGTAGCCGTGGCTGCTGTGGCGGTCTAACATAAAGTTGATTAGTGCGCGTTCCAGCCTTGCGCCAAGCCCGCGGAACATCATAAAGCGCGCGCCCGTAATTTTTGCGGCAGCGGCAGGGTCTAAAATGCCAAGCGCTTCCCCCAAATCCCAGTGTGGTTTTGGTTCGAAATCAAAAGTGGTGGGGTTCCCCCAGCGGCGTACTTCTACGTTGTCCGCATCGCTCTTGCCCTCGGGAACGGAAGCGTGCGGCGTATTGGGAATACTCATTAAAAAGTCGTCAAGTTCAGCTTCAATAGCAGTCAGTTCCGGGGTAGCGGTTTTTATGGCATCGGCAAGTGCTTTCATTTCCGCCATGATAGGGGCGGTATCTTTGCCTTCTTTTTTTAACGTCGGAATTTGCTTAGATACGGCATTTTGTCTCGCCTTCATATCTTCGGTTTTTTGCAACAGCTCACGGCGATGTTTGTCCAGTTCGTGGAATTTTTCTAAATTAAAATCTTTACCGCGTTTTGAAAGGGCGGTTTTGACCGCATCGAAATTTTCGCGTAATGCTCTGATATCTTGCATAATGATTCTCCTATCCGCCCATTACGGGCAATTTCCGTTACCAACCGAGTATGAAAAGAGTTGGTCAGTTGGTGATATTTTATCACCAACTGGATTTTATTTTCGTATTATTCTCTCAATGTCATTTGCAATGACTATTACTCGTCGCCAGGACATCCTTTTTCCATCCAGTCGCGGCATTCATTTTCTAATTCTGCAAGGCTTTCTTTCGTTTGCGCTCCGCCGTGGGAAAATACACAAATTTCAAAATCATAGTCATTCTCCATTCCCAACCGCTGCCGGAAATGAGTGGTGTTGTCGCCTGCTTCCCATCCCCAATACATTAACTTATCATTTACAGCACCAAAATTGTCTCCAACATACAAAACTTTATCAACCTTATCATATACACTGATACTGTCTGGCGTATGACCGGGGGTATGAAAGATGATAATACCGTCTTCTGGAAAATACACACTGTCTTCAAATAACACATTGGGCAGGCATTTGCGTAGTTCACCCAAAATAAACGCATTCCTCTCCTTTGCGCCATGGATATGCTTATCCCAATGTGTGTCCATAAGTTCGCGGCAAAGTTTGTGCGCAATAATAGTGCAATGCTCGAATACCCAATTCCCGGCGACGTGATCCCAGTCGTGATGCGTATTTATAACGATTATAGGTTTTTTATCATCGCCGGTATAGTCCAATATGGCTTTTGCGCAATTGCCGCCGATACCTGTGTCCACTATAAAATTGTGTTTGTTCCCATGTATAACGCCCATATTAATATCTGAATCTTTATTTTCCTTGGTGGTAAAAAGCGTATTTCTGTTGGTGATTTTTGTTATATTCATAAGGTGCCATCTCCCAATAAGTTACTCGCCCAGCTTTAACTGTTTTTGCAAAAAATGCCCCGCAGTAGGAATTTTATCCGTTCTATAATAATCTAAATCGTCGCTTTCCGCATTTACCGGGCGCATGGCGGTAAGTTTGGTGTTTTGCCGTAATGTGAACACAGAAACACCGCCGGATGTTTTTGACGTATTTGCCGGTATCAACGACGAACTCACAACCATTGCTTTGTCCTTACCGCGCTGTAGGTAAATATCCACATCCTCCGGAATCCAGTGCATACTTACAAGCGGAGAGCGTTCAGAATACGCGTTAACCAGCTTGCGGCGGTTTGTTTTGGTAGCGTATGCCGACAACTGCACTTTTGCAACCTTGCCGTTTTCAAAGGCAAATAGCATATATCCTGTGTAATCTTTGGCAATAGTAATATGGATTATGCGCTCATGGGGCTGCATATCCAGCACATTTGTGAGGTATTCGCCAAGGGAAGATGCTTTGCAGTCCGGCAAGTCGTAAATTTTCGTTTTATAGACATTAAACTGGTTGGAGAAAAGCAGAACCTCATCCCTGTTGCTTGCCTCCAACTCTTGCGCGATGAAGTCATCCTCTTTTAGATACTGTACATCTGCCGCCCGCAGGGATACCAGCGACACTTTTTTAAGGTAATTATGCACCGTTAAAAACAGTTTTAAATTGTAATCATCAATAAAAGTTTCTTCCGGAAGAATAGGGGATTCTGCCGGAGTAACTATTTCAGTGCGGCGGTCTGCGCCGTATTTTTTTGCTATTTCTTTTAGTTGTGCGGAAATTAATTCCCGCACAAGTGCGTCGCTGCCGTAGGTTTCTTTCAGGCTGGTCAGTTCTTTTTCCAATGCATCCCGCTCGTTTATGCGATTGAGAAGGTACTCGCGGTTTAGGTGACGTAATTTTATTTCGGCAATAAACTCTGCTTGTGGGTTGGTGATGGCAAAGCCCTTCATCAAGTTGGGGATCACTTCCGATTCCTTTAGTGTTTCGCGGATTATTTTTATCGCCTTGTCGATATCCACAAGAATTTTCGCTAAGCCTTCCAGTAGATGCAGCTTTTCAGATTTCTTTTCGATATCATATGCCAACTGCCGTTTTATACACTCTGTACGGAACGCTGTCCATTCCTGTAAAATTTCTGCAATGCCCATTACATGCGGCCGGCCGTTTACTATAAAGTTGAAGTTGCAGCTAAAGCTATCCTGCAAGGTGGTTAGCGTGTATAAGCGTTGCATGATTTGGTCCGGGTTGGCGGATTTTTTGATGTCGATGGCTATTTTTAGGCCATGTAAATCTGTTTCGTCGCGCACATCGTTGATATCTTTGACTTTGCCGGTCTTTACTAGGTTGGCAATTTTGTCGATAATGGCCTCGATAGTGGTGGAATATGGTATCTGATATATTTCGATGCAATGGTTTTTTTTATCAAAGCGATAGCGCGCTCTTAATTTGAAAGAACCGCGTCCCGTTGCATAAATATTTTCTATATCTTCCTGTACGAAAACAAGCTCGCCGCCGGTCGAGAAATCTGGGGCAAGCAGGGTTTTGCTTATTTGGTGGCTGGGGTTTTTTAGCCATGCGATAGTCGTTTGGCAAACTTCCCGCAAGTTGAAGCTACATACAGTACTTGCCATACCAACAGCAATGCCGTGGTTTGGTGTTACCAGTAGGTTGGGAAAAGTTGTAGGCAAAAGCAATGGCTCCAACGTGGTGGCATTATAGTTATCCACCATATCTACCACGTTTTTGTCTATATCCTTGAAAATTTCTTTACAAATGTCATCTAGCTTTGCCTCGGTATAGCGGCTGGCGGCGTATGCCATATCCCGTGAATACTGCTTACCGAAGTTGCCCTTGGAATCTACAAACGGGTGTAAAAGTGCGTCGTTACCGCGCGTAAGGCGTACCATGGTTTCGTAAATTGGCCCGTCGCCATGGGGGTTTAGCCGCATAGTTTGCCCGACAATATCTGCAGATTTTATGCGTCCACCAGAAAGAAGCCCCATTTTGTACATGGTGTACAGGAGCTTACGATGGGCGGGTTTGAAGCCGTCAATTTCCGGAATCGCGCGGGAGACGATTACGCTCATGGCGTAGGGCATGAAGTTGAGTTCCAGGGTGTTGGTTATTGGCTGTTCTATGATGTGGTTTTCGGTTATTAGGCTTTGTGGTGGTTCAGTTTTTTTAGGCAATTCTGGTCAGTCCTTATAAGTTATTTGTTTCCTTTTGCCCGGTTATGTGGCTTACAGAGCATTTGGCAATTATTAACATCTGTACTGCCACCCTTGCTCCAAGCCGCGACATGGTCTGCGTCCATTTCATTCAATGTCCACATTTTCCCTTTGTTTGCATCATGTCCAATGGCGCAATAAGGACAGTTGGATACGCCCTTAGCTACAGCTTCGGCGGATTGCTGCTTGTAAACGGTTTGTTTTGTAATTTCATCAAAAACACGGATGTCTAATAATTTTGTATCTTTTTCGCCGCTAAGTACATATTCAAAAATGCCTTTACGGCTTTTTACAAATAAATCCCCGTATAACCGCTGTACTGCTTCCGAAATTTGAGTAGGAGCATAAGGGTTTTTATGATATTTTTCGTACAATTCGCCCCATTCAAGCCCTTGCATCTCTTTTTCGACATCACGAAAGACCCCC
>Ga0123355_10000618_pt1 | contig 48057 bp, 36 predicted proteins | sample TergutEmb28metaG_3_FD_89872 | JGI IMG/M metagenome (GOLD analysis project Ga0123355, IMG submission 89872) | Embiratermes neotenicus P1 segment gut microbial communities from Petit-Saut dam, French Guiana - Emb289 P1 | ecosystem: Host-associated > Arthropoda: Insects > Digestive system > Gut ...
CCTTTGAGCGGCATATGGCGCGCAGCGGGACGGTGATACGAAAGTTCTTCTTGCACGTTTCGAAGAAGGAGCAGAAGGCGCGGTTTCTGGCGAGGCTGGAGGAACCGGAGAAGAACTGGAAGTTTTCGGCGAGTGACGTGAAGGAACGCGCGTGCTGGGATGCGTATCAGGATGCGTATGAGGACATGATCCGGAATACGGCTTCGGAGCACTCGCCGTGGTATGTGGTGCCGGCGGACAACAAGTGGTTTACGCGGCTTGTCGTTTCCAGTGTCCTCGTCGACACTCTGGAGTCGTTGGATCTGTCTTACCCGAAGGTCGATGACGCGAAGCGCAAGGCGCTGGAGGCGGCGAAAAAGACTTTGTTGGCGAAAAAGTGATCGCGTCGAATGTTATCCCGGAGTCGAGGGTTGGGGGCGTGGCGGGAGCTAACGCCCTGTCGATTTCAGGATCGATCGCTTTGACGGGTCCTTGAGGAGCCGCTCTTCGAGTTGGTTTCGCAGTCTGCAAAAGGTCGAGCTGCGCTCGACGGACAACCGAAGCGGCGATTTCATGGTTTTGCCGACCCCGGCCTTTGCAGTCCGGCCGATCCGGATTACCATATCTCAATTGTCAACAACTTCCCGGGGGGATAAGCACAACATGGGCCTCGAAAAGCTTCGCAGCCGTGCGTGGTTTGCTGCTCGTTGGATGGTCTGCATTGCATGTCTGGCTTTGTTCATCACGACTGTTTTCTCGCAGACTAAGCCGGAAGAGCAGTCCAAGACTGCGAACGCGGCGCAGCCGGCTCCGGCGGCGGCGTCGAGCGGCAAGGCAGATGATGCCGACGAATCGGCTAAGCCGGAAGAAAAAGCTTTCAAAGGGATGAAGTACAGGCTGGTCGGGCCGTTTCGAGGCGGGCGGTCGCTGACGGCGGCGGGGGTTCCGGGCGATCCCACGACCTATTATTTCGGCGCGACGGGCGGCGGAGTCTGGAAGTCGACCGACGGCGCGATGACGTGGTCGTCGGTGTTCGACAAGGAAGGATCGGCGGCAATCGGCAGCATCGCGGTGGCGAATTCGAATCACAACGTGTTGTACGTGGGCACGGGCGAAGCTTGCATTCGCGGCAATATCTCGCACGGCGATGGAGTGTACAAGTCGCTCGACGGCGGCAAGACGTGGAAGAACGTCGGCCTGCATGATTCGCGGGCGATCGGGAAGGTCATCATTAATCCGACGAACCCGGAGATTGTTTTTGTGGCGGCGCTGGGACATCCCTATGGGCCGAATAAGGAGCGCGGGATTTTCCGCACTAGCGATGGCGGCAAGACCTGGGAGAAGGTTCTTTATAAGGACGAGAACACCGGCGGTATCGATGTCGCGTTCGATCCGCATAATCCGAACATTCTGTATGCGGCGCTGTGGCAGGCGCGTCGCACTTCGTGGAGTCTCGATGATGGCGGGGCGGGAAGTGGGCTGTATCGATCGACCGACGGCGGGACAAACTGGAGGCATCTGGAGGAGCATGGACTGCCGAAGGGACCGTACGGGAGGATTGGCGTGGCCGTGGCGCCGAATTCCGATCGTGTCTATGCGCTGATCGAGGCGCACAATCCGGATGGCGGATTGTATCGCTCCGATGACGGCGGCGAGTCGTGGCAACTGGTGAACGAGAGCCACAGCTTGTGGCAGCGGCCCTGGTACTACATGCACATCATCGCCGATCCGCAGAATGAGAATGTGCTCTACATCATGAATGTTGAGGCCTACAAGTCGACCGATGGCGGTCATCTGTTTAACAAGGTGCATGTGCCGCACGGGGACAATCACGGGCTGTGGATCGATCCGCAGGATACGCGGCGCATGATTGCCTCCAACGATGGCGGAGTGACGGTGACGCTCGACGGGGGGAAGAGCTGGACGGCGCAGGACAATCAACCGACGGCGCAATTTTATCACGTGATTACCGACAACGCGACGCCGTACCGAGTATATGGCGCACAGCAGGATAGCGGGACGGTGGGGATCGTAAGCCGCAGCGACGAAGGGTCGATCAGCCACAGCGACTGGTACGACGTGGGCGGCGGCGAGGCGGGTTACATCGCCCCCTATCCGGAGGATCCGAATATTGTTTACGCAGCCGATTATCAGGGGAACATTACCCGCTATGACCGGCACATCGGGCAGGTGAAGGAGATCACCGAGGAGCCGGAGCTGTCCGATGCCCATGGGGCGGCAAATCTGGAGCATCGGTTTCAATGGACCGCGCCGGTGCTGATTTCTCCGCATGATCCGAACACGCTCTATCACGCGGGGGAAGTTCTGTTCAAGACCACCGATGGCGGCGTGCACTGGCAGACGATCAGCCCGGATTTGACGCGCAACGACAAGAGCAAGCAGAAGGTGTCGGGCGGAGATATCACGCTGGACGATTCCGGCACGGAGTATTACGACACGATTTTCGCGCTGGCGGAATCGCCGATCACGAAGGGACTGCTGTGGGTCGGGACCGATGACGGCCTCATCCAGCTGACGAAGGATGAAGGCAAGAACTGGAGCAACATCACGCCGAAGGATATGCCGGAGTGGTCGCGCATCAGCCAGATTGATCCTTCGCCGTTTGATGCCGCGACTGCTTACGTGGCCGTGGATCGGCATCAGTTCGATGATCTGAAGCCGTACATCTACAAGACCAGTGACTACGGCAAAACCTGGACGAAGCTGGGCCAGGGAATCCCCGACAATGCTTTCGTCCGCGTGGTACGGGAAGACCCCAAGCGGCGTGGGCTGCTTTACGCCGGGACGGAAACGGGCGTGTATGTGTCGTTCAACGACGGGGCGAACTGGCGTCCACTGAAGCTCAATCTCCCGACGACGCCGGTGCACGATCTGGTCATCAAGGACAACGATCTGGTGGTCGCGACCCACGGGCGCGCCTTCTGGATTCTCGATGACCTCAGTCCGCTGCGGCAGTACTCGGCGGACATCCTGCAGAAGGATGTGTTCTTGTACACTCCGGCGATTGCATATCGAATTCAGGCAGGCGCGGGCGGAGAGCGCCACCCGTCGAAGCGTGCGGGGCAGAATCCGCCGGCGGGCGCGGTCATTTATTACTCCCTCAAAGACGCACCGAAGGCGGACGCGGAGGCGAAGATCGAAATTCTGGATGCTGCGGGAAAAGTGATACGGAAATATTCGAGCGCGGAGTATGACACGCTGGAGGAGCCGCTGCTTCCGGATGACAAAAAGCCGGAGAAGCAGCTGAAGCCCGAGGCGGGGCTGAACCGATTTGTGTGGGATTTGCGTTATGAAGAGGCGCGGCGTGTTCCGGGGTACTACTTGTGGGAGTATGGCGCGGGGGCGCGCGGACCGGTGGCCGTGCCGGGGCGCTATCAAGTGCGGTTGACGGTGGGCGGGCAGACGCAGACGGCGGGCTTCGATTTGAAGCTTGATCCGCGGGTAAAGGTCAGCCAGGCTGATCTGGAGGCGCAGTTTAGCCTGCTGATCGCCTCGCGGGATGAGCTGAGCCACGTTTACGACACAGTGAATCAGATTCAGGATGTGCGCGCACAACTGGCCGGGCTGAAGCGGCGGCTTCCGGAGAATGCCAGCGCGAAGAACATCGTCAGCGCGGCCGACGATCTGGAGAAGAAGCTGGTCGCGATCCGCGAGGAACTGATCAATCTGGACATCAGCGCGAATGAGGATTCGCTGGCCTATCCACCGCAACTGGATGCGAAGCTGGCTTATCTCGCGATGGATGCAGGGACGGCGGACTCCGCGCCGACCGAGGCTGAGCAACGGGAGTTCGACAAGCTGAAGCGGCAGAGCGGGGAACTGGTCGCGCGCTGGGAGGATTTCGAGAGGCGGGATCTGGCGGCGTTTCAGAAGCTGACGGCGGAAGGAAGTCTGTCCACCGTGATGGTGCCTCCTGCGGGACGGGTACCGGAGGATCCGGTCGCGGCACACTAAGAAATAGAGGGCAGTGGTCAGTGGGGCCAGCGTAGAGCTGGTCGCTCGACTGGCCACTAAACCATCCACCTACGAACCTTCCTGGTTGAGGACGCAGGCGCGATCAACCGCCTGCATTCGGTGCCCGCGCATTTACTCGGCGCGTTACTTCTACTACTTCCGTGCCATTCTTATGGCACGGAGGTGCCTTGTTCGATCTCCACCGCATTGCTATTGTGCCGATAGAGCATTAGCTCCCCCTGAAGGTGAACTTAGGACCAGCGGGATCGGGAGCGCCTTATGCGAATGATGAACCTGTGCTATGCGGCAATTGGGTTTGCGGTGGCACGCTGGATATTTCGGCGACAAGCTCAGCCAGTGGTGGTTGATCCGGTTTCAAGGCTCCGGTCGCAAGGCCTCTTATAGAAGGCTCCAGGGCTCTGGGCGCGCGCACCCGTTGCGCTTCCATTCCGTCATCGCGCGCGCCCTTTACCTCCATCCTGGGTAGCCGTAACCAACGTTTCGGGATGTCTTCGAGTTGTTCCCAACCTCAAAAAGCGTCGCCGGTCGCGCGCTATGGCGAGGCCGCTCTGAGGACGACCGTGTTACGTTCGTCGCTGGCAATGATACGGTAGAACTTCTTCAGTTCGTCGGCCTTCGCAACTGGGACGCTGAGTTGCTTCACCTCGAACGTCCGGGTGTAATGGATCAAGTTACCTTTTACTTCCGTCTTTGCGTGGTAGCTGGCGAATCCGTAGTCAGCATCGACGGCAGGCGGAAGATCATCCACGACGTAGCCCGCAGGAATGGTGATGTCGAATGTATCGGTGTCGCTGGAAGGGCCTTCGAACTCAACGGGGAATCTACGAGGCTCCTTGGTCTCGAGGATTCCACTCGTTTTAACCCCGAGGACTCGTGGCCGAACCAGCAGCAGTCCTCCCGCATTTTTCGCGTAGTTTTGAGCGACAAAGTTGTAGCGGAAACCGAACGGCCGGTCCGTCTGGTTGAGGTTCATGACGCTGGCCTGAGTGATCTGAAACAGAGACATTGAGCCGGCGAGCAGATCTTCGATGGGCTTGATCTGGTCGGTGCTCTTGCTGACGTTGCGCAAACGCCAGCGCTCTGACCAGGCGCGATCTCCCAAGCGGGTCTCGGTAACCTCTCCCCTTAGGGTGCCTGCCGGGTCGAGAGTGAGTTTCGCCGCTCGCTGGATGCTATTCATGGCGGGCGGTTGTTCGGGTAGTTCCACGAGCTCGCCGCCTTCGGTTGTCACTAACAGCCCATAGTTCGCCTGAAGATAGCCTCCGATTTGTCCGAAGGGCGTGAGTTCATTCGTCGGATCAAAGAAAAGAATGGATCCGAGGCGAGGATGCTGGATCGTAGCGATCAGCGATGGGTCAGAGAGGCTGGGCGGGAGCTTGATCGCCAGGATCGCATGATTAAAGCCGATATTGGCGGGCGTTTCGCGGGTAACAGAGCCGCGCTCGACATTGATGAGCACGTAAAACGATTCGACACCAATCTGGCTTAACATCGAACTCAGCAAAGTAGCCTTGTCCTTACAATCCCCATAGTGGTGCGTGTACACATCCGCTGCTGAGCGAGGCTGCCAGCCTCCAACGCCGAGTTCGATGGCCACATAGCGAACATCGTGCTGAACGAATTGCGCCAGCGCTTTCATCTTCTCGAGGGAAGTGTGAGCAGAAGCCGTTAGGGTCGTGACCTGCTGGGTGATTTGCGGAGAGGCATCGCGACGTCCAGTGGTTAAATTGACATACCACTTGCCCATCTCCTGCCAGGTGTTGAAGCCGTTGCTAGAAGGACCGCCCGCAGGAAAGAACGAGACAATCATCTGCCCGGCGACGCCCTCGATGGGAGGCATCTCGGCCTCCCTGCGAATCGCCTTCACATTGCTGATGACCCAATCCCACTGATTGCTGCCGCTTTCGGTCGGCTTGGTCTCGGAGTAGTTGATCCAAGAGGCCTTGTATTCCCAGCCTGGGGGCAGTTGGAGAGAGTAATGAGCCTCGCGGCTGGGGATCTCACGCTGGAACGACCAGACGCTTTGCAAGACCATCGGCTGTTCCTCTTCCTCGTATTCGTAACCGATCACGGCGCCGGGATCAGCCGCGGGAATCTGCAGGAGTTTGTCTTTCACATCGGAGATCAGCTCGCTGCCCTCAATCTTTGGCAACGAGACTTCGACAGCGTCCTTGTCTTTCACCTCGTAATCTTTTCCCTGCGTCGGGATGCACCAGCCGTGGAGTCCGGTGATCTTGCTGTGGGCGTTGAAGGAGACCGGAACCACGCCATACTCTCGGCCGCTTGGCCGCAGAATCTTATAAACAATCCGAACGCGAGTCTTGATCTTGTCGACCGACAACACGTTGTCGATGTGCTCTGCGTAAAGAAGCACGGCGTCGGTTTTCTCATCGTGGTCCGGCAAGGGAGCATTGGCGACGGCACGCATCCACTGGGGAGCGTCGCCGGCCGAAACTGGGCAAGCGGCGGCGAGGACAGAGGCGGCGAGCAGCAGGAGTCGGTAGCGGTTCATATTAGTTCGAGACCGTGCTGGCAGCGGGCTGCAATACGGCTTGCAACTCATCGGCGGTTCTCACTTTCTGGAAAACTTGGCGCAAGACGCCGTAGCTCTGGCTCTTCAACAGGAGAATATCGACGGTGACCACTCGATTGATGTGCATGGTGCTTTTGTCGTTTTTTGCATCGAGTGTATACACCACGGCTTTGGCATCCACCGTTTGCGCCTGGGGCACGTTTGAGATCTGCCAGCCCAAGGGAAGCGACACTGATGTCGTCCGATCGCTGGAACGGGAATTCAAAATAGATGGGGTGAACGCGGTCGGTGTGATCGAACAAGTGCTTTTCCGGTGCCCCGAACAGGCCGACGGGCATCAGGGCGCGGCGTCCGGCTCCGGCAACCCAGCCTGGGACCTTCAATGTGTATTCCGCCACCAGTGGGGAGGAGGCCTTCCAGTCCGGCTGGCTGGTCAGTTCGACCTCGCAGGCGGCGGGGATTGCCTCACGGATTTCGTCTTCCAGAAACTTCTTGCGGGCCGCGTCGTCCTCCAATACCTGATCGACGCGGCGCAGAGATGCCTCTAGCCCCGTGTAAGTGACCTTACCTTCGATGTCGCCGGTATCGCTGAGCTTCAAGTTGGCCTTTCGCAAAATTTGCGATTCGGCGGCGGCAGGAAGGTTTGTTTGGAGCCAGTTTCCCCCGTCTTTGTCGAGCTTGAGCCCCTCGACGCCGGTTTCGAACCAGGGGAGCATACCGAAGGGGGTGAACTGGGCGCCGGGGTCGAAAAAAAGATCTTTCCCGTTCACCTTCACAGTGACGACATTGGCGTTGAGTCGGCGGCTGTCCATGGTCCCAGGATCGAAGAAGAAATTCCGTCGAGATGGGACCAACATGCCATAGGCCTCGACTCCAGCGGCGCGAACGAGAGCCAGAAAGAGCCGTGTCAGTTGGAAACCCGAGGCGTGTTGCTGCTTCCAGACGACTTCGACATTTTCAGCCGGCTTTTCTTTATTTCGCTTCTGCTCCTGCTCGGTCTTCTCCGCCTCGAAATCGGTATTTCGCACCTGCTGCACGCGGGCGTAGATCTTCCGCAGTTTCTCTTCTGGGGAGTCGCGGGGAGAAACAATGCCGGCGACAGCCTCCTCCATGGGCTTGCGCTTGTCGATGAAGCTTTCCAATACCTGATTGCGCTTCTTGTCGAACTTCTTCCAGTACTTGGCGGGATCATTCTCGAACCGGTCTTCGCTGTAGACGAAATCCACACGCGACTTCAGCTCGTCCTCCGGCGGCATGTAGTCCTCGGTCTGGAAGGCTGCGATGTCGCTGGCTTCGAGGTAAACAATGTGATCGGGCGCTTCGACCGGTGCAGCCGTGCCCGCAGGCAGCCAGTTCCACATCCACTTCAGGTACACGGGATAGTAGTCACTGTAATTACCGCGATCGTCGCGATCGACTTCGCGGAACAGAACAATAGCGGGGGCCCCGGGAGCTTTGGGCTCCACGGTCATTTTCAGTTCTTCCTGCGACACAGGCTGAAAGCCAACCGCGTGGGCTGGAACCGAGATGCCGAGGGCGAATCCAAAGACAAGAATTGCAGAGAGACGCTGTGGAAAACCGAGACGAAGGGCCATGGCGCGTTTCACCCGTTGGAGCCTGTTATACCCGAGAGCCCCAGGCCATAAGGGGATCAGGATAGGCCGAGGGCTGCTGTGGGTCGATCTGAGAAACCGATCGCAGAGCACGCTACGTTATGGGTCGAGACGATACAGTTACAAGGTTTTCGCTGTCAAGAAAAACCGCATGGAGCGCCGACAAAACAAGATGACATAGGCGTCGCCTATGTTGGTGCTCACACTTATCGACACCGCGGGTTCCGAGAGATGCTAGACTAGGGTAGATCCTCGAAAATTGCGAATATCCGCATGAAATTCGGCGTCATCATCTTTCCCGGTTCCAATTGCGACCATGATGCTTTCTGGACGCTTCAGCATGTCATGAAGCAGCCGGTTAGCTTTCTGTGGCACGAGTCGCACGACCTGGAGAATTGCGACGCCGTGATCGTGCCTGGCGGCTTCGCGTATGGGGACTATCTGCGCACTGGCGCCATCGCTAAGTTCTCCCCGGTGATGGAGGCAGTGCGCAAGTTTGCGGCCGGCGGAGGATTGGTGCTTGGCATCTGCAACGGATTTCAGATTCTGTGCGAGTCCGGTCTGCTGCCAGGCGCCCTGATGCGCAATGTGGGCCTTAAGTACGTCTGCAAGCCGGTACAAGTGCGGGTGGAGAATGTCGAGACTCCCTTCACCAACGTGTGCGCGAAGGGCCAAGTGCTCACGATTCCCATCGGGCACATGGAAGGGAACTATTTCTGCGATGCGGCTACGCTGGAGGAGTTACGGCGCGAAAACCGGATCGTGTTCCGCTATTCGACTCCGTCTGGCGAGATTACCGCGGACGCGAATCCTAACGGGTCTCTGGATAACATCGCGGGTATCTCGAGTCCGGGTGGAAACGTAGTCGGTATGATGCCTCATCCTGAACGCTCCGCCGAACCGGAACTGGGTTGCACTGACGGAGTTAAAGTATTCCAATCGATGGCAGGTGCCTTGGCCAGCCGGTAACCCACTGCGGAGAAATATTCTTAGCGTCACCGTTCTCGGTATATCGTCATCCCTTCTTCCCCTGCGGTCGGGCTCTCTTTTTGGAGTGGGCAATCAGATAAGGCCAATTCTGAAGTGGCTGCTTCGAGTGCTACCGAGAAGGTGATCCCCTCAGCGTTCCAATCTGCCGTACTCACTTTCCATTTGGGGTCGCTACAGTCGAGACGAAAACAGATCTTCTCGCGCTAGTTTGAGGCGGTTGATCCCGTCGTGGTCGAAGGACGCTTCTGGCGCTGCGCGAATGATCAACTCACGCTCCGACACCGCTCACCCACACCATTGGAACAATATGAGCGGCTGCTAACGAAATAGGCAAAACACAACAATCGACTTGTGTTCTCGAAAAACATCTGGTGAGTTCAGCACTCGAATGCTACTCTCCTTGAATTCAATCGGAGGGGGCCATGAGAGTCTTTGCAGTTGGGGCACTTATTGCAGTGCTCAGTTACTTTTCCGCTGCTCAAACGGGAACAACGTCGGTTCGAGGCAATGTATCGGACAAGTCTGGGGCTGCGATCCCCGAAGCGCGAGTCACGATTACGAATGCGGGTCAAGGGCTGAATCGCGAGACTCAAACCAACGGCTCGGGTGAATATAGCTTTCTTGCTCTCCCTCCAGGGACTTACACTCTCGCGGTAGAAAAATCAGGCTTCCGTCCTTTCCAGCAGCAGGGTCTGGAACTGCTCGTCAACGTGCCTTTCACCAACAACATCATCCTTGATGTTGGTACCCAGTCAGAAAAAATTGAGGTTTCCGCCGAAGCCGCGACGGTGAATACGACCGATGCCTCTCTGGGGAACGCTTTCAGTGAAACGCAGGTAAAAGAATTGCCCCTCGAGAGCCGCAACGTGCCGGATTTGCTGAGTCTGCAGGCCGGAGTCCTTTATACCGGGAATAGCCCTGACATCGATAGCAGCGTTGATACGCGAAGCGGAGCTGTGAATGGAGCACGCAGCGACCAGAGCAATGTTACCGTGGATGGAGTCCCCGCCAATAACAAAGGCGCAAACGCGTTCACTTCGGTTCTTCCGGTGACGCTCGATTCAGTGCAGGAGTTTCGAGTCACTACAACGAACTATGGAGCGGATCAGGGAGTGTCATCCGCGGCACAGGTTACTCTCATCACCAAGAGCGGAACGAATAGCTTCCACGGCTCGGTGTACTGGTACAACCGCAACTCGGCATTCAGTGCCAATGATTTCTTCATCAAGGCGTCGGAGATCGCAGGTCAGCAGCCGAACAAGCCCTTGGGATTGAATCGGAACATTTTTGGAGCCTCGATCGGCGGCCCGGTTATCAAGAACCGTTTTTACTTCTTCCTGAATTATGAGGGTTATCGCTCTGCCGACGCCATTGATCAGGAACAGATCGTGCCGACAGCTGCTTACAAGAATGGAGTTGTTCAATATCTTTGTCTGGAGCCCAATCCAGGGCAGTTGAACACGGCGCAATGCCCAGGCAACTCCGTCACCTTGAATGGCACGACCTACACCGCCCCCGCCGGATATGAGGCAGTGTCGCCCACCACACTTACGACCTGGGACAGCACCAGTCTCGGACCGCACGGGCCTAACCCGGTGGTTGAGCAGTTCTACGGCACCTATCCGCTGCCGAACGACTTTACGGCTGGCGATACTCTTAATACCGCCGGATACCGTTTTCGCGCGTCGACCCTCACCATAAAGGACTGGTACATCGGCAAACTCGACTACAACCTGACTGCCGACGGCCGGCATCGACTCTCCTTGAGTGGAGCCCTGGCGAATGAGAATGACGCCGGTGCTCCCTTCCTGCCGGGGCAAGCTCCCCAACAAACGAACGTCAATTTCAACAAGGGTCTTATCGCCAGCTACACCGCAGTACTTTCGCCCAGCCTGCTCAACAATTTTCACTATGGATTCGTTCGCCAGAGCGCGGGCATAGTCGGGAATTCGGACCAACCGTGGAATTATCTTTACGCTATCAACCAGGGTGTGAGCCGTTCGTCGGCTTTTCAGCGTCCCGTGCACAACCTGACCGACGATTTTTCCTGGATCCGAGGCAAGCACACGTGGCAATTCGGGGCGCAGGTCGCTTTTCTGCGTAATCCCGGGAGCAATCTGAACAATTCGTTCAGCATCGGCGCAGCCAATCCAAACTGGTTCGTCGACTCCGGTATTTCGCAGCCCACGAACCCCGATCCCTTGAATCCTTTGAACCAGGGTTACGTAGGCGTGGACACCTCATTTACCAGCAACTACGACAACGCGGTGACCAGCTTGCTGGGCATGATCCCTCTCGGCGATGCAATCTACAACTACAACCGGCAGGGAACTGCGCTGCCACAGGGTGCGCCAGTGACGCGACGTTTTGCTGAGAACTCCTATGAGATGTATGCGCAGGATACGTGGAAAGTAAAGCCGAATCTCACCCTCACGCTTGGCCTGCGCTATTCCTTGTTCTCGCCGCCGTGGGAAACCAATGGGCTTCAGGTCGGCACGAATGTGAATCTCGGTAATTGGTTCGCGGCGCGACAGGCCGGCATGTACAGCGGCGTTCCCTCGAGCGCTCAGCCTCTTATTTCTTACAATTGGGCGGGACCAGCCAATGGCAAGTCCGGCTACTACGGGTGGGACACCAAAGATTTCGGGCCGCGCGTCGCATTCGCGTGGTCGCCAGATTCTTCCAACGGATTTCTGAAAAGGATCTTCGGAGGACCCGGACGCAGCAGCATTCGCGGCGGTTTTGGGATCGTCTACGACCGGGTGGGGGAAAGCCTGGTGGATACGTTTGATCAGAATGGGTCGTTTGGGTTGGCAACACAACTGAACAATCCATCTGCATTCGAGAATTCTCAAATCGCGCCACGGCTGACAAGTATGAATGTGATCCCGCCCAGCGATTATCCAGGAAATCCGATCCTCGAGCCGGCCCCAGCCGGAGGCTTCCCCCAGCAATATCCCGTCGGACTAGGGGCAATTACGTGGGGTCTCGATCCCAACTTGAAAACCCCATACTCGTACACGGTGGATTTCGCGATGAGCCGTCAACTCAAGTCCGATTTCACTTTGGATGTCGCTTACGTGGGAAGGTTTTCGCATCGGTTGCTCGCCCAAGATGACCTGGCCATGCCGCTGGATATCTACGATCCGAAGTCTGGCCTGGACTACTTCGCTGCCGAGAAGGCGCTGGCCAAAGTCTTCCGCCCGCAACTGGTTGCCGGAGTCTCGGCTCCTACGCAGTCCTTCAATCCCAGCCAGGTACCAACGAATGTTCAGCAATTCTGGACCGACCAGATCCAGCCGCTTGTGCCAGGCGGAGCCTACACGCTCAGCGGCTGCACGGGCGGAGCTACCTTGCCGACGGCAAATCCCGTGGTGTTTGCTTTTGATCAGTTCTGCAGCACAGCGTTTAACGACTCCCTCGCTCTCTATGTGCTCGATTACTATGGCAGTCCTGACTACAACAACCCAAACCAGACGTATTACTTCTCCGGCGGACAGTACTCCTACTACTCGCCACAGTTCAGCTCACTTTATGCCTGGCGCTCCATGGCGTGGTCGAATTACAACGCGGCGCAGTTCACGCTTCGTCACCGTATGTCGCATGGCGTGCAATTCGATCTGAACTACACCCTGTCGAAAGCGCTGGACATTTCCTCAGACGCGGAGCGAGTTGGTCCGGCCAGCAGCGGCAGCTTCCTGGGTTTGAATAACAACATCATCAACGCATGGAATCCCCGCGCGCAGTATGGTCCCGCGTCGTTTGATGCAACTCACCAGGTCAATTCCAACTGGATCGTCGAGTTGCCGGTCGGGCGCGGCAAGATGTTAGGGCACGACTCGGGTCGCGCGTTTGATGCAGTCATTGGAGGATGGCAACTATCGGGTCTTTTCCGCTGGACCAGCGGACTCCCGGTCACGGTGGACAACGGCGTCACGAACTTTCCCACGAACTTCGAAATGGAAGGCAACGCCGATCAGGTCGCGCCGGTGAAGTCCGGGAAGTACTCTGTCGATGGTCTACCTAACATTTTCGCCAACGGCCCGGCAGCGATCAGCTCATTTGCTCCGGCATACGCCGGTGAGTCAGGACAACGCAACCAGATTCGAGGCCAGGGCTATTTCGGAATCGACCTGGGATTGGCGAAACGCTGGCACATGCCATGGCGAGAGAACCAAAGCCTGCAGTTCCGATGGGAAGTGTTCAATGTGACCAATACTCCAGTGTTCGATGTTCAGTCAGCTCTGATTCATCAAACCCTCGGTTTGACCAGCGGTGGAACGTTCGGCAACTATACGGGCCTGCTGAACAATCCGCGCATCATGCAGTTCGCGTTGAGATACGAGTTCTAGAGAACAGCGACGGAAGGCTGTCGGATCCCTCAAGGGATCGCGGGTGCGATCCAGTCCACAGGAAGTCTGTCCAGATTGGCAGCAAAACTCCTTACGGAGTTTAGCCTCTTCCTCGACGAGGCCGTGGGCGATCGGGAGCGCGTATCCGGAGGCTCGGGGCAGGGAAATGGGACCATCTTGCAGACGGTGACGCAGCGTCTTGCCTTCCAGCAACTCGAAACGATATGCGGAGTCGTTCCTTCGAAGCCGACGTCATAAATGGCGAGAACCAATTCGAACGCAGATTAAGATGAACAGGATTGTCGCCCGATGCGGGGCGGATCAGTTTCAGGGCGACATCGCGCTAGAGTCGCTCATCGCGGGCACGAAAGACCTCCCCCATCACCGCCGATTTTTTCCAGAATACGGTAGGTGCCCCACAAGCTAGCCGATCATAGCGATACCCGAGCGCCCCATGGTAGGAGTGAGACCCTTTCCCGTCAATACCGTCGACTGGCAAAGGCAAACCCACACCGGTGAACGCGTGCTAAACTTGTCGCCGCTGTGGGCCAAATGCCGACATCACCACCTACGCCGCCCTGCTGTTCGGACTGCACAACACAAATGCAGCCTGCCGGAGGAGCGTCGCCCTCGCAATCCGCATCGCGCATGTGGCGGTCGAGCGATGGCAAGTTTCGACTCGACACGCCGACCTCCAGCGTCATCACCGACCCGGCCTCGCAGAAAGCCATCTTGCTCGATCACATTAAGAAGGAGGCGACGATTCTGCCAATGCCTCCGGCGGCCTCTGGATCCGCGCCCGCGATAGCAGACCAAATGCCGGCAGCGGCAGGGCAGGCGTCAGCCATGCGGGTGGAGGACTTAGGCAAGTCAATGATCGAGGGGCACGAGGTGGAAGGGAAGCGATTTACGCTGCCGCCGCCACTGCCCGGGATGCCCAAGGTCGCCCCCGCGCCCCCAATGCCGGGTGCTCCGAAGGCGCCGACCGCACCCGGCGCGCCCGCAATGCTGGGCGCGCCCCAGCCTCCGGCGATGCCAAAGCTGCCTCAGGTGCCCAGCGTGACCGAGGTCTGGACGAGCACAAAGCTGAAGATTCCGGTTCTTACCAAAGTCACTACCGGCGCAGGTGCGCAAACTACGTATTGCAAACCAACGTCGATCCAGGAGCCGCATCCCTCGGTGTTTCAAATACCCCCGGATTACAAGATCAAGCTTCCGACGCCGCCTGCCGCTCTGGAAGTGCCCGCCGCACCCAAAATGCCTGCTGCGCCTAAGCCTCCGAAGCTTTGAAGGGGGTTACATGGTCGGGCATGTTATAATTTCTTTTCGCCTGCATCCGAACCGAGGCAAATCCTGTGATCTCCTCTGAAGGCGAATCCTGCGCCAGCCAAAGTTCTTTAAAGACTGACTCTTAGACACGAGGTCGAACCATGTCCGGCCATTCGAAATGGGCCACCATTAAGCACAAGAAGGGCGCGCTCGACGCCAAGCGCGGCAAGATTTTTACCCGTCTTATCAAGGAAATCAGCATCGCCGCCAAGAGTGGCGGAGATCCCGAGGCGAACCCGCGCCTGCGCACCGCAATCGCTGCCGCGAAGGCCGAGAACATGCCTGCCGACAACATCAAGCGCGCGATTCAGCGCGGCACGGGCGAATTGCCTGGCGCTACCTACGAAGAGTTCTCGCTTGAAGGTTACGGCCCGGGCGGCGTCGCGATCTTGCTCGACATCAATACCGACAATCGCAACCGCACCGTGAGCGAGATTCGCCACGTATTCGGAAAGAATGGCGGCAACATGGCCGAAGCCGGAGCTGTCGCGTGGATGTTCCACAAGAAGGGCGACATCTTGGTGCAGAAGGCGGTGGCGAAAGAGGATGATTTGATGAACATCGTCCTCGAATCCGGCGGCGAAGATCTGCACGACGACGGCGACAACTGGGAAATTACCACTGAGCCTTCCGCTTACGAGGGGGTTCTCGAAGCGGTGAAGAAGGCTGGCATCACACCTGTTTCCTCGAGCGTCTCGTTCATTCCGCAGAACTACATCAAGCTGGAAGGGCAAGCCGCCAACACGATGATCCGCCTGATGGAAGCTCTGGAAGAGCACGATGACGTGCAGAACGTTCACGCGAACTTCGACATCGATCAGAAACTCCTCGAAGAAGTTGCGGGATAAACTCGCAGTACATGGAGAATCGCAGCCGTCCCAACGTGGGCGGCCTTTTTTTTTGGTCGCTAAAGCATTCTCGGGACCGAAGTTTTCAACATGTTCGTGGAAAATTCTGTGAAAAAAGAGCAAAGTAGCAGCGTAAGTGATTCTCTGAGTGATGCTTCAGCAGATTGCACCGGAGTAAGTGCTGGCACTTTCGTGATGGGTGCCATGGAAAACTGTTCTTGAAATCACGACTCGACAAACTTCTCGTGGATCGTGGGCTCGTTGCTTCGCGCGAGCGGGCGCAAGCGCTCATCTTAGCGGGTAAAGTTCTTGTCGATGAACAAAAACTGGAGAAAGCTGGCACTCAAGTTGCAGAAGATTGTGCAATCCGTTTGCTCGCAGAGGATTTAAAGTACGTCAGCCGCGGCGGATTAAAACTGGAGCGGGCACTGGAGCACTGGAAGATCGACGTCACAGCAAGGTCTTGTCTTGATGTGGGTGCATCTACGGGAGGATTTACAGACTGCCTGCTCGAGCACGGCGCGGCGCGTGTGATCGCCGTAGATACGGGCTACGGCCAACTGGACTTCCGGTTGCGGCAAGACTCGCGTGTGAAACTGCTTGAGAAAACCAACGCCCGGTTTCTCACTCAGGAGGCGGTGGGCGAGATCGTTGATTTCATCGCGATGGATGTCTCGTTCATCTCTGCGACCCTGGTGCTTCCCGCGGTTGTGGGTGCGGGGTTCCCTCGGTCGGCAGAAGAGCGCCAGGGTCGCCGGATTGTGGTTCTGGTGAAGCCGCAATTTGAATCCGGCAGGGAATTGGTGGGAAAAGGCGGCATTGTTCGAGACCAGACTGCGCAAAACGCCGCCGTGGAGAAAGTCAGACGTGCTCTCGTCGAACTGGGTGTGAAGGAGGCTGAGTTCATCGATTCGCCCATTCTCGGCGCGGAGGGCAATCGCGAGTTTCTCCTGTGCGGAACGTTCTGAGCTTGGGGTTGCCCTGTCTGTAGTGAATGGCCCACCTTCCGGTACAATCACAGTTCATCCGAATGGCAAACGCGCAACCATTTTCCCAGAGGACTGCGGCAATTATTTCGCGGCCTGATAGTCCGCAAGTCGCGCAGATTGTCCCCGGCCTGCTCAACTGGCTCGCCGAGCACGGCTACAAAATCTTGATTGACCCGGGTACGTCGTCATATACGACGGGTCCGGAAATCGTCCCGCGGGCGGAGATGGGATCGAAGTCTCTGGACCTGGTCGTGGTTCTGGGAGGGGACGGCACACTGCTCTCGGCTGCGCGGTTTACGGCGGCGATCGATGTGCCCCTGCTCGGGGTGAATCTGGGCTCGCTCGGATTTCTGACGGAAGTGCCGCCGCAGTCGCTCTATCCTATGCTGGAGGCGATTGCGGAGGGCCGCGCCACGGTCGAACATCGCGCGCTTATGCAATGCGAACTGCTGCGTGGCGAGGAACTGCGCGGAAAATATTTTGTCTTCAATGATGCGGTGGTCAACAAGACCGCCCTGGCTCGACTTAATACCTACGATCTCTTTATCAACAAGAAATTTGTCTCCAGTTACCGCGCAGACGGAATGATCATCGCAACACCAACGGGATCGACGGCGTACTCTCTCTCGGCGGGCGGGCCGGTGCTCATGCCGACTGTCAACGCGCTGCTGGTGACGCCGGTTGCACCGCATTCCCTGACGCATCGGCCATTGGTCGTGCCGGATTCGGCCGAAATTGAGATCCTTCTGCGTAGTGAAGCTGAGGTCGCCTACCTCAGCCTCGACGGTCAACCGGGGCTGGATCTGTGCGACGGGGATCGGGTGCGCTGCCGGCGGTCCGAGCACTCGGTGAACCTTTTCCGTACGGGATCCGACTTCTTTCAGGTGCTGCGCAGCAAATTGAAGTGGGGCGAGCGGGAAACCTAAGCGGTCAGGCTAGCGTTCGCCGCGAAGCAAGTCTCCGACCTTCTCCCGACGCCGGATGAGCTTGGCGGATTTTCCTGAAACTAATATTTCCGCCGCCCGCGGGCGCGTGTTGTAGTTCGAACTGAGCACCATGCCGTAAGCGCCTGCATCCAGAATCGCCAGCAGATCACCCTCTTCGAGCGCAGGAAGTTCGCGGTCGCGCGCAAAGAAGTCTCCCGTCTCGCAGACCGGCCCCACGATATCAGCTTTGTCGGTTTTGGCCGCGTCGTGCTGCGTGACCGGAACAATCTCGTGGTACGCGCCATAGAGCGCAGGACGAATCAAGTCGTTCATGGCTGCGTCGACAACCAGAAATCGCTTGCCGTCATTGGCCTTTTTGTAGACGACGGATGTGAGTAAAACACCCGCCGGACCGATGATCGAGCGGCCCGGTTCCAGCAGCAGACGCACCTCCAAATCGCCCAGGGGAGCAGTGAGAGCACGCGCATACTCGCTGACTTGGGCCGAGAAATCTGCCGCGCTGGCTTGATCGTAGGCAATCCCCAGTCCGCCGCCGGCATCGACGTAGTCGATGCGATGTCCGTCACCGCGAAGTTCGCGCACCAAGTCCGCCACCCGCGCCATGGCCTCACCGAATGGCGCCGGATCGGTAATCTGCGAGCCGATGTGAACACTGACTGCGCGCACCTTTAGGTAGGGTGCGCCAGAGGCCTTGGCATAGAGTGAGCGACTTTGCCCGATCGGCACTCCGAACTTGTGCTGACGGAGGCCGGTAGAGATGTAGGGATGGGTTTGAGCCGCCACATCCGGATTCACGCGCAGCGCCAGCCGGGCAGTTTTTCCGAGGCGTCCAGCACATTCCGCCAGTGCCCACAACTCCGATTCGCTCTCGACGTTAAACAACAGGATTCCTGCCTTCAGCGCTGCGGTCAGCTCTTCTCTGGTTTTGCCAACTCCAGAAAAGACAACTCTTTTCGCCGCGCGCTGGTCGGCTGTAAGCACGCGCTCCAGTTCTCCGCCGGAAACCACGTCAAATCCGCTGCCCCAGCTGGCCAGCATTCGCAAAATGCTAAGGTTTGAGTTTGCTTTTACCGAATAGCAAATCAAGTGGGGGATGTTGCGAAACGCCCGCTTGAAGGCGTCGTAACGTTCGTGGATCATTGCCGACGAGTAGACATAGAGCGGTGTGTGGTATTTCCCGGCAAGCTGCGGCAGAGGCACCCCTTCACCGTGCAGGATGAGTCGGGGGTCGCGGCCGAGGAGGCCGCGCTTGGTCCTGCGAAAGATAAATCCGGGGGAGCGTTCTTTCAGAGTTTGATCGCGGACGGTCATTTCTTCTTGTGAGGGGCGTGGACGCTGGCTTTGACGCGGATCGCGACCACGGTCTGGTCGTCGAAGGTCTCCACTCCGGCGGAGTGTTCGGCGACGGCCTTGAAGAGGGAATCGACGACGCAGGCCGCCGAATCGCCGCTACACTGGGCAACGATTTTCTCGACTGGCTCGCGTCCGAACATTTCTCCCTTGCGGTTGCGCGCGTCGAGGATACCGTCACTGAAGAACACGAACATATCCCCCGGTTTCATGCGGAATTGGAGTTCGTCGTATTCGGCTTCGTCGAACAGGCCGAGGGGAAGGCCGGTGGCCTCGATCACTTCATTCTTGCCGTTGTGCACATAGATGGGGCGCGGAAGACCCGAGTTCGAGACGGTAAGTGTCCGGGAGCCGTCGTCCCAGACCGCGTAGATGATGGAGACGAACTGGGCTTCAATGCGACGCTCTGCGAGCGAAAGATTCACCGCGGAAAGCATCTCAGCCGGAGCCGGCTCAATGGGAGCGTGCGAACGGATAATTCCGCTGACCAGCGCCGCATAAATTGCGGCGGGCGCGCCTTTGCCGCTGACGTCGCCGATAGCGATGCCGAGCCGCGACAGGGAATAGGGGATGAAATCGTAGAGATCGCCGCCGATGGTGCGGGCCGGCACGAATTTTGCCGCCACGTCAAGGTGCGCGAGTTTCGGACTGGTCTGGGGAAGAAGACGTCCCTGGAGTTCGCGTGCCAGTGACAGATCGCGTTCCAAACGGCGTTCCTGGCGCTCGATCTCTTCGTAGAGGCGCGCATTTTCAAGAGCGATGGCGATTTGCGCCGCCAGCGTCGTCATCGTACGCTTGTGCTCTTCGGTGAAGAATCCGCGCCGCGTGTGCTCGAGATCGAGCACGCCGACCACCTTGTTCTTGTAGACCAGCGGAATCGCCAACTCCGACTTGGTCTCAGGATTCGCCTGAACATAGCGTGGATCCTTGCTGACATCGGGCACGAGCACGGCTTCTTTGGTCTGTGCCGCCGCCCCGATAATCCCCCGCCCCAGTGGTATCTCTTGCTTCAAGTGAATGTTCTCGTTGAAACGCAAAGAAAAACGGTGCTGCAGAGTTTCGCCCGAGGGATCCAGCAGCAGGATGCTGAACATCTGATAATCGATCAAACGCCGTACCAGTTCGGCGATGCGGCCCAGCAACTCGTCGAGGTTGAGGATCGAACTGAGGTCGCGCGCGATTTCATTCAGCAAGAGAAGAATGCGTGCCTGTTTTGTGGTGCGCGTATAGAGTTGCGCATTCTCAATGCCCGCCGCCATGCGCGAGGCGACAAGGGTGAGGACGCGCAGATGCTCTTCGCTGAAGGCGCCGGGCTCGCGTGCTTCGATGTCGATGACTCCGATGACGCGGTTCTTTGTGATCAGCGGAATGGCGAGTTCCGAGCAGACATTCGGAACAGCTTCGATGTAGCGCGGATCGGTTCGCACATCCTCGATCAGGACCGGTTGCCGCGTCTGCGCCGCGATCCCGGTGACTCCCTCGCCGACTTTGACACGCGTGCGTTCGGCAAATTCTTGCGGGTAGCCGATCTGGAATCGAAAGCGCAGATCCTGCGTTCTTTCGTGGAGCAGCAGAATCGCGAATATCTCGTAGTCGATGACCTTGCGGACGACTTCGGCAACGCGGCGCAGCGTCGTGTCCAAATCGAGCGAGGTGGCAAGAACGTCCGCCACGTCGAGCAGCAGCGACTCGACCGGCAAGCGGTCCGGTTTGGAAAGGACAGAACCCATGGCTGGTTTATGATAGCAGCCGCTTTGATGGCCCCCTTCGCTCAAAGATGTTGCGGCTAAACGGTGACTCCGCCGGCAGAAAAAGATGCCGGCTATTCTCTCGGTAAAACGCAAATGTCTGCCAGATTCCGGTATTTTTCCGCGTAGTCGAGGCCGTAACCGACGACAAACTCGTCGGGAATCTTGAATCCAACGTAGTCGCCTTCGAGCGGCAGCTTGCGTCGCGATGGTTTATCGAGCAAAGCCGCAACCTTGAGGGATCGCGGCTGGCGCGCCATCAACATCCTCTTCAAGTAGGTCATGGTCAAGCCGGTGTCGAGGATGTCTTCGACGAGGATGATGTTTTTGTCCTTGATCGACTGATCGACGTCTTTCATCAGTTTTACTTCGCCTGTCGAGTCCCACCCGCTCTTGAGTTCCTGGCTTGGGCTGGGGCGATTACCATAGCTGGAGACTCCAATGAAATCGAAAGTGGCATCGAGATCAACCTGGCGTGACAAGTCCGACAAAAAGATAGTGGCGCCCTTCAAGACGCCGACGAGAATGACCGATTGACCTTTGAAATCCTGGGTGATCTCGGCGCCCAATTCAGCGACGCGCCTGGAGATATCTTGCCGCGGAATCAGTACCTTAAGGTCTGGCATGGCGTTTCATATTAAACTAGGTGGGCTTACGAAAGAAAAGCGCTGAATCCCTCGATCCACCATCCCACCGCCAGGAGCTATGGGAATATGAACCTGAAAGGCGTCAAACTCACGTGGCTGGGCCACGCCACCTTTCGCATCGAAACGCCCGCTGGACAGACGGTCATCATCGATCCCTGGGTTATGGGGAATCCGATGTGTCCTGAGGCGGACAGGAGCGTGAGCAAGGTGGATATTCTCTTGTGCACGCACGGCCATGGCGACCACATCGGTGATGCCGTCGAGATTTCGAAGAAACATAACCCTGTGGTGGTCGGCATCCCCGAACTGGCGCGTTGGCTGGGGAAGAAAGGCGCCAAGCAGGTTGCCGAGATGAACAAAGGTGGTACCCAAACCGTGGGCGATTTGAAAGTCACCATGGTGCATGCAGATCATTCCTGTGGCATCCAGGACGGCGACGAGATGGTTTACGGTGGCGAAGCGTGCGGCTACGTGATCGAATTCTCGACGGGTGCGAAAATCTATCACGCAGGAGATACCAACGTTTTCGGCGACATGGCCATCATTCGCGATCTCTACGCTCCCGAGATCGTCTTGCTGCCAATCGGCGATCACTACACCATGGGACCGCGTGAGGCCGCGTACGCCTGTCGTCTCCTCAAGCCGGAAACCGTGATTCCGATGCACTTTGGAACCTTCCCGGTGCTGACGGGCAGACCGCAGGCCCTCGAGAAGCTAGTACCTGGCGTCCAAGTCCTCGAAATGAAACCGGGCCAGACCATCGGCGGATAGAACCGCGATCAGATAATTTTTTGTTGAAAGGGGAAGCGTGTGACAGCAAGCAAGAAGAAGAAGGCTCCAGCCAGTTGGCGGCACTACAACTTCACCACCGCCGGTCCCGTCGACGACTATCTCTACGCGATGCTCCCCAAACGAAACGAGGTACTCGCCGAGATGGAGGATTACGCGACCGAGCACGACATTCCGATCGTGGGGCCGGCCGTGGCCCGCGTGCTCGAGCAGCTGGCGATGATGATCAACGCAGGCACAGTTTTCGAACTAGGCTCTGCCATCGGGTATTCCACCATCTGGTGGGCGCAGGCAGTAGGCGAGGGCGGGCGGGTGATTTATACCGATGGAGACTCCAACAACGCCGAGCGTGCACGTGGGTACTTTGCCCGCGCCGGGGTCGCCAACCGGATTACTCTCCACATTGGCGATGCTTTGGAGTTTTTGTCAGAGCAGAAAGAAGAATTCGACATCATCTTCAACGATGTCGATAAGGATGATTATCCGCGGGTGCTGCGTCTTATCGCCCCGCGCCTGCGTAAGGGCGGTCTGTTTATCACCGACAATGTGCTGTGGAGCGGCCGCGTAGCGGAAAAGAATCCCAAGGACTCGCACACTCAAGCGATCCTGGAATTCAACCGCAAACTCTCGGAGGCGAAAGAGTTCTATACCACCATCCTGCCCATTCGTGACGGGCTCGCAGTCGCGCTGAAGAGGGAGTGAACCGGCAGAACCGGAGGGCTTCCAGATCGTGGATTCATGCGCCCGCCGAATTGGGCTTGCGTGCTGGGAGGTAGCAAAAGAATTGCCAGGAGTTTAGTGAAGGAACAGGAAAGCCGGTTGCCAGGCCGGCCAGGGTTGCACTTAACCATCGAGCGGCTCTCTTAACACCTCCGTAACATATCTTCCTTATATTTTCCCAATCCATTGCGGTTCAAATTCAGATTCCCAGCTCTTCAAAAGGATTCTCATGGCCACTGCATCTGCAGCTCTTCAAGGCAAACTTTCGCGCACGCCGGGCAAGATCGGCGTGGTTGTTTTCGGAATCTTCCTGATGGCTGGTTTCGGCTATGCCGGTTCGCATCTGCTGAAAGACCTTTCGACGATGCCACGCAACGCGTCCCCGCTTCCCTACATCCTGCTTGTTGTCGCTTTGCTGGTGGCCCTGGGCTTCGGGTTTGTGAACGGCTTCCACGATACCGCCAACGCGGTGGCCACCGTCATCTACACCCACTCCCTGGAACCACACATTGCCGTGGCCTGGTCCGGCTTCTTTAATTTTCTGGGAGTGTCGATCGCGTCCGGCCTGGTCGCATACAAAATCATTTCTCTTTTGCCCGTGGAACTGATTTTGCAGGTAGGGAATTCGGCTGGCTTTGCCATGGTCTTCGCGCTGCTGGTCTCGGCGATAATTTGGAACCTCGGCACCTGGTGGTTCGGCTTGCCGGCTTCGAGTTCTCATACCCTGATCGGCTCTGTCATCGGCGTGGGCATCGCGAACCAGTTGCTCCACGGCAGGAATGGGACTTCAGGCGTCGACTGGGGGCAGGCCAAAGATATCGGGGAATCCCTCCTGCTTTCGCCGCTCGTCGGTTTTGGGGTGGCCGCCGTGCTCCTGCTGGCGGCAAGGGCGCTCATTAAGGACGACAAGCTATATCGCGCTCCGGAGGGCGACCAGCCGCCCCCGTTCTACATTCGCTGTCTGCTAGTGCTGACCTGCACGGGCGTCAGCTTCTTCCACGGCTCCAACGACGGCCAGAAGGGCATGGGGCTGATCATGCTGATTCTGATCGGTACCGTTCCCACGGCTTACGCCTTAAACCACGCCGTGACTTACCAGCAATCGCAGGAGTTCATCGCCATGTCGCAACAGGCCGCTCAGGTACTGGACCACTATGTCGAGCCCGACGCGGTGATCGGCGATACCCGCGATGACTTGACGGAATTTATTCGCACCAAGCAGTTCAACGCGAATACGATGCTGGCGATGCGGACGCTGGTCAATGACATCGGCAACGAAACCAGGATCTACAAAGAGCTGCGCAACATTCCCAACGATCGTGTGCGAAACTTCCGCAACGATTTGTATCTCGTTAGCGAGGTGCTGCGCATTACCGCAAAGACTGCTCAGCCCAAGTTTTCAGAGGCGGATGCGGCAGTTCTCGCCAACTATAAGAAGCACATCGATCGATCCACGCGCTTTATCCCGACGTGGGTGAAGATCGCGGTGGCGATGGCTCTTGGTCTTGGGACCATGGTGGGCTGGAAGCGGATCGTGGTGACGGTAGGCGAGAAGATCGGCAAGCAACATCTGACCTACGCGCAGGGAGCCGCTGCGGAAATCACAGCCATGGCTACCATCGGCGCGGCAGATGGATTCGGCTTGCCCGTCAGTACCACTCACGTACTGTCGTCAGGCGTGGCGGGCACGATGGCAGCCAACCGCTCCGGCATTCAACTCAGTACAGTGCGCAATCTGGCCCTGGCCTGGGTACTGACTCTTCCTGTGGCGATGGTGCTCTCGGGATTGCTGTTCTGGGCCTTCCGGAAGATTTTCTAGGACGTCACCCGAATTCCCGGGAGCATGTGGCAGCTATTTCGTTGCCGGCTGGATTAATTCGGTGTCAATGGTGATGAGGATTTCGTCTCCCACCACGCCAGGAGCACCGTTTACGCCGAAATCCTTGCGGTTGATCTTCGTCGATGCCGACGCGCCCATGCGCTGGTTGCCCCACGGATCCTTGATCGGAGCGGAAGGTCCGTCTACGTCGAGCACCACTTCCTTGGTCACCCCGTGGATCGTCAGGTCGCCCGTGATCTCGAGTTTTCCCGGCCCCGCAGCTTTCGTGTGCTTGGAGTGGAACGTGATCGTCGGATATTTCTCGACCTCGAGAAAGTTGGGACTGCGCAGATCTTTGTCCCGCATATCCACACGGGTGTCGATCGAAGCGGTCTGGATCGTGGCTTCGAGGGTATCTTTTGCCGGGTCTGACGGGTCGTGAGTCGCTTTGCCGCTTACCTTCGTGAATGCGCCTCGCACCGTCGATACACCCATGTGGCTGACGGAAAATTGCGCGGCGGAGTGGTTGGGATCAATCTGCCAGGTTCCAGCTTGTGCGGCAGCGGTTGCACCCATGGTGAGAGCGGTAAACAGTGCAAGGGCAAAACGGGACATTGACGGTCCTCCAGAAACCTATGACCAGCAATGCTAAATGGACTTGACCGGAATCGCCAAGAGGTCTTCGACCAGGCCGACTTCTTTTTGCAGGAAGGGTTCGGCATGGATTACGCCGCCCAGCATGCCGTAGAAGCGGGCCATGGCGTCGACCCGGGTGCGGATTTCGTGGCGGGCAGGGAAGAGATCCTTGCCCGCCTCCTGATCGCTGAACTGCGATTGATAAGCCAGAATCGACGCGAATTTGCCTTCGAACTGATCGCTGATGTCGACAACGAACGAGGGCCGGACGTCGTAGTAAAGAGTGGCATAGATGATCTTGAAGGGACGGTGAGGTCCGAGCGTAGGGCCGTCATCCTTCCGGCTGTGGCGGGGGTGTCCCGTCCGGTTCGCGGGCGCGAGGCCCGCGGCCACAGCGGTTGAGACAGCGGCGCTACAGTCCAGCTTCGCCAGGCCGGCCAGAAAGCAGGCTTCATAGCCCAAAATCGAAGCCGTGTAGTGATCTGGGTGCCGGCCTTTCCAGTACGGCAGAATGACCACTCTAGGACGCGTTTCACGAATCACCCCAGCTACCTTCAGCCGGTTCTCCCACGTGTTCTCGACCCGCCCGTCGGGGATGTCGAGCGCTCGCCTCCAATCGACCCCCAGAATCTTCGCTGCAGCTTCGGCCTCGCGCCCGCGATCTTCCGCCGTGCCGCGGGTTCCCATCTCGCCTTGCGTGAGGTCGAGAATGCCGGTTCGCTGCCCGCGCTGCGCGGCTTTCAATAACGTGCCGCCGCAGGTCTGCTCCACGTCGTCACGATGCGCTGCGATCGCCAGGATGTCGAGTGCTGGAGAGGACATGAATCTGGAAGAGTACTCGTATGAGGGGCGATGCGCAACCGGCCGGCACTACCGAGGCGGGAGGGAATTTAGGCGCTCACTTTCGGGATCCGCCTTTTCAGTTCTTTCTCTCCACCAGGAACCGGGCCAGTTCTTTCAACGTCTCTGCCCGTGCGCCAAAGCTCTCTAATTGTCGAAAAGCCGCGTTCACCAGTGTATCGGCCTCGCGAACCGACGCCTCAAGCCCGAACAGTGCCGGATACGTCGCTTTCTCCGACGCCGTATCTTTGCCCGCGGTTTTGCCCAATTGCTCGGAAGTCTGCGTCACGTCGAGTACGTCATCGACAATCTGAAAGGCCAAGCCGATCGACTGGCCAAATGCCCGCAGTTTGCTGACCGCGCTGTCCCTGGCTTCTGCATACAAGCCACCGCCTACAAGGCTCGCCGTAATTAGTGCCGCCGTTTTCGAGCGGTGAATGTACTCCAGCATTTCCGCGGTGGGCTGCGTATGCTGGGCTTCCAGATCCACCACCTGTCCGCCAATCATTCCGTCGCGGGTCCCGGTCGCGCGCGCGATCTCCTCGATAATCCGTACCCGCTGTTCCGCAGGACACTTCATCCGAGACAGAACTTCATAGGCCTGCGTTTGCAGTGCGTCTCCCGCCAGGATGGCAATGGCCTCGCCAAAGACTTTATGGCAGGTCGGTCGTCCTCGCCGCAGATCGTCATTATCGAGCGCCGGCAGATCATCGTGGATCAGTGAATAGGTGTGCAGCATCTCGAGAGCCGCGCCCAGCTCTTCGATCCCATCCGGTAAGGACTCGGCAATCATCCGTCCCGCCTCTATGCAGAGCACCGGCCGGAGCCGTTTGCCGCCGGCAAACAGGCTGTGCCGCATGGCCTTGTGGATCGACACCGGATGCTCGGTCTCGAGCGGTATCAGCCGGTCCAGAGCGGCGTCGGTGAGCCGCTGTCCTTGCTCCAGAGTTTCCTTCAGCATGAAGCTGTGAGTATAGCAAGGCAGCCGAAAAGGAACCGGAGCCCAGACTTGGGCAGACAGAAAAAGGACGCCCGCAGGCGTCCGTCAAATCAGAAACGAGGAAATCAGAATCAAGCTGCGATGCGTGTTGCGGTAATTCGCAGCACCGAAGTTAGTACATTGCTCACGTCATCGGCGGGGCAGACATCGCAGGCGCCGGCCGCGAGAGCGGCCATCCACATTTCTTCGTCGGGAATGCGATGCGTGCAAACGATCGGTAAGTGCGGAAAGTCCTGGTGAAGGCTTTCGACATCGGTGAGCCGCCAATGTTCGATATTGAGCACCACGGCTTGCGGATGGTTTCGGGCGACATTGTCCCGCAATTCTTCGTGGGACCGTGTTACGAGCACTGAGAAATGACCCCGAAGTCCACCGGCCAAGGACCGGGCCAGGCCCGGATCCTTTTCGAGAACGACTACGCTTTGAGCCATAAATCCCCCTCTTCAACCGTCGTCAACGGCGGAACGTCAACGCTGGACTAGGGCTGCGGGGTGGGTGGGAAAAACCACAACTCCACAGACTGCTTACATTCTCGAGTCGCCTACGACTAGCGGCGGGCTGGTGCCTTGTCGCCCAGCGGCTCGAATGGTTCGGGCTGGAGGTTCCCGTTTTTCTTCAAGAGAATTTCAACTTTTCCCTCCGCTTGCTCGAGTTCTTTCCGGCATGCGGAAGAAAGCTGCATTCCCTCTTCAAAGAGTGTCAGCGATTTTTCGAGAGGGACTTCGCCCTTCTCCAGCTCCTGAACAATTTTCTCCAGTCGCTGGAGGCACTCTTCAAATTTGGCCAACGGGGTTTCGCTCCCTGCCCTCTATTGTAATGCAACGAAATTGCCGCGAAGTCCAGTCTTTTTCTGGATGCCATCGAAAAAAACTACATACACAAGTTCCCGGAACGGCCACGTGTAACCGAGTGAGCACGGAAACGTACGCTCCAGTCCCGGGAAGTTGGAATCTCAGCACCTGCAAAAACGATTTTTTCAGATCACGAAGAAAGACCTGTGGCGCCGAAAGCGGGATCATCCACGGGATTGGTGCGTTTCCGTCGCTGCCGTGTTCCCCCCGAGCGCCTCCAGCACATCAACCGCGGAACTGTACCGTCCCATGGGCGCGCTGATCTGCGCTCCTTGCGTCATTTGTTGACAGGCAATCAGCATTTCGCGAGCAACTGCCACGCCTTCGGCACGGGCTGCCTCGGGGTTGGGCGCGCGTGCCATCCTCTCCAGGATTGAATCCGGCACCGAGACCCGCAGCTCGTTCTTCATGAACTCCGCGTTACGCACGCTGACCAGCGGCCAAATGCCGGCAACCACCGGGATCCGGCAATGCTCGATGCGCTTCAGGAAATTCTCCAGCAGCCGCAGATCGAAGACCGGCTGCGTCACCACATACTCCGCTCCCGCCTGTACTTTGTATTCGAAGCGGCGAATCTCCTCGTCGAGATCGTTAAGCCCCGGGTTCGCTCCGACTCCGATCACAAAGCCAGTCCCGGTTCCAATGGGATTGGAGCCCAGATCGAGCCCGTGGTTTAAGTTGCGCACGATGTTAACCAGTCCGATGGCGTCGACATCGAAAACAGCGGTGGCATCGGGGTAGTTACCCATCTTGGGTGGATCGCCCGTGATGCAGATCAGATTCTTGATGCCGACTGCGGCAGCGCCCAGCAGGTCGCTCTGAATACACAGCACGTTGCGGTCGCGGCAGGTGTAATGCAGGATCGCATCGATTCCCACCTCGCGCTGAATCAGCAGCGACAATGCCTGGTTGCTCATGCGCGCCGACGCTCGCGGGCTGTCGGGGATGTTGACCGCGTCGACGCCCACCGACTTCAAGAATCGCGCGCCCTCGACTTCTTTGCGAACGTCGATGCCTTTGGGCGGCACGATCTCGACCATGGTCACAAACTCACCGCCCGCCAACTTTCGCCCCAGAGCTGAACGCCTTTCGAGCGGCACCGCCGCCAGAGCCGTGGGCGCGGCTGGTGCCCCGCTGGCGTGCGCCGCCGCGGTCTTATTCCTCGCTTCCCCCACCCGCAGCGCCGACTTCATCACGCGAGTGTGCTCGGGAGTGGTGCCGCAGCATCCACCCACCAGCCGGACTCCCGCCGCCACAAACTTGCGGGCGTAGCTCGCCATGTATTCGGGGGAGCACAGGTATATATTTCTGCCCTCCACGGACCTTGGAATGCCTGCATTCGGCTGTGCCGCCAGGGGCAGCGAAGTCGCGGCCCGCACGCGCTCCATCGCATCCAGCATGGCGACCGGGCCCACGCTGCAGTTGCAGCCGATCACGTCGGCGCCCCACTCGGCCAGCTTGGCGGTGAAGGTCTCCGGATCGGATCCGTCCAGGCAGTTGCCGTCTTCGTCGATCGTCACCTGCGCCACCAGAGGAAGGGACGGCGCCACTTCTTTGGCGGCCAGCATCGCCTGATGAATCTCTTCCAGGTACCCGAAGGTCTCAAGAATCAGCACATCGACTCCGCCCTTGACCAGCGCCTCAATCTGCTCGCGAAAGGCGTCGCACGCCTCCTCGAAGGAGGTCTTGCCGAGAGGTTCAATCCGCGTTCCCAGCGGGCCAACCGATCCGGCAACCCATACATCGAAGCTCTTGGCGGCTTCGCGGGCCAGTCGCGCCCCGGCAAGATTGACCTCACGTACTTTGTCAGCCAGGCTATGCCGACCCAAGCGGAAGGAGTTGCCGCCGAAAGTATTGGTTTCAATAATCTCCGCCCCGGCCTGCAAGTAGTCGTGGTGAATGCCGCGGATCAAGTCGGGCTGCGACAGGTTCAGTTCGTCATAAGAGCGATTGATGAAAATGCCCTTGGCGTAGAGCAAAGTTCCCATGGCGCCGTCGCAGAGCATGGGGGACTGCTTGATCCGGGCGAGAAAGTCTCCAGCCATATGATTGTCGAGAATACAGGATGAAGGCCGACTTGCGCACCCTGCGGCCAGTAATCGGCACGTCTGGACGGGCAAAAGGCGCTTCCCCACGGTTGGGGACGTCGGAGAGCCGAACTGGCGGGTCTGCTATAATCCATAATTTCCGAACCAAATCTTCCTTTTTCATGTCCTTGGGAGCCTGCCGTTTGAACAGACGCATTCTCGCTCTGGCGCTTTTATTCTGTGCCTTCCTCAACATCGTTGCCTGCGGAGCACCGACTCCGGCGGGTTCGGGCCCCGGTCTGACCGAACGCGTTCTGGTGTCGCAGGGAGTAACAACAGCAGCCACCGTGGGTGGACTGGTCACCCTCGATGGCCAGTTTGACACCTTGACCCGTGTTCCAAAGATCACTCCTCCCAACGCCCCGCGATTGATGGCAATCACGCCGAGCCGGGGTGTCGTCGCCGCCTTCGACGCGAGCACCAACACGGTTTACGCCGTCACCACGGCAAAGGAAACCACTCTCGGCAGCGTCACGCTCCAGGGACCAACCGTCAGCATGGTGATGCCCACCACCTTATCGGTGGGATATGCAGCCGTTCCATCAGCGACGGTGCCGGGCTATTCCTTTGTGGGCGCGGTCGACATCATGAATTTTTCCAGCAACTCGCTGACCACCATTGCGGTTCCGAGTGCTCAATGGGTAGTCTCCAACTCGACAGCGAGCCAATTGCTGGCGTTCAGCAACGGGTCGGATGCCATCACGGTGCTGTCTCCGACCGCCGTGTCGCCCCCGGTGGACACCAGCTGCATCACCTCTACACCCGGTGGTGCCTGCCTGATCGTTCAGGACCCGCGTCTCAGCCGTCCCGTGAACGCCATCATCAACGGCAGTACGGCCTATGTGTTGAATTGCGGCTTCCAGTGCGGAGGAACCCAACAAGCCAGCGTCGCGGTTTTCGATTTGGGAACTCTTACCGTCATGAGCACGATTCCGGTTAATGGCGCGACGGACGCTTTACTAAACGGCAACACCCTCTACGTCGTTGGGACCGGCACACCCACCGGACCGCTATGCTCGAGCCTTACAAACCCCATCAATCCCAAGACTGCGGCCACCTATTGCGGTACGCTCGACATCATCGATCTGACCACGCTGACAAATCCCTACTACAACAATCCGGCGAAGGAAATCGCCATTCCTGACGGTTACCACGACCGCATGGATTTCACCCAGGACGGTCAGCTCTTCATTGGGTCTTTCGGTTGTACGAACGTAGGGAATATCAATAATCCCGTGGGGGAAGTCCGCGGTTGTCTGGCGATTTATAACACGGTTGCCAATGCGCTGGTGATTCCTCCCGACAATGGCGACGTAGGCGGCTTTCAGGGCTTTACCTCGCGCTACATCGAATACGTTGCCGAGGGCGGCAACCTGCGCGTTTATGACACGACGAAAGACATTCTGTACATCAACACGCAATTTCTGCCCACGGGATCGATCGACGTCATCGGCTATGTTGGAGACGTCAAGGCAATCGATATTTTCTGAAAAGGGGGGCTATTTCAGAGGCTCTAACCAGAGTCGGTGCGCCTTGGCGGATTCAACTGCCTGGGCGCTGAAAGGCAGGGTGAACGTGGTTCCCTCGTGCCAGGCCTTCCACTGATCCATGTAATACGGACTCAGGAAGTTCCCTCCCTGACCCGTCACCGTATTCAGCGTCGACTGATCCAGGTCTGCGAGGTTCGCGGTGAAGCGCTCCGACGGCCCATGATTGGGCGTCACAGCCTTAACGCTGTATCCGCTGCCGGATTGCTCCCACACTCCCGTCCCCGACCAGTGCTTGACCAGGGGGATCTTGCCCAGAATCGGATGCTCGATATCGATCGCGTTAAAGCTGCCCCATCGCCATGACGCCAGATCCTTGGGCGCCTGGGGATCGCTTACAGCGGCTTCTACGGCCGCGCTCAGCAGTTCGTCGTAGTTCGGATACTTGTCGGGCAACCACCGCTTGGGCCGATGCAGCAAGATGTTCTCCATCCACACCGAGCGCCCGAGCCAGGAGTACGTTTTCCAGTCGACGATTTTCTTCTGGTTTTGCTTGAACAGCTCGGAATCGGCATCCGCGTGCGGTTCCGCAAGAGCAGCTCCTAATTTCGGCTCGAGCAGGAGTCGTCGCAGTTGGCGCACGGAATTCTCTGCAATGGTAGGCGCGGGGGAAGAAGCCAGCATGCGTCCGTCCCAGCTGCGCATCAACTCCGCCGCCTGCCTGGCGCGCCCCGATGGCTTTGACGCGTGATCGACGGCGTAGACCAGGCGTTCGGCGGCAAACAGTGTGGTTTCGGACTGAATGTCGTTCTGCAGCCCGAGCATGTCTGCAGCGGAAAACTTCCGTCCCGATTCGAGCACGTGATAAATACGCTCGGTGCGCCACGGCGCTTCCCACTCCATGCTGATCGAGTGCGGATAATCGTCGGGCGTGATCCTTCCGTTCGCCGTGGCAATGATGCCCGAGGGCGGATTGTAAGTGTTCGGCAGCTGGTCAAAGGGAATATAGGAAGTCCACTCATGGGCGTTGTCGGCGCCGCTGACCGGCAGGCTGCCATCGCCAGCCGCGCGGATCGGGACTTTGCCGGTTGCGTGATATCCAATGTTGCCGTCGACATCGGCATAGACAACGTTTTGCCCCGGCGCATCGAGCTCGGAGAACGCCTTGGTAAACTCCTGCCACGTCTGGGCCGCGTTGACCTCGAAGAAGGGAATTCGCAGGCCGTCATAGATGGTCCAGCGCAACGCCAAGGACCGCGTTTCGCCCGGGACAAGTTCGGTGATGATCGGCCCGTGCCGCGTGATCTTCACGTCGACGCTCACGTCGGGGTTTCCCTTGACGTGAATCAGCTCCATGCGATGTTCCGGCTGCACCCATCCGGCCGGAGTCTGATAGGCACCTTCCTGATTGAAGTTCTCGATGAAAATGTCGGTGACGGTCGGGCCGACGTTCGTAAATCCCCACGCTACCCGTTGATTGTGCCCCACGATCACATAGGGCATTCCGGGCAGCGTTACCCCTGCCACGTCGAATGTCCCGGAGTGCAGGTGCGCCTGATACCACAGATTCGGCATCTGATGACCGAGGTGCATGTCGTTGGAGAGCAGTGGCTTTCCCGTGGTTGTATGGGCACCGGAGACCACCCAGTTGTTCGATCCGTTGACGGGCAGCTCTGCGGGCACGTCTACGGCCACCGGGGTCTGCTGCTCGGTCACCGAATTGTCGGGAGCATCGTCCTCGTCGTCCTCGTCATTAGCCCCGGAGTTATCGGGCTGTGTGGCATCCTTGCGCATGATTGCGGGGGGACGATCGTGCCACGAGCGGTTCACGAATAAATCCGCGGTCAGTTCCGGACCGAGCTTCGCCAGAATCTTTTCGCGTTCCAGCGCGTCGTAGAAGTAGTGATAGTTCAGATCCTTCACCATTTGGTTGGCAATGACGACCGAGTCCTCCGCCCGCCACGGTTGGGGCGCATAGCGAAGGATGCGAAACTCGATGGGTAGCCGGTCGCCATGCGTCCCGATGTAAGCGTTTACGCCGCGGGCATAGGCTTCGAAGTAGCCGCGATCCCGCGGAGTCGTCATCTTTACGGACTTTTCCGCTGCCGCCCGCATGCCGAGAATGCGCTGCTCCCGATCTATCTTGAGCGTCTCCGGGCCGAGAATCTCTGACAACTCTCCGCCGGCATACCGCCGCATTATGTCCATTTGCCACAGCCGGTCCTGCGCCGTGACGTAGCCTTGGGCGAAGAAAAGATCGTCCAGCGTTGCTGCTTCAATGGTGGGAACACCCTGAGCGCCTCGCGTGACCCTGACCGGTGCGGAGAGCCCGGAAAGCTCGAGACGTCCATCAAGCTGGGGCAGGGCAGAGTGCGCGACATGATAGAGATAGCCGACGGCGGCGGCCACAACGACCAGCAGCGCCAGCAACAGCCACAGGAGAATTCGGAGAAAGGGAGAGCGGTGCGCGACCGGAGTTCTGATTTCAGCCAACGTACTCATGGGAAACTTTGATTGTAGTCCAGCGGCGGAGGCCTCCGCTGCTGCTGAAAATGAATTTCATTTTCAAGATGCCAGAATGGTATCCTGACTCGCGTCCGCTATGTTGCAGAAGCGCATTGATGATCAACCCACCCTCTCCCGCCAGATGGTTCGGGAGGCCCAGGAGATTCTTCACCGCCATCTGAAGGGTGTCGGTCTGAAGCAGACCGCCCAGCGTGACACCATCCTGCGCACGTTTCTTGAAACTCGGGATCATCTTTCGACCGATGAACTCCACCGCCTGGTCCAGAAAAAAGATGCGGGCATCGGCTACACCACCGTCTATCGCACCTTGAAGTTGCTGGCCGAGTGCGGTTTGGCCAGCGAAGTCGCGTTCCACGACGGCATCGCCCGCTACGAGCACCAGTACAACCGTCGCAGCCATCACCACATGGTTTGCACCGAGTGCGGCAGCTCGGTGGAATTCTTTTCGCAGGAAGTCGGGCAGCTCGAGCAGGAAATCGGCCGCAGATACCACTATGTCACAACCCGGCATACTTTTCAGATCTACGGTATCTGTGAAGATTGCCGCAAGAAGAATTCGTCGGCGCATCCTCTCTGAAAGTCAGCAACCCCGTTTCAGGGCGAAGCGCTTCTCGACCACGGTGGCGGGTGCGTGAGTTCACTCTCCGACAAATCGGTGCCGGCGGTGAGGCAGTCATTTCCCGACCCATTCCGCGCCACCCGGATCACGTCGGATTGATCGGAGCAGTAGGCAGACCTGCCATGGTTCCGAGCGCCCTCCGGATAGGCCACCACCTGGTATTTCACGATCGGGCCGTCTGGTTTCGCTGCCGAGCAACGTTGCAATTGAAAGACGTAGCCGTTTTTCCGACCGCTCGCCAGTTGTTTGCTGATGCCCCAGGCCCCAGACAAGTCCGAGAGCGAGCACGTATATCCGGTGGCGCGGTGAGCTTCGGAATATGCGATCTCAGCGGTGTTCAGGGTTCGAAGGGCTAATATGGCAGAACTCTCACTTCCCGCCGAGGAAATCGAAGCACGCCGCTGCTTCATTCGCTTCTGTTCCTTATTCACGCTGTGAATGCCCAACCCGATCCACCCGACGGTCAGTGCTACCCCGAGATATCCGAGTACGATTCCCGTGATCGCCAACCCTCGCCCCTTCAGTCTTCCTGGATTTCTGCGGATCTCCCCAAGCGCCAGGTATCCAAAGATCACGGCACAAATGGAGAAGGGAACAAACAGAATGAGGAATCCGCTGATCAGGCTGAAGATTGCCTTGCCGCTGGTTTCCGGAGGCAATCCGAAAGCGACCGCGGGGTCGACTGGAGGACTGGCGGCGGCCGAGACGTCCCGCCCGCAACTGCTGCAAAACTGCTCGCCTTCGGCCAAGCTTTGGCCGCAGCCCAGGCAGAACGAACTCATTTCGATCCCCCTCGAGTCCGCATCACGGATGCAGCAGCGCTCCCGGCGCCAGCAGATTAAAGGGATGCATCGGAAGATTGCGGGCAACGCCGTACAGCACGACGGCGATGGCAAAAGCGCGAATCCAATTTGCCGGCAGCACAACCTGCGGAAGTCCTCTTCCGCGCAGCGCCAAAAGCATATACGACACCAACCCGTAACACACAAATGGAAGCATCGTTACCGTGAAGGGGTTCATCGCCCATGCCCGCCGCAGGTCTCCATCGAGCAACGCATGCAATGCCCGCAACGATCCGCATCCAGGACAGTAGAATCCGGTCAGGTACCGCACCGGGCAGGGAGGAAAAAACTCGGACGTGGCCGGGTCGAAAATCCGCAGCATCGCCAGACCAGCCAGGCCGCAAAGGCAGGCTGCCACCAACAGCTTGTGTTGCCAAAGTTTCTTGAGCAGTTCCACGTTACCTCAGATGGAGCCCATTGATGACACCCAGCATCGCGAGCAGTACGAAGACCACCACCGCAGTGAGTCCCAATCCGAAGGAAATCCAGCACCACATTTTCGCGTTGTGCGATGCCTTCTTCGCTCCCGCCACGTCGCCCATCTGCAATTTGCTATTGACCTGAGCCGCGTAGATGATCGCTACAATTCCGGCCGGAATGCAGCAAAGAACCGTCGTCAGGATCGCGAATACAAGGTAGTTTTCTACCGGCTGGGTCGGTGGTTCGACAACCCCCGGAATTGGCAACGGTGCTCGAGCGGACGGCTCGAAGCTTCTCCCGCATTGCACGCACACGGCTGCCGTATCCTCATTGTTCGCGCCGCATTGAGGACAAAACATCGATTCCCTCCGCGCAATTCAGACAATCACTCAAACGGTAGACCACTCTCGAAACAGTTCTCTCCCGAGCCTCGAGGATCGACTCGGATCACTGCGGAATCATCCGAGCAAAACGCCCGAATCCCGGTCTGATTTACGGCCACCGGGTACGCGGCGACCTGATATGTGCCGATTGCTCCGTTATCTCCCGCAGTGCATCCTGACAGCTCAAACCGGTACCCGGTCTTCTGTCCGCTCCGAAGGTCGCTGCTGATGTGCCCCAGGTCCGACAGAGCGCAGGTATATCCCGCGGCAGGATGCTCCGCTGCATACGATATCTCCGCGGTATTAATGATCCGAACCGACTGAACCGCCGCCGACTCGTTCGCTGCCATTCGTGCCCGCAGTAAGTTTGGAATCGCGATCGCGGCGAGCAGCAGGATGGGAACGCTCGCGACGCCGATATAGCCGAGAACCAGTCCCGCCATCGCCACACTGTCTCCGGCTAACCGCCCAGAGCTCTTACGGCTTTCGGAGAGCGAGAGATGGCCCAAGATGACCGCCGCAATCGAAAACGGAAAGAAGAAAATGAACAATCCAAATACGAGGCTGGCAATTGCCTTGCCGCTCGTCTGGCGTGGTCCGGGTGGCGCCGGCGACATCGCAAGCGGAAATCCGGGACCTCGAGTAGCGGGCGCACGGCACTGTCGGCAGAAATTTTCATCATCGGCGATCCCTCTGCCGCAGCCTGGGCAGAATGTGCTCATGCATTCCTCCTGATTCCGCACCTCCGACTCCACACCGAAATTTCGACGAACATACTCTTCGCGTTGTCGCGCGTCAATGCGCTAAATTGGTTCTGCTCCACTTGGTTGCTACACTCTTGTTTGATATGTTGCCCGCAATGGATCAGGCGCCGGTTGTGTCCAAGTCTTGCCCGCACTGCGAGTTCAAGATGCCGGAGACGGCGGCTTTCTGCCCCGGCTGTGGCCGTCCCATGCAGGCTGCGATGACTGCCAAGGGCAAGGTCGGGGGCCTTCCGGAAAATATTGCCGGAGCGTTAGCTTATTTCTCTTTCCTGCCGGCTATCGTTTTTCTCCTGGTCGAGCCTTATCGTAGAAATCGGTTTGTGCGTTTTCATTCCGTGCAATGCCTGCTAATTTCTGCGGCGGCACTTCTGCTGGGCGGACTGCTCAAACTGGCCAGCCTCCTGCTGTTTGTCATCCCCGTCCTGGGACCTCTGCTGGTCGTCCTCATCGACATGGCGGCGATTCTGGCGCTGCTGCTGATCTGGTTGGTTCTGGTGGTCAAGGCTCTCCAGGGACACGCGCTGAGCCTTCCGGTACTGGGCGAGGTCGCCGATCGCTACGCAGATCCGCTTTGACCTGTGAGTCCGAGGGCCTGAAAAAATTGTTGATTGCCTAGCCCGGTATTTTTTGATAACGTGCGGCCGACGCCGTTTGTGAGCGAGGGCTCACCGTCTCCCCCAGAGTTCGTTCTCATCCGACGCGGAGGACACCCCTATGGCGTTTTGCAACCTGTGTGGCGCTCAGATCGCCGACGGTACCATTACCTGCGCCGCGTGCGCAGCTCGTATGTCGGCTGCAGCCGCTGCCCCTGCGGGGGCCGGCGCTGCCGCTGCCGTTCCTGTGCGCGCCATGGCCGACAACGTCGCCGGCATGCTCGCTTACATCACGATCATCCCAGCGATTGTTTTCTTGGTGATAGAACCCTACAACAAGAATCGCTTCGTGCGATTCCACTCGTTTCAGTCAATTTTCTTCTTCCTCGCGGTGTTTGTGATTCACATCGCCCTGTCCGCGATGGCGGTCATTCCCTTCATGATCCTCCTGACGGCCCCGTTGCATCTGTTGGTGTTTCTTGGAACGATCGCCATGATCATCGTGATGGCCCTTAAAGCAAACGCATGCCAGATGTGGAAGTTCCCCTTTATCGGCGATCTGGCAGAAAAACAAGCCAACGCGATGTAGGCTTCCCCTCCGTCACACTCAATGTGGGCTTGCGAGTTCATCCGCCAAATATGGATGAACTCGCTTTCCGCGCGACCCGCTCTTGACTTTCTCCCCGCAAGCTGGCAATCCTATTAGCTTTTACCAGCGGCCGGCATTCTCGCCATTAGGATGTCCCTCCGCAGGAATTTTCGAGTGATCGGGGATTTCATTGCGAGTTCGGGTCTTCTACCACGATAAATGTTTTGATGGAGCTTCTTCGGCAGCGCTGTTCTCCCGTTTCTACCGCGAGCGCATTCGCGGCGATGCCGACTTTGAATTCACCGGCCTGGTGCACCGCGCCGGAGCGCTGTTCGACGAGAAGCAGTTCGACGGCGACGAAAACGCCATCGTCGACTTCAAGTACTCGAGTTCACCAAAGGTTACCTGGTGGTTCGACCACCACGAGAGCGCGTTTCTGTCTCCGGCGGATGCCGAGCACTTCGAGCAGGACCAGAGCAACCGCAAGTTCTACGATCCGGACTTCAAATCCTGCACGAGTTTCATCGCCATGATCGCGCAACAGCGCTTCGGCTTCGATCCCGCGCCGGTAGCCGATCTGGTGAAGTGGACCGATATCATCGACGGCGCTCTCTACCCGGACGCGAAGACCGCGGTCGAAATGGAAGCCCCAGCGATGAAGTTGACCATGGTGATCGAGTCCGCTCCGGACCATGGCTTCGTCCCAAATCTGATTCCTCTGCTGGCCGCGAAATCGCTCGACGAAATACTGGAAGAGCCCTTCGTGGCTCCACTGCTTCCCCCGCTCCTTAAGCGCCACGAACTTTCCATCGGAATTCTCAAAGAGCGCACCGAGTGCAAAGACGCAACCATCTTCTTCGACGTTACCGACCATGACCTCGAGGGATACAACAAATTCATCCCCTACTACCTGCATCCCCAGTCTGTCTACAGCGTAGGTCTGAGCAAGAGCAGCTTCCGCGTGAAGGTCTCGGTGGGATCGAATCCGTGGGCGCCGGAGGAACCGGAAGTCAATCTGGCCCGCATCTGCGAGCGCTACGGCGGAGGCGGCCATGCCCGTGTCGGCGCCATCTCCTTCCCGGTGGACCAGCACGCCGCCGCGATCCGGGCATCGCAGGAAATCGTTGCCGAACTGCGCGCCGCCATCCGTCAGGAGAAAGGCTGACCCATGATCACGAAGGCGCATTCTCTGCTCGTTCTCGCAAGCATGCTAGTTTCCTCAACTGTCAGCGCGCAAATCACGCCCAGGCAAGCTTTGCTCGCTCTCAGCAAGCGCGACCACACGCTCTCCATTGTGGATCCGGCCAGCCTGCAAGTCCTGGCAAAGGTTCCCGTCGGTAACGACCCCCACGAAGTAATCGCCTCGGCAGACGGCAAGACCGCTTACGTTTCCAATTACGGCGGCGGCGCCTACAACACTCTCGCGGTGATCGATCTTGTGGCGCACAAGCCACTTCCCCAAGTCGATCTTGGTCCGTTGCGTGGCCCGCACGGTTTGACCTTCGTCGGAGGCAAAGTCTGGTTCACCGCCGAAGCAGCCAAAGCCATCGGCAGCTACGATCCCTTTACCGGAAAAGTAGATTGGATCCTCGGTACCGGCCAGAACCGCACCCACATGATCTACGTGTTCGACGACCTGAAGCGGATCATCACCACCAACGTCAGTTCCGGCACGGCAAGCATCATCGACAAAACCGCCGGCCGCCCCGGCCCCCTGTCGGGTCCACCGCCAACCCAGCTCGGAACGCAGCCTCCGCCGCGCGGTCCCATGGGCCCTGCTGGTGATTGGGACGAAACGGTCGTCAAGGTCGGCAACGGCTCGGAAGGTTTCGACGTTTCGCCCGACGGGAAAGAACTCTGGGTGGCCAACGCGCAAGATGGCACCGTCTCGATCATCGATCTGGTCACGAAAAAAGTGACCCAGACCGTGACCGCCAACGCCAAAGGCGCGAACCGGCTGAAATTCACTCCCGACGGCAAGCGAGTGTTCATCTCCTGCCTGGGCGGCGAGAACGAAATCGTCCTCGATGCCGCCACCCGAAAAGAAATCAAGCGAATCAAGCTGGGCCATGGCGCAGCCGGCATCCAAATGCAGCCCGACGGCTCGCGTGTGTTTGTGGCCTGTTCCCCGGATAACTACATTGCGGTCATCGATCTGAAGACTCTGGAAGTCACCGGCCATCTGGATGTAGGCACGGAGCCGGACGGTTTGGCGTGGGCCGGAGCGCACTGAGGTTTTCCTCTGGACGCATTCCCATCATCGGGAGACCGGCTAACGTTCGACTGATCCGAACGTATTCGCGTGGGCCTGGTCAAACGCTGAAAGCCGATCGCCGGTCTGTCCCCCTCGCCAGCCCCCTGTTGATCAGCGCCTGCTGTTCACTCCGCTCACTTGCAGCAGATCCATCCAGATTCTGGCAACGTACAGGTCGACTACGTGACCTCTGCCCGTAGACCTGCGCCTCTGCTTTATGGAAAATGTCATCTGTGCCATGAACGGAGTGGGTTGCACCTGACCGTTCTTGTAGGTCAGATCAGAAATGTCAGCGCAATGTCATCCTAACTGCGTGAGGTGCGTCACTCTCAACGCTGATTTCTATCCGGTCGCTGGTTTTCGGGTTTCCCCAACCTAAAGACTGGCGAGAGCCCCGACGCCCGCGCGGACAATGGCAGATGCTTGACGAGCGTTCCCGGCGTCTTGCTCAAACACATTTCGAGCGCAGCCTGCAGGGCGGTTCGGGGAACATCGTTTTTTGTTGTCTCGTTGATCCACTGACAATCAACGCAGTTGCGGCCAAATAAAGATCGGCTTCCCATGGAGACACGCGTGCCGGGATCGAGATATGCCCACCGGGTCAAACAGTTACTGAAGTAAGGAAGTATCCATCGCGCCAATGTGAGGCTTCCTTCCATATGGGCGATCTCTATTCGCCGTGGTAATCTGCAGTTGTAATCGTCAGATTTCATGCACCAATTCGCCAACCCGACAGGCCCGCCTCGTGCCCAGCGGCGCGTGCTTCGGGCTGTCGCCAGCTTCGAGTTCTTCAAAGGTGTCTTTGTTGTGTTGATGGGTGTCTGCGCGCTGGCGCTGGTGCACAAAGATACGTGGCTGATTGCCGAGAGCATTCTCGCCAAGCTGCATGTCAGCACCGACAGCCGTTCGGCCCAAATGTTTCTTGATTTTGCCGACAGCATCACGGACGCGCGCCTGTGGGCGGCGGCCCGCATCGCCTTTGCTTACGCAATCCTCCGTTTCAGCGAAGCCTATGGACTCTGGAAAGCGCGCACCTGGGCGGAGTGGGTAGCCCTCCTCTCGGGAACCTTGCTGCTGCCGGTTGAAGTGCGCGAACTGTTCCGCGGGATAACCTTTGTCCGAGGTGCCTTGCTGGTGGGTAACCTGGCAGTTGTCTTCTATATGCTCTACGTCATCCTTGCGAATCGCCGAGAACGCCGCCTGGCCGCTCCTTCGCCTCAAGCCGAAAGCCGCGCGGCTGGCCGGAACTAGGGGCAAAGCTCGCAGTGACGCCCATGTTTTGGTCCGACAATTGCCAATAGGACCATCGGAGAATTCGATATGCATCCACTCCCGTTGTGATCCTGCTGTCCGATCCTGACGGGACTGTCGTTGGCAGAAGCACAAAATCTTCCACTGGTCCGCAGTATCGGATGACAGCAGCCTTGGCGCAAGTGGAACCAGCTCCATCCCCGATCGCGAGTCAGACCTTCGTGGGGAGACCTCTCGACCAGGGAAGGCGAAGGGCCGCCGGCGACTGCCGCATACTGAAAGGCCCACAAGGCCAGGCCCGCTCGCGTCTTCATCCATCGCGATGTCCGGCATCTCCGTGGCGGCTAAGCTACCGCGAATTAGCAGCCGGCGATACCCCTCGCTCGTGATAGCCTGAACCCATCCCACCCCACGGGGATTTCATGCACGACGCAACTCCTTCGCAGCTCGACCTTCAGGCCACCGCAAAAGAACTGATGATGCAGCATGGCTTCGACCCGGATTTTCCTCCAGAAGTTTCAGAGCAACTGGCAGTTCTGAAACAGCCGCCAGCGTCGTCCGACAGCGAGGTGCGCGATCTCCGCAACCTGTTGTGGTCGTCGATCGACAACGACACCTCGCGCGATCTGGATCAAATCGAAGTGGCTGATGGTGGTTCCAACGGCGAGGTGAAAATCATGGTCGGCATTGCTGACGTCGATGCCTTCGTCCAGAAGCAGACTCCGATCGATCAGCACGCATTCCGCGAGACCACAACGGTCTACACGGGCATCCGCAACTTCCCGATGCTGCCCGAACAACTCTCTAACGGAGCGAGTTCACTGCTCGAAAACCAGGACGGTCTCAGCATCGTGATTGAATTCGTCATCGACTCGGCGGGGAACCTCAAGTCGCAGGACGTTTATCGTGCTCTGGTTTGTAACAAAGCGCAGCTCGCATACAACTCCGTGGGAGCGTGGCTCGAAGGCAAAGCCGCTGCTCCCCCGAAAGTCGCGGCCTCCACTGACCTCGAGGCTCAACTACGGCTTCAGAGTGAAGTCGCGCAGCGGCTCAAGCAGCAGCGCTTCGAGCATGGCGCCCTCACCTTGCAGACCGACGAAGTCCACCCACTGGTGCTGAACGACCACGTCGTCGATGTGGTCCCGCAGCAAAAGAATCGTGCGACCGAATTGATCGAAGATTTCATGGTCGCGGCCAACGGCGTCGTCGCTCGCTTCCTCAAAAATGTTTCGTCCCTCCGCCGGATCGTCCGTACTCCTCGTCGTTGGGACCGCATCGTGCAACTGGCCGCCGCGAAAGGTGAGCAGCTTCCCACCCAGCCTGACTCCAAAGCCCTGAATGATTTCCTCCTGCGCCGCAAGGCCGCTGATCCCGACCACTTCGCCGATCTCTCCCTGGCCGTCATCAAGCTCGTCGGCCCCGGCGAGTACGTTCTCGAACGCGCCGGCGACACCGCCTCCGGACACTTCGGCCTCGCGGTTCAGGACTACACGCATTCAACCGCGCCCAATCGTCGCTTCGCCGATATCGTCACGCAGCGTCTGATCAAAGCGATGCTCGCTGGTCAAATGAATCCTTACTCTGATGATGAACTCACCGCCATCGCGGCCAACTGCACGCAAAAGGAAGACGCCGCCCGCAAGGTAGAACGCGAAATGTCCAAGCGTCTCGCAGCCGTGGCCATGCAGAACCGCATCGGCGAAGTGTTCGACGCCATCGTCACCGGCGTAACCGATCACGACACCTTCGTCCGCGTCCTCACGCCGCGTCTTGAAGGCCTCCTCGCCCAAGGCCAGCAGGGGCTCGACGTCGGCGACAAACTGCGCGCCAAACTCATCCGCACCGACCCGCGCAAGGGATACATCGACTTCGCCCGTGCGTAACTGAGTCCGGGTAGTCAGGTTTCGTGCCCAGCTTCGTCTCTGTCCCGTTCACCGCCAATTGAGCCGCCGACTATTCCGTCACAACCGCCTTCACCAGATTCCGCGGATGATCCACGTCATACCCCTTTTTGACCGCGACGTGGTAAGCGAACAACTGCAGCGGAATCACTTCGACGATCGGCAACAGCAATTCTGGAGCCGCGGGCACGTAGAACACTTGATCCGCGACCACGCCCACTTCCTTATCGCCCTCGGTCGCCACCGTCACCAGCGGCCCGCGTCGCGACCGCACTTCTTTCATGACGTCGAGTGTGCGACGGTAGCGCAAGAGCGAATCGGGGTCATGCTGGTCGCGTGTCGCCAGCACGACCACAGGTAGTTTCTCATCGACTAGAGCGTTCGGCCCGTGCTTCAGTTCTCCCGCCGGGTACCCTTCGGCGTGCGCGTACGAGATTTCTTTCAGCTTAAGCGCCCCCTCGCGGGCAATCGCATAGTGCACACCCCGGCCGAGATAGAGAAACTTCTCCGCCTTGAAGTGCACGCTCGAAAATTCTTCAGCCGAAGCATCCCAGGCGGCGAGATTCTTCTCGATCGCGTCGGGCAGTTGCTCGAGCCGCTCGAAGTACGATCGCGTCACCTCCGACGTCATCCGTCCCCGCTTACGAGCCAGAAACAGCGCCATGAGGTAGAGAATCGTAAGCTGGGTGGTAAAACTCTTGGTCGCTGGAATCGACACCTCGGGCCCGGCGCCGGTGATCAACGCCGCCCCCGCCTCGCGGACGATCGTCGTATTGGGCATGTTCGAAATGGCGATGGTCTTCACGCCTCGGGTCAGAGCCTCCCGCTGCGCCGCCGTGGTATCGGCCGTCTCGCCCGACTGCGTAATCACCATCACGATCGGATCCACCGCCGCATGCGTTGAACGGTAGCAGTACTCGCTGGCATACTCGACATCGACGGCGACGCCGGAAAGATCCTCAATCATGATCTCCCCGGCCAAACCCGCGTGCCGGCTCGATCCGCTCGCGGCAATGATCAACTTCTCGAATGTCAGCAGCGCACTCTCAATCGGCTGCAACTCTCCGGGGAAAATGATGTCGTTGGTGAGATGCTTCTCCACCGTCCTTGCGATCGCGACCGGTTGTTCATAAATCTCCCGCCGCATCACATGAGCGAACTTCTGGTCAGTACTGTTCTTCTGTTTCGTAGGAGTCATGGTGATAGGCCTGATGATCAATCATTATGCATGCACGAACATATCGCCCGGGTCCCGCCGGCTGTCGCCATACCAACCTGACCTGAGCTCGCACAGTGTCCGGGACGTGTACTCTTAACTCGTTCCAGCGGCTGCTGCAAACTGCGCCTCAATCTCCTCCAGAGTCTTTCCTTTAGTCTCCGGCAAGAACCAGGCTGCGGTAATGAAGTAAATCACCGTACAAGCCGCAAAGCCAAAAAACATTGTCGAATATCCGTACTTTCCGACGGTTGGCAGAAAAATCGCAGCAATCAGGGTCGCCACCCCCTGATTGAGCAGCAGGGCGATGCTCATACCATTCGATCGAATACGCGTCGGCATCAACTCCGAAAGCGCCAGCCACACGACCACGCCCGGCCCGACTGCATAGAACGCCATGAAAATGTACAGCGTGATCGCAACCATCCATCCGTTGCGCGGGTCGGGCACCGGATTGATCAGCGCCTTCTCGATCGTCAAAGGCGCCTGCCGTGCTCGGTCCAGCTTCCCAAAGGGATTCGAAAAAAAGGCGATCACTCGATTCGCAGGCACGATATCACGGTTAATCTCGATCGGCTTGGTGGCAGCGTCGTTCGACCGCACCACCTGACTTGTGGCCCGGAAATCACCATACGAATAGATGACGACCAGCGACGTTGGCCGATTTGCGACCGGCTTCCCGCTTTCCTTCAACAGTTGATCTGCTACCTCGGCGTTATAGCTCAGGGTCAGCTTCTGTTCCGCCGTAACCCGTGACTCGACCGCCGATCTCACGTCGACGCGCTGCCGTTCATTCCCCAGGAAAAGGATTCCCGTACAGATGAGCGACACCACGATTCCTCCGGTGCCCAGCGAGAGAAGAAACTTGCGACCCTTGCGGTCAACCAGCATTACACCGCAAAGGGTCACCAGAAAATTGATGATCTGGAAGATCAGGTAGCCCCAATGCGCCGCGAAATCTGACAGGCCGCTCTGGAGCAGAATGTCTGCGTTATACCCGATGATGGAATTGATCCCGGTCGCCTGATTACAGGCCAGAATGATGCAAGCCAAAAGGAAGGGAATTACATATTTGCGACGCAGCAGCGACTCCTTCGCCACTGTCCCGTAAGCCGTTTTCTTCTTCTCAGCCGCGATGACATCCTGCATCTCTTCGAGTTCCAGGTCAGCTTGTGGAGTGGCCCGCGAGCGCAGAAGGGCGGAGTAAGCCGCGTCTCTTTTTCCCCGCCGCAGCAGCCACCGCGGCGACTCCGCTACCAGCAAACTGCCCAGGACAAATAGAATGCCTGGAGGCAGCGAAACCCAGAATATCCTTCGCCACGCCGTATCTTTGAAGGCGAGGAGCTGCTTTGCATCCCCAAGCTGTGCTACCTGATCGACTCGAAAACTGAAATACAGCCCCAGCACCGCCGCCGTCACCAGCCCCAGCGTCAGCAGCCACTGAAAGATGCCTGTCCCTTTCCCTCGATTCGAGGCGGTGAGACACTCGGCGAGATAGAGTGGCACCACCACACCGATCAATCCGCCGCTTACACCCTGCAACAAACGCCCCAACACGAGCGGCGCGTACCCGTGCGACAGCGCAATCGTCGGAATGCTGATGACGAACATCAGCCCGCTCACCGCCATGAGCGACCGGCGTCCAATCCAGTCAGCCAGCAGCCCCGCAAAGAGCGTAGAAATCACGCTGCCCAGCAGCACTGCCGCCACCACGATCGACAGTTGCCCGGAGTTGAATCCGGAAGTCGCCTCCAGATAAGGCAGGGCGCCGGCCACAATGCCGACGTCAATGCCATACAGCAGGCCGCCCAACCCGGCCACGATGAGAAGGAATCGGTTGTAGAGGACTTTTTTGTCGTCGAGCACTGCGGCAGCGCCGGTCGCAATCTCAGCAGTCATGATTTTGTGTAGGACCAGGCTTAGGCCCAAACAAGGAGCCCCGCCCGATCGTTTCGCATTGAATTTGAAAAATGTACCCTGAATTGTAGCCTAGCCGCTCCGCGGATAAACTTGAAGTGCTATAGATCAGCGGTGGAAATCTGCCTGAACCGTTGGGCAGTGACCAGCCAGACCGCGCGTCAGATACAATACACTCACCGCGCGGCGGTTTCGATGCGTGCCCTGAAAACCCGTTTGGTATGCGATACGGATTCATCATCGATAACCGCAAGTGTATCGGCTGCCACGCCTGCACCGTAGCCTGCAAAACCGAGAACCACGTTCCGCTCACCGTTAACCGCACCTGGGTGAAGTACGTCGAAAAAGGGAGCTTTCCCAACACCCGCCGCGTCTTTCAAGTCACTCGCTGCAATCACTGCGAGAACCCTCCCTGTGTAACCATCTGCCCGGTCACTGCTATGTATCAGCGCAAAGACGGCATCGTCGATTTCAGCTCGGAACGATGTATCGGCTGCAAAGCCTGCATGCAAGCCTGCCCTTACGACTCCATCTACATCGATCCAGACCAAGGTACCGCTGCCAAGTGCCACTTCTGTGCCCATCGCACCGAAGTTGGACTGGAGCCGTCCTGCGTCGTCGTCTGCCCCGCGCACGCCATCATTGCGGGAGATCTCGATGCCTCGGACGGTGAAATCGCCCAGCTGCTTGCTCGCGAACCGGTCCGGGTTCGCAAACCAGAGCAGGGAACCCGCCCCAAGCTTTACTACATCGATGCCGACGAGAGCGCCATCGTCCCCACCGCCGCACGCCACGAATCGATCTACATGTGGTCGCAGCGCAACGAAAGCCTCAATGGCGGCGGAGCTTTGTATCCACCCGACAGCCCTCTGCTCCACAAAAATGCGCTGGCTGCCTATGACGTGTCCCACGCTCGTCCCTGGGGATGGCAAGTGCCAGCCTATTGCTGGACCAAAGGCATCGGTTCGGGAGCATTGGCGATTCCGGCAATCGCCATGCTGTTTGGCCAGTTGAGCGCCGACCGCATTCGCGATATCGCCCTGTCAACCATCGCTCTGATCTTTAGCGCACTCACCGTTGCGCTGCTCGTCTCGGATCTCGAACACAAAACCCGCTTTCTGCGGGTCGTGTTCAAGGCGCAAAGCAAATCGTGGCTGGCACGCGGAGCATTCATTCTCATCGGCTATAGCGCTCTGGCGGGACTGTTCTGGCTCGCATCGATTGTCGGGCTC